>Ga0116170_10003193_pt1 | contig 15423 bp, 15 predicted proteins | sample AD_JPNHW1_MetaG_FD_89797 | JGI IMG/M metagenome (GOLD analysis project Ga0116170, IMG submission 89797) | Active sludge microbial communities of municipal wastewater-treating anaerobic digesters from Japan - AD_JPNHW1_MetaG | ecosystem: Engineered > Bioreactor > Anaerobic > Digestate | place...
GGAGAATCACCGATCCCGCCTTCTTGAGGAAGCCCGCGAGGTTCTGCCATACGTATATGCCGATCGTCTTGAAATTCGGGAGATGATACAGCGGTAGTTCCATGATGAACGCAACGTGCTCGTCCTCGAACGCCGTGCGGTGAAGGATAAGCCCGAGGGCGAACAGTATCAGGAGATTCGCGCCGACGAGCGCGATCGTTACCCAGAATGCCGCGCCCCCGAAGAATATCGGCGCGAGCACCGCGATGACCGCGAGCCGCGCGGAGCACGGGACGAACGGCACCATCAGCGCCGTCTGGATGCGCGCCTTCTTCGACTCGATGATGCGCGTGCCGAGCACCGCAGGCACGTTGCAACCGAAGCCGAGCAGGATCGGCATGAAGCTCTTTCCGTGGAGGCCCATGCCGTGCATGAGCCGGTCCGAGAGATACGCCGCGCGGGCCATGTACCCGGTGTCTTCGAGGAGACCGAGCGCGAGATAGAAGATCGCGAGGATCGGGAGGAACGTAAGCACCATGCCGAGCCCGTTGAGCACGCCGCCCGCGAGGAATTCCCCGATCCATCGGGGCTGACCGGAAAGTCCCGCGCGGATGCCGTCGCCAAGGGCGGCGACCAGATCGCCAAGGTATTTCTGAATCGGTCCGCCGATCGAGAACGTGAGGGCGAACACGCCGGCGAGCATCGCGATGAGCGCTATGGTTCCGATGAAAGGATGCGTGAGCCATCGGTCCAGCTTCGCCGTCAGTCCCATTCGCGAAACGGGGGGCTCGACGACCGCGGCGCGGACCATGCGCCCTATCCATTGATAGCGCGCGCCCGCGACGTCGAGGACGGCGTCCTCGTGCTGGTAGATCAGCGCGTCCATTGCCTTCCATTCGGCCTCTGGCATCTGTTCTTTCATTGAGGAGGAAAGTCGCTCGTCGCCCTCGAGCAGTTTGAGCGCGACCCAGTCGGACGGATAATCCGCGGGAACGTAGGGACTCACCATCCGCTCGATTTCGTCGAGCACGGGCTTGTGCGCGGGAAGTATGACGGGGAGGCTGGGGTGGTATTCGGCCCCGTGCCTCACCATTCCCTCGATCGCCTCCTGTAGTTCGGCGATGCCCTCGCCGTGCGAAGCCGCCATCGGAACCACCGGGATGCCGAGCGCCGTTTCGAGGACCTTCGGCTCGACCTTGATGCCTTCGCCCTTCGCGACGTCCATCATGTTAAGCGCGAGCAGCACGGGCGAGTTGAGGAGGAGAAGCTCCGCTACGATGTACATGCTTCGCTCGAGCGTCGCGGCGTCCACCACGGCCACCACGAGATCCGGGCGCTCCTTCAGGATGAAGTCGCGCGCTATGAGTTCCTCTTCGGAATTCGCCGAGAGGGAATAGGTTCCGGGAAGGTCGACGATGGAGTACGCCGTCCCGTTGCGGACGAACGAACCCGACTTCTGCTCTACCGTCTTGCCCGTCCAGTTGCCGACGTGCTGATTGAGTCCGGTAAGGAGGTTGAATACCGTGGACTTGCCCACGTTGGGCTGCCCCGCGAGCGCGATCCTGAACGTCTCCGTCGCCGCTTCCTTCGCGGGAAAGGCGCTTTCGTCCACGCGGCTGATCGAGATGCCATCGGCCTCGCCCTGACCGAGCGCGATTTGCGTTCCCCGGATGCCAACGAGGATCGGGCCTTTCGAAGGCTTCCGCAGAACGGTCACCTGGGCTCCGAACGTAAAGCCGAGCGCCGCGAGCCGGGCTACGTATCCACGTCCGCCGGTTAGCTTTAGAACCGTGCCTGTTTCTCCTTTCTTGAGGTCTTTGATCGTTTTGTCCTGTTTAGTAGTCATAATGTTAACCTAATATAACAAATATAAAAAGTCAATATGTTTCAGTCGAGCCTAGTTGATCAATTCTACATTTTTGTATTAAATGGCATTTCTTACAAGATTGTAGGAATCCTCAAAGACGATATTTCTACCTTATCTGAAACGCACAAGCAAGATGATCAATGGAGGTTGTATGGCTTCTGATCTTTTGGTGCACATCAGCGGGGCTAATACCGTCTGGGTGCTCCTTTCCGCCGCCCTCGTCATGTTCATGACCGTTCCCGCCCTGGGAATGTTTTATGGCGGCCTCGTCAAAAAAAAGAACGTGCTCAATATCATGATGCAGAGCTTCGCGAGTCTTGGCGTCGTGAGCATTATTTGGGTAGCCTTCGGCTATAGCCTCGCCTTCAGCCAAAGCGAGATTATACCCGGCGTGCTCGGCGACTTTCATTGGTCGTTCCTCGCGGGGATTGGGCCGTCTGACCCAAGCCCATACTTCGTCAGCGACTCGACGGGTCGCGTGCCTCACATGGCGTTCATCATCTTCCAATGCATGTTCGCCGTGATCACGCCCGCGGTCATATCGGGCGCGATGGCGGAACGCATGAAGTTCCCGGCGTTCGTGCTTTTCGTCGCGCTGTGGACCGTATTCATCTACGTACCGTTGACCCACATGATGTGGTCGACTAACGGCGTCTTCGCCAAGATGGGACTCGCGGACTTCGCGGGCGGCACGGTTGTGGAGATCAATTCGGGATTCAGCGCCCTCGCGTGCGCGCTCGCGCTCGGAAAACGCAAGGGCCAGCGCGGCTCGCCGCCGCATGACCTGACGTATACCCTCGCGGGCGCAGCGATGCTCTGGTTCGGCTGGTTCGGCTTCAACGCGGGCTCTGGCCTTGCCGCAGACGGGCTCGCCGCGCAGGCGTTCGTGAACACGAACATGGCCGGCGCCGCCGCGGCCGTCGTCTGGGCTACCCTCGACTGGATAATCCAGAAAAAACCGACGATCCTCGGGTTCGCGTCCGGAGGAGTCGCGGGACTCGTCGTCATAACACCGGCCGCCGGCTACGTCAATGTCGCGGGCGCGATGGCGCTCGGCGCGGCCGCGGGACTCGCGTGCTACGGCATGGTCGTCTTCGTAAAGAACAAGCTCGGCTACGACGACTCGCTCGACGCGTTCGGCGTTCACGGCATCGCGGGCATGATAGGCATTCTGGGAACGGGCCTTCTCGCGGATCCCGCGATCACCCGGGGATTCGCGATGAACGGCGGAAACGGCGTCGCCGGTCTCGCATTCGGGGGCTTCAATCTCTTCGCCGTCCAGGCGTTCGCGGCGCTGGTCACTATTGGCGTCGCGTTTTTCGGGAGTACCGTATTGCTTCGCGCGATCGACTGGCTGATCGGGCTTCGCGTGTCGGAGCGCGACGAGGCGATCGGTCTCGACGCGACGCAGCATAACGAGCGCGCGTACACGGTTATCGAGTGACGCGGCCTTTAAGGAGTTAGAACGATGAAAATGATTGTCGCCATCATCCAGCCCTTTAGGCTCGACGAGGTCAAGCAAGCCCTTTACGATATCGACGTGCGCCTCATGACCGTGTCTGAGGTTCTTGGGCATGGCCGGCAGAAGGGCGTCACCGAGTTCTACCGCGGCGTCAAGGAGACGGGAAACCTGCTCCGGAAGATACGCATCGAGATCGGCGTGAACGACGAGTTTCTCGAGCCGTGCATCGAGGCGATCGAGAAGGGCGCGCGCACCGGCGAGCTCGGCGACGGAAAGATCTTCGTCTACGAGATGAGCGAATGCGTGCGCATCCGCACCGGCGAGCGCGGCCGCGAGGCTATCGGCTAGTCGGCTTCACGAGCCCTTCCGCCCAATCGCGGCGGTTCCACAGGGCGCAGCCGCCCGCGGTCTCCGCGAGTTCGCCGTGGTGCGCGCGTATCGCGTCGAGAAGCGGCGAGGCGAGCGCCTCGGCGAGCGGTTTGTCGGCGGTATTTGAGTCCCCGAACGGCGCGAAGGGGCAGGCCTCGAGCCTGCCGTCCGGCGCGACGTGCACGAAGCCGCGTCCCGCGGAGAGACAGCCGCCATAGCGATCCTCGTCGCCGGGGAAGGCGAGCATCAACGCCGGGAACCGGCGGCGAAGCGCCTTGAGTCTCGCGAGCATATCGAGCCGCTCCTCGCGGCTTACGCAAAGGGCTTTCGTTCCCGGCTCGACGGGCGTGTACTCGTTGTAGAACAAAACGCCCGCGCCCGCGCGCACGATCGACCGCACGAACGCGGGGTCGACGAGCTCCGCGACGTTGCGCCGCATTACTGTGAACGACGCGCCGAAAAAGATCCCGGCTTTCTTCAGCTCGCGCATCCTTCCCGAAACGGTCTCGAACGTGCCCTTGCCGCGCCGGATATCGGTCGCCCACGCGCCGCCCTCGACGCTCAGTATGGGAAGCACGTTTCTGAGCCGCCGCATTCGCCCTATCATCGCTTCGTCGATGAGCGTTCCGTTCGTGAATACGGGAAAAGCGACCCGCGGGTATTTCGCGGCGATGCGGAAGATATCCTCCGCGCGCACGAGCGGTTCGCCGCCAGCCATCAGCGCGAACGAAACCCCAAGTCCCGCGGCCTCGCCGATTACGCGGTCGAGGTTCGCGGCGTCGAGCTCGGGGCCGCGGCCTTCCGCCTTCTCGTGCCCCTCCGCGACGCGCGAGTAGCATCCCGCGCACTTAAGGTTGCACCGGCGCGTGACGCTTACGATGAGGAACGCGGGAACCTCGAGCCCATCGGCCCGATGACCCGCGCGGAGGGTGGCGGCCTTTTTCTGGTACAGGGCCATCTTGAGAAACGGGACGAAAGAAAGCGGATATCGCGTCGCAACCCGGACCGCGCTTCGCGTCAGGTTCCCGATGTCGGCGTCCATCAATGATTGGTAATCTTTGTCAGGTGCGTTCATGTTGCCTCACTTCCCCTCGGGGAGTTTTACCCGGATCGCGACGTATAGGTTGACGAGCGAGAGCGCCGCCGCGAGGTAGAAAATATACTGCGGTCCCCACAGGGACCATACGATGCCTCCCGAGAACGCGCACGCGATCGAGACGACGTGGTCCATGCTCATGCCGAGCGAAAGCGTCGGGGTAACGTCGCGCGGGTCGACCGCGATCGTCCGTAGGTACACGGTCCTTATGATTCCCATCTGCGTCGACATGCGGTCGACTATGAATATCCCGTACGCCAGGAATACCGTCCAGCCGACGGTCGGGATCGCGCCCGAGGCGTATCCGCCCGACACGAGCCCGTAGAGAAGATACACGCCGATGAACGAAAGCGCGTCCGCGTAGAGCATCGCCTTGATGCCGAACCGGTCAAGCCATCGCCCGAGCGCCGGGATAAACAATACCCCGCAGGCGGAGCCTATGATGCCGAGGATCGCGAGCGTGTCGGCCTTTTTTCCGAGAAGCTCTATGAGGACCCATGGCCCGTACACGAGCATGATTTGCTTTTGCACGCCGAACATAATGACGAGCGCGTAGTATAGCCGGTATTCCTTCCTGACCACGAAGCGGACCCGCTCGTGCGTCACCGCGTTGCGGCGCGTTCTCAGTTCGAGGGCTACCAGGAGGGCGAGCACTCCGGCGAACAGGATTGCGGCGAGGACGAATACCCACTTGATCCTGGTCACGAAACTGAAGAACCCGAAACGAAACCCAAAGAACACGACGATGGCGGCCATCATCTGGAAGGCCGTCATGACGCCCTTGAACTGTCCCATTCGTTTCCCGAGGTTCGCCCTGCCGACGAGGTTCATGCCGATGGAGTCCTGGAGCGGCATGAAAAGATGCTGCCCGAGCGAATTGACGAAAATGAAAAGCAGCATGACCTGGAAAGTCGGCGTCGCGAACCCGAGCACCGCTATCCCGACGAGGCCGAGCGCCTGCGCGACTATCGCGATTTTTACGTCGCTAAAACCCGCGAGGATCGCGATGACGAGCGCCGTGATCACGCCCGGCAACTCGCGCGGGAATTCGATAAGGCCTCGTTGAAACGGGGTGACGGCGTACGCGTCCTTGAAGAAGTTCGAGAGGATGTCGTTGGAGAAGCCGAGTCCGAGCGCGGTGATGGCGATCGCCGCGAGGTACAGCTTGAGCTCGGGCGTTAGCCCCTTAACCCGCTCGATCGCGCGGGTTGGGATGGTCGGGAATTTCATGAAGTGTCCTTTTCGTAAGCCTGATTTGCCGTGTGGCAAGCAGTTTAGCCTATGGCCGTGATATGGGCAATACTGGCTTAGTGATCGGGCGCGTCCGCTATTCCCTGATTTTCTCCTTTAGCGTGGGCATGGAAAAACCGTATTGGTCCTTCAAGTCGCGGAGCGGTCGATCGACCGGGATCCCGGTGGGTAACCCGAGTTTTGCGATGACTGCGGCGGTCGTCCAATGGAGCGCCGACGCGACCTCAGCGATCGTCATGGTGCCCTCGAGCGCGAAGTCGGATGGAACGAGCGGCAAGGATTCGTCGCCGGACGGCCTCTCCCCCGCGTAAGGCACGCCGAGTATTTTCGCCACCGCGATCCGCACCGTGTCTGCCTCGAATTCCTCAATGCCCGCAATCTTTCCCGTGTCTTTCAGCATGGTGCTCGGTGGTACGGTTTTGCGGTCGATGCCGACCTCTCGATAGAGAAGATCCAGATTGATCCCGAATGATTCGGCGACTGACTCGTATGTCGAGGATCCTTTTATGTCTTCGACTTTCAGAGTTCCCTTTTCCGATTTCGCCTGCAAGGTGGGCGCTACGAAATGGAGCATTCCAGTCGCCTGTCCTATCAGAGCCGCCGCGAGGAATATCGCGAATCCGAGACCGACGATCGCGCCCGGTCTGACGACCTTTCCCCCGAGCGTCGCCTCGAGGGAATTCGGTTTTGTCGGGCATGCCGTCACGCATTCAAGGCACGCGATGCATTCGGCCGAGCCGACGGTTCCGGAAACCGACACGTTGACGTTCATCGGGCAGATATTGTCGCACTTCTTGCAGGAGACGCAGGTCGACTGCGAGCGCCTGATCCTGAAGAATGGGATTCGCCCGAGAATCGCGTTGACCGCGCCAAGGGGGCAGAGGTATTTACAGAAGACTCTCTCGAAGAACGCCGAAAGAATCATGACTACCGCAAGAATGACCATGCCGACCGCGAACTCCGAGAAAAGCTCGTCGGGCCCTGTCCACAGGTGCGCGAAGGCGGCGAGCGGGTCGTATGCCCTGATGACGAGTTCGCCTGCCGACCAGGTGAGAGCGATGATGATGACGAGCAGAGGATATTTGAGCCATCGCAGGATACCATCGATTCTCTGAGGGACAATGAAACGCCGTCGAAGCAGTTTCTTGCCGATCCAGCCGAAAACGCCCTGGAGCGCGCCGAACGCGCACAACCACCCGCAAAAGAAACGTGAAAGCGCGACGCCGAGCACTACGATGCCGCCGAAGAGAACGATGTTACCCGGTTCGATGCGTTTTACGTACTCCCCGCCCGCGATGAATTTCATGAGCGTCTCGAGACCGCCGAACGGGTCGAGCGCGTCGATGGCGGGAATTCCCTGCAATTTCTGATGAAGCATCGCGAGAACTGTCAGTCCCGCTAGCAGAATGCCAAGGGTGATCCTGCGCACTTTCTGAATCGATGTACTCTTTTTGCTCATCGCGTTCTCCTTGTCGTGAATATCAAAGACTCTTTTTATTATAAGAGGTTTTATTATCCATTGCGAAGAAACGTTGACAGCGAAGGAATGTTGCACTTACACTGAATCATGCCGCCATTTGGCATGGAGGTTCGATCATGAAAGTTTCGCCTCGTTCATTACTTTCGGCCATCATCCTTCTCTCGGGTCTTGTTTCCGCGTTCTCTTACGAAATACCCGAAGCGATCTATCCTGCCGTCGCCGAGGTGGAGAGCTCGCCCGAGAATTTCGTCCCGGCTGGGTGGATCCTTGAGAGTGTATCCAAGGGCGACCTGAACAAGGACAAGCTGGACGATCTCCTTCTCGTGCTGAAAGAGGACAATCCCGCGAATATGATGCTCAACGATCCCGCCAGTCCCGGGATGGACGAGTGGAACGCGAATCCCCGAATCCTCGCCGTTGCCTTCGCTGTCAAGAAGGGGGGGGTACAAGCTCGTCCTCCAGAGCAACTATTTTATTCCGCGCCACGATGATCCCTGCATCGACGACCCCTTTGCAGGTGCGGAAATCGTGGACGGGAGCATCAAGATTTATCTCGGTTTCTGGGCGAACGCGGGTTCCTGGTATACCTCGAGCGCCTCGTTCACATTCCGTTACCGGGACAGCGCCTTTCGCCTGGTCGCGTATTCAAACTACACGACCAAACGAAATACCGGGGAAACATGGGATCTGAAACTGGACTACGTTTCCCGCAAGGCAGAAATGACGGTCAGCAGTTTTTTGAGCGACGAGGGCGATGATGAGGACGGGGATAAGACTTACGCGAAGTCGATTCCCGGCGCCCCTCTCATGACATTCGATGACATCAGCTTCGGCGCGGTTTTCTATCCCCCGCAACTCGACCTTTCTTGGTGGGGGATAGAGGAAACGGAGTAGCCGAGGTACGGCGTTATACCGCGGACCTTGCGGCGCTTTCGCCGAGGTACTCGCGCAGAAACTTTCCCGTCAAGGATTTTTCGCACGCGCAGATCTCGTCGGGCGTGCCCTCGGCGACGATGCGGCCGCCGCGGCTTCCCCCGCAGGGCCCGAGATCGATGACCCAGTCGGCCTCGGCGATGATCTCGAGGTTGTGCTCGATGACGATCACGCTATTGCCCGAGTCAACCAGGCGCTGAATGAGATGAGATAGTCGGGCGATATCGGCCATGTGGAGGCCGGTCGTCGGCTCGTCCATGATGTAGATGTTGCCGCTCTTGCGAAGCTCGCTCCCGAGCTTAACCCTCTGCGCCTCGCCTCCGGAGAGCGAGCTCAGGTTTTGCCCGAGCGTCAGATAGCCCAAGCCCGTGTCCGAAAGTATCCTGAGCCGTCGCTTGATCTCGGGATGATCGAAGAACTTGATCGCGTCGTCGATCGTGCTGTCCAGAACCTCCGCGATGTTGAGCCCGTTCATCCGGAGCTCCAGTACCTCGTCCTTAAACCGCCTTCCCTTGCAATGCGCGCACGTTACCGAGACGCTTTCCAGAAAGTGCATCTCCACCTCGATCACGCCCAAGCCGCCGCACGCGGGGCAGGCCCCGATGGAGTTGAAGCTGAACATACCCGCGTCGGCGCCCGTCGCCTTCGCGAACTCCTTGCGGATCAGGTCGAGCACCTTCGTGTACGACGCGGGGGTGGATCTTCTTGATCGCGTGAGCGCCGACTGGTCGATTACCACGGCCTCCGGATGCTGCGCTCGGAACGCTCCGTTGATGAGGCTGCTCTTCCCAGAGCCCGCCACGCCCGTGACGCAGGTTAGGACGCCCGAGGGCACGCGTACCGAGACATTCTTCAGGTTGTTCGTGCGGACGTTTCGCAGTTCAAAGTATCCCTTCGGGGATCGGTGGCGTGGGGAGAGTTCTCCCTTAAGGGCGAGGTGAGTTCCCGTCAGCGTGCCCGAACGCGCGAGAGCCGTCACGTCGCCCTCGAACACGATCTTTCCCCCGCCCGAACCGCCTGAGGGCCCTACGTCGATCACGTGGTCGGCGCTGCAAATGACCTCGCTATCGTGCTCGATCACGATAACGGTGTTGCCCTTGTCGCGCAGGCGCCGCATGATCGAGATGAGGTTCCTGACGTCCGAGGGATGGAGCCCTATGCTCGGCTCGTCGAGGATGTAGACGATCCCGGTCAGGTCGCAATCCAGCTGGCGCGACATCTTGACGCGCTGCGACTCGCCGCCCGAAAGCGTCGCGGTCGGCCGGTCGATGGAGAGGTACCCGATCCCGATCTCGATCATCCGCGCGAGCCTGCTTCTGATCCGGGTCACGATGGATTCGGCGACGCTCTTGCCGATCTTGTCCATCGACTTCGGTACCTTCCTTAAGAACTCGTCCAGGTCGGTCAGCTCCATCGCGCAAAGCTCATTGATGGTCTTTCCCCCGACCTTGACCGAACGGGCCTCCTTGTTGAGGCGAGCCCCGTGGCAGGATGGGCACTCGCTCATCTCGAAGTAAGCGCTTACGCCTTCGGCCCTTTCATCCTCTCCTTCGTCTTCATCTTCGTCCGCCCTGTCGAGCGCGACATGCTTCCGCAACATAGTTGCCACGCCGGTAAAGGAAGTATTGAAGGGGCGATCCTTCGTCTTGTTGAACATCTTTCGCCTGTCGGAGTAGAGCAGGGCATCAAGCTCCTCACGCGAGTAGTCCCTTAACTTTTTGTCGGGATCAAAGAGCCCCGAGGCAACGATACTGTCCAGGGACCAGTGTCCTTTCTGATAACGGGGATGCCGGATCGCCCCTTCATTGAGCGAAAGCTCCCGGTCGATCAGGGCATCCTCGTTTAGCGTCAGCCTCTTGCCTGAGCCCTTGCACTCGGGACACATTCCCTCGGGGCGGTTGAACGAGAACTTGACGGAATCGCCGATACTCGGCACGCCGCAGCGCGAGTAGAGCAGGCGCATGTGGTTGTATATCTCGGTGACGGTGCCCACGGTCGAGGACGCGTTTCCCCCGAGCCGTTTCTGGTCTATCACGATGGCTACGGGCAAGTTGCTTATGGAGTCGACCTTCGGCCGCGCCATCTTGGGCATTCGGCTTCGCGCGTAGGCGTCAAAGGTTTCCAGGAGCTGTCGTTGAGCCTCGGCGTAGATGGTTCCGAAGACCAGCGACGATTTACCCGAGCCCGACACCCCGGTGAAGGCTACGAGTTTGTTCTTGGGCACCTCGATGGTGACGTTCTTCAGGTTGTGCTCCCGCGCTCCGACTACTTTGATCGTTTCAAGCATCTTTTTCCTCCATTACAAGTTGTTTCACTGTAGCAGAAGAGACTGACATCCTATGTCAGTCAATTGTGATATAGTGCATCATGCAAACTGACGACGGGGAGGTGAACCGTGCGGGCTGATCGTCTGTTATCCCTGATAATGCTTTTACAAAGCCGCGGAAAGTTGCGCGCCGAAGAGCTCGCCTCCGAGCTTGAGGTCTCCGCGCGAACGATCTACCGCGATATCGACGCGCTCTCCGCCTCAGGCGTGCCCGTCTATGCCGACGGCGGTCCCGGCGGCGGATACTCCCTCCTTGAGGGCTACCGCACCGAACTGACGGGATTGTCTCCCGAGGAAACCGAGGCGCTGCTTCTGCTCTCGTTGCCCGGCCCGCTCGCCGACCTTTCGATCAGCAAAAAACTGAAGACCGCCGTGCTGAAAGTCGTCTCGGCCGCGCCTCCCGACCTCGCCCAGAGCGAGGCCCGCATGAGGCAACGCCTCTATCTCGATCCCGCGTCCTGGTTTTCGCCCGGCGATGAGCCTCGCTTTTTGGACGAGCTGCAAAACTGCGTGTGGCGCGACCAAAAGGCTTGGATGGAGTATAGCGACAAAAAGTCCGCCAAGAGCGGCCGCGAGATCTGCCCCTATGCCCTCGTGGCGAAGGCCGCGATCTGGTATCTCGTCGCCGACACTGAAAAGGGGATGCGCGTCTTTCGCGTTTCGCGCATATGCTCCGTCAAGCCGCTGGACGCACGATTCGAGCGTCCAGAGAATTTCGACCTGCGCGATTTTTGGGAGGAGTGGAGCGGCACGTTTATTAATTCGCTGCATGGCTATCATACCATGATCAGCGTCGCGTCCGAAGGGGAGGGCGTGATCGGCGATTTCTGGCAAGGGACCGTCGAAAGCCTCAGAAACGCCGCGGCCGAGGATGGTTGGAAACGCATCGACGTAACCTTCGCGAACGAAAACGAGGCGCTGTGGCAGATCCTTCAGTTTGGCGCGCTCGTGCGCGTCGAATCCCCGCCCTCCCTGCGCGACGCGGTCCGGGACGCCGCGCTAAGAATCGCCGGGATGTACGGGGAGTGAGAGGCTTTCAGAATGCCTGCGTAAAGGAGGCCTATTCCTCGGCGTCGGCGATGCCTCGTATCAATTCCGGAGAGATTGAGTTTCCCGCCACGCCGAAACATCCCTTCTGAACCGGGGTGAGAATGCACCAGATGTCCCTATCATCGATCGACTTGCATGCTCTTTTTATTGCGTCTGTCATGTCCCGGATAAGTTTTGCTTTCGACGCTTCCGCGACCGTGCCGTCCAGAAAGCGTACTTTGACGATCGCCTTTCGTCTTTGTCTTATCCCGTTTCCCGTAAACATCTGCCGATTTTTATCGATGACGAAGGAACACATATCCCGGGTTATATCGCCCGACGCAAGTCCCTCTGCCTCGAGTAGGTGCCCCGCAATCGATCTGATCAGCGTCTCTTCCCTTTTCCTGGATAGCAAGCCCTGGTTTATCGTTATTTCGCATAGTGGCATATCGAATCCTCCTATGGACAATGATAATGCCTGCGAAGTCGATTCTACAGCCCTCTTTTCCGCACCTGCGTCAATTCCGGCGGAACCGGCATCTTCCTGACGGCTTCCTCGGAACCCTCGTTTACGGCGGTCTCGTAATACCAGCATTTGTAATTGATGACATCCAGAACCTTATGCAGGAATAACTGGCACATTCATCATGAAGGCGGACAAGTCTTACTGTGCACGGATGGAGAAGGCTGGTTTCAGGAGTGGGGAGATCCCGCCCGAAAGCTTTTTCCCGGCGACGACGGTCAGTATCCCCCGCTAGGAATATGCTGAGGGTGAATTATGGAAACGAGAAGTTTTTGATCAAAGGATCGATTCCTCATCTTGGCCTATAAAAAAAACAACCGGCCCAAAAGGACCGGTTGTTTTTTTCAGCCAAGATGCGGAATCGAACCGCAGACCTGCACGTTACGAGGGTGCTGCTCTACCGACTGAGCTATCTTGGCACGTGCGAAGACTATATTATCAAAAAAAGCGGGAGCTGGTCAACCTCAGGCCGGGGACTTAATGCGGCGGCCGTTAACGTAGCGCTTGAGCTCGGGAAGGTTCTTGACCGTGATGTGGTCTTCGTAGATCTCCATCTTGCACTGATCGATGAAACGGTTGATCTCGTCCTGCACTTCCTCGGCGGGAAGGCCGGCCCAGCGGGCGATATCCTCGATCGTGGTGTTGAAGGTACGGAAGTCGGCCGCGCGCTCGGGGCAGGGCTGGGTTTCGTCGAGCATCAGGAAAACGTCGCCGACGCGGGCCATCTTGTCCTGGATGGTCAGCACCATAAACCGCCGTTTTTGGGCGTAGATGCGCTTAACGAAGGTTTTAAGGAGCTTCATCGCGATGGCCGGGTTGCCCATCATCAGAACCTCGAAGTTCGCCTTGTTGAACTCGAGAGCGATGACGTCGTCGTAGGCGATCGCGGTGGCGGAGCGGGGCGAGTTCTCGAGAATGGCCATCTCGCCGAAGATTTCCGAGGGTTGGAGTATGTCGAGGTTTTTCTCGAAGCCGTTTACGATCTTGATCAGCTGGACGCGGCCGGACTGTATCAGGTAAAAGCAGTCACCGGGCTCGAATTCGGAAAAAATGACCGAGCCCTTGGGAAATTTCTTCGCGAAACGTGAAAAGGCGGCAAATACGTCGCTCATCGGTCAACCTCCGCAGGCATTGTACATTTCCTTGATGCGCGGCACGAGGGCTGGGCCCGCCATGCTCAGCGCCTTGGAGAAAAATGCCTTCGCTTTGTCGTTCTGATTGATTTTCTGGTAGCACATGCCCATGTACATCAGGATCTCGCCCATGAACTGGGACTTGGGATCCTTGCCGATGAACGTGGTCAGAAGCTGCACGCAGCGGACGTATTCTTCCTGCTGGTATAGGCTCTGGCCCGCGCCGACGTATGCCTTGCCGAGAACGGGGGAATCGCCCGCCTCGATGATCGAATGGTACTGCTTGTACGCCTCGTCCCATCGGCCTTGTCCGGCCATGCCCTCGGCGAGCGTGATCGCGAGGTTGGGGTCGTTGTTGATGAGCCCACCAGCCTTTCGGGGACCGCTTGGCGCTGGGGTCGCGCCCGGGGCGGTTCCGAAATCGTGCTCGGACCGAAGCGTATTCTGGGCGATCTGCTTCATCTCGGTGACGTGTTTTCCGGACGGGAAAAGCTTGAGGTATCGGATGGCGACCTCCGAGGCGGCCTTGTACTGCTGCGAGCCGTAAAAGCAGTTCGCGACGGAGAACATCCCGTCGTCCGGGTTCGTCTGCTCCTCGCTATGGAGAAGGGATTCGATCTGGCGGTGTATGTGCCTAAGCTGATTTGAGAAGACCTTGAGCATCTTCATGATGATGCGGGTGTTCGTCTGGACGAAGCCCTCGAATTCGGGGGTGGAAAACGCGAGGACATTGGCGTCGGTAAGCACCATGACGCTCTCCTCGCGGGGAAAATGCCCAAGCGCCGATTTGACGCCGAAGAACTCGCCTTCCTTGATGTATTCGGTTACTTGCTGTCCGGTCTCGATATCGGTGGACGTCAGCGCAATATGCCCTTTTTGGAGCAGAAAAACCCTGTCATCGAGGTCTCCCGCGAAGTAGATGACCGAGTTGGGCTTATACTGTACTGCTTTAGGCATATCAACCCCTGATTCCGATAATGCGCAGAGTATATCACACGTTATGGTTATTCGTCCAACTTTCTGTTACTATTGGCTCATAATATGATTGATCTTCATACGCACTCTCGCGCTTCCGACGGTTCGTACGCGCCCTCGGAACTGGTTGCCCACGCGGCCTCTAACGGTATTTCCGTGCTCGCGCTGACCGACCATGATTCCGTCTCCGGAAACGACGAGGCGGCCCTTGCCGCGCGGGAGGCGGGTATCCGGTTTATCCGGGGTATCGAGCTTGATATCGAATGGAGGCCCGGGGAATTTCACCTTTTAGGCCTCGGTTTGACGTCGGTTCATTCGGACCTGACCGCCTTGCTCGTCCGGCTTAACGACGATCGCAAAAACCGCAACGGCGAGATCGTCGACCGGCTTAAGGCGATCGGAGTCGATATTGACCTTGAGCGTATCGAGGCGATCGCGGCCGGCGGAACGGTCGGTCGCCCCCATTTTGCCCAGTATCTGGTCGAGCGGAAGGTCGTTAAAAACCGACAGCAGGCCTTTGATCGCTATCTCGCCAAGGATCGACCCTGTTTCGTTGACCGCAAAAGCATCTCGCTCGACGAGGGAATCGCGGCGATTCGGGCCTCTGGGGGAATCCCGGTGCTCGCGCACCCGCTTTCGCTCTATGTGTCCTGGGGCAACCTGCCCGGGGTCGTGCAGGGCTTTCACGACCGGGGCGTCGCGGGGCTTGAGGCTTGGCATCCGGCGGCGCGCGTCATTGAGTGCGAGCGCCTTGAAGCCCTCGCCGCCACGCTTGGCCTGTTCGTCACCGCGGGCAGCGACTTTCACGGCGCCGCCCGTCCCGACCGTAAGATCGGCCGCACCGCCGGCCGTCGGGCTATCGAGGATCGCTACTTTGACGGCCTTTCGCTCGCGCTCGCCGGGTTGGCTCCGCGCGAATAACCGCCGCGCGATTACATCTTATAGCAAAAAATCGGGCACGAGCCCATTCCAGCGCCTAAGGCTCATCGCCTCAAGGAGA
>Ga0116170_10003194_pt1 | contig 15423 bp, 13 predicted proteins | sample AD_JPNHW1_MetaG_FD_89797 | JGI IMG/M metagenome (GOLD analysis project Ga0116170, IMG submission 89797) | Active sludge microbial communities of municipal wastewater-treating anaerobic digesters from Japan - AD_JPNHW1_MetaG | ecosystem: Engineered > Bioreactor > Anaerobic > Digestate | place...
CAGCAAGCAGGGCAACGAGGATTTCGCGCAGGTCTTCCACACAGCCTATGGACTTACTTTGATCGGATTCCGATACTTCAATGTGTTCGGTCCCCGGCAGAATCCCCTGGGCCCATATGCCGCAGTCATCCCGCTGTTCATCGCGAAATTGAACAAGGGTGAATCACCAACCATCTTCGGGGACGGCGAACAGTCCCGGGATTTCACATATGTGGGAAACGTCGTTCAGGCCAACGTCAGGGCCCTCTTCGGAGAAGTACCCCCCGGCGCCCACATCGTCAACGTCGCCTGCGGCGCCAGCACCAGCGTGAATCAACTCTTCGAGTTCATCGCCCGGGAGCTGCATTCCACGATCACCGCTGTCCACGGCCCCGATCGTAAAGGTGATATCCGGGATTCCAAGGCCGATATCCGTCTTGCCCAGTCGCTGCTCGGCTACAGCCAGTGGACAAGCCTGGAGGATGGCCTTGCAGCCACCGTGGCGTGGTATCGGCAACACCCAGAGAGGCTCGCATGAATATCCATCAACAGACCATCGGCATCATCGGCCTCGGCTATGTGGGACTTCCCATGGCCGTCGAATTCAGGAAGAAGTTCGACACCATCGGCTTCGATATCAACATCCAGCGCATCTCCGAACTCAAGGCCGGGGTTGACCGGACCCTGGAGGTTTCTCCGGAACATCTTGCGGCAGCCACTCGGCTGGATTGCACTTGCGATTCCGAGGAGCTTCGCCGCTGCACGATCTACATCGTTACCGTACCCACGCCCATTGACAGGTACAACCGTCCAGACTTGACTCACCTGCGGAAAGCCAGCGAAACGGTTGGCAAGGTCCTCAAGAGGGGTGACATCGTCATTTACGAATCGACCGTATACCCCGGCTGCACGGAAGAGGACTGCGTGCCCATCCTGGAAAGCACGAGCGGGCTTGTCTTCAATCGGGATTTTTTCTGTGGCTACAGCCCCGAACGCATCAATCCTGGTGACAAGGAACACACCGTCACCCAGATCAAGAAGGTCACCTCCGGTTCCACCCCAGAAGTCGCCTCAATCGTGGACGAGTTGTATCAGGCGATTATTTCTGCCGGAACCCACAAGGCCAGCAGCATCAAGGTGGCTGAGGCTTCCAAGATCATCGAGAACAGCCAGCGCGACATCAATATTGCCTTCGTGAATGAGTTGGCACTCATCTTTGACCGCATGGACATCGACACCCTGGAGGTGTTGGAAGCCGCCGGAACAAAGTGGAACTTCCTACCCTTCCGTCCCGGGTTCGTGGGTGGCCACTGCATCGGAATCGATCCCTTCTACCTTACCCACAAGGCCGAGAGCTTGGGCTATCACGCCGAAGTCATCCTTGCCGGACGACGCATCAACGACAACATGGCTATCTTTGCCGCCAACAAACTCATCAAACTCATGATACGCCATGGCCGCAGGATTGAAGGGTCCCGGGTGCTCGTCATGGGAATCACCTTCAAGGAAAATTGTCCCGACATACGGAACTCTAAAATTGTCAATTTGATCAAAGAACTGCAAGAATTCAGGTGCGAAGTGACCATCCTGGATCCATGGGCCGATCCTGCGGAAGTGCAACATGAGTACGGGATAAGCTCCTGCCGGGCCCTGGCAACCGATGTCGAAACCTTCGAGGCGGTGGTTCTGGCCGTTCCCCACCATGAATTCAGCACATTTCCCATGCAGCATTTCCTATCACCTAATGCTGTGATATTCGATGTCAAGGGAGCGTTGCCTTCTGAAACAGGCGCCGTACGACTATAACTGAATTTGCTAACGCTGGGAATCTTTCCACGCACCACCTCGGAGACCCTTATGTTCACGGGCAAGACCCTTCTCATTACCGGCGGAACCGGAACCTTTGGCAATGCAGTACTCAGGCGCTTCCTGGAAACGAACATCAGACAAATTCGTATCTTTTCCCGGGATGAGAAGAAACAGGATGATATGCGCAAGCATTTCACCCATGATAAATTGCGCTTTTACATTGGAGATGTCCGCAATGAGTCGAGTCTCACGGATGCTATGCGGGGAGTCGATTTTGTCTTTCACGCATCGGCGTTAAAACAGGTACCATCTTGCGAATTTTTCCCCCTGGAAGCGCTACGTACGAATGCCCTTGGGACCGAGAATGTCCTCAACGCCGCCATTGCGGCAGGGGTGTCTCGACTCATCGTGCTCAGCACGGACAAGGCCGTGTATCCCATCAATGCCATGGGTATCTCGAAGGCTATGATGGAGAAGTTGGCCATAGCCAAGTCCCGGGTCGCAGCACCCAATACCACGATCTGTGTGACTCGTTATGGCAATGTCATGGCCAGCCGGGGCTCTGTCATCCCTCTCTTCTTGCACCAAATCCAGGAAGGGAAAAGTCTGACAGTCACCGATCCCAAGATGAGTCGATTCATGATGACTATCGAAGATGCAGTGGATTTAGTGATCTATGCATTTATGCATGGGACGCCTGGAGACATCTTCGTGCAGAAGGCCCCGGCCGCCACGATGGGTGTATTGGCTGAGGCGATTCAGCAACTCTTTGACAGTGATCGACCTGTGCACATCATTGGTACGCGCCACGGCGAAAAACTGTATGAGACCTTGCTCACCCGTGAAGAGATGGCCGTGTCGCAGGATCTGGGGGACTATTACCGGATCCCAGCAGATAACCGGGATCTCAACTATAAAAAATACTTCACAGAAGGCCAGGCGGGTCTCAGCGACTTGAAGGACTTCAACTCTCACCAAGACCCCTTGTTGGACTTAGCGGGCATGAGCCAACTTTTACTGCGTCTGGACTGCGTGCAGCGCGCTCTTCGCGGCGAACGGGTCGAGGTTTAGCCCGGAGAGAGCCCGATGCAGACCATCCTCGTCACAGGTTCCAGTGGGTTCGTTGGCCAAAATCTATGCCTAGCTCTGAGTCGAAGCCCGGAGGTGCAACTCCTGACCTTCGACCTTGCCGATGAACCGAGAGCTCTAGCGGAGCGAGCCCGGGCCGCCGATGCCATCGTTCATTTGGCCGGCATCAACCGGCCCGAACCCGGGGAGGACTTCCGGACCGGCAATGTTGTCCTAACTGAACAACTGGTGGCCCTCTTGGAGACTGCAGGCTTGGCCACCCCGATCCTCCTGTCCTCCTCCACCCAAGCTGTCCTGGATAACCCTTACGGCCAGAGCAAGCGAGCTGCAGAAGAGTGGGTCTTCGCCTACGGTCACCGGACCGGTGCCGCAGTTTATGTCTATCGCCTGCCCAATCTCTTCGGCAAGGGCTGCCGCCCAAACTACAACAGCGTCGTAGCCACCTTCTGTCACAACATCGCACGGGACCTGCCCATCCAGGTCGATGACCCGAAGGCTCTGCTGCGGATGACCTATATTGACGACCTGCTCGATGAGTTCCTGCGCGCACTTGCAGGACGCCCCACCAGGGATGGGGATTTCTGCGCAGTCCCAACCGTGCATGAAACAACCGTTGGTGATCTGGCCAAACGTATCCAGGGATTCAAGGCCAGCCGAACAGACCTTTCCATCCCTGACCAAGGCGACCCCTTCACCCGTAAGCTTTATGCCACCTACCTGAGCAACCTACCGACTGATGCCTTCAACTATCCGCTGCAAATGCACAAAGATGAGCGAGGTTCCTTCACAGAATTCCTGCGCACTCCCGAACGCGGGCAAGTATCAGTCAACATCTCCCGCCCCGGTATCTCCAAGGGCAACCACTGGCATCACACTAAGAACGAGAAGTTCCTGGTGGTCAGCGGCATAGGGGTGATTCGCTTCCGAAAGCCTGGCACAACCGAGATTTTCACCTACCCCGTGAGTGGCACACAGCTGCAAGTGGTGGATATACCACCGGGCTACACGCACCAGATCACGAACCTCGGCGACCAGGACCTGGTTACGATCATGTGGGTGAATGAGCCATACAACCCTGCCCGACCGGACACATGGGTCGAGGAAGTCTGAGGGGACCCGATGCGGAAACTAAAAGTGGTCACGGTGGTAGGCACCCGGCCGGAGATCATCCGGCTCTCCCGGGTCCTGGCGAAGCTGGATGTGACCATGGAGCACATCCTGATCCACACCGGGCAAAACTATGATTACGAGTTGAATGAGATCTTCTTCCAGGATCTGGAAATTCGGAAGCCCGATCACTTCCTAGGCGCGGCGGGCAGCACTGCTGCGGAAACCATCGGCCAGCTGATCATGAAGATCGATCCCCTGTTGGGCAAATTAAAGCCCGATGCACTGCTGGTGCTGGGGGACACCAACAGTTGCCTTGCGGCCATTCCCGCCAAACGGCGGAAGATCCCGATCTTCCACATGGAGGCCGGCAACCGCTGCTTCGATCAGCGTGTGCCCGAGGAAACCAACCGCAAGATTGTGGATCACCTCAGCGATCTCAACCTGCCCTACTCCGCCATCGCCCGGGAATACTTGCTGCGCGAGGGCCTGCCCCCGGACCGGGTGATCAAGACCGGCTCTCCCATGTTCGAAGTGCTGAACCATTACCGCCCCAAGATCGAAGCTTCGCGCATCCTAGCTGATCTCGGCCTCACCCCTGGATGCTATTTCGTGGTGAGTGCCCACCGGGAGGAAAACATCGAACCCGAAGGCAGCGTCCGGAAACTTGCGGGCATCCTGAACAGCCTAGCCGAGGCCTATGGTCAGCGCGTAATCGTGTCCACCCATCCGCGCACCCGCAAGAGATTGGAGAGCCTTGGGATCACCTTCCCTTCCCGGGTGGAACTCCTGAAGCCTCTCGCTCTCACCGACTATGTGCACCTACAGATGCACGCTCAGGCTACTTTGTCCGACAGTGGCACCATCAGCGAGGAATCCTCCATTCTCAACTTCCCGGCCCTGAACCTCCGTGAGGCTCATGAGCGCCCCGAGGGCATGGAAGAAACCGTCGTCATCATGACTGGGCTGGAACTGGACCGGGTGCATCAAGGCCTGGCCATTCTCACCGACCAGGGCCGCGGAACAGCCCGCACCTTGAGGCAGGTGGCGGATTATTCCATGCCGAATGTGTCCGACAAGATCGTGCGGATCCTCCTCAGCTACACGGACTACATCAATCGGGTTGTGTGGAAGAAACAGCTTTAAATGAAGATATTGATCGTTTCCCAGTATTTCTGGCCGGAAAACTTCCGCATCAATGACATCGTTTCGGAACTGGCCTGCCTGGGACATGAAGTGACCGTTCTCACGGGGCTTCCAAACTATCCCGAGGGAAAGGTCTACCCCGAATTTGTTCGCAATCCCAATCTGTTCTCTGAATATAAGGGGATGCACGTTATTCGTGTGCCTTTGCTCCCAAGGGGACAGGGCAGCTTGCGTCTGGTACTGAACTACCTCAGCTTCGTCGTCTCGGGTCTCGTGGTCGGCAGCTGGCGCCTGCGTGGCCGGAACATCGATGCGATATTCGTATTTCAGACCTCTCCCATCACCGTTGCCCTGCCGGCAGTCTGGCTGCGCCGATGCAAGCGTGCCCCCATGTTCCTCTGGATCCTGGACCTGTGGCCCGGGACGCTCACGGCCATCGGCGTCGTAAAATCCAGGTCCGCACTGGCCTGGATAGACCGCCTGGTCGCGTTCATCTACCGGCGGTCGGACCGGATCCTGGTCCAGTCCAAGACGTTCATTCCATCCATCGAGGCTTACGCCATCGGCCCGGAAAGGATCAAGTATTTCCCGAACTGGGCCGAACCGATCTTCCATGCCCCCCTCGAGGAGACGCCGCTGGCCCGCGAGATGCTCCCCTACCGCGATACCTTCAATGTCCTTTTCGCGGGCAACATCGGGGAGGCCCAGGACTTCCCGGCCATCCTGGAGGCCGCCACCGCCCTGCGGGGCCGGCCCGATATCCGCTGGCTGATCCTGGGTGACGGTCGGGCGGCCGACTGGGTCCGCACGGAAGTACGGAAGCGCTCCCTGGGGGCATCCGTCATCCTGCTGGGTCGCCATCCCATCGAACGCATGCCCTCTTTTTTCCGCGGAGCGCAGGCGCTCCTGGTCAGCCTCAGGAAGGACCCCATCTTCGCCATGACCATCCCGGGAAAAATCCAAAGCTACCTGGGCTCTGGTCTGCCCATCCTCGGGATGCTGGACGGAGAGGGAGCCCGCGTGATCACCGAGGCGGGTGCCGGCCTAGTCTGTCCTGCCGGGGAAGGCGGGGAGCTCGCCAAGCGGGTGGAGGCCATGGCGGATCTGGCCCCGGCCGATCGCGCGGCCATGGGAGAGCGAGGGCGTGACTACTGCCACCAGCATTTTGACCGGACGGCCCTCATGGCTGCGCTGGCATCCTGGATCCTGGAACTGATCGCTGTTGACGACACGAGGCAGGGCGGGCAAACCCTCGCAAGGCACCCATCTCCCCTCCCCTGATCGGTGAACGGCAGGAGGACAGACTCCATCACCTTCAACCCAACTTGACACACCCTGGCGTTGCTCCACCATCCAGCAGCCATCGATAGACATGAGCGAGCTGGTTTCCAATCTCTTCCCAGGAGAAATCCCGGATCATCCACTCACGACCAGCACGGCCCATCTCGGCGAGCCGTTCCACAGGAGTTGCCAAGGCGCGCTCCAGACATGCCACCAGTGGATCCACGCCATCTTCGATCCACCAGCCCGCGCCATACTCTTCCAGACCGCTCCAGGGCGCGCCTCGGGTCACGATGGCCGGAGTCCCCGCCGCCAGCGATTCCGCCACGGTGTTACCGAAATTTTCCGAATGCGAAGGCAGAATGAAAAGACTGGCTGCCCGATAGGCATCCAGCTTCTCTTCTCCATAGATGGGTCCGCAGAACGTAACACGCACAACCCCCAGGCTCGCCGCCAGCACCTGCAGTTCCGCCAGGTAACCATCGTTGCATGGACCCGCGATGAGCAACTCCCAGTCGGAAAACCGCTGCTCCACAGCCCGCCAGGCCTTCAGCAGGGTGTCGATGCCCTTGATGGGGTGGATTCGGCCCAAGAAAAGCAGCCGGTAGCGACCACCTGTCGGTGTCTCCGCAAGGGGAGGCACACCGATGCCATTCGGCAGGATGCAGACAGGCTGCCTGAAGCCATGCCGCCTGATGTCCTGGAACTCACTAGCGGCCGTAGCATGGAAACAGTCCGCGGTCTGGAGGGTCTGCGCTTGAAAACAACGCCAGAAGACCTTCTTCTGGAAGGAATTCCATCCCATAGCCCATGCCGAGAGTGTGCCATGCGGTGAAACCACCAGCCTGCAACCGGAAGCCCGCCGGACCATGCCCGGGTACACGGTGGGCATCATCCACAGGCTGTGATTGTGCAGGATGCGCACACGGCCGGAACCCGCTTCCACCGTGAGCCAGCGCCGCATGTCCGGAGATGGGCCCAGCCGACGGGGACCGAATCCAAGGGGGAAGGTCTTCAGAAAGGGGAGCTGGACCGACATCGGCGCCCAATCCAGGGCGGCGAGCTGAAGGTCGACCCCGGCTTTGATTAGTGATTCGCACAAACGCGGCACGGAATACGAAAGCCCGCTGGCTTCCTCGGCGATGACTGGAACGACATGGATCACGCGCATGCAATGGCCCCTTCCCCGGTGAGTATCATCCTTGCCCTGTGCCGCGCACAGGGGCTTTCATGGCCCAGCGGCCGGATCTCTGGGCGCTGGCCGCTGGCTTCCCGCAACCACTGGGCCGTGGGGATGCCCAGGCCGGATGTGGAGCGATTGACAACATAGCCGGGCGATGGTATCTGAGCGAACACACTTCGGTGAAGTGTCAAGGGCTCAGCCTCCCCCACCCGTGCATACATGGTCATCACTACTTCCGTATCGGAGGTGGTTCGGAAGGAAGCGCCCGTGGTTTCCAGTTCTCGACGCAGGTCGCGGGAATGATAAATATCGCCGTTTAAGACCATGGCATAGCGACCGTCAGTGGACACCATTGTCTGGTTGGCCCGGGTGTACAGACCGAGGATGCCGAGAAGCCGATGTCCCAAAACGGTTCCCTCGCCAGTCCAAAGACCTTCCGCATCAGGACCGCAGTAGGACATGTGGTTCGTCATGCTCTGAACAATTTCCCGTTCGACATTCGTATTTATGTTCGGAATATTCAAACAACCTGCAATTCCACATACAATATCATTTCATTTCATATTGCCCAATGCATACATATTACGATACAATTGTGCATATTGCCCAGCGATAAAATTAACCTCGAAGCGTTTCACATTCTTAAAGCCAGCTTGCACGAGATGTGCTCTGTAAGCTGGATCTCCTATGACTTTGTCCAGTCCACCGCGGATACTTGCAACGTCAAATGGGTCTACTAGACAGGCTGCGTCTCGGGCTATCTCAGGCATGGACCAAATATTACTAGTCACAACAGGTCTCCCAACGGCATTTGCCTCTACGATCGGCAGTCCGAAACCCTCATATATTGATACAAATACGACAAAATCACATAAATTATATTGCTCAACAAGAGCTTGTCTTGATAGATTAACATGATTTTCATAATGAATTTGAAAATATTTTAAGATATGAATTTGTTTTAAAGATAGATGCCCTATTATTACCAAGCGACAGTCCATTCCGGAAAGCGCTTCGGCAACACGCTCGATATTCTTATTTGGCCCTGTACCGATTTGCAGAATACGCGGACTTATGGCATTGAAGGTTTTTGGGAATGGTCTAAATTCTTCCGAAACATTGTTATAAATGACATGAATTTTAGCTGGATCACACTTCAGATGTCGAAGTGCCTGCTGACGCGTCGCTTCAGAAATCACGGTCATACAGGCGCATCGTCTACTCGGAAGCCAATACCAGAACAGCCATAAAAGCCAGTGTTTGATCCCGTAAAAGCGTTCAAGCAATACACAATCATGAATTGTCAGAATCGTCCTTCGGTGGTTCAAGAGATATGTCAAGAAATGTACATCACCGGTAATGTGGTTCACATCCCCTTGATGACGGCCTGCTCGGATCATGTCGTATATTCGCTTTACCAGTCCTTTGGAGGGAAATTTATTTTCGCAAACAGTAACTCGGATATCACCTGGAAGGTGGCTGCGAATATCTTCGAACAAGCGCTCTATACTATGGGCACCAGGCTCGCTCCTGCGCATAAAATGTGTAACATTGATCAACAAGGTATTCTCCAGAACAATCAAGGACAAGATTATGTAAAAATTTAATTCATGTAAAATAACAAATTGTTTACAACGCAAAATAGACTTGAGAAATATAGAAATTTGAAGAGCAATTTTTATGTCGTAATCCAAATCTATCTTTTAATATTATTTTACGACGAGATTTTTTAGTCATCTCTAAACAACCCTTCCTGGCAGATGAGGTGGCATCCCTCGTGAATTGAAGGGCGAGAGGACCATCAATTCGCATCAGAAAGGCTCCCAGGACTTTCTTGGCCTGAGCAGAAAGCAGGCACAAGAGGACCCAGAACCGGGACAAGACCTTCCGCAGGTTGTGCCTAACCATGCAGAGGAACGCATTGATCGCATCACCTTCCACGTCCTTGAGGAAGTTCCGCCCGAGAATTTTATCGCTTTTCATGTGGCCAATCGCGAACTCGATGGCGGCTCATCGGCGAATGTGGTGACTGGGTGCGTAGCCGCGCTTTTCGAGGTAAATGGGAAGGATCATTCAACATACGTTTGATCTTGTTCAGGGTCGACGAGGTAATATTTTACAGGGCCACCTATTTATTCGACCATTATACCACGTTAATACCAATAATATACCAAGGAAAAAATTAGTTGGTTGTTTATATCTTGAATCATCAGCATATATCACAGCAGCCGCAAAAAGACCTAGAAACATTATACCCGCTGCAACAAATAGTCGATTTTTAAACAGCGCTGGATTACTAAATATTCCACGTAGGACATAATAGGCAGAGAAAACCCATGCCACCGAACCAATGCCTCTAATCAGCACGACGATGATCTGATTTTGAGTCAATATTTTCCAAGGCAAAGGGGGCATAGGCGACAGGGCATAAAATACTATTGGGCCGATCAACTTGATTTTATATATCCTCATCGCCAATCCCTCTTGTCCTTCGAGGGATCGCCCGATCATATATTCTGCGATTGTTTGTTCTCTTAACTGAGAATCAAAGAACAGTTTCCAAAACACAGCACAAATAGTGAAATAAATTGCGATTTTTATAAGATTATTGGTTTTATATTTATTCAATATAATCCAACCAATTAATATCGCAATAAGAAAGATATAGACAACACGGCACGTAATCAATCCGATTATACCTATAAGTCCTAAAATAAACCATGATGGACTTAGTTGTCTGGAAGATTTATAACAAAATACAAATGTCAACATCAATGATAATTGAAGCATAGATTCTTTAAGACTCATCGCCGCATAAATAATTGGGTCAAATATAATCAGAAGAGAAAAAAACAAAGTCCTCCACGGAAAGCATTTCGCTGGCTCATCAATGATGTTGTAAACAAGTGCTAGAACGCAAGTGAGAAACACAGAGTTGAGACTGAGGGCAATAGCGTGAAGCAGATTGGGTTCAGGTTCTGAAGTTATCAATGAGCTTATATACCCCAATAGGAAGGGCCAACCCGACAGGGACCATCTTCCCGATTCGTTAGATGTCAACTCATTCCAAGCTTTTATAGGGTTTCCATTTGATGCGTGTAAAAAACGCACCACATCTCCGGCTTGATTCAGGTACCACCAATCATCGCTCCCGGTCCATACCGTACCATAAGCAATGGTGTTTTCTCTGCACACAATGGCTGCCATACAAAAGGAAAGTAAAAAAAGCACAGAAGCCAATGCGATACTCTTGGCTCCAAGCCATGGACATAATATTTTCCAAAACAAGATTACCACAAGCCATTCGACTAGAAATAGGCCAAGGATTGATTCCGCTCGTTCATAATAGCATAAAATATAAGAAATATAAATCACTGGGACAACCGATATTGTTGCCCACACAAACCAATCAAATTTAATAAGCGAAGGATGATGTCTATTTGGATTATATTGTTTCATGATCATAGCCTATACAAGTCCATACATGTAGATATTTTAGACTATGGATGAATGTTAAGATAATTCTCTTTATTATGTGTGCGAATATATATTTTCGCGGCAAGAATTAGTGAATATACATATGATAGAACAGCCCAGGGAATCTTCCATGGAGAAAAGACAATCTCCTTCCTAAGAGCCCTTCTCCGAAATTGCACTCCGAATATCTGTTTCCAGAAATACCATTTTGGGAAAAAATGTTTCATGTGAAAATATATCGTCGAAAAAGACATCCAATACTCGGGATGAGCGTTTCCACTCGTCCGACAACCACCAGTCGATACACCAAGGTGTAGCAATTGTGCTTCCGGATCATATATAATTAGTTTTTGTTTTTTCCATAATCTTAACGCCAAATCGCTTTCATCATACAGGTAACCGAAAAAATTATCGTCAAAGCCTCCGATTTCACGTATTACGTTCACCCTAATCGAATGATTTCCACCCCACAAGCCCGCAATACCTTCAACACGTTCCTCTCCCCATCCATTATATTTATTGCAAGTATAATTATTAAGCCACGGTTGTTGTCGATCCTGTGGGAGGTTTCCTCTGGCCTGGATCACTCGCCCACATACAGCGATTACCCTCTGATCATAAAAGTTACGAGAATGTTTTTCTAAAAAAGATGGATTGAATATTACGTCATCGTCAATAAAAACCAATATATCACATTTTGTTTCAATGATCGCACGGTTGCGTGCGCTGTTTAAATTAGGAGGACCGTGTTTTATCCACCGAAAATATTCAATTTTTTCTGCTTTTGCAAGATATTCTATAGTTTCAGAGTTATGTTGTTTCGTCTGGTCTACTACCAAGATTTCATCTGGAAGTGGAGCTAATGTAAACACCTGCTCTAGTGTTTTCACTAATATTTCCTCACGATTGTATGTTGGGATGGCAATGCCAACCGTGAGTCGATTTTCCGTTGACATATTCATTTTTGATTTGCAAATGGATGGTTCCATATCGTTTCGAATATTCTCCTTCAACTCAGTCTTTTCTCGTAATGTGCAATGAACATTGTTCATAGAATTTTAACGTTTTACGCACACACTGCTGTATTGAAAAGCGTTTTTTGACAACCTCCTTTGCATTTTCGGCCAACCTGGCCCCGAGAGAAGGATCATTTAGGATTTGCTCCACCTTCTCCGCAATGTCACTTGAACTGTATGGATCGGCAAGGAGCCCGGTTACACCGTCGTCAATAGCTTCTGGACCCGAGTGTGAGGCACTGTATACAATTGGGACTCCACAGGACATTGCTTCCAGAGGGACCATACTGAAGGCTTCCAACTTACTCGGTAGAACGCATATTCTAGCCTTTCTCATGTAAGCAAGAACAGCATCGTGTTCCACCGACCCCAAAAAGTGCACTCGTTCCATAATTTCATTTCGTAATATCCGACGAATTGTTTCGTCAGATCTCTTCCCATTTTCCACAGTAAGTCCACCAATATAAATAAGATGAAGGTCCTGATGAGCAGCAAGGAACATATTGGCTGCTTCAGCAAGAGTATACGCACCTTTTCCATCTCTCACCGTGCCAACATAGATGACAAAGTTGCATAGGGATTCGTCCAATTGCATTATATTTACGTCAACATCTGGCACAGGATTATATATGACCACTCCATTTTCTGGCATAAGATTGTACTTTCTCTGTGTTTCAGTGACAATCCACTTAGAGACGCCAATCCAATTTCGGTGAATCTTTAATGTTTTTCTCTCCAAAATTCTTTGGAGTTTACTTACTGGGATAAATGATGTATGCAAACGAATAATCACAGGACATACAGAAAAGGGAAAGGGAAGCATGCCTTGATAATCCGGAGCTTCTACAATATCTATTCGACCTGCACAGGCTTCATGCTTAAGCCATAAGTATAGGTTCCAACGATTGACAAACCATGCCACTCCACGCATTGTCGATTGCGCGAGAACGACAACCCGAATGCCGTTATCTTTCCATTCACCATAATGTTCACCATACCCTAAAACTGTTACTTCATGACCAACATCCGCCAACCCATGGGCTATAGTATGAGTAAAGGTGCCTATCCCACCAACTCGTGGGCATGGTGGATATTCGTTGCATAAAAAACATATCTTCATGACTCAACAACCATTATATCAAGGATTGCATTTACTGATGAATTGATTGCCCCAGGCATCCTATTAGATATTCTTTTCAACTGATTAGCATCTTCAGATTTTAGGACTTTAAAAATCCTTACACTGAAAGCATAAACAATTACACTTCCAAATATTGCCAAAAGCAACCCAGTGATTGAATTCTGTTCCACCTTCTGGATCATCCACGCAGAAATTCCACAGAATGCGCTTGCCACAGTTGTACGTCCAAGGCTGCAAAATGGAAACGAGAAATGAAGCTTAACGATAATAAACCATGTTCCAAGGGCAATCATTGAAGTTTGTATAAACAGTTTTATCCAAACCGCCCCCCATGCGCCATAATGAGGAACAACAATATAGTTAGTGACCACCGCGATTATGGCCCCGACAAAACCACTTAGTGCAATGAAGTCAGAGCGCTCTTTGGCATAGATCAAAGCTGAGCCGATCATCGAGAAGGCAAGAGCTGATGTGGCCGTGAGAATAACTGCATTGGGAATAGCAGAAGAAAAATTAGTTCCAAAGAGTAGAGGGAGGAGGGTTGGTATGATCGCCGCGCCAGAAAATGCCATAGGCACTACTACAAAGGCCACCAATCGGGTTGCACTTTCATACTGGCTCTGTACCAATTTACAGTTGCCTTCACCCAGTAGGTGTGAGAAGTGCGACATGAACGCTCCGCCGAGCAAATTTGCAACTTGCTGAACCACATTGGCAAATGTCAAGGCCACCGTAAACATGGCGACCTCATGAGCGTTCCAATAATGTTCTAAAAAGAAAATCTCCATTCGTGACCAGACAAATGCAGAAACTAGCATTGCTAGCCATGTATGGAAAGAGAACTTCCACACGCGCTGGCGGAAGTTCTCCTCCACCAACGGATAAATAGAAAAGTCCCGATGGAGTTTGAAACCATAGATTACAGGAACTAACGCTCCGATAAGATATCCGTAGAACACACCAGTTACGCCATAACCATAAACGCCTATGGCGACACCGGTCAGCAATGCAAATGTTGATATAAAATTAACACGAGCCAATAGATCAAATCGTTGCCGACCAGCAAGATCAGCCAGAATGATCGTTTGCAAAGCATTGATTAAATAAAAAATCATCAAGGTAAATAGTAACATATTTGAACCTTGATACTGTGAAGAGCAATAGAACAGAATGCTCACAGTCAGCGCACCAACGATGGCGAACAAAAAATAGCGGATAAAAATCCATTGGGCGAAACGAACTGCGTCATGCTCCCTCCGCTGACCAAACAATTCAGCAATATATCTGGTGAGAGTGTTTGGAAGTCCAAAACATGTGAGTAAATTAGTTATCTCAACTAACCACATTATGTATGCAATCCGACCTACACCTCCCGGCCCCAACTTACGGGCAATCATTATCTGTACCACCAATCGACCCACAAGATTGCATATGCTGGCTACAGAACTCCAACCAGCCTTGGAGGTAAGCGATTGGCTTCCCATATTTTTAACAGCACATACAGCGTTGGAGTCTGTATCATTTACCATAAATCTCGATCCGCAATATATACATATGAAATGATGACTTTTAACTTTATCCCCATGACATCCATTCTCTCTTTATTTATACCGCCGCCGAATATGAAGCCATACACCATCTCCAAAACCACATCACTGTATGTTCGATCTTGATTCCTTTAAATTATCATTCAATTTAAACCGAAAAATACAGCTGCGGTCATCCAGGCGCTGCTTTTCCTGACAGACATAATGGTTCCGTGCCCAGGGCCAAGAGGCAAGTCGTGCATTATTTATTGTACTCGTAGTGGTAGGCGTAGCGGTAGTACCGGTACCCCGTCTTGGCCTCCGGGACGTCATTGAATATACATCCTTTGACCTTGATCCCGCCATGTTCGAATCGCTGGATGGAGGTATGGATTTCTTCCAGGGGGTGCTGCTTGGCCTTGGCGATGAGGAGGGTGGTCCCGGCCAGGCGGGCCATGATGACGGGGTCGGTGACGGCCAGGACGGGGGGGGCGTCGATGAGGACCAGGTCGTAGAGTTCAGACACGGACTGGACGAAGGCCTCCAGCCACTTGGACATGAGGAGCTCCGCGGGGTTGGGAGGCAGGACGCCGGAGGTGATGAGGTCCAGGCCCGGGACGGCGGTCCTGTTCACCACGTCCTGCCAGGGCTTCTGGCCCGAGAGGATCG
>Ga0116170_10003196_pt1 | contig 15415 bp, 10 predicted proteins | sample AD_JPNHW1_MetaG_FD_89797 | JGI IMG/M metagenome (GOLD analysis project Ga0116170, IMG submission 89797) | Active sludge microbial communities of municipal wastewater-treating anaerobic digesters from Japan - AD_JPNHW1_MetaG | ecosystem: Engineered > Bioreactor > Anaerobic > Digestate | place...
CCCGAGCCGCCGCACAGGATGGGAACTTTGTTCCGTGCCGTGACATCCTGATAGACGCGCCGGAAGTCGTGCTGGAAGGTGTAAATGTTGTACTCTTCCCCGGGTTCGGCGATATCGATCAGGTGGTACGGGATGGCAACCCCCTTCACAAGGTAGTCGCCGTAATCCTTGCCCGTTCCGATATCCATGCCCCGGTACACCTGGCGGGAGTCGGCGCTGATCACCTCGCCGCCGAGAGCGTAAGCCACATGCGCCGCAAGGGCGGTTTTACCGGTGGCGGTGGGGCCGAGGAGAACGAGGAGCTGTTTCAAGTGACGAATGACGAATGACGAGTGACAAATCTGTACGTACCGATCACTTTCAATGGTCCAGTGATTCGTATACTGAATTCCGGCTCTTGTATTCCGGTACGATCTGTTTGATCTTGCGGATGAGTTCCATGTCGGTGCCGTTGCCCGCGAGTGCAATCAGCTCGCTGATTTGCTGCAGGGCGGAGGTTTGCTCCACGGGGCGCACGCGGGCCGTAAGGATCAGCGGATGGTGGGTGGGCAGGGTATTTTCTTCGTGGTTGAGCAGCTCTTCGTACAACTTCTCCCCGGGGCGCAGGCCGGTGAAGCGGATCTGGATATCCTTGCCCAGGGTGAGTCCCGAAAGCAGGACCATCTTCCGGGCGAGGTCGAGGATCCGGACCGACTGGCCCATGTCGAAGATAAAGATCTCGCCTCCGTTGCCGGTGGCCCCGGCTTCGAGCACGAGTCGGCAGGCTTCGGGGATGGTCATGAAATAACGTGTCACTTCGGGGTGGGTGATGGTGATGGGCCCGCCTTTTTCGATCTGGCTGCGGAAGAGGGGGATGACCGAGCCGCTGGAGCCGAGTACATTGCCGAAGCGCGTGGTGACGAACCGGGTGCCGCCGGGCCGGTCGAGGGCCTGGGTGCAGATCTCGGCCACCCGTTTGGTGGCGCCCATCACATTGGTAGGATTCACCGCTTTGTCGGTGGAGATCATGATAAATTTCTTCACTCCCGTTTCCACCGCCAGTTCGGCGGTGATCCGGGTGCCCCATACGTTGGTTAGCACCGCTTCGGAGGGGTTGCTTTCCATCATGGGCACATGCTTGTAGGCGGCCGCGTGGTAAACCATGCCGGGCCGCGCGTTTTCAAAGATATGCCGCATGCGGGGCCGGTTGCAGATGTCGCAGAGGAGGAATTCGGCCGCCACCTCGGGGAATGCTTCCCGGGTTTCCAGTTCGAGGTAATGGAGCGGGGTTTCGGCCTGGTCGACCAGGATGAGCCGGCCGGGCGAGAAACGGGCCACCTGGCGCACGATCTCGCTGCCGATCGATCCAGCAGCGCCGGTCACCAGGATTGTCTTCCCGGTGATCTCCCGGCCGATCCGATCTTCATCGAGCCGGATCTCGTCGCGTTCGAGCAATTCTTCGATGTTGATGTGCCGGATCTGGTTAAAGCTGAGTTCGCCGTTGATCCAGCGGATCATGGGCGGTACGGTGAGGACTTTGGTGTCGTACCCGAGGCATTTCTCCACCAGGGCCTGTTTTTTTGAAGCGTCGAAATGCATGATGGCGAGGATCACGCGGTCGATCTTGTGCGCGGTGAGCAGTCCGTCGAGCTTGTCCGGCCCGATGATGTCGATCCCTTCCAGTTTTTTGCCCTGTTTGCCGGGGTTGTCGTCGATAAAGGCCATCACCTTGTACTGCGTGCCGGCGTCGCGTTCGAGGGTATGCTTCGTGGTGATCCCTGCCTCGCCGGCGCCGTAGATCACCACGTTGACCTTTTCGCCTTCGGGGTGACTTAATTCCAGGTAGGCCAGTTTCACTACCAGCCGGAAGGTGATCATACCGAAGGAGGTGGCGAGGAAGTCGATGATGATGACCGAGAACGGGATGATGTAGTGGTTGTTGACCAGGAAGTAGGTGAACATGTTGGCCAGGGAGAAGAAGAGGCTTCCGGCGAACACCGTACCGAACACCCGCAGCGTGTCGCCCGTGCTGGTATAGCGGATGATGCCGGCGTAGGTGCGTGCGAGGAGGAAGCTCGCCGCGCGGATGGTGACCATGAACAGCAGCGCACGCGGGATCGGCACCAGTTCGGCGGGCGGGATGGTGAAATTGAACCGCAGGAGATAGGCCAGCACGACGGCTGAGGCCGTGATGGTCAGGTCGATGGCGAAGATCAACCAGCGAGGGGTATTTTCCCGGTTGAGGAACATGCGTCAAAGGTAGGGAAAAAATGGTGACGGAGGTGACGAGGTGACGGGGGTGACGAGGTGAAGAGGTGACGAGGTGACGGGGTGACGAATAACAGGGAATTCATCAGCACATCAGCACATCAGCACATTGGCACATTGAACATATGAACAATCCACCCTAAATATGAACATCGGCCGGGGCTCCGCGCAATTTTTCCTACTTTTGCACCGTTAATAGGCAGAACCCGTTGCAACCACGGAAGATCGCCGGGTAAACGGCGGAGCGGGACTGTACTGAACGCTTCCTTTCCGGACACGAACAAACACAGCATAACTCATGAAAAACACAGCATTCACCAGTTTCCACGAAGCGATGGGAGCCAAGATGGTCCCCTTTGCCGGCTATAACATGCCGGTGCAGTACGAAGGCGTTAACATCGAGCATGAGACGGTCCGAAAGGGCGTCGGCGTATTCGATGTCAGTCACATGGGCGAGTTCTGGGTGAAGGGTCCGAAGGCCCTCGACTTCATCCAGTGGGTCACCTCGAACGATGCATCCAAGCTGGTTCCGGGGAAGGTGCAGTATTCCTGCTTCCCCAACGAGACCGGCGGGATCGTCGATGATCTTCTCGTTTACAAGGTCGACGACCTGACCTATCTGCTGGTGGTCAATGCCGCCAACATCGACAAGGATTGGGCGTGGTGCAACAAGCAGAACAAGATGGGGGCCGAACTCTACAATGCCTCCGACGAGATCTCTCAATTGGCGATCCAGGGTCCCCTGGCGCTCAAGTCGATGCAGAAACTGACCGACACCCCGGTGACCGACATGGAGTATTATACCTTCAAGAAGCTCACCTTTGCCGGGGTGCCCGACATCATTCTCGCCACCACTGGCTATACCGGGTCCGGCGGATGCGAGATCTACATGGCCAACGAAGATGCCCCGAAGATCTGGAAAGCGGTATTTGAAGCGGGCGCCGAGTTCGGCATCAAACCCTTCGGGCTGGCAGCCCGTGATACGCTGCGTCTCGAGATGGGATACTGCCTGTACGGCAACGACATCAACGACACCACCTCGCCCATCGAAGCCGGGCTGGGATGGATCACCAAATTCACCGATTATAAGGAATTCATCAACAAGGCCGCTCTGCTGAAGCAAAAGAAGGAGGGAACCACCCGGCGGCTGGTAGGGTTCGAGATGGTCGACAAGGGGATCCCGCGCCACGAGTACGAGATCACCGACGCTGCCGGGAACAAGATCGGCGAAGTGACGTCGGGCACCATGGGACCCTCCGTCAAGATCCCGGTCGGCATGGGCTATGTTCCTGCTGCCTTATCCAAAGAGGGAAGCGAGATCTATGTGAAGATCCGCGACAAGGTGCTTAAAGCCCGCGTCGTGAAGTTCCCCTTCTACAAAGGTTGATCCGTGGCACAATTTGTGCAGGATCACGTGCTTTAACTGTAATACCTCACACCTAAAACTTAATTCATCGATATGTCTGAAATCACAGGAAAGATCAGGTCCATCCGGTGGGAGCGCATCCTGCTCATCATGCTGGTGGCGCTCATGGTAGCCGGGACCGAAAGCTGCACCCCAAAAGGAAAGATGACCAAGAAGGAGCGCAAGGCGCAGATCGAAGCGGCCAAAAAGCAGCTTCAGCCGATCATTGCCGGCACTTCCACCCTTTCATACGACGAGCAGAAAAGGATCGTGGGCGAGATCATGGACAAGAACCTCGGCGATCCCGTGCTCAACGAAATGATCATCCAGGCCCAGCAACAGCTGAAGAAAGTGCTGGCTGCAGAGACGCAGGCCAAAGCCCAGAAGGTTGATGAAGCAAGAGCCAAACTCTACGACTTGTTGCTGAACAAGGATAACCTGTCGGCCGACGAACTCGAGCGCGAGCTGAACAGCATCAAGCGGCAGAAACTCGGAGATTCGGAGATCGACGAACTGATCGGCCGGCTGGAGAAGAAGATCAGCGACATGAGGGACGGCGGGATGAGCGGCGAAAAGCTGCCGGTGAAAGCCCAGTTGGAGAATGCGTTCACCACCATCGCCAACTCCTCCAAAACGGGCAATGTGCCGATGGCCGAAAGCACTATCCAGAAGACCCTGCAGATGTTCTCATCGGACGATGCGCCGGTGCTCATCATCATCAGCCGTGAAGGCTCCATTGTCGATTACGACAAACCCACCACCATCAAGCGTTACTTGTACCTGCTGAAGGATACGAAGGTGAGCCGCAACGATGTGGATGCCATCATGACCGACAGCAACGGCAAGATCAAAGGACTCGATTTAATCAAAAAGTAAACCGACATGAACAGACTGATTTCAGTGATCATACTGGCGACCCTTCTTTCGGCATGGACAGGGGCCGCCGCACAGGACGATAATATCTCTCCCCAGCGCAAGCAAGCCATCGACAGCCTGGCTCTCGAGAAGGTGCGCGACCTCAGCAAGTATATCAGCATCATCGGTAACAAGCAGACTGCCTGGTCGGACGCCCAGCGGGTGATCGAGCGCGCGGTGGAACTCTTCATGGAGAACAGCGAGGTAGGCGTTTCGTCGATCAACCGGCAGGATGTCAACTACTACAAGGTGCGCGAGTATTTCGACCGTCTCATGCAGCTCAACTACGACAAGGTGACCATCGAATGGTACAAGATCCAGTATGTGAGCGACCTGGTGCGGCAACCCGACGGCACCTACGTGGGGGTGATCACCATCTACCAGCGTTTCCAGGCCTATGACAAGGAAAAGGGACTGGTGTATGAAGACACGACCAAGAAGGATATCACCGTGTATGTGAAGCGCAAGGAGACCCAGATCGGCGGACGTTTGATCGGCTTCTGGGATGTTATGCTGGGCGACATCCGCGTAAAGGAAACCTCCAAGTAATTACGAATTAAAAGTTGCGAATTACGGACGGTAATTTCTAATCTTTATTTGTTAACCGATTCTATGCGACGACTCACATGGATTGTTTTCTTTTTGCTGCCCCTGCTGGGCCGGACCCAGGGTTCCATCGGGAATTCGCTTGGCGTCGATGAATCCCTCCTCTACGCCCAGACGAAACAGGTGAACCAGTTCTTCCTGCGGTTCAACGGCGAAGAGGATGTTCAGGGAAAGCGGTACTATCCCGGAAACCCGGGATACCGCGACCTGAAAACGCGCAAGAAGTACCTGAACATGCTCTTCGACAACTCCAGTCCGAACATCAGCCAGGAGGCCCGGTTTGTATTTTCCGACGAAGCGCTGAACAAGAAGAGCCCGGCCCTGCTCGACTTCTACGCGCCGGGGTGGTTTGCCGAGGTAACCGCCTCTTTCCTCTATAAGAAGGAGAAGGTGAACATCATCCTCTACCTGAAGATCGAAAAACAGCGTAGCGGCTACAAGTGGGTGATATCCAACGTTTTCTTTGACCGGTTTAACTCCTGGTTTACCAACCTGAACGATACCACGAACGTGAAGTACTTCATTCACCCGATGAGTCATGAGCTCGACTTTATGAACCTGCACAAGGCTTTCAGGGAGCCGGATAAACTCGACTTCTATTTCGAGAAGGGTTACCAGCCTGATATGACTGCCCTTTTTGTAATGGAGATGAAGAACGGGAACCTCTCGTTCGTCGATGTCAACAACGTTAAATTCCACATCTTCCAGGTTCCCAACTGGTACATGGAAGTATCCTGGTTCAACCGCAACACGGCCAATTCGGGATGGTTGATCTCAAACCTTCTGAGGGTCAGTGAAAAGGAGAAGCGGGAACTGATCAAGAATTATACCCACACCAACTAGGCCTGCATGAAGAGATTGCTTTTCGTCCTGATCCTGGTTGTCCTGGCTGCTGCGCCGGTATGGTCGCAGAGCCGGTCGACCGGGAAGAAGAAGCCCGCAACCGGCGTTCGTGCGCCACACAAGAAACCGGCCGCCGGCAAGACGAACAAGGCGGCTTCCACCCCGGCGAAGAACGGCACGAACAAGGCAGCACCGGGACGGGCAGAAGCGGAGAAGAAGCCGACGGAAGAAGTTTCCAAGGCAGGCACCATCGAGGCGACCAGGCTCGACACGTTCAAGCTGCAGGTGTCGCCCCTGGTCCGGTTCTTCGAAAGTTCGCTGAATTTCCTGGCCGATCCGCGCAACGCGGTCAGCGATAAGCAGACCATCCTCTCGCAGAGCTACCTGAAATGGTGCTGGAACGAGAAGGTGCAGATTGAGGACGACCTCGAAGAGAACCGGCTGGTGCCGCTTTACAAGGATATGCCGGCTTACCTGAGCGATGTCAGTTTCTTCTTCAAAAGCGCCCGTTTCAGCTACTCCGTGCAGGATGTAAGCGTTTCGGCCGGCGAGGACGGCCATACCTTTTTCAAGGTGACGGCCAACCGCAACCTGCGTGGGATCACCCTGAACGGCGATTCGGTGAGTTCCAACAAGGTCAGGTACCTGGAGATGAACTTCGATTCGGCGAAGCAGCAACTGAAGATCGTGAGTGTTTATACCACCAAACTCAACGAAAAGGAGGACCTCCGTAACTGGTGGAATGCGCTCACACCTGCATGGAAGGCCGTGCTTTCGGATGGAATGAAGCTGGAAGGGACGATGCCGATGGCTTCCATCGACAGTTTCAACGACTCCGTAGCCATGGTCGGAGGGCAGAAGACCTTCATCATGGGTTCGGAGTTTTACCAGTACCTTGGACAGATCGTCCGGGCCACGCGCCTGGATCTGTCGGGCAAGGCATTCGTCGTAAACCTCGAGCCGCTGGGAAAACTGGCCGACCTCACGGAAGTTGATCTTTCCGGAACACCGGTGAGCGACCTGATGCCGTTGCGAAACCTCAACAAACTGGAGATCCTCGACCTTTCCGGCACCCGGGTTTCCGATCTCGAACCCCTGCGTTACTGCAACCGGATCAGCGACCTGCGGATGAAGGGAACCCGGATCACCTCCCTCTCCGTATTGAGTTCTTTCCCGAACCTGACCGCCCTGGATATCAGCGGCACACAGGTGGCTTCGCTCGAACCCCTGCGCGACCGCACCCGGTTAAAAGAGCTCCGCATTGACCGGACTCCCGTCAAGGACCTGGGGCCGATTGAAAATCTGGTGAACCTGGAACTGCTGAATTTCTCCTCGACCGGCGTGACCGATCCCGCTCCCCTGAAGAGTATGCAGGCGCTGCGGATCCTGCTCTGCGACAGCACCGCCATCGGCACCCTGGCCCCCCTTGAAGGAATGGCCGGACTGCAAAAGATTTACTGTAACCATTCGGGTATTCACCAGAAAGAGGCGCTGGCCTTCCTGAAGAAGCGACCCGCGGTTTCCCTGGTGTATGCCTCCGATGATCTGTCGGCTTGGTGGAAAAATATGTCGGCGGAATGGCGGAATATCTTCAGCCTGTACATGGATTTCAACGGGCAGCCCAACTCCGAACAGCTTCACCTGCTGGCCCTGCTCGACAGCATCAACATCACCGGCCGGATGTCGGTTGTATCGCTGGAGCCGCTGAGCCGGCTGATCCTGCTGCGCACCCTCCACTGCCAGAGCACCGGCATCAGTTCGCTGGATCCACTCAAAGATCTCACGGAGTTGAAAATGCTGAACGCATCGAACACAAAGATCACCTCGCTCCGGCCGCTTTCCGGCCTGTCGTCGCTCGAAACCCTCCACATCGACAACACCCAGGTGAGCGACCTGGCGCCCCTGCAGGATCTCAAAGACCTCAAGCTGGTGCTGGCCGACAACACCCTGATCACGGTAGCCGAGGCCGATCGTTTTGCGGGTAAGAGTCCCGGTTGCCTGGTGGTTTTTCAGACTTACGAAAATACCGAGTGGTGGCAGGGGCTGCCCGACGCCTGGAAAGAGGTTCTCGCGGAACAGGCGGGGGTCAAGGGTGCGCCTGACAAACTGCAACTCCAGCGCATGGCCGGGTTGAGCGCTGTGGCGATCAACGAAAATTTCCGGATCAGCGATCTCAGCCCGCTGTATCACCTCAGCCGGCTGACCGATCTGCGTTTCTCCGGCACCTCCATCGCCCGGCTCGACCCGGTGACGAGGCTGACGAAGCTGCGCGTGCTTCACTGCCCCAAAAACCCCATCGTCGACCTGATGCCGGTGGCCGGACTGCCCGCCCTGACGGAACTCGATTTCTCGAACACCCAGGTGGAGGACCTCGATGCGCTGCAGAACATGATGAAGCTCGAAGTGCTGAAGTTCAACGGCACCCAGGTGAAGAACCTGAAATACCTGCAGAAACTGGTGAACCTGAAGGTGATCGAATTCTATAACACACGGGTGGGCAATGTAGATGTGCTCGACGGGATGCCGGAACTTACCTCGGTTAAAATGTTCAATACCAAAGTTTCGTCGAAGCGGGTGGAGAAGCTCAAACTTACCCATCCCGGCTGTGAGATCATTTATTATTAGTTACGATGCACCTGCCTGAATCCCATACCCCTTCCATCGAAGTCTGTTTTACCCCGAAATTGGTTCCCGAGGTCCAGTTGGCACCCGGATATCTCGTGGTACTCGTGGACATCCTGCGGGCGACCACTTCGGTTTGTGCGGCCTTCGAGAACGGGGTGAAGGAGATCCTGCCGGTGGCTACGACCGATGAGGCCCGGGCTCTGAAAGAACAGGGATACCTGGTAGCTTTGGAGCAGGACGGGAAGAAACTTGATTTTGCAGATTTCGGGAATTCAGCTTTTAACTTCACCCGGGAAGCGGTAGGAGGGAGGACGCTCGTATATTGTACGACCAACGGCACCCGGGCGCTGAATATCGTGAAGGAGGCGGAATGCGTTGCGATCGGCGCCTTTGTCAACCTCACTGCGCTGACCGGCTGGCTGATCCGGCAGCGGAAAGATATCCTGATCCTTTGTTCGGGATGGAAGAACCGTTTCTGCCTGGAAGATACCCTCTTTGCCGGGGCATTGGCCGACCGCCTGATCCGGTCGGGGAATTACGGCACCCGGTGCGACTCCACGGAGGCCGCCATCGACCTCTGGAATACCGCAAAAAACGATCTGACCGGTTACATCGAAAAAGCGGCTCACCGCCACCGGCTGAAAAGCCTGGGTCTTGACGATGTGATCCCCTATTCACTTACCCCCGATTCGACCCGGGTTGTGCCGGTTTACCGGAACGGAGTCATTCTTGATGAAAATAATCACTGAAAAATGAAAAAAATAAGTACGATCCTCCTGATGAGCATTGCATTCATAAAACCGGCCCTTCCGCAGCAGGAAGCGGTCAACCAGCCAGCCACCCTGCCCGGGTTCAAATTCCTGACCGAGCAGTTTGCCGACGCCAAGATCCTGCGTTACCAGGTCCCCGGGTTTGAAAATCTCAGCCTGAAGCAGAAAACACTGATCTATTATCTTTCGCAGGCTGCGCTCAGTGGCCGTGATATCACCTACGACCAGAACTACAAGAATAACCTGCTCATTCGCCGGACCCTGGAAGCCATCCAGGAGGGCTATACGGGCAACCGCGACCTGGATGATTTTAATAAGTTCACCGTGTACCTGAAGCGGGTGTGGTTCTGCAACGGCATCCACCATCACTATTCGACCGACAAGATCCTGCCGGAATTCCACAAGGAGTTCTTTTCCTACATCATCGACAACACCCCGAAGCACAAACTTCCGCTAGCCAAGGGCCAGACCGTGGAGCAGTTCATCGAAGAGATCACCCCCCTCGTGTTCAACCCCGACCTGGCGCCGAAGCGGGTGAGCCTGAATCCGGAAAAAGACCTGGTGGAGGCATCCGCTTCCAATTTCTATGATGGGGTGAATCAGGCTGAAGCCGAAGAATTTTACCGCGTGATGAAGGCGGAGGCAAAGAAAAGCGGGAAGGATACACTGGTCTCTTTCGGGTTGAATTCCAGGCTGGTAAAGGAGAATGGAAAAGTGACGGAGCAGGTGTACCAGGTTGGAGGGAAGTATTCGAAGGCCATCGAAAAGATCGTATTCTGGCTGGAAAAGGCGCTGACCGTGACGGAGACTCCCGAGCAGCAGGATGCGGTGGCCAAGCTGATCGAGTATTACAAGACCGGCAGCCTGGTCACGTGGGACGACTACAACATCGCCTGGGTGAAGGATCTGAAGTCGAAGGTCGATTTCGTAAACGGCTTTGTTGAAGTGTATGGCGACCCCCTGGCGATGAAAGGAACCTGGGAATCGCTCGTTAATTTCCGCGACGAGGAAGCCACCAAGCGCACGCAGATCCTGAGTACCAACGCCCAGTATTTTGAAGATCATTCGCCGGTGGCGCCGGAATTCAAGAAGAAAAAGGTGAAGGGAGTGTCGGCCAAAGTCATCACGGCCGCCATGCTGGGCGGCGACTGCGACCCGACCACCCCGATCGGGATCAACCTGCCCAATGCCAACTGGATCCGGAAAGAGCACGGGTCGAAGTCGGTCACCATCGACAACCTTACCTATTCCTACGACCAGGCCGCCAAGGGCAACGGATTCCTGCAGGAGTTCGCCGCCTCGCCGGAAGAGATCAGCCGTGTGGAATCGTACGGGTACCTGGCCGGCAACCTGACGACCGATCTTCACGAATGTCTCGGTCACGGCTCGGGCCAGCTGAACAAGGGGGTGACCAGTGATGCCCTGAAGAACTATCATTCGACCATTGAGGAGGCGCGCGCCGACCTGTTCGCGCTTTACTACATCAGCGATCCGAAAATGGCCGAACTGGGCCTTGTGCCGCATCCCGAAGTGTGGAAGGCGGAATATGACGGCTTTATCCGGAACGGGCTGATGACCCAGCTCGTACGCATTCAGCCGGGTAAGACAATCGAGGAGTCGCACATGCGCGACCGTTCCCTGATCGCCCACTGGGTTTTTGAAAAGGGCAAGGGGCCAAAGATCATCGAAAAGGTGGTGAGCAACGGCAAGACTGCATTCCGGATCAACGACTACGATGCCTTACGGAAGAAATTCGGTGAATTACTGGCGGAGATCCAGCGGATCACCTCGGAAGGCGATTACACGGCAGCCCGTGAGCTGGTTGAAAAATATGCCGTGCCGGTGGATGCCGAACTGCACAAGGAGGTGCTGGACCGGTATTCAAAGCTGAACATCGCACCCTATGCGGGATTCATCAATCCGAAATACGTTCCTGTGATGAACGGAGATGTCATCACCGATGTGAAGATCTCCTATCCGGATGACTTTGCTGCCCAGATGATGGAATACTCGAAAAATTATTCCTTCCTTCCTGTCCGGTAACAATGAGACCGGGAAAATTGTTAGTTCTGCTGGCGATCCTTGCCCTTTCCGGTGCGAGGGCGCAGGGTCCTTCGTCCAAGGGATATTTCCGGTCGCCGGTCGATTACCCGATCACGCTTGCGGGCTCTTTCGGTGAGATCCGCCGGAATCACTTCCATTCGGGGATTGACATCCGCACCGGGGGTGTGCAGGGCAAGCCGGTGTATGCGGTGGCCGACGGATATGTTTCGAGGATCAATATCTCCCCCGGAGGTTTCGGGAAGGCGCTCTATGTGACCCATCCCAACGGATTCACGTCGTTGTACGGGCACCTCCGGAATCTGACCGGGGCCATTGCGGCCTGGGCGAAGGAGCAGCAATACAAGAAAGAATCGTTTGCCATCGACCTGGAGGTGCCGGCAGGGGTACTGAAGGTGAAAAAGGGCGAAGTGATTGCCTATAGCGGTAATTCGGGGGCATCGGGAGGACCGCATCTCCATTTCGAGATCCGGGATACTAAAACGCAGGAGATCATAGATCCGGCCGACTTCGGTTTGCTGCGGTCGGATGGTATTCCGCCCAGGATCACGCGGATCAAGGTTTACCCCCGGGGCTTCGGCTCGATGGTCAATTTCAGCGACAAATCCATCCTGCTGCCTGTCAGCGGAGCCGGGAGCCAATACCGGTTGAAGACCCCCGACACCCTGAAGGTGACCGGCAGCATCGTATTCGGCATCGAGACCTCCGATAATGCCGAAGGGGGGCTGAAGACGGGCGTCCGTTCGATTGAACTTGCCCTCGACGGGAAGAGGGTCTTTTACCAGGACATGGACCGGTTTGCGTTCGCCGAGACCCGTTATGTGAACAGTGTGCTCGATTACCCGGCCTTTGTCCGCATGAAGCAGCGTATCCAGCGCAGCTATGTGGCGCCGAACAACAAGCTGAGCGTGTTCAGCGGCATTGTCGACCAGGGAGTGTTGAATTTTGTCAGCGCCGGCAGGCACCGGGTGCGGTACACCGTGAAGGATGCCTTCGGCAACTCCGCCGTCCTTGAATTCCCGGTGGTCAGCCACCCGCCGGCCGGCCGGGGTGGTCGCCCGCAACCCGAGAATCCCGGCAACGGACCGGTGTTTACCTGGAAGGAGGATAACCATTTCACCCGGCCGGATGTGAAACTCGACGTCCCTTCCGACGCGGTTTACGAGGACTATCCATTTGACTACAGCCGTACCTCTTCCGTTCCCGGAACGTTTTCCTCCGTTCACCATCTGCAGGACGACCTCACGCCGCTTCATACCTGGTGCACGCTTTCCATCCGTCCGGAGAGCCTGCCGCCAGCGCTGCAAAGCAAAGCCCTGATCGTGGCAGTGTCGCCGGGCGGCCGGCTGAGCGCCCGCGGGGGCACTTACGAAAACGGATGGATCACCACACGGATCCGGGATTACGGCAATTTTGCCGTGGCTACCGACACCGAAAATCCCGTCATCCGACCGATGAACATTTATGCCGGGAAGAAAGCGTCACGCCAATCGTCGATCCAGGTGAAGATCTCCGACAACCTGGCCGGTATCAAGACTTATCGGGGCACGTTGAACGGGAAATGGATCCTGATGGATTACGACGAGAAGAGCCACCTGCTGACCTACGTTTTCGATGAACGGATGAAGCCTGGGAAGAACCGGTTTGAACTTACCGTGACCGACGGGGTCGGAAATACTTCCCGGTACTCGGCCGACCTGGTGCGGTAGACTGCCTGATCCGGGGTTATCCGTATCAATGGTATAGTAGCGGCTGAAACCGGATGCGATCACAGGAGTTACCGGGCCGGGTACTCGTAAGCTTCCACCCGGTCGCCCGTGAAGGAAGGAATGACCAGCAATCTTTTTTCCTGTATGTACCCGAACGCCGCACACGTTCTCTCCGGTGCGGTTGTATCCAGCAGCAATTGCTTTTTCCCGTCGCCGGAGACCCTGAAAACCCGTCCGTTGAAATCGGAGATCAGGTAACCACCATTTCCGTCGGCCACCAGGCCATCCATAACAGAACCTCTTCCGGTACATACCAGCGTGGAGACAGACTTTGTTGACGGGTCAACGAGTTTGATGCATCCGTCGCCGGAGGTGCCTACGAGGAGCTTTCCGCGATCAAAGAGAATTCCGTTGGGTTTCGGCAGATCGGCGCTTTGAAGCCATTCTTCCATGTGCCCGCCCGACATGCGGTAGATCATGTTTTTGCGGCTGTCGGTGATGTACAGGTTCCCTTGGCCGTCGGCCGTCACGTCGTTGGGCATCGCGGGATCCGGGAACGGGTAACGGTTCAGGATGGACCCGGTACCGGGATCGATCTCGACCAAGGCAAAACGTCCCACCGCGTAAAGTCTGTTATTATCGATGCACAAACCGGAGGGCTGCCTGATCCCGGTAACCCATTCCGCCTGGAGGATCTCCCCGGTCGTGGAAACCTTCGAGATGGATTCCTTCCCGTCGTTGTAGAAGTTGGATACATAGAGAACATCTCTTTTCCTGTCGTATTCGACCGACTCGGGGAAATGCAGGCCCTTTTTCAATTCCCACATCTTTTTCAGGCGAGTGTCCTGGTAAACCGCGCGTGTGTCGCGGAAAATCAGGCCCCATCCGCCGAATGACTCCGCCAGTGCCACCATCAGTTCATTTTTTCCCTTTTTCAGCGGGAGGTTGAGATAATCGTACAGCCCGACTACTCCCTGAAAGGAAGGATCGCGGGATCCGTAGCTGCTGTTGCCGGCAAAAAGAAGGCGGCCGTTGAGAAAGATGGTGGCAACGTCGCTGTACCCGAATGAGAACAACCGGTTTTCATCCTTGTCGGAATCGATGAAAGTCCGGGCAAATACAAGATCGGTCGGATTCCCGGTCCGGCTGTAATAGCGGGAGATATCGAGAATTCCATCGTTTCGGCAGGAGGCCGGGATCCATTGCAGATCGGTCAGCCCCTGTTCTTCCGGGGTTTTCTCGTTGTCAATGCCTGAAAAGTTGAAGATCCGGGAGATCTGCCATTCTTTTACAACCCCCCAGGGCACTTCAGCCGGGGAATGCATGGGAAAGTGAAGGGAGTTATCTTCCCGGCAGGAGAAATTGGAAAACCATGCCGAACCGTCTTTCGGACCGTCCAGCCCGATGGTTCCTTTGCGGGCGCCATGCCCCAGCGATGCGATGATAAGTACCGGATCGGGGTTGTCTCCGAGGTACAGGCGCGCCTGCATGCTGTTGAACTCGATCTTTAAGTGAACCCACTGGTTCCGTGGGATTTCAGCGCTGGCCGTGTTGCTTTCGCCGGAGAACAGTTGCCAGGAATCGATCCCATTGAACACTGACACATATTGAATAACGTTCTGGAAATAGGAGGGGAGATGAGGCCGGACGTAAATCCTTTCGTAGTCATCGTGCGAAGCGGCGTGGAACAGGACACCGGGGTAGCAGCGTTGGCCGGTCACGGCTAAATCCAATTCTATGACGCCGTTTTCTATCCCGCTGTTTTTCAGGAATGCCGTACCGCCAAGGCTGGTCCGCCCAAGAAAAGGTGCGACGTTCGCCTCGTGGAGGTCCCAGTGAACCGAATCGAATGGAATGACCGGTTCGCCGGCAATGGAGACCCGGATGGTGGTGGTGAGGAGAATGCCGCTGATGAGCAGGCGGAGCATTGGGAAGGGAAGGATGTTTTTCATGATCCTGGTTGTTTGCGGGGGCGGGTTCGAATCGTACACCTTAAGTCCGATGTCGGTCCGGATGGGCTTGATGGGGACAAAAATAGGGCAGGAGAGGGCGTCAGGTAAATCAAATCGGTGAACGCCGGGGTTGGTTCGCTGTTCCGGTCGCCCACCCCGACGGGGTCCCCCCACCCCGACAGGGTCCCCCCACCCTGACGGGGTCCCCCCACCCCGACGGGGTCCCCCCACCCCGACAGGGTCCCCCCACCCTGACGGGGTCCCCCCACCCCGACAGGGTCC
>Ga0116170_10003198_pt1 | contig 15406 bp, 8 predicted proteins | sample AD_JPNHW1_MetaG_FD_89797 | JGI IMG/M metagenome (GOLD analysis project Ga0116170, IMG submission 89797) | Active sludge microbial communities of municipal wastewater-treating anaerobic digesters from Japan - AD_JPNHW1_MetaG | ecosystem: Engineered > Bioreactor > Anaerobic > Digestate | place...
CGCGCCGGGTTCCGTTTCGAGCTGCTTGCCGAGGCGGCGATAGAACGACTGCAGCGCGAGCTGCGCCAGCAGGAAAGTCGCCTTGCCCTGCTTGATCACCTGGAAGAGGTTGGTCTGCCGCCAGGCGGCTTTTTTCACCATCCCCTGGTAGCGCGGTTCGCACAGTTCGATGGCGACGACGTCGGGCTGCACGGCGGCGATCGCGGCGCGCACGTCCTGCACGCTCTGCGCCGACACGTGGGCCGTGCCGACGATGTAGACGGTTTTGCCCTCCAGCACCGCAGTCGCGACGCCGGAGGGCAAGGAGGAAGAAACTTCTTCCGGCATGGAAGATTACTTCGCGCCGCCCTTGCGGATGTAGATGTCCGTCCGGCGGTTCTTCTGCATGTTTTCTTCCGTGTCGTTCAGCGCGACCGGGCGGTCGAAACCATAGCCTACGGCCGTCACGTTCGCCGCGGGGATGCCGCTGTTCTGCACGAGGTAGTCCTTGACGGCGTTGGCGCGGCGTTCGCTCAAGCGCTGGTTGTATTCGCGCGTGGACTTCTTGCGCTTGTCCGCATGGCCTTCCACGCGCACGGTCGCGTCCGGCGCGCGGCGCAGGACCTTCAACACGGGCTCCAGATCCTTGAAATACTGGGGCCGGATGAAGGACTTGTCGTAGTCGAATTCGATGAGCAGCGTGAATTTCTGCAGATCATCGGCGGGATCCAACGGATTGGTGCCGTCCTCGATGACTTCGTGGCCGTCGGCCACGCCGCCCTTGTCGGTGTCGACGTCCAACGGGTTGGTCTTGTAGGTCAGCACTTCCGCGCCGTCCTTGAGGCCGTCGAAATCGCTGTCGGGATTGAGCGGATCGGTCTGGAACTGGTAGCGACCGAAATGCTCGTCGCCATCCGACAGGCCGTCGCCGTCCGTGTCGGGATTGTAGGGATCGGTGCCGACCACGGCCTCGTCCTTGTCGAACAAGCCGTCGCCGTCGCTGTCGATGTCGCCGCCTTCCGCCACCTGGAATTCGGGAGCGACTTGCTTGACGGCGCCGATGCGATAGGTCACCCCCAGTTCGATCAACGCAGGGGTTTCGCTGTTCTTGCCCTGGATGCCCGCACAGGCATCGAGGCGCAAGGCCCACGAGTCGTTGAAGTGGTAGAACACGCCGCCGCCTGCGAACAAGCCGATCTGCGTCTTGCCGTTTTCCACGTCGTCGCTGAAGAAAGAAATCGACGGCCCCGCGAACAAGAACGGATCGATGCGGCGGTTTTCCAGCGCGCGCAGATGCAGCAAACCTTCCACGCTGAGCCGCAGCACCGTTTCGTCGCCATCCAGCGCTTCAACGTTGCTGTTGAGTTCATCCGCGCTGCGGGCCGACAGCGCCGGCATCAAATTCATGCCCGCTTCGAGATCCCACCACGAATTGAAACTGTACCCCAGCTTGCCCATGAAACCGATGCCGGAATCCATTTCCCAATCGCCTTCGGTTTCATACCAATTCAGGCCCAGCGTGCCGAACCACGGCGCGCGGTCGAACAAATCGTCGTCCATCGCCCAAGCCGGAGCCGCCCAGCACGCCGCGGCCAGCGCCGCCATCGAGATCCATTTCATCGCTTTCATGATCTGCAGAACTCCCTGTTCAAAGGTTGCGCGGCGACGATACCGAGCCGCCTTCCGCCGCGCAATCAAAAACGACGGAAAACAAACGGTCTATTCCGCGCGCGCCAAGCGGAATTCCCGCACCAGCAGCGCGCCGCCGGAGCTGAGATTCTTCCAGCGCAGCGGGTGGACGCCCGGCGGCAGTTCCCACTCGAACGTGCGGCGCTCCAGCCGCCCGGCGGGAAACGCCAGCGGCGGCAGGTCGCCGAGGCGGACGGTCTGGTCCGCGCCCATGGCCGCCGCGACGATTTCGCCCCGCAGGCGCAGGGCTTCCGCGCGCAGGTTGTGCACGGTCATCGCGGCTTCGCGCTCCAGCACGCGGTAGTCGGCGAAATCGCCCTGCTGCCACGGCTTGAAGAGCGTCCAGCCCGCGCCGAAAAACCAGACGACGTCCTGGCCGGCGGCCCGGGCGCGGGCGGCCACGTCGGCATGCGTGTCGTAGAAGATCTCCGTCTGCACGCGGTTGGGATCCGCGTAGTACTCCTCCATCGGCGCAAATCCCGTGTCCCGCAGCCATCGCCCCGCTTCGTTGGCGACCACGACGCGGCGCTTGAACCAAGTCTCGGGCCAGGTCCAGAGGCCGATCCGCTTTTCGTGGTTGCGCTGGAGCCGGATGAAGGCCTGGGCGCCGTTGCGCTCGAACAGGTCCTTGGTCGTCTGGCGCCAGTTCAGTCCCACGTACTGCTCGTACGGCTCGTCCGGCACCGTGAAATCCACGAACGCGTTTGTTGGCGCATACAGCGCCATTTCGTTCCACGGCTCGTACCAGCGGTCCACGATGGCCACGTCGCCCGGTTCCAGATTCGAATCCAGCCAGGCTCGGATCAGACGATACGCCGCCGGCTTGCCGTCCAATTGCGTCACCTCGTAGGCCGGCCAAATCAACAGGCCGCCGACGGCGATGGCACTCGCCAGCATCCCCCACTGGCGCGCCTTCGGACCGAATTCCGCCCAGAAGCGCTCCGCCGTCAATGCCGCCCAGGCCAGGAGAACCGGCACGGGACAGGAGAAATACACCAATTTGGCCGTCCCCTTGCCGATGGCAAGAACGTAGAGCGTGGAAAGAAGCAGGCCGATTCCCGCGACCCATGAAAGGGCGGCATGGACGTCGTCGCCGGCTTCGTTGCGTTTCCGCAACCGCCAAACGAGAAGGCCGGCCATCAGCGCCAGCGCGACCAGCAGACCGACGCCGACGGCATTCGCGCCACCCGCGAAAAACGGAAGAATCCGGGGGGCCAACCAGGAAAACGCACCGCCGATCAACGGCTTGTCCCCCGAGAAGTCGCCGAGGACCTTCATCGCCGCCCGGACGACCCAGCGGCTCATCCATATCGCCAGAAACAGCGTAGCGCCGAGCATGGAAACCACGTGCCGCTTCCGCTCCGTTTTTGCCAACCGTTTCCACCCCGACGCAGCCAGCAGGACCCACAGTCCGGCCGCGCACGGCCAAGCCGTCATGTGGCCGAGACAGGCCATGGCCGTCCATAGCGCCCATTCGGCATATCTCCACGGCGGAGGGCACGTCCGGTTCCGTTTCAGGAAAACAAGCAGATCCGCGCCCCGGAGAAACATGCCGGCGGAAAGAAACATCGTCAGCACGTAGTAGTAGGCTTCGCGGCTGTGGTACACGTGGAACGGCAGCAGTCCGAGCCAGACGGCGCAAAGGGCCGCGGCGGCCCAGCGCTTCCGCCGCCAGAGCCAGCCGGCGCAAAGCAACACGGTGCCGAAGCCCAGCAAGGCAAAGGGCTGGCGCACGGAGGCCTCGCTGGCCTCGGCGCCCGTCAGCCGCGTCCACACGATCGGCAACGAATCCGCCAGCGGTATCTGTTCCAGCCACGGCGGATTCTTCCAAAGTTCCGCCAAGCTCGCCTGGCGGGAGGCTCCGAAGAAGAAATTGATCTCATCCGACCGCATGGCCGCATGCCCCAGATCGTGCCAGCGGAGGAACGCGGCGGCCAAGAGCCCCGCCAGCGCCACGGCGGCGAAAATCCATCGCTGCCGGTTGCCGGCGGCGGGTTCCGCGACGGCCCTATTCATATACTTTCTCGCTGAGATCCACGGTGCGGAAAAAGCGCCAGGCCACCTTGAGACTGGTGCCGAGGGATTGGACTCCGCCGCCGGCGAAATCGGTCGGCTTGCCCATGCGCAGGGCGATGCCCACCAGCCAAGTCAGCAGCGAGAGGTTCTCGAAGAGGGTCGCGACCTTTCGCAACGAGAGGCCGATTCGCACCGCCCAGAAAACCGAATTGGGAACGAACGGCAACGGCTTGGGAACAACGGGATCGCCGACCACCTGCAGATCGCGATCGCTCACGCGCAACCGCCGCGCAGCAAGGCGAAGCGACGGCACGCGCCGATGCGATTCGCCGATCGCGCGCATGGCGGCCATGTCGGCGGCGAGCGGATTGGCGGAAACGATCAACTGGCCGAATTCGACCGGATAGCCCGACATCGGGCCGGTACCGCCCAGCCCCACCCGCGCGTCGATCACCGCCAGATCCGGCCAGAACAGATAGTTCAGATCCACCAGCAGCGGACACAGATACTGATGGTAGCGCATGCGCACCAGGTGGTCGGACGGCAGGCCATAGAGGTTCTTCCAGCAGCAGGTCAGCCGCTCCTGGATATGCCGTTTCAAGTTGGCCACGTTCACGAAATGGTCCATCTGCAGCAGGATTTCCGGCACTTCGATCATCCGGGCCTTGCACCAGTCCGGCATGATGACCTTGTAGAATTTTTCCTTCCCCAGATCGACCAGGCGCACGTTCTTCCAACGCCGGACCAGTTCCACGTATCCCAGCGCCTCGAAGTTCGCCTCGATCCGGCCATCGCTGTCCGATTCCACGATCGCGATGTCGCAGGTCCCGTCCGTCGCCCGGTTGATCTCGTCGATCACGGCGGCGACGACGTCGCGGGGCGTGGTGATGGCGCTGCCTTCCGCGCTCTTGCCGGTGGTCAGGTTGGGCTTGATGCAGACGAGACTTCCGGGCTGCCACCGGATGGGCGGCAGCAAGGCCAACCCGCGCCGCAAGGTATCGCCCACGGACGGATCCCGACCGACCTCCAGGACGGCGGCCGACAAGGTGTCGCGGCATTGTTTCCGCCATTGACGCAATGAATTCACGGCCCCAATTCCACCTTGGCCCCAGTCCGGGCGGATTCCAGCGCCGCTTCGATGACCCGCACCGTCTCCAGCGCGATTTCGCCGCCGACGGGCGGATCCGAATCGTTCTGGATGGCCGTCACGAAGTCTTCCAGTTCCTTGCGGAACGAGGTTCCTTTGATGGGCATGTCGGGATGCAGCACGAACTTCGGCGCGAACTCGAAAGGCCCCCGCATCCGGTTGATCAGGTTGCCGGCAAAATACACCTGCATCGCGCTGCTGGTCATGCCGGTCTTGATCCAGCCCTTCCGGCCCACCACGCGGATATAGCGGTCGCAAGCGTCCCAATTGCCGAATCCCGGCGTCCAGAACACGTTGACGCTTCCCACCACCCCGTTGTCGAAGAACATCTTGATTTCCGCTTCGGTCTCGCGGTCGCCCGGACGCGCGTTGGCTTGGCCCGACCGCGCCCAGACGGATTTCACGCGAGATTCGGAAAAGTAATAGTGAAGCAAATCGACGTAATGCGGGGTCAGGTCGGTGATGATTCCCTCTTCCGGCTTGATGCCGAGCGTTTCCTCGTGGGCCACCGCGCTGAACACCGGGCCGATCCGCCCGGCCCGGATCAGTTCGCGGGCTTTGGCATGGTGCGGCATGTAGCGGAGGTAATGGCCCACCATCAATTTTTTGCCGGCGGTCCGGGCGGCGGCGATCATCCGCCGCGCGTCGGCCACGGTGGTCGCGATGGGCTTCTCGACGAAAACATGGAGCCCCGCCGCGAAACACCGGCAGGCCAAGTCGGCGTGGGTTCCCGCCGGCGTGCACAGGATGACGGCGTCCAGTCCCTGTCGCGCCAGCGCCTCATCCAGATCCGCATGGCGGCGTTCGGGCGGCACGTTGAATTTTTCGCCCGCTTTCCGGAGCGCGTCGGCCCCCGGTTCCACCAGGGCCGCCAAATGGACCCTCGGAATCAACTGGGTGTTCGGCAAATGGGCTTCGAAGGCGATCCCGCCACAACCGACCACCGCCACGTTCACGCGCGTCAAACTCATCCTCTACCTCTTCCCGGGGGGCGGCCCCGCCGCATCCAATTCGATTTTCGACCCGCCCGCCGGCGACGCCTCCCGGAGTCCAGTCCCATCGGCGCCAACCGGCAAGTGGGGATGCAAAACTGGGGGCAGTCTACGCCAGCGGAAACGAGCTTGCAACCGAAAGCCGCCCGGCCTGCAGGGGCGACGGCGGGCGGGGAAACGCGGCGGATCGGAATCAGTCCTGAAGTTGGATCATGAAGAAACCGGCGCCGATCTCGCCCATCTGGTTGGTATAGGCGCACTCCGTTCCCGTGGCCAAGATGCCGGACACCAGCGGCCGGAACCCGGCCCGAAGACTGGGCGTCCAGAGGACGTTGTAGACTTGTCCGGGCACGCTGGCCCAGCGCAACACCAATTCGCCGGAATCGGAGACCTCGCCCTCGGCCGACTTGATCGCCAGCAGATCGCGGCCATCGAGCGGATCCGTCCCCGCCCGCCGTTCCATGGCGTTGGAACGGCCATCTCCGTCCGCGTCCTGCTGGTCCAGCACGCCATCGGCGATCTGTTCTTTGACGAGCGCAGCGATCTCCCCGGCGCCCAAAGCGCGCTTGTAGATCCGCACGTCGTCCAGCATCCCGTGCGCAAACGAAGACAACGGCTGCTCCGCATGGTCTCGGGCTCCGACGAGCAGGTCGGTCGCCGGATTGTGAGCCAGCGGACGGTCGTGGATCGCCGTGCCGGCCAGTTTGCCGTCCACGTAGATCTTCATGTCCGGCCTCGCGAAGGTCGCCGCCACGTGATGCCACTCGCCCACGCCCATCGGCGCGGAATCCAACCGCGTCTGCGTGCCGTTGCCCAGCACGAAGCGCATCCCGCCGCCGGATTGGATCTGCAGGGCGTAGGATTCGTTGTTGTCCAGGTCCAGATTCCGCTTGAAGATGAGATCCGCCACTTCCCCCGGCAAGGAGTCAAACCGGATCCACGTGGCCAGCGTCACTTCTTCCGGCATCAGCGACTCGGAGGAGGCCGCCCGGATGTAGTTGTCCGTGCCGTTGAAGAGCGCCCCGTTGGCGATCATTCCGTTTTCGGCAACGAGGGCGCCGACGAATGCGCCGTTGTTTCCGTAGCCGCTGCGATCCGTCGCCGTTTCGGCTCCGTCCGCATCGAAGGAGTATCGCAGGACCAGATCGCCTTCGCCCGCCGAGCCCGCCAGCGCCGCGATTTCGGAATCGGACAACACGGCGTTGTAGATCCTCAGATCGTCCAACTGGCATGGGGCAAAGGAACAGACCTCCCCGGTCGGGCTGTCGGCGGCGCCGATCAGCAGATCGGTGGCCGCGTTCTTGGTCAGCACGCCGAAGTGGGTCGCCGTGCCCACCAGCAATCCATCCAGATAAAGCCGCATGTCCGGCTTGGAAAACGTGGCGGCCACGTGGTGCCATTGGCCGATCGCCAGCGGCGGAGTGTCCAGGAGGGTCTGCCAGTGCTTGGCCAACGTCCACCGCACGGCTCCCTCCGGCGTCAGTTGCAAGGCGTAATCCATGCCGTTGGCCACGCCGGGCACCCGCTTGAACACCAGGCTCCGGATGCCGGAAGACAAGGATTCCACCTTCACCCAGGCGGCGATCGTCAAGTCGTCCGCCTTCAGGGACGCGTTCCACGGCACGCGGACATAGTCGTCTTGGCCGTCGAAGCTGGCGGCGCCGCTCCGGGCTCCATCCGGAACGATCTGCATGCCGTGCACGGTCCCGTCGTTCCCGTATTCGCTGGCATCCGCCGTGATCGCTCCGCCATCGACGTCGAAGGGATAATGAAGGATCAGGTGGCCGCCGGACACGGGAGGATCCTCTTCCCCGGACACGTCTCCGGCCAGCGCCAGGATTTCCGCCTCCGACAGGGCCCGGTTGAAAATCTTCACGTCATCCAAGGCCCCGTGCGCAAAGGAGCCCATCGGATATTGGCTGTGGTCGGCCGCGCCGATCAGCAAGTCCGCCGCGGCGTTGTGGGACAGCGGGTAGTTGTGGTTCGCCGTCCCCGCCAGCACCCCGTCCACGTACACGCGCATGACGGGCTGCGAGAACGTCGCCGCCACGTGGTGCAAAGTTCCCACAATCATGGCCGGCGAATCCAGCCGCGTTTGGCCGCCGTTGCCCAGGACGAACCGCAGGCCGCCCTGCATGTTGATCTGGAGGGCATAGTCCTCGTTGTTCGATGGGTTGGGATTCCGCTTGAACACCAGCGCCGCCACTTCCGTCGGCAGGGAGTCGAACCGCACCCATCCGGCAATCGTCACTTCCGTCGGCATCAGGGACGCGCTCGACGGCACCCGGAGGTAGTCGTCGATCCCGTCGAAGGTCGCCATTTGGCCGCCCAGCCCGTCCGGCGCAAGCCCCGCTCCCGCGAACTGCCCGTTGTTCCCGTATTCGCTCAGGTCGGTCGTGGAGCTTCCATCGTCCGCATCGAATGAATAGTGCAACACCAGATCCCCGCCGGCGACGGGGGGGACTTCCTCGCCGGAATTCATGGCCGCCAGTTCCGCGACTTCCCGTGCGGACAGCGGTCGGTCGTAGATCCGCACGTCGTCCAGATAGCCGCCATCCGGGCCGATCGATCCCGGATGCCCGCCCATCCGCAGCGTGCCCGACAGCAGGGTGTTCACGGGTCCCCACAATTCGCTCATGCCGTCGTTCAAGACGCCGTTGTAGTACAGGTGGTGGCTCCCGTTGCCGCCGTAGGTGTACGCCACATGGAACCACGTGCCCGGCGCCGGCACTTTTTGCGCGGTCAGGAAGCACGAGCCGCCTGGCGAAAAGTAGGCCCGGTCCCGATCCAGCCGCCAATCGAATCCGACCCCGCAGAACTGCTTGTTGAAGTTGTCCGTTCCATAGCCGAACATCCCCGTGCAGCCGTTGGTATAGGTTGTGTCGATCTTCATCCACAGCGCGACGCTCCGCGGCGCGTCCCCGCTCGGAAGCCCGGTGTCCGTCGCCGTGATGACCTGGCTGTTGTTGTCGAATCGGTAGGCCCCTCCCAACACCCCGTTGGCCACCCACGTGGCCCCATTGACGGTTCCCGTCCGCCCGTTGCCGCTGTCGTCGACCACGATGCCTCCGTTGTCGGCGTCGAACGTGTAGTGCGCGACGGGGCCGGCATTCCCCGCGGGCGTCACGCCGGCCAACGTCGCGATTTCTTCCGACCCCAGAGCCCGATTGTAGATCCGGACCTCATCCAGCGCCCCGTGGACGAAGGACCCCATCGGATAGTACTTGTGGTCCGCCGCGCCGAGGAACAAATCGGCCGCCGCATCGTGAGCCAGCGCGTAATCGTGGTTCGCGGTGCCCGCCAGACGCCCATCCACGTAGACGCTCATGACCGGCTGCGAGAACGTCGCCGCCACGTGGTGCCAGGCCCCCGTCGCCATCGTTGCCGAGGAATCCAGCCGCGTCTGGTATCCATTGCCCAACACGAACCGCACGCCGCCGGCCGAATTGATCTGCAACGCGTACGCTTCGTTGTTCGAGTTGTTGGGATTCCGCTTGAACGCCAGCGCCGCCACCTCCGCCGGCAGCGAATCGCACCGCACCCACGTGGCGATCGTGACATCCGCCGGCATCAGCGAGGCGCTCGACGGCACGCGGACGAAGTCGTCGATCCCGTCGAAGGTCGCGGCCTGTCCTCCGACGCCATCCGGCCCGAGACCGGCCCCGGCGAGGGTGCCGTTGTTCCCGCAACCGCTGGAATCGACCGCCGTGGCGTCAACGTCGCCATCGAACGCATAGTGCAGGACCAACCCATCCGCCGGCGCTTCTTCCGGAGGCGGCACCCCGACCAAATCGGCGATTTCCTGGGCCGACAAGGTCCGGTCGTAGATCCGCACGTCGTCGATGTAGCCGCCGTCCGGTCCGGGATTGTCCGGATGACCGCCCAGCCGCAGCAGGCCCGATGGAGTCGTGTTGAGGAGGCCCGGCAATTCGCTCATTCCATCGCTCAAGACTCCGTTGTAATAGAGATGGTGGCTCCCGTTGCCGCCGTAGGTGTACGCCACGTGGAACCACGTGCCCGGATTCGGCAGCTCATGCTCGGTCAGGAAACAGGTGCCGCCCGGCGAGAAATACGGCCGGTTGCGGCCCAGGCGCCAGTCGAACCCCACCCCGCAGAATCGGCTGTCGTAGCCCTGCGTGCCATACCCCAGCATGCCCGTGCAACCGTTGGGATAGTTCGTGTCGATCTTCATCCACAGGGCGACGGTGCGCGGCGCATCCCCGCTCGGCAGCCCGGCGTCCGTTGCCGTGATGACCTGGCTGTTGTTGTCGAATCGGTAGGCTCCGCCCAACACCCCGTTGGTCACCCACGTCGCCCCGTTGACCGTTCCCGTTCGTCCGTTGCCGCTGTCGTCGACCACGACGCCTCCGTTGTCGACGTCGAACGAATAATGAAGCACCGGACCCGGTGTTTCCGCCGGGTCCACGTCCGCCAGTTCGGCGATCTCGTCCGCCGCCAAGGCACGATCGTAGATCCGCACGTCGTCCAGCGCCCCGTGCGCGAACGACCCCATTGGATAGGATTCATGGTCCGCCGCGCCGAGGAACAAGTCCGCCGCCGAATTGTGGGCCAAGGCGTAGTTGTGGCTCGCCGTTCCCGCCAGACGTCCGTCCACGTACACGCTCATGACCGGCTGCGAGAACGTCGCCGCCACGTGGTGCCATGCCCCCGCCGACATCGTCTCCGTCGAATCCAGGCGCGTCTGGATTCCGTTGGCCAGCACGAACCGCACGCCGCCGGCTGAATTGATCTGAAAAGCGTAGTCTTCGTTGTTCGAGAAACTCGCATTCCGCTTGCAAACCAGCGTCGCCACCTCCGTCGGCAGCGAATCGAACCGCACCCAGGCCGCCACGGTCACCGCCGCCGGCATCAAGGCCGCGCACGACGGAACGCGGATGTAGTCGTCGATGCCGTCGAATGCGGCCACTTGGCCCCCGTTCGTGTCGGCCGTCAGAACGGGACCGACCAGCGTGCCGTTGTTTCCGCAACCGCTGGAATCAAGGGCGATGCCGCCCTCATCGCCGTCGAAACTCAGACGCAGGACCAGATTGGTCGCGGAATCCCCCCAGGCCCACCCGGCGCCCGCCAAAATCATCCACACCGCAAAACAACCGAATTTGAACGTTTTCATGCTGTTCGCTCCTAAAGCAGGCAGATTGCGACCTCTCCAATCCGTGTGCACTATAGGACGAACAAGCGCCCAATGGGAAGGAAAATAGACAAATATTTCTCATTGTCGCGGATCTTTGCGCGATGGCGGCCGGCGGCTGGCCGGCGCGCTCCCCACCCCGTTTTCCCGCAATCCGCCCCCCCCCCGCGAAACGTTCCTTTATTGTCTTGCCGCCGTTCCCTCAACGATGTTGGCGCGTCGGCACAAGTAGCGGACCAGCATGATGAATCCCGTCCAGTAGCTCGACAACAAGGATGGCCGATGGATGGATTGCCGGAGCAGCCGGAAGATCACGTGCGGCTGAAAATAGAATTCCTTCAAGAGTCGGTTGACTCCGGCGTTCATCTCGGACTGCGAGATCTCCGGATATTCCATGACCGCGGTCTGCTCCCCCTGCATGGCGTAATCGACCCACGATTTCATTTTCAAATAGCCGTGGTCCACCGCCCAGCGGTACAGCTCGGTCCCGACCAGCGGCATCACCGCGGAGGCCTGGATGGTGTCCGTGTCCAGTTCCTTCACGAACTGCAGGGTGCGCGCCATGCTTGCCTTCGTCTCGCCCGGAAGTCCGACGACCCAGCAGGAATGGGTGTTGAGCCGCGCCTTTCTGGCCGTGGCGACGAATTCGCGGGTCTGTTCCACGCGAATGCCCTTGTGCACGTTGTTCAGAATCTGCTGGTCGCCGCTCTCCGGCCCGATCAGCAACATGCGGCAACCGGCGGCCTTCATCAGCTTCATCAAGTCAAGGTCCGCCCAATCGACGCGCGTGTTGCACGACCAAATCATGCGCCGCTTCTGCTGCAGAATCAGTTCGCAGATTTTTCGCAGCCGCGCCCGGTCGGTGGCCAGCGTGTCGTCTTCGAAAAAGATTTCCCGGACTCCGTAGCGATCGAAATCCTCGACCATCTCCCGCACCACGCGTTCCGGCGAGCAGTAGCGGTAGCGCCGGCCGTGCATCACCTGCGGCCACTGGCAGAAGGTGCAGCGGTTCGGACAGCCACGGCCGCTGATCTGGTCGAGGAAGGGATACAGATACGTGTTGTTGCGGTATTTCTTCACGTCGAGGAAATGCCAAGGCGGCAACGGAATCTCATCGAGGTTCTCGATCGGCGCCCGGGCCCGGTTCTCGACGATTTCCCCCGCCGCCGTCCGAAAACTGACGCCGTCCACGGTTTCCAGCCCCGTCCCGCCCGCCAGCGCCGCCGCCAGATCGCGGATCGTGAAATCGTATTCGCCGCGCGCGATGGAATCCACCGCCCCGTTCGCTTCCGCCAGCGTCTCGCGCGGATAGACGCTCACGTGCGGCCCCACCAGCGTCACGTGCGTCTGCGGACTCGCCGCCTTGCACAGCCGCGCGCATTCGACGTCGTTGTAGATCGAAGGCGTCGTCGCATCGAGCACCAGCAGGCCCGGTTTCCATTCGCCGCACCATTTGGCCACGTCCGCCAGCGAGGCTTCCTCGGCGATGGCGTCCTTCAGCACCGTCTCGAAGCCGGCTTCAAGCGCCACCCCGGCGGCATAGGCCAGCCAATCCGGATAGCGCATCGCCCGCGTCCGGTTCACGACCGGCCAGCGCTGGCTGCGACAGAAATTCGGCAGAAACGGCGGACTCACCAAGGCAACGCGCATGTTCGCTCCCAGCTCACGATGTTTCGCGTCGGCGCGCGAAATACTCCCAAAATCCTACTCCAACTCCCCAGATAATCGAAAAGTTCCGCAAAAAAACAAGTCCCAGCGCCTTCGCGGCGAACGCCCCCCCCCGCTTGCGCGCCACGACCGCCAGAAAGCCCCCGTTCGCCGCCACGACGCCCAGCCACAGCGGAAAACAGACGATTCCAAGCCCCGTGAAAGCCACTTCGACGTACAGCTGCGTTCCGTGGTGCGTCTGCCCGCCGTGCGCCAGCGTGCGATTGCCCATGATCATCGGCACCGCGTCCTTTGCGAAACGAATCTGCTGCCGCAGATATCCGCGCACGGTGCTCGCAAAATCGTGGAACACGCCGTTGTCGACGGCCCACCACAGCTTGTGGTCGCGCGACACCGCCCAGGAAAACTCCAAATCCTCGCTGCTCGCCGCCCGGTAGGCCTCCGGAAAGCCCCCCTTCGCGAGAAACAGTTCGCGCTCGCACCACAGATTGTTCGACACCAGCGTTGCGACATAGCCGCAGTGATGCCGCCGCCGCCAAACCAACTCCTCGTGCGCGAATTGCTGGATGAAAATCTCCTGCACCGGCCCCGCGTAGCCCCCGCCGCCGCACGGCACGCCTTTTTCCGCGCGCACGGCCAAAGCCTTCGCGATCCACTCCGGCGGCGCCACCACGTCGGCATCCGTGAAAAACAGGACTTCGCCCGTCGCCGCCCGCGCGCCGACGTTGCGCGCCGCGCCGGCCCCCTTGCGGCCGCCCGTCGAAAGCAACCGAAGCGGCGGCTTCACGAGCCCCGGCGTGCCGTCCGTCGAACCGTCGTCGACCACGATGATTTCCACCCGCGGATGCGTCTGTTTCCTGAGGCTGTCGAGACAGCGCGGCAGGCAATGCGCGCCGTTGTAGACCGGCACCACCACCGAAACCAGAATGGGTTCGGCGGCGTCCATCAGGAGGCTTGGGCGTTCTTCGTGTCCGTCCGGACGAGATACAGCGGCCGCCGCTTGCCTTCCTCGAAAATGCGGCTCACGTACTGCCCCAGCAAGCCGATGCTCGCCAATTGCACGCCCCCCAGGAACACCATGACCGCAATGGTCGAGGCCCAGCCTTTTTGCATGCTGCCGGGGTTCACCATCGCCTGCACCATCACGTACAGCACCCACAGCGCCGCCACGATGCAGATGCCCACCCCTAGCACTGCGATCCACCGCAGCGGCGACGCCGAAAACGACGTGATCGCGTCGAACGCCAGCCGCGCGCTCTTCCACACCGGATATTTTGTTTCGCCCGCGAACCGCGCCGCCCGGTCGTAGGCCACCGACGCCTGCCGGAAACCCACCCAGCAGGTCAACCCGCGCATGAATCGATGCAGCTCGCGCATTTCCCGCAGCGCATCCACCACGCAGCGGTCCACCAACCGGAAATCCCCCGCGTCCATGGGGATGTTCACCTTCGCCAAACGCCGGAACACGCGATAGAAGCCGGCCGCCAGGAATTTCTTCGACCAGGTTTCCCCGGCGCGGCTGCGGCGCACCGCATAAACCACTTCATGGCCCTCGCGCCACTTGTCGATCAGCGGCCCGATCGTTTCCGGCGGATCCTGCAGGTCGGCGTCCATGACCACGACCGCATCGCCGTCCGACCGGTCCAGCCCGGCCGTGATCGCCAGCTGATGCCCGAAATTGCGCGACAGCCGCACCACCCGCACGTGCCGGTTGGCTTGGGCCTGCGCCACCGCCCACTCGGCCGAGCCGTCCGTGCTGCCGTCGTCCACCAGCAGCAGTTCCCAATCCTCCGCTCGCCCGGCGAAAACCCCGGCCACCCGTTCCAGCAGAACCGGCAGGTTTTCCTTCTCGTTCAGAAACGGCACCACGATCGTGATCTTCTTCGGACTGCTCATGATGCGGCGCATCCTACCCGACCCGGCCCCCGCAATCAACCGCTAGAATGGACTGGCCGCCGCGCCGTCCGGGCGCCGCCAATGTTGTCGCTTTTGCACTTGTGCAAATATGCATGCTCGGAGGGAGACAACCGCGGCCACCTCGAAACCTGAAGCCCCTTCGATCTTGATGGCCATGAACAATGCGCGCGCTCCCATGGTGCGTCCTGATGCCCCGTTTGCGCTCGCCGGCTGCGCGACCGCCCGCATGGCCATCCCCGCCGAACTCGAAGCCCGCGCCGAATCCTTTCCCTGCATCGACCGCGGTGGCCGGCCCCGCTACCGCGTCGAGGGCACCCGCCAACTCCGTCAACGCCGGCGCCGTCCACTTCGACCGCAACCTTTCCGCCATCGTCCGCGAACCCCTCGCCGCTGCAGCCGCCGCTCTCCTGCCCTATCGCGACATCTCGCAGAACTGAACCCGCGCGCTCCGCTGCTCCCATGCGGTTAGGCGCCGCTTGATGCCGCGCCGGACAAAATGTCGCACCGGCGCCGTGCGTTTTGTCGCAAGGCGGCCTTTTGCCCATTTCGCGGGCCGATTCGGTTTGTCGCGAATCTCCTGTTTTCCTTCGTGTTTGTTGATGTTTTCTGGATTTTCGCAGACTTGGCACGGCGTCTGCTCCATGTGAAGTCGCCATGACAGACAACACCAACAACCCGACGCCGGCTCCTGCGAGCGAGCGCAAGCTGCTCCGGTGGATTTTGGTCTTGCAGGTCGTCATTCTGGCCTGGCTGGCCAAAAACCATCTTGACGGGGCATTCAGCCGCAGACTCCACAACCCACCTGCGGTCGCAACCCAACCGGACACTCCCCCCTCCTTGGAGCCATCC
>Ga0116170_10003201_pt1 | contig 15389 bp, 11 predicted proteins | sample AD_JPNHW1_MetaG_FD_89797 | JGI IMG/M metagenome (GOLD analysis project Ga0116170, IMG submission 89797) | Active sludge microbial communities of municipal wastewater-treating anaerobic digesters from Japan - AD_JPNHW1_MetaG | ecosystem: Engineered > Bioreactor > Anaerobic > Digestate | place...
AGTTCGTTTGCATATTTCCCCAATAGTTTTATAGACAAATTCTGATTCCCCCTGCTCTGCGCTGGATCTATGAACCGGCTGGCTGCCAAGATCAGCCCATACCAATAGAATTCACGCAGCCGTAAAAAGAAAAATGGCGCTGTCGCATTCAAAAGATCCATGTTCTCCTCACGAAAGAGGGTTTTAAATTCATTCAGATCAGCCATCGCTGCTGAAAGATCATCGGACATCCGGTTCAGTGCTTCTATTTCGATCACACCAATATTTTAAAAACCAATGGTATTCATGTTGTCCAAAAACGCCCGCTGACTCAAACTCCCGTACAAATTCTCCAACTCCCGCAAACTATTCCGGTATTGCACCTTTAAGGATCCGGTTTTTCGATGAAGTGGTGAACACGCCCGTTTTTCCAACCAATTCTTTGGAAAATGTTCGATTAAATAATAAATCTCCCTTTCGGATAAAAAAACTATTCTTTTCTTCTTCCGGAATGTTACTATATTCTAGTTGATCAGAAGCCATATGGCCACCTGATTTAACCCATTATTGTAACCATAAACAGTAAAGGTAGTATTTTGCTCTATATGGGGAGCAATCCGTTGAGTTTCGAAAAAAATTGATTGAGGAACCTGATCAGCTGAAGTGACCCCGTCCCGGCATGATAGGGAACCGTATGATCGGAAATGATTTTTATTGAAAAATTTGCACAATATATCGAAAATATCTATTTTCGATGAATAGATTCTCTTCACAGCCGTAACGCATTCCCCCGGGATTAGCATCGATCTCCGGCCATCTGCCTGTTCTTCCGGGAGAAATCGGGAAAGATCAACCAAAGAATCAAGATCAACATCTTGACTACGTTGTCCATAACCGTTACTGTTTTCAATCCGGATCCATCCCTCCAGATATACAGTTCCATATATTTTATTAACTAAATTAAAACCTCCCATCATGAAAAAAACATTACTCTTCATGCTTGCCATGCTTGCTTCGGGCGGATTGTTTTCGCAGATCGTCCTGCTGAGTGAAAACATGGAAAGCTATGCCGCCAACAGTTTCCTGGGCGTTGTGAATCCAACGTGGTTTACCACCTGGTCAAACCTGCCGGGAAGCGGCGAAGATGCCCAGGTGCTGACCACCTACGCACACAGCGGCACCAAATCGGCATCGGCCGACCTGAACGGGGGAACGACCGACTGCCTTCTCAAACTCGGCAACAAAACCACCGGAACCTACGAACTCAAGTGGTGGATGTACATTGAAAACGGCAAGTGCGGCTATTACAACATCCAGCATTTTGAGTCGCCGGGTGTTGAATGGGCGTTGGAAATCTATTTCCGCACCAACGGCGACATCCAACTTTTACAGGGAGGCTCCACCATCAACGGAACCTATCCGAAAGCCACCTGGTTCGAAGTAAAACACATCATCAAACTGGATGCCGACAGCATTTATCTCTACATCAACAGCACACTGTTAAGCGCCTGGCCCTTCCATTACCAGGGAGGCTCTACCACCGGTACCAAACAACTTGGAGCGGTTGACTTATTTGCAGGCGAAGCCTCCGGATCCGGAGAGACCCCGGGTTTCTTTTTTGACGATATCGCCTTCAACCAGCTGGGGACACAGGTTCCGACGGTCGTAACCCTGCCGGCCACCGCGATAACCAGCAATGGCGCCACCCTGAACGGCACGGTGAATGCCAATATCATGTCCACCACGGTGACCTTCGATTACGGACTGACCACCGCCTACGGATCCAGCATTGCGGGTGTCCCCGGAATCGTGACCGGCACCACCGATAACCCGGTCTCCGCCACCCTGAGCGGGTTGCTGCCCGGAGCCACCTATAATTACAGGGTTCGCGGGGTCAATGCCAACGGTGCGGCCACCGGGCTTGACCTGACCTTCACCACCACTCCGATCCTGCCTGCCGTCATCACCACTGCCGCCACCAGTGTCACCAGCACCAATGCCACCCTGAACGGCACCGTGGACGCCGGGGGAGCCTCCTCAACGGTAACGTTCGAATACGGACTTACCACCGCCTACGGCACGGTGGTTGCGGGAACACCGGGTACCGTGACCGGGAACGGAGCCACGCCGGTGAGCGCCAACATCTCGGGACTTACGGTGAATACCACGTACCATTACCGGATCAAGGCGGTCAACAGTGTGGGTCCGGTGAACGGACTCGACATGACGTTTCTTACTACGAGTTGCCCGATGCCGAGTCCTGCGGGAACGATCACCGGTCCGGCCATCGCCTGCAGCAATACCACTGGTAACGTCTATACCGTACCGCCGATCGCCAATGTCACCGGGTATGTATGGACCGTACCCGCGGGTTCCACCATCACGGCGGGCGCCAACACCAACACCATTACCATCACTTTCGGAACTACGTCGGGAAATGTAACGGTGATGGGCACCAACACCTGCGGTAACGGCAGCACATCCACCAAGGCCATTACCGTAAACCCTGTACCGGTTCCGACCTTGTCGGGCAATACCTCGATGTGCCAGGGCATGACCAATGTACTGTATTCCACCCAGTCAGGTATGACGAACTATGTGTGGACGGTCTCTTCCGGGGGAACCGTCACAGCAGGAGGAACCGCAACGAACAACACGGTGACCGTCACCTGGTCGGGTTCCGGCGCTCAGAGCATATCGGTCAACTACACCAACGCAAGCGGATGCCCGGCATCCGCACCGGTCGTGCTTCCGGTCACCGTCAATCCGACCCCGGTGCCCACCATCGGCAGCACGAACAACCCCTGCACCGGCTCGGTCAATAACATCTATTACACCGAAACCGGGATGTCGAATTATGTCTGGACCGTATCAGCCGGAGGAACCATCGCATCGGGCCAGGGAACAAGCACCCTCAATGTTACCTGGAACCAGCAAGGCGTGCAGTACATTACGCTGACCTATACCAACTCAGGCGGATGCGCGGCTGTCTCTCCTTCTGTGTACAACCTCTTCGTGAATGCTCCCCCCAGCGCCGCGGCTTCCATCTCGGGCACCTCGCCAGTTTGTGCAGGAACCAATGGAGTGGCTTTTTCAACCACCCCGGTTTCAGGAGCGGACACCTATACATGGACCGTGCCCGCAGGGGCAACGATCGCTTCCGGAGCCGGAACCACTAGCATTACGGTCGATTTCGGGCCGGCTGCCGTCACCGGCAATGTGACCGTGGCTGCTACGAACCAGTGCGGTAACGGACCGGCTTCATCCTATGCCGTCACCGTAAAACCATTGCCAGCTGCTGCCGGAACGATCACAGGCCCGGCCTCGGTTTGCGCAGGCGCATCCGGAGTGACCTATACCGTGCCTGCCGTTTCAGGCGCCACCGGATATACCTGGACGGTCCCGTCGGGGATGACCATTACCAGCGGAGCTTCCACCAACACCATCGTGGTTTCTGCAGGCAACACGCCGGGTTCCGGGATCATTAAAGTCATCGGAACCAATACCTGCGGCTCCGGAGCATCATCACCCGAATTCAGCGTGACGATCCAACCCCTTCCCGCAGCGCCGGTCATCACGGCCAACGGCAATGTACTGACCAGCAGTTCGGCCACCGGCAACCAGTGGTATTATGAAGGCGCCGCCATTCCCGGCGCTACGGGCCAGACGTATACGGTCACGAATAATACCGGATACTACTGGTGCGTGGTGACGCTCAACGGATGTTCCTCCCCAATCTCCAATAAAGAGTGGGTCGTTATTACCGGGCAACAGGAGATGCAGAAACCGGAATTCACCATTTTCCCGGTTCCCAACGACGGGAAGTTCGGAATCTCCATTTCTGTGCCATACCCGGAGACCTTCACCATCCAGGTTTTCAGTCCGCTGGGAGTGAAACTCTATGAGATTCAGGATGTGACGGTAAACGGGAAGTACGATACCCGGATCGATCTGGGAGAAGCCGTCCGGGGAATTTGTCCGGTCGTATTCCTTTATGGGGAAACCCGTTCCGTTATAAAGATGCTGGTACGGTAAAGCCGGACGGGCGTCACTTATAACAATACCGCTTCATCACCCGGTATGCGTCGGTGATGCCGAGTTCACCGGCGCGGGATAAGTCGAGACAGCCGGCGCGGTTGTCATTGAGGAGGATGCTGATCAGTCCGCGGTCGTAAATGGCTTCAGCGAAGTCGGGTTGCAGTTTCACCGCCTGGCTGAAATCGGCGACGGCCTCGCGGTAGTTGCCCATCCGGCTGTTGACGAATCCGCGGTTGAACCAGGCAAAAGGGAAGGTGTTATCGAGGACCAGCACCCGGTCAAGGTCGCGGAGCACGGCGTCATAGGTGTGCCGCAGGGTCGTATCGGGGGTTGATTGTACCGTTGCCTGCTGCCTGATTGCGGGCTTCCCGAGCATGATCTCCTGCTGCAGGCTCTCCTGCTGCGCGAGGATCTGGATCAGTTCATAACGGGCGCAGGCGCGCATGAACCAGGCGGCGATGTGTCGGGGATCGGCGGCGATCACCGCATCCAGGTCGCCAATGGCGCTCTCGTAATTCCGCAGGTGATAGTACGACACCCCGCGCCGGAACAGGGCTTCAGGCATTCTTCCGGCTGAGTCGATGATCCGCCCCTGGCGAACAATTTCATCGCGCAGCACCGAATCGCTCACCAGTCCCTTCTCGTGGGTGAGGGTGAGGATGGTGGTGAAATAGTGCTCTTTTTTATACACATCGTAAAGCCTGACGCGGCCGAAGCCGACTTTCCAGAGCAGCACGCCGAACATGGGGGTGAGACGGATATCGACCGACTGGTTCTGGAACCGGGCATTCAGGGTGTTCATCTCCTCGAAGTTCCCGCTCAGCTTCATCAGGCTCTTCAGGTAATCTTTCTGCCCCGATTTCAGGCTGTCGGGATCGAGGTGATTTTTCCGCGTCAGGTCCATGGCCTGGCGATAGTCGGCCTGCGCTCCCTTGCGGTCGTTGAGTTTCAGCTTCACCTCGTACCGTTCGTACCACGCGTCGGTGTAGTCGGGCAGCAGCGAGAGGGTCTTGTCGAGGTCGGTGAGCGCCCCGGTATAATCGCCCAGTTCGGCCTTCAGCCGGCCGCGGTAAAAGTGACTTACGATGTTCTTCGGGTCGAGTTTGCTCACGATGTCGAAGTCGCGGATGGCCGCCCGTTTCTCATTCAGCCCGATGAGCACGATGGCACGGTTGTAATAGGCATACGAGTTGTAGGGCGAGAGCCGGATCACCGCGTCAAGGTCGGCGAGGGCGGCATTCTTATCCTCTTCTTTTATGTAGGCGAGGGCCCGGCTGAACAACGCATAGCTGCTGGCTGAATCGAGTCGCACGGCTTGGTCGAAGTCGGCGATAGCCGAATCGTAGAGGTTCTGTTCCATCCACACCAATCCCCGCTGTGAGTAAATGCTGGCGTTGGCAGGATTGATGCGGCGCGCCGTGTCGAGGTCGTCAACCGCCTCTTCGTATCGCTTGATCTCCTGCTCGGCGCTGGCGCGGAGGATGTACACCCCTTCACCCTGGCATTTCAGGCGGATCGCCTTGTTGCAGTCGACGAGGCAGGAGTAGGGCTTTTTCAGAATCAGGTTGGTGCGGGCACGATGGAAAAAGGTCTCCCCGTTGCTGCCGTCCATCTCCAGCGAGGTAGCAAAGTCCTCCATCGCGCCGCGGTAGTTCTCGAGTTGGCTGCGCACAATGGCGCGGTGGGTGAAGACTTCGGCGAGATGGGGCGAAAGGTTGATCGACTGGCTGTAGTCCTGTTCGGCGCCGATGTAGTCGTCGAGTCCCGATTTGGCATAGCCGCGGAAAAACCAGAGTTCGGGTGAGCCGGGCTCCTTCCGGATCGCCAGGTTCAGGTTCTCCAGCGCCTCCACGAACTCATCCTTGCGGAGATATTCGAGGGCTTTCTGCTTGAAATTGGTGCCGGGTTGAGCGAACAGGGTGACGGGGAAGAACAGGAGGCAGAAAAGGAAGCGGAAAAGAGGATGCATGCGTGATTTATCGGCTGGGGAATAACGTAAAAACCGGTCGGAAAAGTATATTTGCAAATCTATGGGATATAAGATCATCGAAATAAAGCTGCCGACCGGATACACCGACGACGAGCTGAAAGAGCGCATCGCCCGGGAGATCCGTACCCGCGAGTTTACCTGGCAGATCGAAAGCAAGAGCCTCGATGCGCGCCGCAAAGACAACATCCGTTGGCTGGTGCGCGTGGCCGTGCACAGCCCATCGCTGAAGGGAGGTGAACCGGCCCCGGAAGCACCGCTCGAAATCCCATACCGGAAAAGAAACAAGCGGGTGGTGGTCACGGGCAGCGGTCCGGCCGGATTCTTTGCGGCCCTGGTGCTGCAGAAGGCGGGTTTCGACACCGTCATCCTGGAACGGGGTGCCGGCGTGGAAAAAAGGGCCGCCGGTATCGACAACTTCGAGCACGGAGGGGACTTCAGCCCCGTGGCCAATTATGCCTTCGGAGAAGGAGGGGCCGGCACCTTTTCCGATGGGAAACTCACCTCCCGTTCCAAGTATATCTCCAGGGAGCGCGACTTCTTTCTCCGTACCTATGTGGAGGCGGGCGCCCCGGCCGAGATCCTCTACCTGGCCTACCCGCATGTGGGCAGTGACAACCTGCGCACCGTCATCGTCAATCTCCGCACCCTGTACGAATCGCTCGGCGGGGAGATCCGCTTCGAAACGACGCTCGGCGACCTGGATACGGACGGCGGTCGTGTTCGGGCAGCCATCGCCGGCCAAGAGGAAATCCCGGCCGACTTTTACATCGTTGCTCCCGGTCATTCGGCCTACGAGACCTACCGGATGCTGATGTCGCGGGGTGTGGCGTTCCGCACCAAGAACTTCGCCATCGGCAGCCGGGCCGAGCACCGCCAGGAGGTGATTAACCGCGCGCAGTGGGGCGTGCCGGCGCTGGCGGGAGTAAAAGCAGCGGAATACCGTCTCACTTCGGAGGGCGACGGCAAGCACCCGGTGTACTCCTTCTGCATGTGTCCCGGCGGAATGGTCGTTCCGGCCGCCACTTACAGCCATCAGAACATTGTGAACGGGATGAGCCAGTACCGGCGCGACGGCCGCTTCGCCAATGCCGGTTGCGTAGCCGGGGTCCATCCCGACCATCTGGCAGGACGCACCGTCACCCCCCTGGAAGCGCTTCAATGGCTGGAAGATCTGGAACATGCCTTTTACGATTTTTCGGGCGATTATAAAGCGCCTTTTTGCTCCATCCGCGATTTTCTGGCAGGCAGTCTCTCCCCTGAGGTGCCTGAGACCAGCTATCCGCTGGGTCTCCTGCCGGCCCCGTTATGGGAAATGCTGCCGCCGGTGGTCGTTCAGGCCATGCGGGAAGGGCTGAAGGACTTCGACCGGAAACTGAAAGGATACGGCGACGGCATCCTGCTGGGGCTCGAGAGCAAGACCTCCTCCCCCATCCAGGTGTTGCGGGAGCCGGACGGTTTGTGTTCCGGGTTCACCAACCTCTTTCTGGCCGGCGAAGGAAGCGGTTACGCCGGGGGGATCGTCTCCAGCGCCGCCGACGGCATCCGGATCGCAATGAATCTAATATCGGAATAATACCACGCCTATGTTCTCGAACATCCTTGACATCCTTCGCCTCGCGGCAACAGGTGCAGCCTTTTTCTTCGGCTACCGGATCGGTTTTGCCGGCGATAGCTACCATCCCGAAGCACAACTCCACTTCATGATCCCGCTGCTTATTACCGTGATCTCGGGCATTTCCGGGCTGGAGGGACTGCTGGCCGGCGACCGGGCGGCACGGGCTAAAGGCTACGAAACCGGGAGCAATTACCAGCGGCAATCGGCTTTTGCGATGATCACCCTGGCGCTGGTGGCTGTTGGGGTATGGCTGTTGAACTGGGGGATACAAGCAGACCTGACGATCTTCTTTACCTTCCTGATCTTCCATCTCCTATCCGGGATCAACCACGCAGTCGACGCGGTTAAGCGAAAAAACTACTCGTGGCAGAATATCAACCGGCCCTTCCTGGTATTATTCCTGATGGCCGGGATGATCTACCCGGTGCTGATGGCACTGAAAAACCTGTAACGGACTGAAGGAACTGGAAATCAGCTCCTGAAAATGGCTTTCAGCTCTTCCAGTTTTTTGATCGAGTCATGTTCCTTCCGTTTCTTTACTTCATCCAGGAAGGCATCCATGATCTCTTTGTGCTCCTTGGCCGTAAGGGGAACGTTGAAGGTTTCATACCGGATTTGACGGCCTTCGCTGCCGCAGATCTCGATGATGTGCCCTTCAACCATCAGGGCCACTTTCGAGTGAGAATGGAGGTACTTGGTGTTCAGTTTGACGGTTTTGTCGGCGATGAGACTTTTTACCTTGGCTATCACCTTTTCCTTCTCAATGGGTGGAGTTTTTGTCGGGACTGTCGTCTTGTTCATCAGATGGCTAGATATGGTAGTTCTGAAAATGAAAATTGACTCCGTAAAGGTACGTGAAATTCAGTTTCAGCCCGCAACAACCAACTTGAAGAACCCTATCAAGACGAGCAGAACTGCCTCCTATCTTCTTGATATTCTGATATAAAAAAAATTTCTAAAATTTTTGCAAATTCATTTGTCAGGACCCCAAACGGTCTTTAATCCGGTCGTCAAACGCCGATAAAGCTGCCTTTGCCCCTTCTCCCATTGCAATGACGATCTGCTTGAAGGGAACATCGGTTATATCCCCGGCCGCATATGCGCCCGGCACCCCGGTACGGCAGTGGGCATCGATCGTGATTTCACCGAAACGGTTCACCGGCACTATTCCGGCGAAGACCTGGCTATTGGGTTTCAGGCCGATCTGGACGAATACGCCATCGAGTTCCAGGCTCTTTTCTTCCCCCGTGTTCCGGTTGCGGAACTGCAGGGCCGTAACCTTCGAACCGTCACCACGGATGGCGATCGTTTCGGCGCCGGTGATCACGGAGACATGGGGCAGGGTGGCGATCTTGTCCTGCAGGATCTGGTCGCCCTTCAACTCGTCAAGAAATTCGATCACAGTCACCTGCACGGCCAGTCCTGCCATGTCGATAGCCGCTTCGAGACCGGAGTTCCCTCCCCCGATCACCGCCACCCGTTTCCCCTTGTAGAACGGACCGTCGCAGTGCGCACAGAAAGCAACCCCCGAACCCAGGTATTCCTTCTCTCCCGGAACGTTCAGCCTGCGCCAGCCCGCACCCGTGGCAATGATCAGGGCCGGGGCCGATAAGATCTCGCCTGTGGACGTGGTGATCAGCTTCTGTCCTCCTGCCAGTTCCACATGATCGATCCTCCGGTTTTCCAGGACTTGTACCGGGTATTCGCTGAGATGGGTCTGTAAATTGGCAGCCAGCCGGCTTCCGGTGGTTCCCGGCACGGAGATCATGTTGTCGATGGCCAGGGTCTCGGTCAGTTGTCCTCCCATGTGTTCGGTCACCAGGGCCACTTTCAGACCTTTCCGGGCAGAGTAAATAGCGGCTGTTACACCCGCAGGTCCTCCTCCTGCCACGATCACATCGAAGGGTGAGATTTTTCCCTCGGTTCCCCGGTAATCGGTCCCATAGCGTTCCTCCAGTTTCGAAAGAAGTTCTCCCAGGTCCGACCGCCCGACATGGAGCAGATCTTCTCCGGCAAAGACCGACGGCACGGCCTGAATATGGCGGCGGGTCACCTCCTCCTGGTGAAGCGAGCCGTCGATGATCTCGTGCCGGATCTCCGGATTGAGGATCGCCATGATATTCAGTGCCTGTACCACATCGGGACAGTTGGTGCAGGAAAGCGAAATAAAGCTCTTCAGATTAACCGGTCCCCGGAGAGCCCGGATTCGGGCTGTAATCACCTCATCGGGCAAATTTCGGCCAATCCCGTCGAGGTTCAGAACTGCCAGCAGCAGGGTGCTGAATTCGTGTCCGGTCGGTACGGCGCGGAAAAGGAACGAAGAGGGGATCCCATCCTTCACGATGGTGAAGGAGAGCCCCTCTCCGTCGTTCACCCGGCAGGTGGTCTTCGGGGAGCAGGCAGCCACTTCTTCAAGCAGCCCGTTCAGCGTGGCGCGTTCGGGATGACGGGGATCGGCCGAGATATCGAATCTATATTCGGATTTCAGGTCCTTAAAGAGGTGGATAACCTGTTCTTTGATAGCAGCTTCAAGCATAAAGGGTGAACGGTTTAAGTGTTTCGTTGTGAAATGTCAAAGCGGATCCGGGCAGTCAGATTTTACCAACCAGGTCGATGCTCGGTTTCAGAGTCTCTCCCCCCTGTTCCCATTTGGCCGGGCAGACTTCAGCGGGATGGCTGGCGACGAATTGGAGGGCTTTCAACCGGCGAAGAAGCTCATCGGCATTACGGCCAATGTTCCCTGCAACCACCTCATACGCATGAATTTTCCCCTCCGGATTGACGATGAACGTACCCCGTTCGGCCAGTCCCGCTTCCTCGATCATGACCTCGAATCCGCGTGCCAAAACTCCTGTGGGATCAGCCAGCATGGGATATTCGACTTTCCTGATCGTTTCGGATGTATCGTGCCAGGCTTTATGTACAAAGTGCGTATCGCACGACACGGAATAGATCTCACAGCCCGCAGCTTTAAAGTCGGGATAATGGTTGGCCAGATCTTCCAGCTCGGTCGGACATACAAAGGTGAAATCGGCAGGATAGAAGAAAAAGACGGACCATTTTCCCAGCACATCTTTCTTCGAAATTTCCTTAAACCCGCTATTAACAAAGGCCTGGACGTTGAAGTCCACGATCTCTTTTCCAATCTGTGACATGATTTTCAATTTTTAGTGAATAAATGATGGATTTTATGCTGCAAAATTATGACCGCATTTTCATATACATAAACTATTTTATCTATCTTTACATAGAATTTATCTATACACATTCAACGGATGACCCTGCAGCAACTCGAATATATTGTCACCCTTGGGAAGACCCGTCATTTCGGGCAAGCCGCCGAGCTTTGCGGCGTTACCCAGCCCACCCTGAGCGCCATGATCCGGAAGTTGGAAGAGGAGCTGAATTGCACGATTTTCGACCGGAAAGCACATCCGGTGGTCATCACCCCGATTGGGGAAGAAGTGTTGAACCAGGCCAGGGTGGTCGTGTTCCATGCCCGGCAGCTGGTGGAGCATGTGGCAGCCCGGAAAGAGTCGCTCGACGGTCCGCTGGCACTGGCACTGATCCCTACGGTGGCGCCCTATCTTCTGCCCGGGTTCATCCCCCGTTTCAGCACGGGATACCCCGGAGTCGCCCTTAAGATCGCCGAGATGCGCACCGAATCGGTTATCCGGGAACTCCGCCTGGCCGGGATCGACATGGCGATTCTCGCCACCCCGCTCAACGAGCCGGATATTCTCGAGATCCCGCTGTATTATGAGAAGTTTGTTGCGTACGTATCGCCGGGGGCCCCGATGTCGGGAGAGGAGGAGATCCAGCTCGACCAGATGCCGCCCGAACTGCTGTGGGTCCTGGAAGAGGGTCATTGCCTCCGCAACCAGGTTTTCAACCTCTGTGACCGGAAGACCCACCGGTCGACCTATGAAGCAGGAAGCATAGAAACCCTGGTCAGGATTGTCGACCGTAACGGCGGATACACCGTGATCCCCGAGTTGCATATCCAGTTGCTCAGCGACAAGCAGAAAGCCAACCTGCGCAGGATCGTACGGCCCGAAGCCACCCGGGAGATCTCCCTTGTGATCCGCCGGGATTATGTCAGGGAACGGCTCGTTAACGCGGTAGCAGGATGCATAAAGCAGGTCGTTCCCGACTCCATGATCGACGACCGGCTGAAGAAATTTGCGATCCGCTTGTAGCGGCGCGTGTTGGTCGTCGGTAATGTTTTTTTAATGTCGTCTGCATCTGTACCGGATTTTTTATCAAATTTGTAAAAGTCTGTCGATGCATACCGAAGCTTCGACCGATCCAACCCATGAAGCGGTTGTTATTTGTATTCTTGTTAGGTACATCCCTGGCCGCAAGGGCTGCCGAGTCGCGAGATTCCACACTCCTGCAGCGCGAACCGCAGCTCTCTTCGATGCCGGTCGACACGACGAAGGTCCGGTTGCTGCTGGAACTGGGCCGTTATTATTGCAGCCGCGAGAACGACCGATCCCTTCTCTATCTCCAGCAGGCCCTGGCCCTCTCCATGGAAACCGGGTACCTGCGGGGTGCGGGGCTGAGCTATTTGTGGCAAGGGCGGGTTTACTATTATAAGGACGAATATCTCCTGGCCGGTTCCTACCTGGCCCGTGCCAGGGAAGTGCTTGAGAAAGAGGGAAATTCAGCCGACAGGGCGCTGTGGCATTTTGCCATGGCTACGCTCCGGGATGTGAACGGCGATTTCAGCCTGGCCGTGAAAGAATACCAGGAGGCGATCCGGCTTGCACATCAAACGGGAAACGAACAATTGCGCGCAGCCAGCCTGGTAAGCCTGGGTTCGATCATCAACCGCATGAACGAGCCCGGCAATGCCCTGGTGTATTTCCGGGAAGCGCTTGCCATCCAGCAGCGGCTCAAAGAGGAGCCGGGGGCAGCCAGCACGTATACCAACATAGGATCGGCCTTTGAGACTTCCGGGCACCTTGATTCCGCCCTTTCCTATTACCGGAAAGGCTACCAGATGCGTTTGTCGGGTAAAGAGATCCGGCCGATCGCTCATTCGGAATACAGTCTCGGAGCCCTCTACGTGAAAATGAAGCGGTATGCCGAGGCGATCATCCTGTTTGAAAAGGCACGGGAGAAGTATCTCCGGCTGGAGGAGAAAGCGGGTTTGTGCATGGTTGACCTCGATCTCGCGGTAGCCATGGACCATGCGGGCAACAAGATCCCGGCACACCGGAAAGCCTTGAATGCCCTTGAGGGAGTGAAGGCGATTAAGAACCGTGAGCTCATCGTGCGTTGCTATGAAACCCTGGGAGAACTTGCTGCTTCGAACCGCCAGTACCCGGAGGCTTACCAGTATATCCTTCTTGCCCGGAAGACCGGCGATACCCTGGCCGGGCAGAAGAAAGCGCAGGTGATCAAAGAGATGGAGGGGCGCTTCCGGCTCCAGGAGGCAAACAACAAGCTCGATGGGTTAAAGGTGCGTGAAAAGGCCCAGCTCCGGTATATCCTCCTGCTCTCAGTCACGCTTGGCACCCTGCTGGGAGCGCTTGTCCTCACCATCCTGTTGTACCGGCAGAAAACCGTTGCCCACCGCCGGCAGAAAAAACTTTTCGAACAGGAAGTCATCATCCGGTCGCAGCAGGAGGAGCTGGCCGGCAAGGAGCAGCAACTGTTGCGTGAAAAAGTGGACACCCAGGAACGGGAACTCGCGGCCAAAGCACTGGAGATGCTCCGGCTCAACGAAACGCTTGGAAGTATCATTGAACGGCTTCAGCATATCCGCAGGCTGCAACCCGGGCATCCGGACCAGGATGATGAGATCGGGAAGATCGTCAGGGAGATCGAGTACCATACCCAGCATAATGCCTGGCAGGAGTTCGACACCATCTTCCGCAATATTCACCGGGAATTCTATGACCGCCTGCTTGAAAAGTGCCCCGATCTCACCTCCGCCGAGATCAAGATCGCCGCGCTGCTGAAACTCAACCTGAGCACCAAGGAGATCGCCGCCATCACCCTGAAATCGGAAGAAGGGATCAAATCCACCCGCTACCGGCTGAGAAAAAAACTGCATTTCACCTCCGACGAACACCTCATCCCATTCCTGCTGCAGCTTTAATCCAACATCTTCATTTTCTGCCACCTGGTTGACTTGCCACTTTTTGAACCCGGCGAGATCACTTTATTAAACCCGGAAAAGTTGCCCGTAGGTATTTCCGTGAGTTATTTTCGCCCCGTGAAGAAAAAAGGGACAAGAAAAGCGGGCAGGCACCCAGAAGAAACGGATCCGTCGTTGCGTAACGACGAACTCGAACGGGTCCGTCGCAACCTGGAAACCCAGAGCCAGGCGATCAAGAAAATTCTGCACGAGTTCCGGAAGGCAGGTCAGAAAAACCCATAAACACAACCACACCATGAAAAAAATGTTCATTATGCTTGGTTTGCTTGCATTTTTCCCCCGGATCGTAATGGCCCAGATCCCCAATGCAAGCTTTGAAAACTGGACCAGCAACAACGGGATCCTGGAAGCCGACGGATGGCAGATCAGCAGTCTCGAAGGCGCTATAAATGTGATCCGAAGCGACGATGGTTATGACGGCACCTATTCGTCGGAAATGCTCGTAGTTTATGACACCGTGATGGGCATGAACTCCGGCGGGTTTATGTTCACCCAGGGGAACTTCGCCGTGAGTGAGCGGTACCGGTCGTTGAAAGGCTACATCAAGGGGAACATTTCCGGCACCGACACCCTGAAGATCAATGTTTCCCTGTGGTACCAGGGCACCATGATCGGCTACTCTTTCTTCAGGCACTACCAGAACCATTCGGGGTGGACCGCCTTCAGTACAGGGATCGACTACATCACCAACGACACTCCGGATGAAGCCTTTATCGCCATGCAGATCGGCCAGGGGTTTGGGGGTAACCTGGGCTCCTGGTACCGCGTCGACAAGCTGGAGTTCTCCGACCAGCCTTCGGGAATGGCCGAATCGGGTCTTCCGTCATTCATGGCCGGTCCCAACCCCGCCTCCGGCCGGATTGACATCCAGCGGGTATCCACCGGCAGTCCGGCCGGCTTTATCCTGCTCGACTCCCGGGGAAGAGTCGTTCGACAGGCCGGGCCTGTCCCTGACGGCGGATCCGCCTCCATCGACACCGGCGACCTCCCCGATGGCCTCTACCTACTGCGGGAAACCCGTTCCGGAGAGGCTGCCGGTTCACAGAAAATCATCATCCGCCATCCATAAACCAACCGAAACCTGAAATTCCAACATCATGAAAAACAAACGAAATTGCTTGCTGGCACCAGCCTTTCTCCTGGCAGTTATCCTCCTGTTCGCTGCTTCAGGATGTAAAAAGAACAGCGATAACAATAACAATAACAACAGTACCGGAGGAACCTGCTGGGGCGAGAACTGGCTGATCGGCACCTGGGAGGGGACCACTCCTTCGTCGGTCACGCCATTTGCCAACACGAAGATCCGGATCGTATTCGACAAGGCGGAGCTCAAGGTCAGCGACAGCATGCAGGGAAATCCCAGGAGAATATGGGCATACGACGGTACTCTCACCTGGGATGTCGGCGGGGCGGGACAATGGAGCATGCAGTTCGCCGCAAACCGGTATCCGCTGCCCGACGACAACATCATCATCTACGAGTGCCTGACGGTGAATGCAATCAAACAAAGTATGGCCAACATCTCCCTGCGGGTAGGCGATACCATCCAGACCGAACCGTGGCATTCCGTCGATCTCGATTGGGGAATGTACACCGTG
>Ga0116170_10003202_pt1 | contig 15389 bp, 6 predicted proteins | sample AD_JPNHW1_MetaG_FD_89797 | JGI IMG/M metagenome (GOLD analysis project Ga0116170, IMG submission 89797) | Active sludge microbial communities of municipal wastewater-treating anaerobic digesters from Japan - AD_JPNHW1_MetaG | ecosystem: Engineered > Bioreactor > Anaerobic > Digestate | place...
AACAAACTCACCAAAAGGCATCTCGATTTTTACTATCAGGAGATTTTGAAAATTGAAGAACAGGCTGCCTCACCCGACAACGTCTATGTAATTTTTGAACTGGCAAAAAATTGTGCAGAAGCCCAAATTGCCCAGGATACAGAGCTTGATGGAGGAAAAGATTCAACTGGCAAAAAACGGATCTACAAAACAACCGAAGAACTCATCGCGAACAAAATCAACCTGGCACAAATCCGATCGGTTTACAACGATTCGAAAAACAAAAAAATAAAAGCGGCTGAAGCCACAAATTCATCCGATGGAAAAGGAACCGTGTTCCCCGATGATGAGATCAAATGGTGGCCATTCGGATACTATGGCGATGAAAACGATCCTGAACTTGCCGATGCAAAACTTGGGTTTGCCCTCTCCTCCGAAATTTTCGCACTAAGTGAAGGCGAAAGAAACATCCAGATCACCATTAAATTTACCGAATCGCTCTCGGGTTTGAACACCAATCAACTCCTGTCGGGCCTGAAAATTTATTGCAGTGGAGAAAAAAAGTGGCTTGGTCCTTTCTCATTACAAAAAAACATCTCCTCCATAAGTGGCTCCGGCTTTGCAACTTCAGCAGCATCGGCCACTTTAAAATTAGCCGTTCAGATTGGAAAAGATGAAAAGGCCGTTTCAAATTATCAGTCTTCGGTTTTGGGTGAATCATTCAATACGGAACTCCCGGTCTGCCGCATTCTGTTTAATACGGAAAACGAAGACGGATATTCCCTGCTTCAAAAATTAGCCGGAAAAAAGATCAAAGAAATCACGGTCGACATCGATGTAAAAGGAGCAAAAAACGTCAAAGCAGAAAATGACATCGGTAGCTTAAACGTCAAAAAGCCGTTCTATCCTTTTGGCACACAACCCGTAAAACGATCCAATTTCTATATCGGATTTGATGAACTTTTCAAAAAAGAGTGGAAACAGATTGAAATTGAACTTGACTGGAAAAACACGCCCGAAAAAATATCCGGATCGTCCCTTGATGCTTTTGTCAACTTATATTATGCCTACCGCAAAGAGAATCTCTATCAGGCAAGTCCAAACAGCTACCTAAACGGCATTTTAACATTCAACGGAGCAACGAATCATACGCAAAGCTACACCGTCACAGGATCGCCCACCAATCTGATCGTCGATAGCAATGATTATTTCAAAGCGACAGTTGAAGTTTTAAACAAGGAAGAATGGGACCCCATCGATACCAACCTGATCCTTTTTACCGACAATGAATCGGCATTTAAAACCAATTTATCCATTTCAAATACCGGTTATGAAACAAAGAAAAACGGCCCCGTCAGGTTGTCGCTAAACCAAACATTCCTGCATGAGCTCTTTCCCCGGATTTATGCGCTGGCACTCAGCAGCACCGAAGGTGAGACGCTGGTACCCAACGAGCCATATACTCCGCTCATTGAATCGATCACAATAAATTATCGTGCACAAACCAAAAGCACATTGGGATCCACAGAGACCGATTATGCAGGGAATGAATTAAAACTGTTTCATGAATACCCGTTTGGACAATCAGAAGAACATCCCTTTTTAAAATCACAACTCAGCTTTCTGGGAACCGATGCTGCCAACAGTTATCTGATCCCAAAATTCGGTAACGGAGGCGAACTCTATCTGGGCTTTGAAAATGCCACCAACTTACAAACCGTATCAATGCTGGTGCAACTTCTGGAGGGAAGCGAAAATCCGGAAGCTGACAGTCAAAAAACAGAGTGGTTTGTGTTATGCAAAAACCAGTGGAAAAATCTAGACTCAACCTCCATGATCCTGAACGAAACCGACAACTTTCTGAAATCGGGTATTGTCAGGTTTTCAATACCCACTGAGGCGACCAATGACAACACCCTTCTGCCCAACAACCTGATCTGGGTAAAAGCAACGAACAACCAGAAATACGATACGGTTTGCAAAGCAATATCCATTCAAACCCAGGCTGTTTTGGCTGAATTTTCCGATAATGGGAACGAATTGTCGCACCTTTCAACCGGTCTTACCGCCAAATCGATCTCAAAACTGGTTCAGCGGGTCTCAACGGTAAAAAGCATTTTGCAACCATACAACTCCTTCAACGGAATACCCGAAGAGTCCGATCCGGCATATTACCGTCGCATCAGCGAAAGGCTGAGGCACAAAAACCGGGCAATATCGGCATGGGATTACGAAGCGATTATTTTGCAGCAATTCCCCGATATTCAAAAGGCAAAATGTCTGAATCACAGTTCCGAAACATCATTCCTCTCTCCTGGAAATGTTTTGATCGTGGTGATCCCCGATATTGTTAACAAGAACGTTTTCGACATGTACCAGCCAAGGGTAAGCAAAGCAACCTTGAATGCAATTCAGGAATTTGTTAACCAGCAAAATACCCTTCATGTAACGGCAAAAGTCATCAACCCCGACTATGAAGAAGTAACCATTGAACTGAAAGCCAAATTTTACAGCGGATTCGACGAAAACTATTATCTGAAAGTATTAAACGACGACATCATCCGGTTTCTGTCCCCATGGGCCTTTGAGAAAACTACCAGCATTGAATTCAGCACCACGTTGCACCGGAGCGTCCTGATCAACTACCTTGAAAAGCTCGATTATGTTGATTTTGTAGAAGATGTAAAACTAAAAAAAGGTGAAGAAATCAGCACGACCAGCCTAACCCCATCCAGCCCGAAAGCAATTCTTGTGTCTGCCAGGCTACACTCGCTGAGCATTGTAACCGAAAATTGTACCGTAACATCCGAATTACTGAAAAAATGTCAACAATAAACACCCATATCACCATTCCCAAAAATGTTGCTTCAAACAACGATTTGGATTATGCCTGGCTGAAGCAAAAAGGGCTGGAATACATTGAACAGCTTTCGGGCAACCTTTGGACCGATTACAACTCGCACGACCCGGGAATTACCATTCTCGAAATGTTGTGTTATGCCATTACCGATCTGGGCCTGCGTATCGAAATGCCCATCGAAAACATTCTTGCCCCGGAAAACCGATCAGCAAAAAAAATAGAAGAGCAATTTTTCAAAGCCTCCGATATCTTACCCTCCAAACCTGTCACCGGACTCGACTACCGGAAATTGTTTATCGACCTGGATGGAATCAACAACTGCTGGCTAAAACCCTACAAAAAAACCGTTTATGTCGATTGTCTGAATGACAGGATATCGTATAGCCCCACTCAGTTCGCAGATGTTTCCGGCGATTTCAAAAAAGAATTTACCTTAAAAGGGCTATACTCCGTTGTACTCGATCTGTCGGAAGAGGTGAAAACAACTTCTGATTTCGACAAAATAAAAGAGAAGGTAATCAAACGTTTCCATGCCAACCGGAACCTTTGTGAAGATCTGATTGAAGTAACAAAAATTGAAACGCAACCTATTTCAGTCTGTTACATTATTGAGCTATATCCCGAAGCCGACGAAGAGTTGGTTGAAGCCCAGGTTTCGCTGGCTATCGACAACTATTTTTCACCCGGGGTGAAATTCTATTCCCTAAAACAACTAGTTGAAAAAGGATACACCACTGATGAAATTTTCGACGGCCCCGTTTTATCTCACGGATTTATCGACCCCGAAGAACTAAAAAAATCGGACCAGCGAACCGAAGTCCGATTGTCCGACATCATGAAATTAATCATGAACATCGAAGGGGTGAAATTCATCAAGGATATTTCGATTGCGGATCGCCCAAAAGAAGAGGACGAACCCGACAGATGGAGAATCTGCATCGACGAAGGCAAGAAACCGGTACGTTGCCCAAACAGCGGATACAGCTATTACAAAGGGGTTCTCCCAGTAAATATCAACAAAACCAAAGTCGAAGAGTACAAAGCGGCAATCATTGAAAAAGAACAGGAAGAACGGGAAAAATCAAGTTTGAACATGGAAGTTGAAATCCCATCGGGTTCCTATATGAACACCAGCGAAACAACCACCATTCAGAACGATTTTCCCGACACCTACGGAATTGGCTTAATGGGACTGCCCAATCAGGTTGAAACAGCAAGAAAAGCAAAAGCCAAACAGCTAAAAGGGTACCTCCTGTTCTTCGATCAGGTATTGGCCTCCTACTTTGCCCATCTGGGAAAAGTCAAAGATTTGCTATCGGTCGACAACCCGCTTACAAAAACATATTTTACACAGGCTGTTGCCGACATTCGCAATTTTGATGAACTGGTCGAAAAGTATCCGGTTTCCGATTCCGATGAATTGACCGATTTACTATTCAAAAACTTAGACCACTCCATTGAACGGAAAAACCAGATTCTCGATCACCTGATGGCCCGGTTTGCTGAAAAATTCAGCGACTTTGCCTTTCTGATGAAAGAGTTATACGGGGACTTTGCCGACGAAGCCATCCTGCAATCCAAAGAGAATTTCCAGAAAGATTACCACATCACCAGCATGGAGCGTGGAAGTGCGTTCAACTATTACAAACAAACACCGCAGCAGCTCTGGAATACAGCAAACGTTGCCGGTGTCGAAAAACGAATTGCCCGGCTTTCCGGAATGAAAAACTTCAACCGAAGAAACCTTTCAGAATCATTTGCTGAGATTTATGACTTCACCGACATCGATGGAAAGAAAGTATACCGATGGAGGATCCGAAATGAACAGAACGAAATCTTGCTTTCGGCCACCATTAATTATAAGACTGCCCGGCAGGCTGAACTAGAGATGCAACAATCGGTCATCCGAATTATTGAAACACCGGAAGAGGTCGTTGAAAGTGCTTTTGATAAAACCATTACCGACAAAACCGTTATCGGAAATATGGTTGTTCAGGTATCGGAAACCAACCGTTATTCGTTCGACGTAATAAACCCCGACATCACCAACACCCACCGTGAAGAGTGGATCATCGCCCGCTGCTACGAAATGTTTGACACACCCGAAGAGCTAAAAAACGCCATGCTGGGGATTATCGGCTTCATGACAGGAATTTACACCGAAGAAGGAATGTTCCTGATCGAACACCCCCTGTTGCTTCCCGATGGATCAAAAACCGATATCGACCTGAATCAATTCATGCCCATCAGCACCGACAAGTGCACCAGCTGCGAGCCCATCGATCCCTATTCATACCGGATCACCGTTGTTTTACCCGGATGGACTTACCGGTTTGCCAACCCAGACTTCCGACGATTCATGGAAGAGTTGATCCGAAAAGAGATCCCTGCGCATATCCTTGCCCGCATCTGCTGGATTGGTTACCGGAAAAACGAAGTCGAAGACGATGAAAACCAAATGCTCCAGCTTGAAAAAACATGGAAAAACTATTTGCTCGATAAAACCACATCCGGTCAGATTCAGGATGGGAGCAAACGAACAGACCTGATCAGCATTCTAAATGAACTAAACTCCATTTATCCTAAAGGGAGATTAATCAATTGCAACAATGAAGACGATTCGTTGGAAGGCAAAATAATTATAGGCAGAACCTACATCGGAAACCTTTAATAAAAAAAGTCATGGCATCAAAATTATCAAATTACATTCCTCAATATCACACCTTTGAAAACAATCAGGTATTAACTGAATACCAGTTGAACGAAGTCATAAACTACCTTGACATACAAAACCGGTATTCTCGCTTGTACCTCTGCGGAGTTGGTATCGCATGCGGTTTCGAGATAAGCTACAATTCCGCCTTAAAAATCATAACCATTACCCAGGGAACAGGAATAACCACCGACGGCGATTTAATTAAATTACAAAGTATTGATGCAGGCAAATCGAAGTTACCCTTCTATGCTTCGGATAAAATAGATTACACCCATTTCAAACCATTCAACGACAAGACCGCAAGTTACCCTCCCTTTAAAAGGAAGGATACACTCGACAGAAACCCTGACGGAATACCAATTGATCTGATCGAAATTGTTCCGGAAGGGGTTGATAATTCAAAACCTCTTTCTGCACTTCCAGACATAGAGAATAAAGTCGCAATGCTATATCTTGAGTGTTATGCCAATCCAAGAAACATTTGTACCGCTGTCGACTGCGACAATCAGGGAATTGAACAGGTTGCAAAACTACGGGTACTTCTGGTATCAAAAGACGATGCAGAGTACATCAAAAGCACCGACACCATCTACACCAAACATTCGATACAGACTGCCTATCTTCAACTTTCGGAAATTGCAGTACCAAGGGTTTTGCTAAACAGCACCAACGGAACAAGCCAAAGCAATGTCCAAAAAAGTTTTTATTCCGCCATCAAATCCAACAGCATTCTTTATCTTCTCAGAAATTCGATTTCAATCCTATTTAACAACTTCGGCAAACTACTTCATATTGAAACCGGCATTACTGCTGATAAAATAAATCTGCTAATCGATCAGCTATTTGGGTTTTCAGCAACGGCAATCCCTTCCGATGTTCAATACCGGTACGATCTTTTGAAAGATCTGACAGATACCTACAATGAAATTAAAGGAGTCTTGTTAAGGCTCAACACCGAATTTAACCCCGATATAAAATCATTCCCGAAACATTTAATGCTTGGGAAAGTCGTCGCTTCCGAAGGTTCTGACCCGTTGCGCCATTCTTTTTACCCATCAGCAGCCACAGCATACAACCAAAACATGGCAAAATTCAGCAGTCTGGTTACCCGTTTCTACCTGATGCTTGCCCAATATCAAATTGCCGGGAGTGAAATAAAAATTACACCATCCAAACAAATGGTACCCCTGAGTAGCCGAAGCATCCCTTGCTACTTCAAGGTAGACGAAAAACTGATCGAAAACTGGGACTTTTCAAAAACCACCCGGTATATGCAAAAAGAGAATCTCTGCTATTTTACCGAAAATCTCTCATCAGCCAGCCATATCCAAACACCACTCAAATTCAACCTCGATGCGTACGATTTCTTCCGGATTGAAGGCGCCACAGGACTTTCCGCGTCCAATGCAGAGGTGGAAATTAACTCATTACGTACATCTTTCGGACTTGATTTTGAGTTTCGCATCTTCGACTTAGAAAAAGATCAACGTGTGCTGCAAACCTTCATCTGCAAGAACAATTCGCTGGAACATCTAGCGGGTGTAGCCAAAGGCGGAACATTCATCCTTCTAAAAAAATCGGACACAATCGTTGCCGATTATGCGTTGAAATACAGAATACAGGCTGAGACATCATCCGATTTCTGTTGCAAAATTTCAGAATGCAGTTATCCGTGGTTCAGTTCACTGAAATACCTCAACAACCTCTCCCGAAGCCTGAAAGGGACACAAAGCAACAAGAAACTAATGCCAAAATCGTATCGGCTTTTAATTTCGCACTACTCCATTAATTCCATCAACCTCATCGATCAACCGGTAGAAATTACCATCCCACTCAGTGAATTATTTCTCCGACGGATACATGTGGTTGCTGAAAAGCTCAACAATAAATTCCCAACAGGAGTCGTTTTCGATTTCGACCAGAAAGAAAAACAACTGAAAATAAAAAGGATACAAGACGACACTTTCCAATTTACAGTCAAGGACATTACCTTATCGACCAGCTCGCCAACCTACACTTACACGGAAAACAACTATTTGCGAAATTCAAAACAACTACAAGCCAAAGTTATTAGCTGCAGCGAAGTAAAAATACATCACAAGAGCATTTATCAGCAATTGCATTCACAATACAATCCGGTAAATAAAGACGATGACTATGGTTTATACGATGGACAATGGGAAAAATGGGATAAATTAACCAACAAACTCATAACCAATCCTTTTTTTACCGAAAAGAAGATCAAAAGGCTCATCTCAAATCAGAATGATTTACCATCTGCCATCAAGGAAGAGATCCGTCAGATTAAAGCCGATGTCATAAAAGCCAATAGTTCTGCAAAAATGTATTTGTCGGGCGAATGGGTAAACGGGACGTGGGTTGATGGGGATATGCTGGAATATTACAATGCCCATCGGAAAAACACCCACGACAACATTGTGCTGTTCATAAACTTGCGAAATAAGTTGCATCAAAGGACCGGAAAAAGCAAGCTCTGCATTTTTATCCCGGCAGGAACAAACGATCAATTAAAAACATTGCAAACAAAATACAACAAGATTGCAGATTTCTATTCCGTGAAAGCAGAAGGCGGGAACTATATCGAAATTGGATAAAAACAAAAAGGCCTCAGTCGATATTCGCTAGCTCGAATGAGGCCCCTACGGGAGTAAATCAACACTTAACACCATGAAAACAGAACTAAACCAAACTTACGAAAGAGAAAAGTACCGAACCCACAATGAGAAGAACTGAAAAACACGCCCAGTAAACCCTACTAAAAGGCAAATGAAAATTACAACATTTTTTTACCGATAGCAAGAGGCTAAGCGTTTTTTTATCATTGGAATATGGAAAAAAACAACAAACATATCATCCACCGGATTAATCTGGAAATAAATACAGATAACGAGAAGCAAGCCTTGGAAATAAAGTCGAATATCGACCTTTTTCTGAGGAATGAACTTTTCCCAATCATTGAAGAACTTTTTAATGAGGCAACCCCTTTCAATGAGATACAGCGCTATGAATCAATCGATATAGAATTAAATCTGAAGCCCGATAATTGGCTCACCGAAATAAAAGAGACAATTGCTGATCAACTCCGGGAAAAATTGAAGGAAATAGAATCGAAGTCATCAAAATTGAACAACGATAAAGATTGGAAGAGAATCATCCAGGACAACCTCTCCCCTGCTGCACCGTCCACCAACACCACAATAGCCGATCAACACACACCCTCACCAGGATTGAAGATGGAAAAAATCGGCTTTCAATCCAATATTGAAAACATAATTGTCTACTTTTTGGAATTTGGCCAATTACCGTGGTACGCCGAACCTTCTTCTATTGAATTATTTACAAAACCAAACGGATTCAACTCTTTCTTTCACAGCCCAACATTCATCCAAAAACTTACGACTCTCTTTGCCTCACAAGACCAACCGATTGATCGATTTGTCGCTCAATTCGACAGTGAAATCATCGAAACATTTATTTTCCAACTTCCCTGCAGCCAGAATATCGACAAACAAAAAATTCATCAGAAGGCATCACTTCTCAGCCAGAAAAACAGGGAAATCGTATTAAAACACATTATTCACTACGCAATCAGGTCTGACCATAAAATCCCCGAACAACAGTCATTTCTTTCCGAGATCCAACAAGTTTCCACTACCAAAGAGCTCATTATTGATCAACTAATTCTGGCAGAAGAGGTACTGGCCATGTTCGGCATCAATTTTCCACCAACACCATACAGCATCACCACCAACAAGCCTTCATCCGAAATGCCAGACACTACAAAAGATCGTTTTAAGAAAACTCCGACTACGAACGAATCAGAGCTAACCCAAAAAAATCAAGGAGTAGAGGAAAAAAACGAAAACGGATATTCAGACAAGAAATACAACAACCTAAAAATAAACGAGAAACAAGAATTTCTATCTTCTGAAGAAAACAAGCTCACAAATTTTGGAGAAGAAGCGTTTTACATCCAAAATGCAGGATTAATTGTACTTCATCCTTTTTTGAAAAGCTTTTTTGATCGCACCCAATGCACCAATTCCAACCATCGGTTTTACGATGAAAAAAGGTCATTAGCAACTCACCTGCTTCATTACCTGGCCACAGGCATTGAATACGAAATGGAATACAACCTGCTTATGGAAAAGTTCTTATGCGGAATTTCGTTCAACGAACCCATTCGCAGGAATATTACACTTTCAGAACCCGAGAAAGCAGAATGTAATGAATTGCTGCATTCGGTGGTTCAAAACTGGCCCGCGCTGAAAAATACCTCGTCCGACGGATTAAGGCAGATGTTTATTCAACGCGGCGGGAAGCTCATTCAGAAAGAAAATAATTTTCAACTGATTGTTGAGCGTAAAGTACAGGACATTTTGCGGGAAAAGCTACCGTGGAATATTTCCATTGTAAAGTTACCCTGGATCAAAGAATTGATTTTTGTTGAATGGTAAAAAATAAGAAAATGAGAGCATTTGCACGAAAGAGTGATCACCATACAGAAAGCAGGAAAACGCCTTTTTTTTCACGTGTGGTACAGCCTAAAATAGAAGTTGGCGCTCCCAACGATCAATATGAACAAGAGGCCGATAAAGTTGCAGCAAAAGTTGTTGATAATTCTACTGGTCAACCGAAAGAGAAGGATGAAAAAATAGTTCAGCAAAAATCTATTGCGGACACTGTATTACCATATCTGCAAAAACAATCTGAAGAGGAAGATAAACCAGTACAAACGCAGGAAAAAGAAACCGTTCTACAAAAAGAAGAAGAAAAAGAGAAGTCCCAACCGAAATTAGAGGATGATAAAGAACCTGTTCAGAAGAAAGAAGAAGAGGAAATCCAATCCAAAACTGAAGAGGAAGGAGATATTCAAACCAAAACCGATGAAAGTAATGAAAATATAACAGATATAGAACCCGCCCTTAAACGTGAAAAAGGAAATGGAAGTCCACTATCCAAAGGCGTTAGAGCTGAAATGGAGAATGGGTTTGGGGCAGATTTTAGTCAGGTAAAGATTCATAACAACACAAAAGCTGTTCAAATGAATCAAGCATTGGGGGCACAGGCATTTACACATGGAAATGACGTTTTTTTTAACCAGGGCAAATACAATCCTGGTTCAAAAGAAGGGAAACTTTTACTTGCACATGAATTAACCCATACTATCCAACAGAATGGAAGGACTCAAAAAAAGAAAGCAAATACGGATATCAGCCCCACGAATTTCAATGTTCAAGGTGGTTTTTGGAGTAGGGTTTGGAGTGGCGTTAAAAGTGTGGGAAGCGCAATATGGTCTGGAGTAACATCCGTGGCAGGCTATGGTTGGAATGTATTAAAAAGTGCCGGAGCTTGGGTTTGGGACTTGGTAACCGAGGCGCCCGGTCGTATTTGGAACCTGCTCAAACATATCGGAAGTGGTATTGTCGGCACCATCTCATGGATTTGGGATGGAATAAAAGGTGCTTTAGGCCAGGTTTGGAGCGGCATAACCGGAGTATTGTCATGGCTCAAAGATGGCGTCGCCGGATTATTCAGCTGGATTTGGCGTGGTTTGAAAGGTGGCGCTAATTGGGCTTACAAGTTGCTTCATGGCGATTTTAGTGGTTTTTGGGAAGGTATCGGGAATTTCTTCTCTTGGATGGGAGATGGGGTTGTTGGTCTTGCAAAATGGGGTTGGGACGGACTAAAAGGAGCGGCTATGTGGGCATGGATGGGCGTAAAAGGATTTGCCAAATGGATTTGGGAGGGATTTAAAAGTGGAGCTGCATGGTTAGGTCGTTTGATTGCAAAATTATTAGACATGGTAGGGTTTGGTGAAATAATGGATCTTTTATTCAATATTTTTAAAGTTAACACCCGAACTCTTACTTCCATTGAACAACAAGAAGCTTTTAGAGTTTTTCAAGGCAGCATCAGTTATTGGCAAGTACGAATAGATGAGGCATCGTTAATTTCAGCTATCGGTTCGTTTTTTAGCGGCGGCGGCGGAATGGGTGTCACACTCTTTCATACCATAAATTTTAATCAAAAGTTACATGCAGCAGCAGGTAATAGCGACATGCGCTGGCTCATTCACGAACTCACACATGTTTCACAGTATGAACACGTTGGATCGCAATACATTGGAGAAGCGATTCATGCACAAGCTACTATAGGATACTCATATGGTGATGGAGCGGGTCTTGCAGGTAAAAACCTGAAAGATTTCAATAGAGAACAACAAGCCGACATAATTGCCCATTATTATTTTTACATTCTATCAGGCAACACTGATCCCCGCTTTAGCGGATATGCCATTGAATATCAACGAATGATAAATCAAGCTCGAAGCGGTAAATTTTAATTTTTCTGACAGGAATATAGATGAATAAATCGAATACGCTTGTTTTTCTGAATAGAATAGTTCAGTCTCGTTTGAAAATTGAGCTAAAAGGAATAGAACAAGAGCTTCCAACATACTTGGTTAATGAAAATGAAAAGTCGGAACTTATTGATTTTATTCAGAGCAACAACCTGTCATTCAATGAAATTATTACACTCTTTTTAGCTTTGACGCCACACATCTCTCCCAATTTTTTCAACATCCTTATTCAAGGATATCTTCCTGAAGGTGGCGAGTTTCCCGAATTTGGCGGGGTTAAAGGCAAAAACCACCGGGGTATCATCCCAACCGGCGAAACGGTTTTATACATTCTTGCCGGTAACGATATTGAAAAGCGGATTGAAGTATCGAAACTTTTTGATGAAAGCCACCTGTTTGCCCGAAAAAATGTGTTGTACCTTGAACCGGTTGAAACTGGTGAACCAAAAATGAGCGGACGGTTGATACTGGAAGAGGAGTATGTTGAACTATTTACCACCGGCAAAATCTCACATCCCAAGCTGGGTGCCGATTTCCCGGCACAGCTCATTTCCACCAAACTCGAATGGAGTGATTTAGTTCTTAGTGAAAAAGCACTCTCAGAAATCAGCGAAATCGAAACATGGCTGCGATACAATGATTCCCTGCTGAACGACTGGGAGATGCATGGAAAAATCAAACCGGGATACCGGGTACTGTTCCATGGACCACCTGGAACAGGCAAAACCATGACTGCCTGCCTGTTGGGAAAATACACCAACCGCGACGTTTTTCGGGTTGACCTTTCAACGGTAATTTCAAAATACATTGGCGAAACCGAAAAAAACCTCTCCAATCTTTTCGATAAAGCGGCCAATAAAGAGTGGATCCTCTTCTTCGACGAAGCCGATTCCATCTTTGGCAAACGCACCAACGTACGCGATGCTCACGATAAATATGCCAATCAGGAGGTTTCCTATTTATTGCAACGAATCGAGTCGCACGCTGGGCTAGTGATTCTTGCCTCCAACATGAAAAGCAACATCGACACTTCGTTCACCCGCCGCTTCAACTCCTTCATCGAATTTGAGAACCCAGGAACCGAAGAGCGACTCCGCCTCTGGAATAACTATCTGCCCCCAAAAGCGACCCTTGACGAACGGATTTCATTGAAAGAGATCGCCAAAAACTATGAGATTACGGGAGCCAACATCGTCAACATCGTTCAATATGCCTGTCTAAAAACGCTGGAAAAAAAATCAGCCATCATTGGATACGACGACCTGATGAAAGGAATTCAAAAAGAGTATTCCAAAGAGGGAAAGATGATGCGGCAGGAATAACGCACAAAAAGAGTGCTGATTTTTCCCCACTTTTTTCCCCTTTAAAAATCCAATGGCTATCTTTGACTGTCAGAGGAAATGAAACCCCGTCTGTAAAATATTATCTAAAAGCTTTAGCGATGACCGAAAAAATAAACCTAAAGGAATGGGTAAACCAAATTCTGAATTCTGAGAAAACGGTAGCAATCCCCATTATGACCCATCCCGGTATCGACCTGATCGGAAAAAAAGTAATTGATGCTGTAACCGATGGGATTGATCATTTTCAAGCCATTCAGGCCATCAACAATCAATTTCCTTCCGCCGCTTCAACCCTGATCATGGATTTAACCGTTGAAGCCGAAGCGTTTGGTTGTGAAATCAATTTTCCGGACAACGAAGTACCTTCGGTTGCAAACCGGCTGGTTTCTGACCGTGAATCGGTTGAGAAGCTGAACGTTCCCGATATAAATAGCGGAAGGATTCAGCAATATCTTACAGCAGCCAGGCTGTCGGCTGAAAATAGTATCAACAAACCGGTATTTGCCGGATGCATCGGCCCTTTTTCCCTGTCCGGAAGGTTATTCGATATGACTGAAATCATGACTGAAATGTGTATCGAACCCGATGTTATTGAAATATTGTTGCAAAAATGTACCGCTTTTCTGATTGAATACATCAATGAATTCAAAAAAGCCGGAGCCAACGGGGTTATCATGGCCGAACCGGCAGCCGGCCTTCTTTCGGAAGATCTGTGCGACCTCTTCTCCTCGAACTATGTAAAACAAATTGTTGAAGCGGTTCAGGACGACACCTTCATGCTCATTCTCCACAACTGCGGCAACAAAGGCCACCTGACCCAATCAATGGTCAGCACCGGGGCCAAAGGGCTGCATTTCGGGAACAGCATCAACATGGCGCAGGCACTCGAAGAGATTCCTTCCGACATTTTGGTTCTGGGAAATCTCGATCCTGTGGGCGTTTTCAAATTCGCGTCTCCCGAAGAGGTCGAAAAGCAAACAACCACCTTATTGGAACAAACACGGGGAAAGAAAAATTTCATCATCTCTTCGGGTTGTGATACTCCTCCGGGTGTACCTTTCGAAAATATCAAAGCGTTTTATAAGGCCGTAGAGATGCAATAGAAAACGATTAAATGCAGTTGTTTTCTACCACGGGCATTTATTGTACAGCACCTTATCGAATCTTATGACCCCATTTGGCATAAGAAAAAATAATCAGGTAACAGGGAAGCGCAATCCAATAAGCGTCGTGAGGCGAAGATTTATCGGCCATAAAACCATACAACAGGGGCAAAACCGCGCCACCGGCAATTGCCATGATCAGGAACGAAGAACCGATCTTGGTAAAACGGCCCAACCCGTCAATTGCCAGTGGCCATATTGCCGGATAAATCATCGCATTGGCCAATCCCAACAAGGAGATAAAAAGAACTGAAACAAAACCGGTTGTCAATAAAGAAACAGAGGCAAAGGCAATACCAATCAGAGTGGTAACCATTAACGCTTTCTCCTGCGAAATATATTTCGGGATAGTGACAATCCCTATCAGATAACCAACAATCATCGATACAAGGGTTGTCGTAGCGAAAAACTTAGCCGACGAAAGTGCAATTCCCTGCGAAGCCCCGTAACTGATCACCGTATCGCCAGCAATCACTTCCACCCCCACATAAAAAAACATGGCAATGGTACCCAGCACCAATTGAGGAAACTGAAAGACCGACTTTTTAGTAGAATTCAACTTGGCAACTTCGCCGTCCTCATGGTCGGTATCAATCTCGGGTAATCCGGAGAAAAAGATCAGCAGTGCCAGAAGAAGGAGCACAAGTGTTATAATGATATAAGGAGTAACCACTCTCAATGCCAGCTCGTTCAACTCGGCAACTTTTTCTGCAACAGGCATCAATTGGACTTTTGCCACCAGGGCATCCACATCTTTCAACGCCACAGCACCTAGAATGATTGGAGCAATCGCCCCGGCCAGTTTGTTGCAAACCCCCATAATACTAATCCGTTTGGCAGCGCTCTCTTTGGGACCCAGAATGGTAATGTATGGATTAGATGCCGTCTGTAAAACAGCAAGCCCTGTTCCCTGAATGAATAACCCAAGCAGAAACAACCCAAA
>Ga0116170_10003203_pt1 | contig 15389 bp, 11 predicted proteins | sample AD_JPNHW1_MetaG_FD_89797 | JGI IMG/M metagenome (GOLD analysis project Ga0116170, IMG submission 89797) | Active sludge microbial communities of municipal wastewater-treating anaerobic digesters from Japan - AD_JPNHW1_MetaG | ecosystem: Engineered > Bioreactor > Anaerobic > Digestate | place...
AAATTGCGCCAATCCGGGGAAGCGGCCAGGTAGCCCATGAAGCCCCCGGCAAAAGTATCTCCGGCGCCGGTGGGGTCTATCACTTTTTCCACGGGGTGGGCGGGCATGGCCAGCACTTCCTTGCCGTAGAACAGCATGGAGCCGCTGTCGCCGCGCTTGATCACCACCGCCTGCGGCCCCATCTGCATAAGCTTCTTGGCCGCCGTAATAAGGTTATGCTGCCTGGTAAGCTGGCGGGCTTCCTCTTCGTTGACGAAGAACAGGTTAACCTTGGCCAAAAGCCGCTTCAGGGAAGCCTGTTTGAGCGTTATCCAGTAATTCATGGTGTCGCAGGCCACCAGCCGGGGCTTGTCCATCTGCGCGAGCACGTCCCACTGCAGGTCCGGGTCGATATTGGCCAGGAACAGCACGCCGCACTTGCTGTGCGTACCGCTGAGTTTGGGTTTGAAATGCTCGAAAACGTTGAGTTCGGTGGCTATGGTATTGGCGTTCTTGAAATCCTTGTCGTAGCTGCCTTTCCAGTGAAAGGTCTTGCCCGGCATCACCTGCATTCCTTCCAGGTCGATATTGCGGCGCTTGAGCAGGGTACAGAAGGGCTTGGGAAAATCCTTCCCCACCACCCCCACTATCCTCACCGGGGAGAACTGCGCCGCCGACAGCGAAAAATGCACGGCCGACCCGCCCAGGCCCTTATCGGTACATCCATGAATAGTCTTTACGGAATCCAGCGCCACGGAACCCACAACCAGGATGTTTTTTTTCATAATGTAGCGAAAAACGCGGGGATCGATCCTTGGAATAAAATGCCGCATTACTTTTTAGCAAATGGGGACCGCGTTGGCAAGTAAGCCCCTTGGCGTCATGCCCTTACCGGGCTGGGGACCGGGGCTGAAAAGACAGGCCCCGCTGCCGGGGCCTGGGCGCGGCGGCAGGCTGACAGCCCGCCGCCTTTATTTTACCTGCGAACGGAGCTGGTCCAGGGCCGGGGAGCTGTATTTTTCCAGCTCGGCCGGGTCCCAGGTCAGGTCCATCGCCACGGACCGCTCGGCCGTCAGGGACTCGGTAGTCAGCGTCACGCCGGCCCCGGCCTTGTCAGGGGCGGGGATGGTCAGCACCTGCGTGCCGGAGGTGGTAAGATAGATCTTCGCGCCGGCGTTGTGCAGGCGGTCGAGCGCCTCCCGGTGGGGATGGCCGTACTTGTTGTTCAACCCTACCGAGATTATGGCGTGGTCGGGCCGCACGCGGGAAAGGAAGCGGTCGCTGGTGGAGGTGCGCGAGCCGTGGTGGCCCACCTTCAGTATGTTCGACTGCAGGCCGGACTTGAAGTGGTTGAGCATGACCTCCTCTATCTCGGAGTTGGCGTCGCCGGTGAGCAGCACGCCGTTGCCGTTATAGAAAAGGCGCACCACGAGGGAACAGTTATTGGTCTCGTCGTTCTCGCGGATCTGCACCGGCTGCCAGCAGGCGTTGAAAACCTTTACCGTCACCTTGCTGTCCCAGTTCAGGATATCGCCCGGCTTGGGATAATACGTCTTGCAGCCGGGCTCGGCGGCCGCCAGCTCGCGCAGGTTGTTGTCGCCCAGCGCGTCCACGTTCTCGGCGCGGGTGTCGTAATAGTTGTCCACCTGGTAGTTGGTAAAAACTTTCTTGAGCCCGCGGTAATGGTCGCTGTGCGGGTGGGTCAGCGCCACGTAATCCAGCCGGGTAACGCCCTTGGAACGCAGGAAAGAATCCACGAGGGCCCCGGAAGGGCCGCCGTCTATGAGCGCGTTGCGGCCGTTGGGGAACTCGATATAGACGGCGTCGCCCTGGCCCACGTCGATGAAGGAAATTTTAAGCTGGGTGGAAAGCACCGAAGGAAAGAACAGGAACAGGGAGGCAAAAGCAAGAAGGTGGCGCATGTTATTCCTTGCCGCGGGAAGTGAACTCATTAGGATATTATCGCATGCGCGAGGCCCCCGCGCGAGAGCCGAAAGGCCCAAGCCGGGAACGGCCGATCGGCCCGGGGGAGGGAAGGGGCTAGTCCTTGCGGCGGGCGTCGTCCATGTCGTCCAGCACCCTGTCCACAATGTCCCCGCCGCCCAACCCGCGCTGGATATCGCGCAAAGGCCTGCCGGCGCGGCGGGTGCGCAGCAGGGCGTCGAACAGGTTAGCCGGGCCCATTATCGCCGCAAAAAGGCAGAAGATAGCCGCCAGGGCGCCCGCGCCGGCCTCGACCGGGTGAGTTTTCACGAAATACCTGAACCCGCCCACCGGCGCTTCATCCGCATCGCCGCTCTGCCCCCACTCGGCCCTCGCGGCACGCACCCCGGCAAGCATCGGGAGGCAAGAAACAGTGAACAGCCCGGCAAAAGCTAAAAGTACGGCACGGTGTCTTCTATTCATACCAAAATATATCATTTGTCGGGGGAAGATATCTTTTCCTCAACACTTACATTCAGGAGCGGCCGGATAGAAGTCCAAAGAATTTGCCCCATTAGGTCCCCTCCCTGCCGGGCGGGGGACCGGGTTAGCAAAACCCTCACGGAAGGCTCGGCTTGCGTAAGCGCCGAGCCTGAGTGGGGAGGGGCGCGCACGGTGAGGCCCGACTTTAGAGCGAGGCATAATTATGCCTCGCGTCCGGGCCTCAAGGGCGGAGGCAATTTTTACAGCGAAAAATTGCCGAGCCGGGGTCGCGGAAAACCACTATGCGGTTTATCCGTGACTGCCCGACCCCGTGTTTTGCTAACCCGGTCCCCCGCCCGACAGCGCCCAAAATAGTCCAAAAGTTAAATACGTCCCCTCCAGGAATTTTGGTAAAATTCCCCTTATGGACGCTAAACGCAAGGCTTCGGAGTTCGAGGTTGAATTCGGCGGGTTCGAGAAACTGATGCCCCACAGGATCAAGAACGTCCTGATGGTGGCTTCGCTGTACGATTCCTTCCTGCTGGCCGACGACGACCGCCTCAACGAGGCGCTGTTCGGCGAGATGCCCGATTCCGGCGCCCGCAGCGCGCCCAAGATCACCCGCGTGGCCACCGCCGAGAAGGCGCTGGAGAAGCTCGAAGGCGGCGGGTTCGACCTGGTCATCGCCATGATACAGGTGGGCGAGACCGATATGCCGCAATTCTTCCGCAGCCTCAAAGCCGGCCGGCCCGATCTGCCGGTGGTGCTGCTGTCCTTCAATATCCAGGACATCAAGAACATCCCCGACGAGGCGCGCGCGCTGGCCGACGGGGTCTACCTGTGGAGCGGCGACACGCGCATCTTCTCCGCCATCATAAACATCATCGAGGACGCCAGGAATTTCGTGCACGACTCCAAGGTGGGCGTACAGGCTGTGCTGCTGGTGGAGGACAATATCAAGTTCTACTCCTCCTACCTGCCGGTGATCTACACCGAGCTTTTGAAACAGACGCAGATAGTGATGGCCGAGGAGCTCAACCCGGTGAAGAAGAACCTGCGCCTGCGCGCCAGGCCCAAGGTGCTGTTCTGCAGCAATTACGACGAAGCCTGGGCCATTTACGAGCAGTACAAGGCTAATTTGCTGGGCGTGGTCAGCGACATAGAATACCCGCGCGGCAACGTGTGCGACCCCGAGGCCGGGCTGGAGCTGACGCGCCGCATCAAGGCCGAGCACCCCGACATGCCGGTGCTGCTGCAGTCCTCCAACTCCAAATTCGCCGGGGCGGCCGGCGCGCTGGGAGCTTCGTTCATGGACAAGAACGCCCCGGACCTGTCCAAGCAGCTGCGCGCCTTCATCCTGCGCTATTTCGGCTTCGGGGATTTCATCTTCTCCGACAAGAACGGCTTCGAGTTCGCCCGCGCGGCCGACATGAACACCATGCTCAAGCTCCTCAAGGTGGTGCCGCTGGACTCCATCCTCTACCACGCCGGCCGCAACCATTTCTCAAAATGGCTGTTCGCCCGCACCGAGTTCGAGACGGCCTACCACATCCGCCCCAAGAAGATCTCGGAGTTCGGCAACCCCGAGGGGCTGCGCAAATACCTCATCGAGACGCTGCACCAGTTCATCTACAAGACGCAGATGGGCACGGTGCTCAAGTTCGACCGCAGGCTGTTCGACAATTCCACCCCTTTCGTGAAGATAGGCTCCGGCTCCCTCGGCGGCAAGGCCCGCGGGCTGGCTTTCGTGGATTTCCTGCTCAGCAAAAGCGACCTGGAAACGCGCTGGCCCGGCGTTACGGTGACGGTGCCCAATACCATAGTGCTGGCCACCGACGTGTTCGATTTTTTCATGGAGCAGAACGGCCTGGACGCCGTCCTCAACGAGAACCATACCGACGAGCGCGTGGCCTCTTTCTTCGAAAAAGCCCGCCTGCCGGACTACGTAAGCCGCGACCTGGCCGTGGTTATAGAGAAGCTCGACGGCCCGCTGGCGGTGCGCTCAAGCTCGCTGCTGGAAGACTCCAAGACGCAGCCCTTCGCCGGCGTCTACAAGACCTACATGCTGCCCAACAACAGCCCCGACCCGGCGCGCCGCCTGGCCGAACTGGAACAGGCCGTAAAATACATCTACGCCTCCGTCTTTTCGCACGAGGCGCGGGCCTACCGCAAGCTGAACCCGCTGGTCATCGACGAGGAAAAGATGGCGGTGATCATACAGCGCGTGGTGGGGCGCAATCACCCGTCGGGGCTGCATTACCCGGCTTTTTCGGGCGTGATGCAATCCTATAACTATTACCCGGTGCCGCCGCTGGAGGCCGAGGAACCCATCGCCCACGTGGCGCTGGGGCTGGGCAAGACCATAGTGGAAGGGGCCAACGCGCTGCGTTTCTCCCCCGCCCACCCGCATAACCTGCACCAGTTCTCCACCATCGGCGACTTCCTGGCCAATTCCCAGAAAAAATTCGTGGCGCTGGGACTGGCGGCCATTTCGGCCCCGCCGCGCTACGACGCGGAACCGGCCCTGGCGGAAGCCGGCCTGGACACCGCCGAAGCCGACGGCGCGCTGGAGCTGGTGGGCTCCACCTACTCCCGCGAGAACGACCGCATCTGCGACGGCATAGCCGACCCCGGGCCCCGGCTGATCACTTTCGCCCCTATCCTTAAAAGCGACGCTCTGCCGCTGGCCGAGATACTGGTGGCGCTGTCGGCGCTGGGCAAGGAAGCCATGGGCTCCAATATAGAAATGGAGTTCGCCTGCGACTACGACCCGGTCTCCGGCGCCGCCGCCTTCAACATACTGCAGATGCGCCCCATGGTCTCGCGCAGCCAGGTAAAGAAAGTGACGCTCAGGGACCTTAAGCCGGAGAACCTGCTGTGCCGCAGCGCCCAGGCGCTGGGCAACGGCGCCCACAAGGATATCTTCGACCTGGTCTATGTAATACCGGAAACTTTCGACTCGCTGAAAACCAGGGACATTGCCGCGGAGATCGGGGAACTGAACGCCCGCCTCCGGGCCGAAGGGCGCTCCTACCTGGTGATAGGCCCCGGCCGCTGGGGCTCGAGCGACCCGCTGCTGGGCATACCGGTCAAATGGAACCATATCTCCGCCTCGCGCATCATAGTGGAGGCGGCCTACGGGGATTTCATAGTGGACCCCTCCTATGGCACTCACTTTTTTCATAATGTAACTTCGCTGGGCATCGGCTACTTCACCATCAACGAAACCGCGGCCGACGCCTTCATAAACTGGGACAAGCTGAAAGCCGAAAAGCCCCTGGCGGAATATGCCTATATACGCCACCTGCGCTTCGAGCGGCCGCTGGATATCCGCGTGGACGGCACGGACGGCACGGGCGCGGTTGCCTTTACCTGAAAGGACGGGACAGCGCCCTGAAAAAATGATAGATTAGCCTTATGAAAATTACCGCACTGCTGCCGGCCGTACTGCTGCTCGCCTGCGCCTGCTCCAAGCAAGCCGATAAAGTCATAGCGCGCATCGGCTCAGAAAAGATAACCGAATCCTCCCTCCAGGAAAAGCTGGGCGAGATCAGCCCCGAGGCCCAGGACTACCTGTCCACTAAGCCAGGCCGGCGCCAGTTCCTGGACGTGCTCATCCACGAGCGCCTGATGCTGCTGGCCGCGCGCAAGAGCCGGGTAGCTTCCGGCAAGGAATACAAGAGCCAGGTGCTGCAGAAACAGGCCGAGATGGAGACCGCCCTGACCGCCTACAAGGATTTCATGCTCACCAAGATGTGGGTGGAGAATATGCGGGACGGCGAGCTCAAGGTTACGGAAGACGAAGTCCGCGACTATTACCAGAAATACCCGGACACGGTACGGCTGGCGCACATCCTTATGGCCGATAAAGAGGCCGCCGAGAACGTTTACCGCAAGCTCAAAGCCGGCGCTGATTTTGAAAAGCTGGCCAAAGAGAATTCGCTGGACCGCGAAACCGTGCGCCTGCCCCCCGTGATGTACGGCGAATTCATGCCGGAGCTGGAAGACATGGCTTTCAAGATGCGCGTGGGCGAAACGCAGGGCATAGTAAAGACCCCGCTGGGCTTCCACATCATAAAGAAACTGGCCCAGGAAAGGATGCCCGAAGCGCAGGCCGTTGAACGGGTGCGCAAGATACTGGAAAAAAAGAAATTCGACGCTTACCTGGCCAGGTTCCAGGAAAAAATAAAGGTGGAGGTTCTGGATGAAAACTACAAATAGACTTACCCTCGCGGCGCTGCTCCTGGCCGCGCTGTACGCGCCGGCGGCCGCCGCCGCCAAGATCACGGAAGGCCTGGCCGCCAGCGTGAACAGCGAACCCATCACCGTTTCCGACTACGAGAGATCCAAGACGGCCCTGGCCGAGCAGTACGCCCAGGCGATGCCCGATTTCTTCCAGCAGGCGACCGCGGCCGCCCAGATAGAGAAAGCCGCCCTGGACAAATTGATTGACGAGGCGCTGCTGCGCCAGAAAGCCGAAACCCTGAAGATAAAAGTTTACGAGCGCGAGCTGGAGAACGGCGTGGCCGAGATCCGCAAGCGCTTCGCCACGGCCCAGGACGGCACGCCGCTGCCCGCCGACAAGGCCGAGGAAGCCTTCCGCGCCGAGCTGAAAAAAGACGGATCCACCATGGAGGAGTTCCGCGAAAGGATCCGCAAGCAGCTGATGGTGCAGAAGCTGGTGCAGGATACCGTGAAGGCCCGGGTGAAGCTGCCCGGCGACGCGGACGTTAAAGCGTACTTCGACAATATTTCCCTGATGCTCAAGGGCTCGGAGGCCGAAGTTAAAGGCCTCAGCGCCGAAGCCATGGAAGACCTGAAGGCCGTGACCGGCCGCTTCCGCGAAGTGACCGCCGAGCGCCTGCGCCTGCGCCACATCCTGCTGAAACTGGCGGAGGACGCCACCCCCGAAATGACCGCGGCTACCCTGAAAAAAGCGCAGGACATCCGCAAGGAGCTGGACGGCAGCCTTGATTTCGACGACGCCGCCGCCAAGTATTCGGAGGACGCCGAAAGCGCCAGGAACGGCGGGGACCTGGGCTATATCGTAAAGGGAATGCTGCCGGCGGAGCTGGAAAAGACCGCCTTCGGCCTGCAGGTGGGCGAGATCTCCCAGCCGATGCGCACCAAGTTCGGGTGGCATATACTCCGCCTGGAAGAGAAGCGCGCCGCCCAGAAGCTGCGCTTCGACGCGGTGAAGAACGACCTGGAGCAGCTGCTCTCCCAGAACAGCTTCACCACGGAACTGTCCGCCTACCTCAAGGAGCTGCGCGCCGCCGCTAAGGTGCAGGTTTTCCTGGAAGAAAAGAAGCCCGCGGCCAACTAAGACGCCGGTACGGGGGCTGGAGAGCTGAACCGCTTTCCAGCCTTCGTTTTTTAAAGCTTTGAAACCCGATATCCTTATAACCGCCGGCGACCCCCTGGGCATAGGCCCGGAGATCACGGTAAAAGCCCTGCAGGACCGCGCCGTGCGCGGGGCCTGCCGGCCTTTTGTCATAGGCGACGCCGCGGCGCTGGCCGCGGCCGGCTGGACCCCGGACCTGTGCCCGCTGCTGCCCGCCGACGCCGCCTGGCGGCGCGCCCCCCGCCCGGGGCCGACTGCGGCCGGAGGGGCCGCTTCGCTCAGGGCGGTAATGCTTGGATACAAACTGGTTAAGCAGGGTCTGTTCCGGGCGCTGGTAACGGCCCCGGTTTCTAAAGAGGCCTGGGCCCTGGCCGCGGCGCCGCAGCCGGCCCATACGGACCTCTTCCGCTCCCTTGAGAGGAAAGAGCCGCTGATGCTGTTCTCCCGGGGCCGCATAAATGTGGCGCTGGTAACGGAGCATCTGCCGCTTAAAGATCTGGCCCGCGCCGTCACGAAAAACCTGGTAATTGAAAAAGCGCTGCTTTTCAGCGGCGCCCTCAGGGCGCTGGGCTTTGCCCGGCCGCGTATAAAACTATGCGCGCTGAACCCCCACGCCGGCGACGGCGGCGTTCTGGGGCGCGAAGAAATAGAAGTGCTGGGCCCGGCGCTGCAAAGCCTGCGGCGGCGCGGCCTGCGCCTGTCGGGCCCGGCGCCTTCGGACGCGGCCTGGGCCGGCCACCTGGCGGGCGACAGCGACGGCCTGCTGTGCCTGTACCATGACCAGGCGCTGGCGCCCCTGAAGCTGGCGCCGGCCGCGGCGCCGGCCGTACACTGGACCTGGGGCCTGTCCTTCATCCGCACTTCGCCCGCGCACGGCACGGCTTTCGACATAGCCGGCCAAGGCAAAGCCGGCGCCGCCGGCATGGCCGCGGCTATCCTTTTCGCGGCCCGCCTGGCCCGCGACAAATTTTAAGTTAAGGGACCTGCTGAAGCCTGATGGGAGGACTGCGCCTGGGGACGGCGACGCTGGCGTAAGTTTCGCGCAGGGCGGCCCCGGCCTCTTCGGCCATGGCCAGCGGGTCCACGCGGTATTTCACCACCGTCTCTTTAGCGCCGCGCTCCACGCCGCTGATCTTGAAGATCCCGTTGGGGAAATCCGAGACGGAGAACAGGATCAGCAGGTCGCCGGAGGAAAAATCGTGTTTAATGTCTTTGATATTGCGCTGGAGGGCGAAAGCCTGCCAGACCGCCGAGCTTTTAAAGACTTTATAATCCACCGGCGCGGTGAACAGGGTAACCCCGTCCTGGCCGGCCTTGCGCCCGAGTTCCGGCATCAGCGCGCCGGCTTTGCGCGGCTCCGTTGAAACCGGCCCGGAAATGCTCTTCATGGTGGCGCCGGAGCGCAAACTTACAGGGGGCGGCCCTTTTTTATCGCCGCCGCCCATATCGTTGAGCGTAGCCATAAGGCTTTTGGGCGCTTCCGCCACACCGCCGAAATTCTTATTGCGCACCAGCATTATCGCGCCCTCACTCCTGACAGGCTCGGTTGAAACGGCAGGCAGGGCCGGCAGCGGCGCGCCCTGGGACGGAAAATTATAGTCCATCATGTCTTTGGTGCGGGTTTCCCTGCCGGAGGCGTTCTTTTTGCCCCTTTTCGCGTTATAGCGGCCGATCGCATTGATAGCCATAAGGAAAATAAGTATCCCTATAAACACGAATAAAGCGTTCATCAAATTCCTGATGGTTCTCGCGCTCATGTTCCCATTGTACAACAATTTAAAGATTCGGTATCATTTCTGTAACAGGCCTAAGTTAAACTAGTCTAGGAGCAGGTCCGCCATAATTTCTGAAGGCGGGCCCTTTACAGGGAGCGGGTGAAACAAGCAGGGATCGGAGAAAGCTATGAAATATTGGGCCTACGTAAACAACGAGATTCTAGGGCCGTTCGAGAAGGAGAAGCTGCTGGAGCTTCCGTCCTTCACCCCTTCCCTCCTGATCTGCCCCCAAACCCCCGTAGGAGAAAAGACAGAAGACTGGAAAGAGGCCGCCACTTACCCTGAAATTTCCGCCGTGCTTACCCCCGGCACGATGCAGAGCGGCCCCTCCGCCGCCAGCGCCCCCGCCGCCAGCGCCCCCGCCGCCAGCGCCCCCGCCGCCGCGCAGCCTTCTTTGGCCGCCGCCCAGGATTTCAAACCGCTCACCGCCGCACAGATAGACCCCGTGCCCCCCAAGGAAACCAATTTAGGCGGCATTACGCTCGAAGTCGGTCATTTGGAGCGCTCCGGGCGCCTTTCCCCCGCGCAGGCCCAGGCCGCCGCCCCGGTATCGGTGCACCAGGCCGGCGCCAGTTTCGACCCCATCTCCCTGTCCTCCATCTCCAGGAAAGCGGACACCCTCTCCGGCATAGAAATGCCCGCGCGCAACGCCCCGGAAGGCATAGCCAGGGAACCGCAGCACAGCTTTTCCACTCCGGCGGCCGAACCCGCCGCGGCCCCCGTACTTGAATCTTTCCAGCAGCAGACGGCCCCCACGCCGGCCTCCGCGCCGGCCCCGGCGGCGTCCCCCGCCGGCGGAGCTCCGGACAATGCGGCCATTGAAGAACTCGGCCGCAAGCTGGAAATGCTGGCTAAAAACTCAGTCAGCCGGCAGGATATTTCCGCCATGACCGACCCGCTGCGTATGAAGCTGGACCAGATGGGAGAAGTGCTGTCCAGCATGAAGAACTCGCAGTTCCAGCGGGAAATAATGGATAAACTGGCCTACCTTGAGAACGCGCTCGGAGACATAAAGTCCGGCATCAAGGGCGGCGGAGGCGGCGCGCCCGCGCCGGCGTCCCAGCCCCTGGTTTTTGAAAAGAACTCTGAGACGGTATTCGGCGCCCCTGTCCCGGCTCCGCTGGAGAAAAGCAAGCCGGTGCCCGCGGCGGACTCAAAAAGGACCGTCATCGTAGACCAGGGGAAAAAGAGCTCAAAAATAGCCGCGCTGCTGGGCTCCGTAGTGAAAAAATTCTTCAAGTTCTTAATGACTATAGTGCTGCTAACCGCGGTAGGCCTGGTAGCCGTAGTCGGGCTGAAAATGGCCGGCATCCCTGTTCCTACTGAGCGCGTACCGGTCCTGCACAAGCTGCTGCAGCGCCTGCCGTTCATGCCTAAAGCCGCGCCCGCAGCGGCCAATGCAGCGCCCGCAGCCGCGGACCTGGCGAAAACCGCGGAGCCTGCGGCGGAGAAAACAGAGGCGCCCAAAGAGGCGGATATTTCTCCCGAAGTCATTTATTTCACCAGGTATTACACGGCCTCTCCCGGCGGGCCCAAGCTGGAGGATAAGATAGCAGAAATTGCGACCGCCGCCGGCGGCACCTATAACCAGGCCGGCTGGGAAGCGAAAAAGACCGGCCCGGACCAGTATGAGACCGCCACCGTGATACGCGTGAAAGGCGACATGCTGACCTTCACCTATACGGTAGACTACGCAAAAAAGACGCTGGCCCCCAAAGATCCCACAGGCAACGCCGCCTTTATAGCCCTGACAAAAACGGGCGGAGCGCAGCCTAAAGCGGGCCGCCGCGCAAAGAAAGGCGCCGCCGCCAAAGCCGCAGCCCCGGACGCTGAGGAAGAAAAAGCCGCCGCGCCCGCCGCAGCAGCGGCGCCCGCGGCCAAAGGGACCAAGGCAGCCCCCGCGGCAAAAACGGCGCCGAAGGGCAAAACCAAAACGGCGGCCGGCAAAAAAAGCGCCAAGCCGGCTGAAGAATTTGAATACGTTTACGAAGAAGAGTAAGCGCTATTTGCGCGCGGTGGATAGTTTTTTCCTGGCCGCGCGCTGCTTCAAAGCTATCCCGATCAGCCGCTTGAGCACGGCCGCCGGCTTCAGGCCTGTTCGGGCCCACAGCCGCGGGTAAAGGCTGTGCGAAGTGAACCCGGGCAGGGTATTTATTTCGCAGAACCAGAATTTCTTTTCGTCGGCGGGGTCCAGCAGGAAATCTATCCTGGCCAGCCCCGAGCAGCCCAGCGCCTGGAAAACCTTCACGGACAAAGCCCGCAGCGCGGCCTCGGTCCCGGCCCCCAGCGGTGACGGCAGCCGCAGTTCCATGCCGTTATCGTCGAGGTACTTCGCCTCGTAATCGTAAAATTCATGCTTGCCCTTGGGCACCACTTCGCCCGTTACGCTGGCTTTGGCCTCCTCGGCCGTGCCCAGCACGCCGCACACTATCTCCCGCGCGCGGTCCACGCCTTTCTCGATTATCACGGCGGTATCGAATTTAAAAGCGTAGGCCACCGCCGGCGCCAGGTCCGCGGCTTTTTTCACCTTGGTGATGCCCACGGAGGAGCCCTGCGCCACCGGCTTCACGAACAGCGGGAAACCAAAAGCAGCAGCTTTTTTAAGCAGCGGACCCATGGCCGGGCGCTGGTAAGCGCGTATCACGACATGCGGCAGCACCGGCACGCCTTCTATGGCGGCCAGCTCCTTGGAGATAACTTTATCCATGCCCACGGCGGAGGCGGCCACGCCGCAGCCGGCGTAAGCTATGCCCAGCAGTTCCAGCACTCCCTGTAAAATTCCGTCCTCGCCGGTGGCGCCGTGGATGATGGGGAAGATGGCGTCGGGGCGCAGGCGCCGGCCGCCTTCCTGTATAAGGCATTCATTTTCGAAAGAGGGTTCGAGTTTGGGGCCGGAAAGGTTTTTGCCCGCGGCCAGCGCCGCCCGGGAGACCAGCCGCCAGCCGCCGCCGCGCGGGGCATAAATGGGCAGCGCGGCGAAGCCGGCTTTTTCAAGTTCGGCGCAGACGGTCTTGGCCGATTCTATCGAAACTTCGTGCTCGGGGGATTTGCCGCCGAAGATCACGCCTACGGTTTTTTTCGCCATAAATTTCTCCTTGCGCTCACTTGATACGGGGGGCTATTATCCCCCCGCCCAGCACTCTGTCGCCGTCGTAAAACACCACGGACTGGCCCGGGGCCACGGCGAACTGCGGGGTCTCGAAAACTACGGAAGCTTTGCTGCCGGGCTCCGGCGTCAGCAGGCACGGCGCGGGCTTATGCCGGTAGCGTATCTGCGCGGCGGTATTGAGCGGCCCCAGCGGGGGCTCCGTCAGCCAGTTCAGGCCGGCCACGCTGAAAGCGGCGCAGTGGACGGCGGCCAGCGGGCCCAGTACCACTTCGTTGGCTGCGGGCCGCAGTTCGGTAACATAAAGGCGCTGCCCGCCGTAAACGCCGGTGCCGCGGCGCTGGCCCACGGTGAAATTGAAGAAGCCTTTGTGGGTGCCCAGGCGTTTGCCGGCGGCGTCCAGGATGGCGCCGGTCTTTGGCTTTATGGCGGCGCTGTTCTTAAGGTAAGTGTTGTAATTGCCGCTGGTCACGAAGCAGATATCCTTGCTTTCCTGCGCGGCGGCCGACGGCAGGCCGAGCCCCGCGGCGATGCGGCGTATCTCCGTTTTTTTCATGCCGCCCAGCGGGAACAGCAGCTGGCCCAGCTGCCTGCGCTGCAGGCAGTACAGGAAGTAGCTCTGGTCCTTGAGCGGGTCGGCGCCGCGGTAAAGGCCGCAGCCGTCGCCGGTTTTCCGGATCTCGGCGTAATGGCCGGTGGCGAGGTATTCGGCCCCCATGCTGCGGGCGATATCGAACAGGTAGGAAAATTTTAGGTGCCGGTTGCACTCCACGCAGGGATTGGGCGTGGACCCGGCCAGGTAGCCGTCCACGAAATTCTTTATGACCTTCTCGGTGAACAGCCCCTGCGCGTTCTTGAAATAATGCCGTATGCCCAGCGCGTCGGCGGAAGCCCGCGCTTTGGCCGCGCTCTCCGCCCCGCCGCAGCACTTCACGGCGTTCTTCTCCTCGGCGAACAGCCGCAGCGTAACGCCCACGACCTCGTACCCTTCCTGCTTCAAAAGGGCCGCGGCCACGGAGGAATCCACCCCCCCCGACATAGCGACAACGACTTTCTTCATCTCAATATTTTAGTATTTTAACGGACCCGCAAGGTGGAATACGGAGCTGAAACAGACAGTCGCCAGATTCCATGAGCGGTTCGGGGCGGGTGGGGGTTGGTTCCGCAAAAACAGGGTCGCGCACACCGTGCGCGCCCTTCTTCACTCAGGCTCGGCGCTTACGCAAGCCGAGCCTTCCGTGAGGTTTTGCTCCACCACCCCCCGTCCGCCCCTCCACGAATTCCAAAGGGGACGTTCTACGGTTGGTTCTCAAGTTTGCTTATTGCCCTACGCGTTTCCGCGATGAATTCTTCTTCAGTTTGTGGCCAGCCGGGAATCCTGTGGACAATTTGATCATTTTTGAGGAAATAGAAATCAGTCAACGCATTAAGATCGAATCGTTCCCAATCTTTCTTCATATTGTTCTTGTCTAGATATACAAAATATTCTAATTGAGGATTGTTTTTGTTCCATTCTGCGGTTGTTGGAAGACCGGATACTGATGTGTACATCGGGTATATAATAAGCGCGTGTTTTTCGAAGTAGCTCCTTAAATCTGGTGTGGATGAAATTGCGCTTATGGCCTGCTGTGCAAATTCGCATTCCGGATTCATTAGGGCGACTATTTGCTTGTCGTAATCCATTTGAACAGAGATCAATTTTAGGGATCTTCCATCCGGCGAAATTTTATATAGCCTATGCGGCTGCTGAACTGTTGCTGCATCCTCGCTTATATCGGGGACATAATCCGTTATGATATCGGGATATTGCAGTGCTAGTTGTTTAGCCTTTGAGAAATCGCTAAATCTGAGATAGATCTCGAAAAGTTCCTCTGCACAGGGGCTTGCAAAGCATTCTTTTTTATCAAGGTTTCGTTGTTTCAGAATTTTAAAGATGCTCTCCATTTGCAGAACATATTTTTGCTCCAGGCTATAATACGCCACCATATAGGAGGCCAGCCATAAGCCCTTCAGTTCCTTATCCTCATATTTTGCGAATTCCAGTTTCTTGCCCCCGAATAATTCATTATATTTCGCTTTGAAACTTCCGGCGTGTTCTTCCGGGGAAATCTCGGATTTCATAAGTTTCTGCCTTTGCGTATCTATATAATTCCTGAAAATCGCATTTTTCTTAACCATTGACTGTTGGCAGCCCGTTAGAACTATCATGCCAACAAGGGCAATAATGAGGCGCATCGAATTATCCTTTTGAAACGTCGGAGCGCTCGTCAATTTATTGTAAGCGCTCCGATATTTTAAAATTTCCCGGTTTAATTTCCTGACAGAATTTTCAAGACTGCTTTTGTTTCATCAACGTCTAAATGCCTGGATATTCCCCCATAGTAATATCCCTCCACTTTCCCCTCGTTGAGTATAAGACTCCCCGCAAATACCCGTGCGACATCTTCTGGAACTTTTAGAAATATATCAGCCATATTGAGATATCCGGATGTAAATTTGGGGAAGTTTGCACCGCATGCACCATTACAAGTGGCGGAATTGCATTTAAAAGGCGGAGTGGCATAACACATAAGATAGGCAGGCAGGGCTGGCGGGAAGCGGCAGGTGCAAGAGGTGTTTACAAGCCAAGGTCTATCTGGCATATCGAGTGAAACAATAATTTCAATCCCTTTTTCGTTTTTTCTTCCGTCGTGTAAGTTCATATGACCGTTTTCATAACCCCTACCGCTAAGCCCCTGAAATTCAGCAACCCCCGCGAATCCGTTGATGCTCGTGGCGT
>Ga0116170_10003204_pt1 | contig 15385 bp, 12 predicted proteins | sample AD_JPNHW1_MetaG_FD_89797 | JGI IMG/M metagenome (GOLD analysis project Ga0116170, IMG submission 89797) | Active sludge microbial communities of municipal wastewater-treating anaerobic digesters from Japan - AD_JPNHW1_MetaG | ecosystem: Engineered > Bioreactor > Anaerobic > Digestate | place...
AGTTGTCCGCAAGGGTTCTTCCAGATCTCTCAAGCATCCCTGGACGCCACTCTATTGGGACGCAATCAGCGCCTAGCCGTCAGCGTCTTTGATTCCCAGGATGGCACCCGGACCTCTGAAACCGTCACCGCCTCCATGCCTGCCGTGGCTGAAAGCACCGATGGTCGCATCTGGTTCGCCACAGCCACCGGGTTGGTGATCTTCGACCCGACGCGCACAATCCAGAACCCGCTGCCCCCGCCCGTCCTGATCGAAAGGGTCCATGCCAATGGCTTCCCCCAAAACGTGGGAAACCTCATCACGCTTCCCGCCGGAACCCAGCGCCTGACGATCGGCTACACGGGGCTGAGCCAGCTCGTCCCCTCCAAGGTCCAGTTCAAATGCATGCTGGAGGGCTATGACGCCCATTGGATCGACGTCGGCTCCCGGCGGCGGGCCGATTACACCCACCTGCCCCCGGGGCGCTACACCTTCCGGGTGATCGCCGCCAATAACGATGGCGTGTGGAACAACGTCGGCGCATCCATCAAGATCCAGCAACGGCCCTATCTCTACCAGACCTCCTGGTTCAGGGTGCTTGCCGCAGCGACCTTCCTGACGGGCATCTACGGCATCTATCGACTCCGCATCCGCAGCCACATGCTCGCGGAAGCCAGGCTGCAATCGCGCATCGCCGAGGCCACGGCCCGCATCAAGACCCTGGATGGACTGCTTCCCATCTGTGCCTGGTGCAAGAAGATCCGAGATGATTCCGGGTACTGGAACCAGCTCGAGGAATACGTCCACGAGCACACCCAGGCCGAGTTCTCCCACGGGATTTGTCCCGAGTGCCAGACCAAGCTCCGCCACAACGCGAGCCAATCCTCCAAATCAGACAGCGATCCAAAGGACTCGGCCCAACCTCAGGCGTGAAGCCTGAAAACGGAAATCGAGCGCCAGACTCAGGCCAGGATCTTCAGCCAGGGAAACAGAAAGAAGCCGTTCACGAAATAGGCGATGCCCAGGGCGCCGATGACGCTGCCCAGGACCCAGAGCGGCTTCTTTTTCATGAGGGCCGCGATGGAACAGAGCAGGATGGCGATCTGGAGCGCGATGATGGCCTTGCCGAACACGCCGCCATGCCTTTGCACCTCATCGCGAGTGGCCTCCAGCGCCCTGGCTTTGTCTGAAATCTCCTTCTTTTCCTTCTCGTACCGGCTGATCTCCTTGCCGTAGGCCTCGATCTTCTGGGCGTACAGACTGGACACCTCGCTGGAGGCCGCCTTGGACCCCATCGCTTTCAGGTCCAACTCCAGTTTTTCCTTGTTGGCTTGGTAGATGTAGCCCTTGATGCTCTTGGATTGGTATTGCGCCCAGGTGTCGGAAGCCTCGCTCTGCTTCAGGATCCGCTGGGTGCTGTAGCCGCCGCCCTTGAAGGTCGAGAAGGTGGCGCAGACCGCCAGAATCACCGTGGTCAGGGCCAGGAAATTGAGCCAGGGTTCCTTCTTCTCTTCTGCCATGGATCCACCTTTCGCAAGATGTCCCATTCCACCGATCCTCCAAAAGATCGTCAAGTGCCGTTCCAGCCCACTTTTTCAATGGCCGGACGCACATCCGCACGCTACCCTGGTCGTTCTGCCGGACGCACGTGCCGGGAATCCAGCCCCCAACGAAAGAGGGGCAACAAATCAGAGGTGGACGAATGTCCAAGTTTTCTACCCTTATCAAGGGTCACGGCACCAAGCAGTTGGGCCGCATCACGGTCCTCGACGCATCGTTGTTCGAGGAAGACAATGCCGAGGCACAGGAGTTTCTGGCCGCGCTTCAGGGGGAAACCCGCGCCCTGAAGGAAGAGGAAGTCGTCAAGGGCGTGGTGGTCGAGATCCGCGGCAAGGATGTCATCGTTGACATCGGCTACAAGGGTTCGGGCACGATCAATCTGGACGAGTTCAATAACCCCGATGGCACCGTGGGTGTCGCCGTGGGCGATATCGTGGAAGTGCTCCTCGAGCACCTGGAAGATGCCAACGGCAACGTTCGCATCAGCCGCGAGCGCGCCGAGAAGATGAAGATCTGGGACGAAGTCGAGAAGGCCTTCCGCTCCAACATGACCGTTCACGGCGTGGTGTTGGAGAAGGTCAAGGGTGGTCTGGCTGTCGATATCGGCATCCGCGCCTTCCTGCCCGGTAGCCAGGTGGACATGAAGCCTGTCCGCAACCTGGATCCGTACCTCGGCAAGTCCTTCGATATGAAGGTCATCAAGGTGAACCGCCGTCGCGGCAACATCGTCCTGAGCCGCAAGCTCTACCTCGAAACCATCAACGCCAACCTGAAGGAAGAGACCCTGGCGGGCCTCGAGGAAGGCAAGCTGGTCGAAGGAACCGTCAAGAACATCACCGAATACGGTGCCTTCATCGATCTGGGCGGCGTGGACGGCCTGCTGCACATCACCGACATGTCCTGGGGCCGCCTGAACCACCCCAGCGAGATGTTCCAGGTGGGCGACAAGGTCGAAGTGGCCATCCTGAAGTATGACAAGGACACCGAGCGCGTCAGCCTCGGCTACAAGCAGAAGTTCGCCGATCCCTGGCTGACGGTGGAAGAGCGCTTCCCCGTCCAGGCCAGCGTCAAGGGCAAGGTTGTCTCCATCACCGACTACGGTGCATTCGTGGAACTGGAACCCGGCGTCGAAGGCCTGGTGCATGTCTCCGAGATGTCCTGGACCAAGAAGGTCAAGTCCGCCAAGGGCATGGTCAACCTGGGTGACATGGTCGAAGCCGTCATCCTGCAGGTGGATCCTGAGTCCCGCCGCATCAGCCTGGGCATGAAGCAGGTCACGCCCAACCCCTGGATGGAAGTGGCTGAGAAGTACCAGCCCGGCCTCATCGTCACCGGCCTCGTGCGCAACATCACCGAATTCGGCGCTTTCGTTGAGCTGGAAGAAGGCATCGACGGCCTGATCCACGTCTCCGACTTCAGCTGGACCAAGAAGATCAAGCACCCCGGCGAAATCGTGAAGAAGGGCGACAGCGTCACCGCCAAGGTCCTCAGCCTGGATCCCCTGAACCAGCGCATGAGCCTGGGCGTGAAGCAGATGGAACCCAACGTCTGGGAGATCTTCTTCGACGGCCATCACGTTGGCGATTCCATCGTCGGCAAGATCGCCCGCCTGACTGATTTCGGCGCGTTCGTCGACCTCGGCGAAGGCATCGAAGGCCTGGTGCACGTCTCCGAACTGGCTCGCCGCCGCGTCGAGGACATCCAGAAGGAATTCACGGTTGGACAGGAACTGACCATGAAGATCGTCAAGCTGGATCCCACCGAGCACCGCATCGGCCTGTCCGTGAAGCAGTTCGAGCAGGACCAGGAGCGCGGCGAGATCGAGACCGTCAAGGCCACGATGCAGCCCTTCAAGAAAGCCACCCTTGCCGACGCCTTCAACAAGGCCGAGCGCGAGAGCTAGACTGAACCAAACAACAAGAGCGCCCCGGAATCCGGGGCGCTCTTGTTTTGCCGGTCCGAAAGAAGTCCAGCCTCAGTCCTTTGCCCGGAGTGCGGCGATCGGATTGTGGTTCAAGACGCGGTCCTTGACGATCAGGCATGAGCACGGTGCATGGGAATGGCGGGTGAACAGAGCGTCGTGGCCGATGCAGAGACCGACGCTAAAGTTCACGTCCGTGCGGGATTCCTTCAAGAGCGCCGCCTGGGTCTTGGGGTTGCACATGGCCGCAAAACGGCCCGGCTTCGCATCGGCAAGGCCCATGGCACCCTTGTCGATGCCGCAGACCTTGCAGCACACGGAATGGACTTCGAAGTCGCGTGTAAACAGTTCCTCGATCTGGAGCGCTTCGCGTGCCATCGCGATACAGAATGCGATCCCCACGCGCCTGGCACCCATGGACTTGGCGAAACACACGGCTTCTTCCAGGCGAGAGAGTTTCATGTAGTGGTCGGAATCCGTGCACACGGATGCGGCCTCCAGCACCCGGCGATCCTCAGCCCCATAGGAAGCCACCACGGCCCCCTGGGACTGCTCCGTGCAGTTGGTTCCTTCGGCACAGGCGTGGAGGTGACATGCGGCGCATTGCATGGTTTGATCCTTCCAAGGGAACGGAAATACTATTTTCTAACACCAGGAAGTGGCGCATCCAGAGCATTGGCAAGCTGCCATGCCAGCGCGGCCATGGCCCCCGTTCCTTCTCGCAGGCACTTCGGGTCCACCTTGTCCAGGGTGTCGGCATGCGTGTGATGCACATCGAAATACTCGGGGACATCCACGCCCATCTCTCCCACCAGCACGCCATGGGCTTCAAGCGCGTCCAGATCGCTGCCTCCGCCGCCCAGACGCACCGGAAGCCCTAGCGGAGCGGCTGCCTGGAGGAACCATCCCGTCTGCTCAGGGGTCCCGGCCACGCTCCAGGCGCGGGGCATGCCACAGCCGGAATCACACTCGATTGCGGCGACGTGCTTCTCCTGGCCATGGGCCGCAGCATAGGCCCGACCGCCATCCAGTCCGTGCTCTTCGTTGACGAACAGCACCGCGCGTATCGTCCGTTTCGGACGCAGGCCTTGCGCCTTGAGCAGGCGAAGGGCCTCCACCACCTGCACCACGCCCACGCCGTCATCCTGAGCGCCCTGCCCGATGTCCCAGGAATCCAGATGGGCTCCGATGAGCACGATTTCATCGGGGCGGTCGGATCCCCTGATTTCCGATACGACATTCGCTGTCAAAACAGATCCGGCGGAATGCGCTTCCATCTCCAGATGAACTCGAACCTCCTGCCCTTGCGCCAGAAGCCGCGCCATCCATTCGGCCTGCTCGCAGGCCACCGTGGCGGCGGGAATCTTCGGCTGCCCAGGATCGTAGGCCAGCATTCCCGTGTGCGGCGTGCCCAGCGAATGCACGGGCGCCGTGCGCAGCAGCATGGCCACCGCACCAAAGGCCGCAGCCCTCGAAGCGCCGCGAAAGCGCAGGGGCGCATAGATGCCGTAGCGCTCGCCGCCACTGGCCCCTTCGGGAATATTCGGGGCAAACAATACGATTTTGCCCTTCACCTGAGGCCCCAGCTCAGCGATGGACCGCACCAGGACCACCGGCGCTTCAAGACCTCCGGTCGGCGTCGCCACGGATCCCCCCAGGCCGAGCATGGGCAGTTCGTAGGGCACGGGGGCAAGCATGGCCGCACGCTCGCGCCCACGCACCCAGGGCTGCGTGGTGACAGGCTCCAGGCGAACGACCTCCTGCCCGTCAGTCTTGAAAAGAGATTCGGCCCAGCGCACGGCCTTGAGAAAAGGTTCGCTACAGGCAACGCGAGGGCCAATGCGATCGCAGAGGTAGCTCAAGCGCTCAAAGGCCTGTGCGTCGGCGCGCCCGGCCGAGCGAAGCGCCAGGGCGGTCGGTTCGGTCCTGGTCTGCGCAAACGCCATGGCATTCGCCGCAACCATTGCCAGGCACCAGCCCGCCCGCCCTCGATTCAATGCGCGAACGGCGACCACACGGCACCCCCCAAGCAACGGTGCCTGTAGCCTAGCGCACGATCCCTGTGCCCATCGGCACGTTGGTTAACGATCCACCTTGATGATGATGGACTTGGACAGCATGTCCTGGACGGCCTTGCGCTCGGCACCGAAGATCAGCAGGTACCCAACGCCGAAGTTCAGGATATGGCCCAGAAGCCGAAGCAGGGCCGTGCCGAAATCGATGCGACCATTCGGATCATCCTCGGGCACCACGCGCAGTTTCATGATCTTCTTGCCCGGCGTCGCGCCGAACTTAGCCCAGCACCAAGGCAGGAACAAGAAGGTATAGGCGAGCCCCAGAATGCCCTGCAAAGCGCTCAGGATCGCCCCGACGAGGCAAGCCAAGCCCGGAAACTGGGCCAGAACGAAACCGATCACATAGAACAGCGTGGAAAGGGCTACCAGGGGCACGATGTCAATGATGTGCGCGAGAAACCGCGTCAGGAAATCACCGCGCTCCGCATCCCCGCCCAGCAGGATCGGCTGCGCGTCATCGGGCACCGGGGGCAGCCAGGCCTGCAGGAAGGCTGGCGCGGGGTTCGGCTGGTCACTGGGTGCCGGCTTGGAAATGACGGCCTCGGGTTCGCCCGCGCTCGCCTTGAGCGTGGCGCGATCATCCTCGGCCGAAGGCGCCTCGCTGGACATCGCTGGCACGGGCTTGGTCTGCCCGGGGGTGCCCGTGTGAAGCTTGGCCATCTCCGCAGCATCGATGCGAACGGTGCCCAGCGGCGAGGAGGCCTCCGCAGGCGCAGGATCCGGCGCTGATGCGGGCGGATTCTGGAATGTCATGTGAAGCTGGCCAAGGGTGATGCGATCCCCGTGGCTCAGGGGCGAAGCCTGGACACGGGCGCCATTCACCAGCACGCCGTTGCTGCTTCCCAGATCCTGGATCTCGTAACCGCTGGCGGTACGGCGCAGCACGGCGTGATGCCGGGAGATGCTGGGGTCCGAGAGGCGCAGCGCATTGTCCAGCTCGCGACCGATGCCGATCTCGTCGTCCACCAGCTCGAATTCTCGGCTGCCGGAATTTTCAAGAATGAGCAGCTTGGCCATGTATTCTCCCACTACCATTTGCGCGTGTAATGCAAGCAGTGTAGATGGCAGACCGGACAAGCGCAATTGTGGAAGCGCACGGAACTTGACCTTGAAGATGCATGTCGGCAAAGTGAGCATGAACCCTCAGGGGGCAGCATGGTTCTCTTCAACGCAGCGACCAAGGAATTGACGGCCAAGATCGTCTATTACGGCCCGGGCCTTTGCGGGAAGACCACCAACCTCCAGCATATCTACGATTCCCTCCCCGGCGATGGACGCGGGAAGATGCTCAGCCTCGCCACGCAGACGGACCGCACGCTCTTCTTCGATTTCCTGCCCATCGAGCTGGGGACGATCCGCGGCATGAAGACCCGCATCCAGCTGTATACGGTGCCTGGGCAGGTGTTCTACGACGCCACGCGCAAGCTGGTGCTACGCGGCGCGGATGCGGTCGTCTTCGTGGCCGACAGCCAAGCGCCCATGCTGGAGGGCAACCGGGAAAGTTTCCAGAACCTCATCGACAACCTGAAGGAACAGGGCACCGATCTGGAAAAACTTCCACACGTGATCCAGTGGAATAAGCGCGATACCCCCAACGCCCTGCCGATCGATGTCCTGGAGCGCGAGGTCAACCGCTTTGGCGCGCCCACCTTCGAAGGCTGCGCGACCCGCGGCGAGGGCGTGCGCGAGACCCTCACGGGTGTCGCCAAGCTCGTGCTGAAATCCCTGACCGAACGCTACGGGGGCGCCGGAGAATCCGCCCCTGAAATCCTGCCTCCCCCGCCGAAACAGGTCGAAACGCCGGAGTCCAAGCCCCTGGAAGTGGAAGAAATCTCCGCCAACGAGCTGTTGGAGGAAATCGACGAGCTGCCTCCGACGGAACCGACCTCTGGCCCAGGACAGGACACGATGTCGCTGAACACGCACACCAGCGTGGTCGAGATCCCGGTGGTCCTGGACCGCAGCCTGTTCACGGGCGACGGACTGGTGGAGATCAAGCTGAAGCTCTACCTGAAGTAGAGCTAGACCCAATCCTCGCGGCGGATCTCGCCATCGAGCCCTACCACCACGACCTTGACGGGGACCTTGCGGCTTGCCTGCGCCACCGCTGACTGCGCGAGCCGCAGCAGCCCACCGCAGCACGGCACCTCCATGATCATCACCGTGATCGTGTTGATCTGCGCCGAATCGATGAGCGCGACCAGCTTGTCCAGGTAGATCTCCTGGCCCGTATCGAGTTTTGGACAGGCAATGGCGAGCTTCTTCCCCGGCAGCCATTTCTGGTTGAAGTCCGCCAGGGTGAAGGCCGCGCAATCCGCCGCCAGCAGCAGATCCGCCTTCTCGAAATCGGGGTTCATGGGCGAGATCAGGTGCAGCTGGACCGGCCATTGCGTCAGCTGGCTCTGAAGCCCTTCGCGCCCTTCAGCGGGAGCAGGCGTGCGGTTGAAACTCCGGGGCGCAGAACCGGGGCATCCTTCGTGTGATCCGTGCATGGGCTTCTCCTTGTATTCGGGAATGGCGACGCCCCGTTCCTGGAGATAGGCGAGCGCTTGGTTGAGGTAGGTCGTCTGGGCGTGTTCGTAGAGATGCTTGAGATGCGCCTTCAGAGTGTTGGCGCCCTGGGGAATGATGTGGTCCAGCGTCGCGCACTCGTCATACGGCGCGGCCTCCCGCGTCTCCACCGTGATCGCGCCCACAGGGCACTCTCCCACGCAGGCTCCCAGGCCATCACACGTTATCTCGCTCACCAGCCGCGCCTTGCCGTCAATGAGTTGCAGCGCGCCCTCGGGACAACCGCTACAGCAAAGGCCGCAACCGTCGCATTTCTGTTCGTCGATCCGGATGATTTGGCGTTCCATGTGACCTCCACGGGAATCAGGATGCATCGACCCGCTTGCGCCCGCCTTGACCGAGATCAAGCTCCTGCATTCATGCGTTTTGGATGCATACCGAAAAGGAGCTATGCCAAAAGATCCAACAACGGATGTCCGATCCTTGTCGGGCTCTCCCAAGACAGCGCTGCGACGCTGGTCCCATCGGTTGCCGTTCTCCAGGCAGGCCAGCGAGACGATGCAGCTTCAGGCCATTCTCGCGGCTTGCCACGAAGGCATCATCCTCTTGGATATGAAAGGACAGATCCAGAACTGCAATCCAAGCGCGGTGCGCATCCTTGGGTTTCCTTCCATCCGCATCCAAGGCGCCAATACCGCCCACCCCATGCCGTTCTTTCCCATCGATGAGCAGGGGCACCCCATCCCCGAGGAGAAGCATCCCAGCCGCATCGTCCTGGCCACGGGGGAAGCCTGCCTGGGGCGCATTCACGGGCTTCGGTCCCCCGAAGGCTACGTCACGTGGCTGATGGTCAACGCCCAGCCGGTGAAGGACGAGCACGGAGTGCTGACCGGCGTCGTGCTGTCCTTCAGCGATATCACGGCGATGAAGCACATGGAGGCCCAGCTGCGCCAAGAGGCCTACTACGATGAGCTGACCCAGTTGCACAACCGACGCTACTTCGTGGAAGCGATGAAGCGCGCCATTAATGCGTCCCGGCGGCACGGGCACCCCATGAGCCTCTGCATCTGCGATCTGGACCGCTTCAAGCTCATCAACGACACCCATGGCCACCTCACCGGCGACCGCGCCCTGCAGAGCTTTGCGGAAACCATCCAGCTGGGCCTTCGGCAGGATGATCTCGCGGCGCGGCTCGGGGGCGACGAGTTCTGCATCCTCTTCGCCCACAGTACCGCCGAGAACGCGGCCCAATTCCTGGAACGGCTGAGAGCGATGATCACGGAATCGCCGGTGCTTTCGGAGCAAGGCATTCCCATCACGCTATCCGCAAGTTTCGGCGTCGCCAACTTGCATCCCGAAATGAACGATGAAGCCCTGCTGCAAGCCGCCGATAACGCGCTGTACAAGGCCAAGCAGGAGGGCCGCAACCGCGTCGCCGTCATCGCCTGAACCGGCCGCCAGCCCATACGAAACGACCCGCCATCCAGGCGGGTCGTTTCGTGCGATTCGGCAGAGAACTACTGGACCAGCTGGTTCGCCTTCTCGGATTCATCCTCCAGCTCGTCCATGGCCAAGCGGCGGAAGAGCTGAACATCGGCCAGGGACATGATGCTCATGTAGGCAAAGCCGCTGAAGAACAGCCACAGGAAGGGAACCGAAGCCCACTTGCGGATGTAGACGGAGATGACCAGGGCCGCGAAGTAGTAGATGGCGAAGCCCGCTTCCAGGAAGGTCACCAGGCTCTTGGGCACCTTGTAGGCACAGGCGCTGCGGATGACCTTGCCGTTCGCGTCAACCCCCAGCTTGGGCGTGCGCTTGAAGGAGATGTCATTGGTGAAGAAGCCCTCCAGCACGGCCTTCGCCTGGTTCAGCGCCAAGCCGATGCCCAGGCTCATGAGGCCGGGGATGTACTTCAGGCGGCTGGTCCAGTTGACGTTGTTCTTGGCCTCTCGCTGGCTCAGCCCGAAGTAGAGGGCGACGCTCACGGCGTTGAGCACGAAGAAGGGCGCATCCGTCATGATCAGGATCTTGGCGGGCGTTCCCGCACGAAGCATCATGCAGGGCACCATGATGACGGCCAGCACGACCATCAGCAGGTAGTTGCAGTTGGCGGTGAGATGGAACCAGCACTCCGCCTTGGTGTGCAGGCTGGTCTTGCTGGTGAGCAGGATCTTCATCATCTTGCGGATGACCTGGGCGTTGCCCTTGGCCCAGCGGTGCTGCTGGCTCTTGAAGGCGTTGACCTCGACGGGCAGTTCCGCGGGCACCACCAGATCCTTGAGGTAGACGCCCTTCCAACCCTTGAGCTGCGCGCGGTAGCTGAGATCCGCATCCTCGGTGATCGTGTCGTGCTGCCAGCCGCCCGCATCAGCGATGGCTTTGACGCGCCACATGCCCGCGGTGCCGGAGAAATTGAAGAAGGCGTGGGAACGGTGGCGCGCGGTGTGCTCGAAGATGAAGTGGCCGTCCAGCAGGATGGCCTGCACCTGGGTGAGCAGATTGAACTCGCGATTCAGGTGATCCCAGCAGCCCTGGATGAAGGCCACCTTGTCGTCGGCGAAATGGGGCACCGCCTTGCGGAGGAAGTCCTCGGTGGGGATGAAGTCCGCGTCGAACATCGCCACGAACTCGCCCTTGGCGACCTTCAGTCCCTCGTTCAGGGCACCGGCCTTGAAGCCCGTGCGATCCGTGCGGTGCAGGTAGGCGATATCGAATCCCAGATTGCGATACTTGTCGCAGATGGCCTGGGCGACCGTCACGGTCTCATCCGTGGAGTCATCCAGCATCTGGATTTCGAGCTTCTCCTTCGGCCAATCGATGCGGCACACATGATCCATCAGGCGCTCGATCACGTTGATCTCGTTGAACACCGCGAGCTGTACCGTGACCATCGGCAGATAGTTGGCGTCTCCCTTGGGCTGAGGAACGTCCTTCTTGTGCCGGTAGTAGAGGAACAGAATCCAGAGGCGGTGTGCCCCGTAGATGCTGAGGATCGATAGGATCCCGAAGTAGATGGCCAGCACGCCTGTCCGGATGATTTCCATTGGATCTGCGCTCCTGCTGCTTGCCGTATCGCAAGCGCTCCCTCATTCTGCCACCATTCGATTTGGAATTCTTCCGAGTTTTTTCCCCGATTTACCATTCCCGATTCTTTCCGCCTTGAGACGAGATGCTAGGATCGGGGCATCCACCGAGTCAGAGCCCATGCCAGACGATCATCTTCCAAGCACCATTGGACGCTACGAGATCAAACACCTGCTTGGCGCGGGCGCCATGGGCAGCGTGTACCTGGCCGAGGATCCCCGGATCAAGCGCAAGCTGGCCATCAAGGTCGTGAAGCTGGACGCCATCAAGACCGAATCGGATCGCAAGGAGTTCCTGGCTCGTTTCCAGCGCGAGGCTGAAGTCTCGGGCGTGCTGAACGATCCGGGCATCGTCACCATCTATGATGTGGGTGATAGCGAACTGGGGCCCTTCCTCGCCATGGAGTTCGTGCAGGGCCAACCGCTGGATGCGCTCATCAAGGGCGGCGAGCTGTCGAACCTGCCGCTCCGAAGCAAGCTCCAGATCACCTGCGGTATCGCCTCGGCGCTGGATCACGCCCACTGCCACGGCATCGTCCACCGGGACGTGAAGCCGGGCAACGTGATGCTCTCCGAAGACGGCCGCCCCAAGCTCATGGATTTCGGCATTGCCAAGCGCGAGGACGCCTCGCTTACGCAGACAGGCACCTTCCTGGGCACCCCCAGCTACGCGAGCCCCGAGCAGATCCGCGAAGGGCACGCTACGCCGCTCTCCGATATCTTCAGCTTCGGCGTGATGGTCTTCGAATTGTTCTCGGGTCAGCTGCCCTTCCCCGGAACATCCATCAATACGATCCTCTACCGGATCGTGAACGAGCCCCCGGTGGAGATCAACCCGCCGGTCTCGGGGCTGGTATCCGAGGCCTGGCAGCGCATCTTTGGGCGCGTGCTGGCCAAGAACCCCAAGGAGCGTTACACCTCCTGCTCGGCCTTCATCCGCGATCTAATCGAAGCGGCGCAGGAGCTGGACAAGAACGCCAAGGCGGAACTGCTGGGCCAGTTGAAGCAGAGCACGCCCCCGCTGGCGCTCAATGCGGTCGCGTCCAACTCCGACGATGCCACCCTCATCTCTGCCCATCACCACACGCGCGGCTCTCGCGCGCCGATGATTTCCGCCATTGCCGTGGGCGTCGCGGCCCTGATCGCGGGCGGCGTGATCTTCCTGCGCAAAGGCGGCGAGGCCGTGACCCTCGTCTCGGATCCCAAGGCGGTCGAAATCGTTCAGAATGGCAAGCCCCTGGGGTCCAACCAGCCCCTGCTCATGAAGGCGGGTGAGCGTGTGATCGTCCAGGCGAGCGGCTTCAAACCCTTCGAATACATCCACCGACCGGGCGATCGAACGCCGCGCGTCACGCTGGAGCCCATCATTGCCGAAGTGTGGCTGAAGACCGATCCCTCCGGCGCCAAGGTCGTGCTGAACGCCGTCGAGCGGGGCGTAACGCCGCTGCTGGTCAAGGACTGGAACATGGGCCAGCGCAATATGGTCAGCTTCAGCCACGCCGAAGAGAAGAAGAGTTTTGCGCGGGATTTCGGGATCGGCGAAGCGCCCAAATCCGATCAGATCTTCGTGCTGCTGGCGTCGGGCGAGCAGCAGGCCACCGGCGAACCCAGCATCATCGACGCCAACGCGCCCGTCCCTGTGCGCTTCACGGGCGACTTCGCCGTGCGCGTCAAGGTGGACGGCAAGGACATGGGCGAAACCCGCCAGATCACGCTGCCCCCCGGAAAGACGTGCAAGCTGGAGCTGAGCAATAGCCAGGTCTTCTTCAAGGAGGTTCGCACCCTCACCGCGACCCCCGGGAAACCCATCTCCATCCCGCTGCCGGGCATCGTCCGCATCACCGTCAACACCCGACCCGGATCGGGGATCGTGACCATCGACGGCATCTCCAGCGGCGTGGAGAGCATCGGCATCGATAGCATCCGCGTGGTGAAGGGGCCTCACACCATCGGCATCCAGGGCCGGGCAGCCAGCATCAAGACCAACATCGACCGAGAAGGGCAATCCATCGCCTTCGCCATGTGAGGATGGCCCTCGCAGGGTTAGGATGATTTCCTGGAGACGGCATGGAACCCGAACCGGCGACTCGCCCCGAAACCATCAAGCTGAACGATGCCCTGCAACCGCAGGGCCCATGGACCTTCCTCATCGAAGCCATTCCTGGCGGATTCTCCCGGTGGGGCATCCAGCTGATGCTTGCGTGGGGCGCCTTTCAGGTGTTGACCAGCGCCGCCTGGGCCCTGCACCTGCGAAAGCTCGCCGGACATAGCGCCCTTCCCGATTTTCTGGGCGAGCTGCTGACGATCGGCGATGTGTGGGAACTGGCCAACAACAGCGGGCTGAAATACCAGCCGCTGGGATTTTGGGCCCCCCTGTTCGCGCTCGTGTCCCTGGGCTGGGTGCTTTGGGCTGGATGGCGGGTTCAGGGGCAAAGCATAGGCATCAAGGGCACCTTCCACGCCTGGATCTGGGGCATGGCCGATGCGCTCGTGATCGGCCTGGTGCCGGTGCTGGTGATTGACTTCTGCGTCTCCTGGCTGCTGGGGACGCTTGCCTCCACGGGCGTCCAGGGACTCGGCTGGCTGAATCTCGTTGGGGGCGCGATCCTGCGCTTGTCCTGCGCCTCGGCGTTCATGCTCCAGTGGTGGCTGTGCCGCATCGACCGGGCGACGGGTGACCACGCCTGGCACCTGGGCGGCATCGCGCGCCTTGGCCGCCACCTGAAGTCCAGCTTCCTGCGCCTATGGCTGCACCCCAATCAGTGGGGCCTCCTGGTGGTGGGTGGCGTCCTGGTCCGTGCCGGGGTGCATCTCCTGGTGCTCTTGCTGGCCTGGCACATGGGCGGCGGCACATCGCTTCGAGTCTGGACCTTCCTGCTGCTGGATCTTGCCGCGACCCTGCTCTGTGCCTGGCTGTTGGGCTGGTTCCTGCGCATTTCCGCCCTGTATTCGCGCCATGACGCCCTGGTCCAGAAGGAGATCCAGAAGCTGGAAGCAGCCGCGGAAGGGCTGGAAGAATAGGTCAGCGCGTAGCCTCGCAGCGGAATCCCGCTTCGCTCGTCCCCTGCCACGGCGCCCACCGGGCGCAGCTGTCCTGAACCATGGGACAGCGCGGCCGGAAGGGGCATCCCGTCGCGCGCAGCCCCGGAGCTTCCAAAAAGCCGGATTCCAGGCTGGGTTCACAGCGGGCGGCGGCCAGAAGTCGGCGCGTGTAGGGATGGCGGGGATGATCCAGCAACAAGCGCATCGGCCCCGATTCCATGGGCTCGCCGCCGTAGATCACCAGCATCCGATCCGCCACCGCCGCAGCCACGCCCAGATCGTGGGTGATCCAAAGAAAGCCCAGTCCCCGCGCCTGCTGCAACTCGTTCATCAAGCGGATGAAGTCCGCCTGCACCGTGGGGTCCAGCGCCGTCGTGGGCTCGTCCAGCACCAGCAACTCCGGGTCGCAACTCAAGGCCATGGCCAGCACCAAGCGCTGGCGCTGTCCGCCGCTGATCTGCGACGGACAGCGCGCCAGAAAGACCCGATCGCTGGGAAGCCGCAGGCGATCCAGCAGAGGCTTCAGCCGGGCCATCGCCCCGGCGCGCCTTTCCTTCAGATGCACGCGCGGCAGCAGGATCAGGTGCTCCTCCAGTGTCATGAACGGATTCAGCGCCTTCATCGGGTCCTGCGGCACCCAAGCCATCCGGCGCCCCAAGAGCCTCTGGCGCGCCTTCCCATCTTCAAGAGACGCGCCAAAAGCCTCCACCCGGCCTTCCCCCTTGCGAACGCCCGAAGGAAGGACGTCAAAAAGGGCCTGAACCAGCAGGCTTTTGCCGGAACCCGATTCCCCCACCAGGGCCAGGCGCTCGCCGCAGGCCAGGGAAAACGTGCATGGCGAGAGCAGGGGCACCCCATCCTCGCGCAGCAATTCCAGGTTCTGGACGACCAGAGTCATGGCCTGAGAATGGCACAGCTTTCGCGCCGGGGATTGCGGCTTTTCTTTCGCTTGACGTTCAGAGGGCCGAGCGTAACTTCTTGGGCAACCGAGGCCCAACCAGGCATAGTCCTCGTTTGCGAGGCCCCATATCCACGGAGGATTCATGGAATTTCTCAAACCAGATCTCCAAGACCGCCTCATGAAGGAGCATTTTGAATTCCGAAAACTCATGGAAGAGCATCGCGCCGCGGATGAAAGGCTTCAGTTCCTGCAGAACAAGCTGCGCCTCACCTCCAAGGAATCCGTCGAAGAATCCGAGCTCAAGAAGGTGAAG
>Ga0116170_10003205_pt1 | contig 15382 bp, 10 predicted proteins | sample AD_JPNHW1_MetaG_FD_89797 | JGI IMG/M metagenome (GOLD analysis project Ga0116170, IMG submission 89797) | Active sludge microbial communities of municipal wastewater-treating anaerobic digesters from Japan - AD_JPNHW1_MetaG | ecosystem: Engineered > Bioreactor > Anaerobic > Digestate | place...
AAAAGAGCAACCGTAGCCGCGGACGAGGCCGTCCGCGCCCCCAGACTCCTGCTAGGCCACTAAGCCCTCGTTTCTACCGTACGCAACCACAGTGGCTAGCCAATGAAACGGGGATGCGCCCGGGAGACGCCAAGGAAAAGCGCGACGGGCGCGCCCGACTCCGGGGAGTTTTTATTTGGCGTTTCGGTGCTTATCAACGGTCGGCTCGGGGAGCCGACCCTACCGCAGAGGGTCCGGAAAAGTCGCGCCATGCATGTTCAGGTAGGGCCTGACCTCCGGGCGGGCCGCAAATCGGGTCACATAGAAACGCCTTGGGTCGGCCCCGCTTCCGACCCTTTTCATCCTTGTCTTATCCGCTCTGCTTTGGCACCCTATGTTCCCGAAATTGCACGCTGAGCCCTCGTCCCCAGCCCCCATTCCAAACCGTTAGGACCGCCCGTCAGCCGCCGCCCTAAAAGCGCCAGACACCCCCATTCCCCTTCTCAACCGGAGCCGCCATGAACCACGCACAGACCTTGTCGGAACGAGTGACGCTGACCTCGGACGCGGTCGTGAATGCCGATGCGGCGGGGCTGTTCGGGGGCATCCGCTCCGACTCGCGCGTCCTGGTGTTGCTGGCGGCGGGGAAAGGCACGCGCTTCGGCACGGCACCCAAGTGCGTCCAGCCGGTGCGGGGCGTCCCGTTGGCGCGGCACTCCATCAACGCGTTCCGCCACGCGTTCCGCGCCCCCTGCGTCGCCGTGGTGGGCTATGCCCAGGAAGAGGTCATGGCGAAGCTGGGCAAGGACGTCCTGTACGTGAAGACCGCCAACCCGACCGGCGGCACGGCCTGGGCGGCGTTCGAAGCGCTGTGCATTCCCGGCCTTGCGGAAAGCGACCCGCTGCTGGTCATTTCCATGGGCGACCGCATCATTCCCGAAACCGTCTTCCGGCGTCTCATCGAAACCCATGAAGCCGACGGGCGCGAGGCGGACCTGACGTTGCTCTCGGCCTTCTATGCGCCCCCCGCGCAGCACGGGAAAGGCCGGATCATCCGCGACGGCCAGGGCCGGATCGAGCGGATCGTCGAGCAGCGCGACATCGACGCTCTGGGCGACCCCGTGGAACGGCAGCGGATCGACGCCCTGACGGAGGCCAACTGCCCGCTCTACGCGGTGCGCGCCCGCACGCTGCGCCGCCACCTGGGCGGGCTCCGCAACGGCAACGCGCAGGGGCAGTACTACTTCACGGACCTGGTCGCTGCCATCCGCCAAGACGGCGGTCTGGTACGGACGTTGTCCACCCGCGCCTCCGACCCCGAATACCTCTTGCTCTGCTCCGACGTGACTCGGCCGCCGGACCTGGCCCGGCTCGAGTCCATTCTGGCCACATCGGATGCGGACGCCGCAGACGCCGCCAGCTCGGTCCAGACCGCGGCCGAAGCCATCGCGGCGAACCGGTCGCCGGGGCAGACCGCCTCCATCGTGGCGCAGTTGCGCGAGCTGCTCCGGGCGGCAGAGTCGGAAAGCGCCGGGTTCTGCCCCGAAGCACCTGTCGCCATCGGCGTCTCCGGCGGCCGGTTCCGGATCGCCTTCATGCATCCCGACATGGGGCGTTTCTTCGGCCCGGCCTGGCAGATGCCGACGGGGGCCCTCGACGCCTCCGGCCGCGAGCAGATCGTGCTGCTCGCGCAGCAGGCGGAAGACGGCAAGATCCATCACCTGCCGACGCAGCAGATCTTCCGCGAGAAGGTCGACGCCGTTCCCGCCGACGATCCGGCCATGTACCCTTCCGCCGACGTGGACAGCGTCTATAAGTACGAGTCGTTCGGCACGCACCTGGCGGAGCAGCTCCTCCTTTCCCTGGGCTATTTTTCGGACGCCGAAATCCAGGCGCGCAAGGAAGCGGGGCTTCCCCTTCCCCCTCACGCCCTCTGGGTCAGCAACAGCATGAGGCGCCCCTTCTCCCTCATCTGCAACGCCATCGCCTCGCTCCGGACCCTGCGCGACGGACCGGCCGGGGAACGCATCCGGAAGAGCCTGGGACGGGACAGCTTCAAGGGGCTGAGAGTCCTCTCCACCGGCGACATCCCGCAGGGCGGCTTCTCCAGTTCCTCCGCCTTGACCGTCGCCATCAAAAACGCGCTCAACGTTCTTTACGGCTTCGGCATCCCCGAAGACACCCTGGTGCACTTGGCCTGCCAGGCGGAATACGGCACCGGCGTGCGGGCGGGATCTCTGGACCAGGCCACCGAGCAAAAGGGCAAGCACGGCCAGGGCGCGCTGATCTCATCCAACCCGCGGGACAACTACCGCACCCTCGGCGTCTTTCCCGTGCCGACGGAGCGCATCCACTTCCTCTTCCCTTTCACGGTCGACCGCGACCGCGAAGCCTGGCGCTGGTCGGCCGGCGCGTACGCCGCGGCCCCGGATTCCGCGGCGCCCACCACGCCCGAGATCCGGAAGCTGACGGGGAAGGCGGCGGAGTTGGCCGCGCTCCTGTGCCGTCTCCCTCCCGGCGAGGATTTCTTCATGCGCGTGGAGGAGGACCTGCTGCGCGAGGGCCGGCTGGGTCCGGCCGCCCTGGCCCGCGTCTACGCGACGCTCCGCCGCATCCCGCTGCTGATCTCCCGTGAAGACCTGCGCCTCCGGCTCCTCGAACCGCGCGACGGAGGAAGCGGGGCGGACGCCGCGGCCGTCGAAGCGCTTTTTGCCGGATGGCGCGAGCCCACGCTGCGGCGCGGCCGCCCCGACGGCTCGATCGCGGAAGAGCGAGGCGTCCCGCTGCGGGCCATGGTTGCCTACCTGTTCGTCGAAGTGGCGCGCTGCTTCCGCCTCATTCACGAGCCGGACCACTGGATCGAACACGTCACCCGCTCGCAGCGCGGCGACTGCAGCTTCGAGATCGCGCCCGAGAACCTCCCCGACGCCGGCACGCTCGCGGCCGAAGCGGACTGGGAGCGATCGCTCTCCGGCCCGGAAAGGCTGGAAGGGTGGCTGCGGCTCGCGCGGGCGGCCCCGTTCGATTACAACCGCGACCTGGACGACGCGGCGCTGGCGGCCTCGCCGATGAAACCGCTGCACGAGATCCGCGGCGGCAGTTTCTTCCGCGGCCTGGCCCTGCTGGATCTCGCCGAGGCCATGCTCAAGCGCGCCTTCGGGCCGGACGCCGTGGCCGTGCGGGTGAACGCGGCGGGCCAAGGCGACTTCTTCCAGGTCCACCTGGACGCGCGCCGGGCGAAACCGGAGCAGGTGAAAGCATTCCTGGACCGGGCGTTCTATGCGAGGTTCGGTCTTGCGCCCGACCACCGCTACGTGGAGCCCCACCCCGGGGGCGGGGCGCTCGGCCTCCGGCTGGACCGTTTCGATCTGCTTCCCCGCCTGATCGCGGCGCTTTCGTCCCCCCGCTGACGTCAGGCAACGCCCGCCTCAAACTTCCGGTTTGTTTTCGTCTCCGTTTGCGATAAACTGATGGCTCTTTTTGAAAGGACCACCATGAAAATCGTAGTTACCGGCGGCGCCGGGTTCATCGGCAGCCACACCTGCGTCGAACTCCTGAACGCCGGGCATGATGTCGCGGTCGTCGACAGCCTCTGCAACAGCAGCAAGGAAAGTCTGCACCGCGTCCAGAAAATCACAGGCAAGGCCGTCACCTTCCACAAGGCGGACATCCGCGACCGCGCCGCGCTCGACGCCATTTTCAGGGCCGAGGGCCCCGTCGATGCCGTGATCCACTTCGCCGCGCTCAAGGCGGTCGGCGAGTCCACGCGCATCCCCCTCGCCTACTACGGCAACAACATCACCGGCACCATCACGCTCTGCGAGGCCATGATCGCGGCGGGCTGCAAGAACCTCGTCTTCAGCTCCTCCGCCACGGTCTACGGCGACCCCGCCTCCGTGCCGATCCGCGAGGATTTCCCCACGCCCGGCGCGACCAACCCCTACGGCTCGACCAAGCTGATGATGGAGCAGATCTTCCGCGACGTCCAGAAGGCCGACCCCGACTGGAACATCATCGTGCTGCGCTACTTCAACCCCATCGGCGCGCACCCGAGCGGCCTGATCGGCGAAGACCCGGCCGGCATTCCCAACAACCTCCTGCCGTTCGTGGCGCAGGTGGCGATCGGTCGCCGTCCCTGCCTCTCGATCTACGGCGACGACTACCCGACGCCCGACGGCACCGGCGTGCGCGACTACATCCACGTGGTCGACCTCGCGATCGGCCATCTCAAGGCCATCGACAAGCTCGCGTCGAAGCCCGGCCTCGCGATCTACAACCTCGGCACCGGCCACGGCTACAGCGTGCGCCAGGTGGTGGCGGCGTTCGAGAAGGCCTCGGGGCGCGAGGTGCCCTGCAAAATCCAGCCGCGCCGCCCCGGCGACATCGCCGCGTGCTGGGCCGACCCTGCCAAGGCGCTGAAGGAGCTCGGCTGGAAGGCGGAGCGCGACTTGCGCGCGATGTGCGAAGACGCCTGGCGCTGGCAGTCGCAGAACCCCAACGGTTTCTCAAAAGCATAAGCCATGTCGGAATGGACAGACATCCTCGACGGCATCGCCGACCACGTCACGCTGCTCAAGGAGTTGGGCGAGCGGACGGTCGAGATCGATCCTGCCGTGATGGAAGCCCTCGCCGCGGCCGGAAAGCCGCCGGCTCCGGCGCGGGCCGCGCCCGTTTCCTCCCCGGCGCCGGCCGCGCCCGCGTCTGCCCCCGCGCCAACCCCGCCCCGGCGGGCCGCGCCCGCCGTCGCCGTGAACGCCGCGCCGAAAGCGCTTTCGCCCGAGGCGCGCCGCAAGGCCCTCGACGAGCTCGCGGCGCGCATCGACGCCTGCACCGCCTGCGTCCTGCGCCAGCAGCGGACACGCTCCGTCCCCGGCCAAGGCAACATCAACAGCCCCGACGTCATGTTCATCGGCGAAGCGCCGGGCGCGGACGAAGACCAGCAGGGGCTGGCGTTCGTGGGCGCCGCCGGGCAGTTCCTGACCAAGATGATCAACGCCATGGGGTATTCGCGCGACGACGTCTTCATCGCCAACATCTGCAAGTGCCGCCCGCCCGGGAACCGGACCCCGCAGTCCGACGAAATGCAGATCTGCCTGCCCTTCCTGCGCGAGCAGATCCGCATCGTCCAGCCCAAGGTCATCGTCCTGCTGGGGGGCACGGCGATCCGGGGGCTGCTCGACGCGCAGGTGGGCATCACCCGCATCCAGGGCCAGTGGACCCGCTACGAAGGCATTCCCGTGATGCCGACCTTTCACCCCGCCTACATCCTGCGCTTCGAGTCGTTCGGGGACATGACGGGTCTCAAAAAGGCGAAAACCGAGGTCTGGCGCGCCCTCAAGCTCGTGCTCGCCCATCTGGGCAAACCCGTCCCCGCGCCAGCAACTCCCCAAAAATGACGGCGGAACGGCCTTTCGCATGGTGCGCCGCGCGAAAGACAGGGAGGGGCGGTCAAGGTGGCGCTTCCCATAGGTTCGTTCTTTTGCTATCTTATTTGCCCTTTTCATGTTGTACAGAGGATGCTCAAAATGGATGCTGAATCTACTTTCTCACAAATCGAAGCGCAGTTTCTTGCCCTGCTCGAGAAGAAACCCTTACCCGTGGCAGACATGCTGACGCTCATTCACTCGTGCGCCGTCACCGAACATGGCAGCAAGGTGGCGGACTGGACGGCGATGCTCACGCAGGAGCTCATCGAGACCTCCGATTTCGCGGGCCTTTACCTGACCATCAAAGACCGCACCGACCAGTTCGCCGAAACGCTGAAGGCCACCGGCATCCGCGATGCGCTCAAGAAAGCCAACAAAGACCGCCTCGTCGCCGCCCTGATCGACGCCTCCGCATTCGGGGATCTCCCGCTCGCCGAGTCGTTCCGCCACCTGGATCTGCTGCTCGCGCTGAAGCCCGGCACGCTGGTCATCGATCCCGCGTGGGGGCTGGGCACCGTCAAGCGGCTCGACGATTTCTATAAGCGGATCACCATCGATTTCGCCGGCAAGCCGAACCACGCGATGAGCTTCCTGGCGGCGTGCGACACCCTCGCGCGGGCGCCGCACGACCACCTGCTCACGCTGCGCCACAACGACCCCGCGAGCGTTGCCAAGATGGCCGCCGAAAAGCCGGGCGAGCTGGTCAAACACGCGCTGCGCAGCTTCGGCAACGTGCCGGTCCCCCGGCTCGAAGACCTGCTCGTGAAGCAGGGCTTCGTCGCGGCGGCCAACTGGAAGAGCTTCTGGGACGCGGCCCGCAAGGCGCTCAAGCACGACCCGCTGGTCATCATTCCCGCGAAGCGCTCCGAGCCGATCCAGCTGCTTGCCGAGGCGGAGTCGTACGGCGACGCCTGGTTCGAGAAACTCGCGGCGACGAAAGATCCGGAGAAGATCCTTGAAGAGATCGCCGACCTCGAGGCGAACAACAAGCTCGCCGGCCTGGACAGCCGCTGGCGCGGCGTGCTGGAAGACCGGCTGAACTTCGCCATCAAGGGCGCCTACAACACCGACGCCGCGCTTTACGCCCGGCTCGCTTCGACCGTGAGCCGCCTCGGCTTCCTCACGCCGCCGACCGAACAGCTCCGCGCGCACCTCTGGGACAGGTGCCGCTTCATCGACGCCGCCGAAAAGCTCAGCGTGCGCGACGTCGCGGCGATGACGACGTTCCTGCTGGCCGAAGGCGGCCAGGCGCCCGCGCGAATGCTCGAAGGCCTGCCGCAGATGCCGTTCAGCCTGCTGAACGAGGTGCTGAACACCCTCAAGGAAACCCCGGAGGCGGCGAACGCCTGCCGGCAGCTGCTCGCCAAGCCCAAGGCGCCGCCCACCCTCGTCAACTGGATCTTCAAGTCCCGCAACGAGCTGAACTGGTCGCTGCCGCCGCTGACCGAGCTGCTGAACCACGCGATCGCGCTCGTGGAGGGCAAGCTCTCGGGCGAGGCCCTGCGCATGCAGAACAGCCTCAAGCTGCTCTTCGAGCAGCCGAAATGGCTGACCTCGATCTTCGGGGAACTCGACACCGCGCAGCGGCAACTGTTTTTCGAGCGCGTCCAGGCCTCGACGGCCTGGGACCCCTCGACGCACCGCTCGCTTCTCGGGCGGATGCTCAAGCTCGATCCTTCGCTGGCCCAGCGCAAGCGGACGCTTGCCCCGCAGGCGCAGGCCGTCGTGCGTTGGACCTCGTGGCGTTCGCTCGCCGAGCACCAGACCCAGTACAAGCGGCTGATCGAGGAGGAGCTGCCCAAGAACAGCCACGACATCGCCGTCGCCCGCAGCTACGGCGACCTGCGCGAAAACTTCGAATACCAGGCGGCCAAAGACTTGCAGCGCCAGCTCCTGCAGCGGCAGGCGGAAATGCAGGTCGAGCTCCAGCAGGTCAAAGGAACGGACTTCGCCGACACGCCGTGCGACAAGGTCGGCCCCGGCACCACGGTGTCGCTGGTCTTGGCCGACGGCTCCCGCCGCACCTACACCATCCTCGGCGAATGGGACCGGGACGAGCGCCTGAACATCATCTCCTGCAAGACCCGCCTGGCCCTCAACCTCGAAGGCAAGATGCCCGGCGAAACGGTCTCCGTCCCCAGCCACGCCGGCGACGAGACGGCCCGGATCGAGACGGTCCAGCCTCTGGACGAAACCGTCCAGGCCTGGATCAAGTCACACCCGGAGCAGACCGCCTGATTCGCATTTTACAGCTTGTCTTCCTTGTTTAATCGCGTATACTACTCCCCCATCAAGGCTAAACGTGACATCACGTGCGTTTTTGGAAAGAGGTGGACCATGTCGGCAACTAAGAAAAGCAAGCCCGGCTTCTCCCGAAGCCTCACGAGTAGCACCAAGAAAGTTCCGGCTCAGGCGAAGGCCTGCCCGAAGCCGCTGAAGACACTTGTGAAGAAAGCCCAGCCGAAGAGAAACGCACCTCTCGCCTCGAAGAAAACCGTTCAGAAATCAGCCCCGCAGAAAAAAGCCGCAGGAAAGGTCACGACCCCAGCCGCGGCATCGAAGAAGGACCAGGTTAAGAAAACCGTGAGCAACGCACCCATTTCCAAGCAGAAAACGGCGCATGTTTCTCCCATGAAAACCGCGCCGGCCTCCGAAACCAGAAAAGCCCGCTTCCAAAAGCGCGACCTCGACCAGTTCAAGATCGAGCTGCTCGCCATGCGCGACCGCATCACCGGCCAGTCCGGCTCCATGCGCAACGCCGCGCTTCAGCGCACCGACGAGGTCAACCCCGAAGAGGACGGGACCGATGCCTTCATGCGCCTTCAGACCCTCGAACAGGTCAGCAGCCAGCACCAGATCATCGCCAACATCGACGAGGCGCTGCGTTCGATCGAGAAGGGCACTTACGGCGTCTGCGACATGTGCGGCGAGCTGATCAGCAAGCCGCGCCTGTCCGTCCTGCCCTTCGCCAAAAACTGCATCAATTGCCAAGCCGAGATGGAACGCGGCCACCGTTCCAGCGGACGCAGCAAGTAAGGGGCTGCCATGCGCCGCCTCCCCTTGTTCGTGGCCCTTCTGGCCGCCTGCGACCAGCTCGCAAAGTATTGGGCCGTCACCCGCCTCAAGCCGGTGCGGAGCCTTGCCGTCGTCCCGGGCTTCTTCAACCTGAGCTACGTGGAGAACCGCGGCGCCGCCTGGGGCATGCTGGCGGGGCAACAGATATTCCTGATCGCCTTCTCCGTTCTCACCCTCGGCTTCCTGGTGTGGAAGCGCAAACAGCTTTTTGCGCCGCTCTGGGGAGGGACCCTGACCATGACGCTGATTTTCGGCGGGATACTCGGAAATCTGATCGACCGCGTGCGCCTGAATTACGTGATCGACTTCCTCGATTTCTTCTGGGGCCAATCCCACTTCCCCGCCTTCAACGTCGCCGACGCCTCCATCTGCTGCGGGGTCTTCCTTTTCATCATCACCCAGTGGCATCACGACCGCAAAATGGGCGCCGCCGCTTAAACGCTTCAGTCGCACGTCAGCGAAACAGGGCCAGAAGCCTTTAACCCGCAACGCGTGAAACCGGCAACCGTGAACTGCTCTTGCAAAGCCTGGATACTGGCCGGCGCGACCGCCACCGGCAAGACCGCCGTTGCCCAAGCGCTGGCGGAGCGGCTCGGTTGCGCCATCCTCTCCGCGGACGCCATGCTGGTCTACCGGGGCATGGACATCGGGACCGCGAAACCCGCGCCCGCCGAACGCGGCGCGATCCCCTATTTCGGCATCGACCTGGTCACCCCTGCCGAGCCCTTCAGCACCGGCCTGTGGCTCGCCGACGCGGCGCGCGCCTGCGCGACCTGCGGCGGCGCGCGCGTCCCGTCCGCGCAAGAGCCCCGCCTCATCGTCGCCGGCGGCACCGGCCTCTATATCAAGGCCCTCACCGACGGGCTCGACGGCGCCGCGGCCGACCCCGAGGCCCGCGCCCGCTGGCAGGCGCTCTTCGAGCGCGGGGGCGTCGGTGCGCTCCGGAGCGCCCTCGCCGAACGCGCCCCCGGCGCGCTGGAATCGCTGGCCGACCCCTCGAACCCCCGCCGCCTCGTCCGCGCGCTGGAGCACATCGAGGCCCGCGGCGCCCTTCCGGAGCAGTGGAAAAGCGCCGCCCCCGCCGTCGCCGTCACCGCCCTGCGCCTCCCGCGCGAGCAGCTCCACGCCCGCATCGAACGCCGCGTCGTCCACATGTTCCGGCAGGGCCTCGTCGAGGAGGTCCGCGCCCTGCGGCAGGCCTACCCCGTCTGGTCGGCCACCGCCGCGCAGGCCATCGGTTACGCCGAGGTCTGCGCGCTGCTCGACGGCTCGCTCACCCAGCGCGAGGCGGCCGAACGCATGGCGGTCCGCACCCGCCAGCTGGCGAAGCGGCAGGAGACCTGGTTCCGCCACCAGGCGCGCGCGGTCTGGATCGACATCGACGACAACGACCCGCCTGAGCGCGTCGCCCAGCGGGTGCTCGACAGCTGGAGGCAACATGGACCCGCACCCCTCGTATCCCCCTGAGCGCCCCGTCTATCCCGACACGCCCTTGACCGTCAAGGAGCTGCCCGCGGAGATGCGTCCGCGCGAAGAGTTCCTGCGGCGCGGCGCGGAGAACGTGCCCGACGAGATCCTGCTCGCCATTCTGCTGCGCGCCGGCGTGCCCGGCAAAAACGTCACCGAGCTCGCCCGCGAGCTGCTGCGACGCTTCGGCGGGTTCGAAAGGCTGGCCAAGTCCGACGTCCACGAGCTCCGCGGGCTGAAAATCAAGGGGCTCGGCGCCGTCAAGTGCATGGAGCTCGCCGCCGCCCTGGAGCTCAGCCGCCGCGCCGCCCAGCGCCACCAGCAGGACGCGCAGCGCCAAGACGATCCGCCGATCCGCGAGCCCGAGGCCGTCTACCGCCTCCTCGCCCCGCTCGCACGCGGCCAGCAGCAGGAGATCTTCTGGGCCGTGCTGCTGAACACGAAGAACCGCGTCATCGGCCAGCCGATCGAAACCACGCGCGGCCTGCTCGACTCCAGCCCCGTCCACCCGCGCGAGGTCTTCTCCAAGGCCGTGCGCTACAGCGCCGCCGCCGTGATCCTCGCGCACAACCACCCGTCCGGCGACCCCACGCCATCGAAGGAGGACATCGACATCACGCGTCGCCTGATCGAGGCCGCGCGCATCCTCGGCATCCGCGTCGTGGACCACCTGGTCGTCGGCAAGCCCGCGCCCTCCACTCCCGGCTACGTCAGCCTGCGCGAAAAGAACCTCGTCGCCTTCGAGTGACTTTTTCGGGTTTCTCCGGCGGGCCTTTTTTTGTACACTGAATCCCATCATCGGAATCTCACCCGTGGCAGACGTCCATCGGGTGAGCCGCAAGTTCAACGTTTTTAAGGAGCATCCATGAGCATCAAGATCGGCATCATCGGCGCAGGCGGCATGGCCAATTACCACATCCCCGGGTTCAAAGAAGCCGGAGCGGACGTGGTGGCCATCGCGGACGTGAACAAGGCCGCGGCCCAGCGCGTGGCGGACAAGTTCGGCATCCCGACCGTCTACGACAACATCGCGAAGATGATCAAGTCGGAGAAGCTGAACGCGGCCTCGGTCATCACCCCGAACAAGTTCCACAAGCCGCTCGCCATCCAGGCGCTGAAGGCCGGCCTGAACGTCTTCTGCGAGAAGCCGCCGGCGCTCAACGCCGCCGAGATGACCGCCATGGCCGCCGCCGCCAAGAAGGCCAAGAAGACCCTGATGTTCGACTTCAACAACCGCGCACGCCCCGAATCCTTCGCCATGAAGGCCTACCTCGACAGCGGCAAGGTCGGCCGCGTCAACTCCGCCCAAGCCCTCTGGATCCGCCGCACCGGCATCCCCGGCTTCGGCGGCTGGTTCACCACCAAGGCGCTCTCCGGCGGCGGCCCCGTCATCGACCTGCTGCACATGATCGACCTCGCCCTCTACTTCATGGACTACCCGCAGCCCGAATGGGTGCTGGCGCAGACCTTCAACGACTTCATCTCCGACAAGGGCTTCAAGGGCCCCTGGGGCATCCCGGACGTCGCCAAAGGCGTGACGGACGTGGAGTCCGCGGCCCATGGTTTCGTGCGCTTCAAGACCGGCCAGGTGCTCTTCCTGCGCAACGCGTGGGCCGAGATGAACAAGCGCGAGGAAGTCAGCGTCACCTTCCAGGGCCAGAAGGCCGGCGGCTGCGTCAAGCGCCTCTTCGGCCGCGACGGCCTTGACGAGACCAGCATCGACTCCTGCGAGCTCTACACCCAGGAGAACGGCTGCTCCGTGAACCGCGACATCGTCACCGCCGCCGACCCCACCATGGGGCGCATCCGCGCCGCCAAGAACTTCGTGCTGACGCTCGAAGGCCGGGAGAAGCCCCTCAACACGCCGGATCAGGCCGTGAAGCTGATGAAGATCATCGACGCCCTCTACGCCTCGGCGAAGAGCGGCAAGCCCATCAAAGTGAAGTAGCGCTCAGCGCCGAACGCCCCACGCTCAACGACCCGGCATTTGGGCGTCTCCTTGTGAGTTGAACGTTGAACGTGGCGCGTACCATATTTATCGACTTCAGAAATCCGAGGAAAAAGATGGTTACCAAAATCCTCCCCGCGCTGCGCGGGGTGATGGCAAAAGAGCAGACCCTTCCGCGCCTGGCGCGCGTGGAGCCGTCGGGCAAGGAGCCCCAGGTCTCCCTTCCCCCCGGCTGCGCCGACGTGCTGGCGGAACTGCGCAAACAGGTGCCGGCCGGCGCGAAGCGCGTCACGATCGACACGCTGGGCACCTATGAGGCCGTGTTCTCCAGCGCGTCCGGACGCGTCGCGGGCAAAGTGGCGGTCGTCACGGGCGCGGCGCAGGGCTTCGGCTTCGAGATCGCGACCGATCTCGCGAAACAGGGCGCGTGGGTCGCGCTCGCCGATATCAACGTCGACGGCGTGAACGCCGCGGCCGCCAAGATCAACGCCGCCTGCGGCCGCGAGGCCGCCATCGGCGTGGCCGTCAACGTGGCGGAGATCGACTCGCTCCACGCCGCGCTGGAGCAGGTCGTCGCGGCCTTCGGCGGCGTCGACGTGTTCGTGTCGAACGCGGGCGTGCTGCGCGCGGGCAGCGTCAAGACGCTGTCCGTCAAGGACCTCGACTTCGTGACCAACGTGAACTACAAGGGCTACTTCCTCGCGGTCCAGGCGGTCGCGCCGATCCTGGAGCTGCAGCACAAGGCCGCGCCCGGCGTGTGGTTCGACATCATCCAGATCAACAGCAAATCCGGCCTGGTCGGCTCGAACAAGAACGGCGCGTACGCCGGCTCCAAGTTCGGCGGCATCGGCCTCACCCAGAGCTTCGCGCTCGAGCTGGTCGAGGACGGCATCAAGGTCAACTCCATCTGCCCCGGCAACTTCTACGACGGCCCGCTCTGGTCCGACCCGCAGAAGGGGCTGTTCAAGCAGTACCTCGACAGCGGCAAGGTGCCCGGCGCCAAGACCTTCGCGGACGTGAAGAAGTTCTACGAGGCCAAAGTCCCCATGCGCCGCGGGTGCACCACGCCCGACGTCATGAAGGCCATCTACTACCTGATGGAGCAGGCCTACGAAACCGGGCAGGCCATTCCCGTCACGGGCGGCCAGGTGATGCTGTCCTAGAGCATTCGCATTTTTTGCGCGACCTCAACGCACATTCAGGTAGCGCGGTCTCCCCGAAACCGCCGCGGACGGTTCGGGGAACCGTCCCTACCTCTGCGGAGGCTCATCACTCCCGCTCCCGTGCGCTTGGGGAAAACGCACCGGCGCGCGAAAGTACATGGCGCTCGCAAGAATGTTTTCAAGGGGGTCGAAATGAAGAAGCGTTGGGGGATTGGACTCGGATGTTTTCTGTTCGCCGCAGGCACAACCGTGGCCGCCGACTTGTCGATCGGCCATGACCGTCTGGCCGCGACGTATGACGAACAAAGCCGCCGACTGACCCTGTCGAGCGGCGCCGCGCACACCGCCTTCGCCGCCGTCGCCCCCTTCGCGGGCAAAGACGCGACGGTCCGCGCCGTCGGCGCGGAAGACCGGCGTCTGGGATCCTGCCAAGCGCTGGAGGCGGCCTACCCCGACGGCCACCGCGACCAGGTCCTGATCTTCAAAGACCGGCCGTTCGTCTTCTTCCGCACCCTCCTCAAAAACGGCGCCGCGCAGACTGTCACCAACCGCGTCGCTTACCCGGTCCTGACGCTGAGCCTCGGCCTCCCCGCCGCCTCGCTGAACGCGCTCGGCACGGGCGGCCTGCTGAAGCCCGACAAGAATCCCGGCAGCTACATGTGGAGCGCCGTGGCCGACCCCGCCACCCGCCGCGGCGTGGTCGCGGGCTGGGTCACCACCGACCGCGGCAGCGGCATCGTGCGCATGGGCGTCACCAACGACGCCGTCCAGCTCCTGCCGCACGTGGATTACGGACGCCTCCTGCTCGCCCCCGGCCAGGACGAGACGCTGGAGACCCTCGCGGTCGGCTGCTTCGACGACGCCCGCCTCGGCCTCGAGGCCTACGCCGACGCCATCGCCAAGGTCTACGCCATCCGCCTGCCGCCCATGCCGACCGTCCACTGCACCTGGTACGTCGACGGCGCCTCGCGCGAGAACGTCCTCACCGGCCGCACCGCCTTCGCCTCGCAGGCCCTCAAGCCCTTCGGCCTCGGCGTCATCCAGATCGACGACGGCTGGCAGCTCGGCAGCTCCAAGAACGGACCCAAGAAGGTCTTCATCAACCACAACCCACTGGGCCCCTACCCTTCGGGCATGAAGCCCACCGCCGCCATGATCAACCGGGCAGGGCTCACCGCCGGCATCTGGCTCATCCCCTTCGCGGGTTCGAGCGACGACCCGTGGTTCGCGGACAAGACGGCGTGGTTCGCCAAGAAGCCCGACGGCACACCCTTCGACACGCGCTGGGGCGGCACCTGCCTCGACCTCACCCGACCCGACACGCAGGCCTACCTTAAGGACGTCATCCGCACGATCACGCGCGACTGGGGCTACAAGTACCTCAAGATGGACGGCCTCTACACCGGCGCGTCGCTCAACCTCAACTACGTCTGCGACACCTTCCGCGAGGACGAGATCGGCCAGGCCGTGCTCGCCGACCCGCGGGTCACGCAGATCCAGATGATGCGCAACAGCCTCAAGCTCGTGCGCGACACCGCTGGCAAGAACGTCTTCCTGCTCGGCTGCTGCACGCCGCAGAACATGCGCAGCGCGGGCGCCGCCTTCGGCCGCGTGGACGCCATGCGCATCGGCCCCGACAACGGCGCGAGCTGGTCCGCCATGATGCGCGGCCCCGAGTTCGGAGCCTGGCAGTACTTCCTCAACCGCCGCGTCTGGTACAACGACCCCGACCCGCTCTACGTCCGCGCCTCGCTGCCGCTGGAGCACGCGCAGGCCATCTGTTCCTGGGTCACGCTCAGCGGCGCGATGAACAGCAGCAGCGAGCACTACGACCAGCTGCCGCCCGAGCGCCTCGACCTCCTCAAGCGCACCATGCCCTCGCACGGCGCCGTGGCGCGCCCCGTCGACCTCTTCGAAAGCCGCATCCCCGGCCTCTGGACCGTCACCGACGCCGCCACAGCCGACCACCCGCGCCGCGACGTGCTCGGGCTCTTCAACTGGGAGAGCGCGGAGAAGACCGTCGACGAGCCGCTCGCCAAGCTCGGTCTCGACGGCGCGGGGGAGCACATCGCCTTCGACTTCTGGAGCAACGCCCTCACCCCGCCCTTCAAGGGCCGCCTCGTCCAGACCCTGCGGCCGCAGTCCTGCGCCGTGCTGGCCGTGCGCCCCGTGCTCGACCGCCCGCAACTCATCTCCACCGCCCGCCACATCACCCAGGGCATCGTCGACGTCACCGCCGAGCGCTGGAACGCCAAGACGCGCACGCTCTCCGGCGTCTGCCAGACGGTCGCCGGCGACCGCAACGAGCTGCGCATTCTCACCTA
>Ga0116170_10003207_pt1 | contig 15380 bp, 10 predicted proteins | sample AD_JPNHW1_MetaG_FD_89797 | JGI IMG/M metagenome (GOLD analysis project Ga0116170, IMG submission 89797) | Active sludge microbial communities of municipal wastewater-treating anaerobic digesters from Japan - AD_JPNHW1_MetaG | ecosystem: Engineered > Bioreactor > Anaerobic > Digestate | place...
ACTGCCACCGTGGATGAGTTGATCGTGAGTGATGTAATTTACTTTTAGCCCTTTCCCGTCTAATGCCGCCCTGGTTACATAAATATTCTTATGACTGTTCTTTGATGCCTCAATTATCATCGTCTTGCCATTTTCCAACTTAATTGTTGCCCTTTTAAATAATGGTGAGCCCAGTACATACTCACCGCTTCCCGGTGTAACCGGATAGAACCCCAGAGCACTGAAGACATACCAGGCTGATGTTTGCCCGTTATCTTCGTCACCACAGTAACCGTCAGGAGTATAATTGTAAAGCTTCTCCATTACGTCCCTGACATGTAACTGTGTTTTCCATGGCTCAGGAGTATAATTATAGAGATAGATCATATGTTGTACAGGCTGGTTACCATGTGCATAGTTTCCCATGTTCATAACCTGCATCTCCCTTATCTCATGGATCGTGAATCCATAATACGAGTCATCAAATACCGGTGGCACAGTGAAAACCGAGTCAAGTTTCTGAGCCAGTTTATCATTTCCTCCCATTAGGTTTGCCAGTCCGTTTATATCATGAAAGACACTCCACGTATAATGCCAGCTATTTCCCTCTGTGAAGGCATCTCCCCATTTGTAGGGACTGAAAGGCGATTGGAAAGAGCCATCGGCATTTCTTCCACGCATAAGTTTGCGCTCAGGGTCAAAAACATTACGATAATTCCGGGCCCGCTTTTCAAAAAGTGCTATCTCTTCCTTTGGCCTGCCAAGGGCTGTTGCCAGTTTTGATATGCACCAATCGGCATAGGCATATTCAAGTGTACGGGCCACATTTTCGTTAATACCTACATTATAAGGTACATATCCAAGACTGTTATAGTACCCGGCTCCTGTCCGACCGACAGACTCAAGAGGTCCGGGGCCTTTGGTATTTTTAATTATAGCTTTATAAAGTGTGTCTATGTTATACCCCCGAATACCTTTAAGGTATGAGTCGGCAATGATGGATGCCGAGTTGGATCCTATCATACAGTTGCGGTGCCCCGGGCTGGCCCATTCAGGAAGCCATCCGCTTTCAAGATATGTATTGACAAGCCCGGCCATTATATGAGAGTTAAGATCAGGAAATAAAATTGTGGTCAGAGGGAATTCTGCCCTGAACGTATCCCAGAAACCATTATCTGTAAACATGTAACCCTCACAAACTTTCCCGTTATAGGGGCTGTAATGGACAATCTTTCCTGTTGAGTCTATCTCATAAAACTTCCTTGGGAAAAGTACCGTACGGTACATTGTTGAATAGAAGGTCCTTATCTGATCATCTGACCCTCCTTCCACCATTATGCGGCCAAGAATATTATTCCACTCTGTTGCGGCAGCAGTCAAAACCTCGTCAAACGACTTATTGCCTAACTCATTCTTCAAATTGAGCTCAGCCTGTCCGGACGAAATAAATGACGAGGCCACCTTCACACTTACTGTCTCTCCTCTTCTGGTATGAAAACCTATGACTGCTCCGACATGGTCCCCAGCCTGACTGGTCAATCCCCGTGTTATCTTCCCGTCAACACAGGTAGTAAAGTAATCAAAATCATGGTCAAACTCCAGTACAAAATAGTTGTGAAAATTATCCGGTACTCCACCATGGTTGTTACGACAATAACCGACAACTTTTCGCTCTTCAGGCAAAATCTCAACTTCTGATCCTCCCTTAAAAGCGTCCAGAAAAATATAGGAAGAGTCATTTTCAGGGAAAGTAAACCTGAAGAGAGCCGCTCTTTCAGTTGGGGTGATCTCTGCAGTAATATCATAGTCGGCGAGGTAAACGCTGTAATAATAAGGCTTTGCCACTTCGGCTTTATGTGAGAACCACGATGCTCTTTCCTCTTCTGAGAGTCTTATTTTGCCGGTTTCAGGCATAAGTGAAAAAGCCGCATAATCATTTATCCATGGACTTGGCTGGTGTGTCTGTTTAATGCCTGTGATTTTATGATCGCCATAGGCATAGCACCATCCGTCGCCATTATTGCGTGTCTGTGGTGTCCAGAAATTCATCCCCCAGGGCATTGCAATAGCAGGGTATGTGTTCCCGTGTGAAAGCAGGTACTCTGATTCTGTCCCCATAAGAGGGTTGGCAAGGTCTGCCGGGTTGAAAGCACTTCTTTTGTCTGTGTCACAACCTGCAGCCAGGGATAAAAGCAACAGCCCACAGAGAATATATCCATGGTAAAGTTGTCTCTTCCTCATTTTAATCGGATAGTTAGTTACAGCTCAAGCAATTCAACTGCTCTCTTAAGCACTGTATCCGGGTCGAGCCATTCAAGGCATGCAAGGTCTCCCCTTCGGCATTCACCTTTTCCGAAGATAGTGCATGGCCGGCAGCTGAGTTCCTCTACCGGTACCTGGATAATATTACCAGGGTCGGCGCCCCATGCACTAAACCCTGCCCATGGGTGCGTGGCGCCCCATATCGATAGGGTCTTTATTCCCATGGTTGAAGCCAGATGCATGTTTGATGAGTCCATTGCAATCATCAGGTCAAGCTTTGATATAAGAGCCATCTCTTCGGCAAGCTTTAACCGTCCGGCAATATTTACCGTTCCGGGAACTTTTTTTGACAGTTCTTCCAGCTCAGTTGCTTCATCCGGGCTCCCAAACAAAAAGATATTTACATTTTCATACCTGGATAGACTGCAGAGAAAAGTAATCATCTTCTCCACAGGCCACATTTTCAGCTTATGCTTGGCCAGCGGAGCTACTCCTACTCTTTTCACTCTTTCAACGGAAAGATAAGAATTGATTTTATCCAGTGCAGCATCAGATGGTTTGATCCATGGTCCCTCAGTCATCGACACAGGGTACCCTGCTCTGGCAAGAGTGTCAGCATACCTTACAACGGTATGCTTCAGGTGATGCCTGATGCCACCTCTGACCAGCTTACGCTTCTCCATGCGTCCTTTCCTGATCTTTGCAACACGACACCCTGAGAAAAGAAAAAGCGTTCTTAAAAACTGGGAACGTAAAACATTATGAAGATCTGCAACAGCTGTTATTTTATACTCCTTTCGTATCTCCCTGAAAAGCCTGATCAGCCCCGGGATGCCCTTATGCCTGTCGTGATGATATGCAACAACAACCTTCAGATCCGGTATCCCGCTAAAAAACAGGTCAAAGGGCTTTTTTGTAAGCACAATGATCTCTTCATCAGGATACGAAGAGAGAAGCGCCCTGATAACAGGAAGCGTCATTATTACATCACCCATGGATGATGTGCGTATAACAAGCAGACCCATCTTAATATTTATCGTACGACTTCTCTTCAATAAGACCCGAACCGGTGGACAGATTTATCTTTCTTTTAATTTCGGACCTGAGATCATTCTTAAAATAAACTGAGCGTGCTGTATCAATAAAATCCTGGCCAAAATCGCGATTTCTTTCCAATTCCCTGATATGATCTTCAATTTCCCACAGTTCAGTATTTACTTTATAAAGGTCCTTGTAGAGAGGGTCTGAATGCCTGATGATACCCGAAACAGCCTCCTCAAGAACTTTGAATTCCTTTTCAAGGTTCGCGCGTTTTTCCTTATCTGTAATTCTCTCCAGTTTAATCTCTATAATCGTAAGTTTATCTACGATTTCTCCGTTTGATACTTCTATTTTCATCTGAATTGTTTTGTTGTGAGTAAAAATAAGCTTTTTATATAATCCCGCCAATTATTCTATTGCGGATCAACGTCAATGGAAATTCTGAGTGTTGTGCCAAAGTCCCTTAAGGTAGCATCAATCGCTGAAGCTAAAATCTCTTTGACTTTAGTAACTGACAGGTCTCTGTGTATTTTCACCAGGATACATTTGATATACCATTTCTGCACCTGCATAACAGGAGGGAATTCAGGTCCCAGTATCATTTTGCCGAGTTTTTTTCTCAGACTCTCTGCCAGTTGTGATGCAGCTTTGTTTAATATCTCTTTGTCGTGATGCTTTATACTCAGGTTTATCAGCCTTGTAAATGGCGGATATCCGAACATCTCACGTTCAGAAATCTGAGCATCGTACATTCCTGTGTAATCGTGTTTTATTACCTGTCGGAGTATGTAATGTGCTGGTGTTGTTGTCTGGATAACAACTTTCCCTGTTCTGCTTCTTCTTCCGGCCCGTCCACTGACCTGTTCCATCATCTGGAAGCTTCGTTCGTGAGCCCTGAAGTCAGGAAAATTCATCATGCTGTCGGCATCGAGCACTCCTACCACAGTGAGATTTTCAAAATCAAGCCCTTTGGATATCATTTGGGTGCCGATGAGAATATCTGTCTCACCGTCGGCAAAACCGGCAAGGATCTCTTTGTGGGCTCCCTTTCGCCTTGTAGTGTCCTGATCCATGCGTGCTATCTTTGATGAAGGAAACATCATCCTTATCTCTTCTTCAATTTTCTCCGTTCCGATTCCGGAGGTGCTCAATGAAGATGATCCACATTCAGGACATACTGATAATGGCTTCTCACTCTTTCCGCAATAATGGCAAACCATCCTGTTAATCCCTTTATGGTAGGTGTAACTTACCGAGCAGTCTGAGCAACCATGAACCCAGCCACATTCGTTGCAGGTGATAAAAGGAGAAAAGCCTCTGCGGTTCTGGAACAGTATTGACTGTTCTCCGTTTATAAGGGCTTTCTCAACGGTGTCAAGCAGCAGTTTTGAATAGTTTGATCCTTGTTTTTTCTGGCGCTTCTGGTATCGCATATCTGCAAGAATTATCTCTGGCAGCTTTACATCTCCAAATCTTGAGGTGAGAGTTGCAAGCCCGTACTTGCCCGTAACTGCATTATAATAACTCTCCACTGACGGCGTTGCCGATCCCAGCAGAGTCCTCGCTCCCTGCATCCGGGAAAGTACCATGGCAGTATCCCTGGCATGATACCTCGGGGAGGGATCATATTGCTTAAACGACGGGTCATGCTCTTCGTCAACAATTATCAGTCCCAGCTCATTAAAAGGAAGAAAGACAGAAGAACGAACACCCAGAACAAGGTTTAACCGTTTATCTTTGTCCTTCAGGCTTACCATCTCCCACACCTTTTGTCGCTCACGCGGTGTCATGCGTGAGTGGTAGACGCCTGTTCTGTTTCCGAAATGCTTGCGCAGACGTTCTATAATCTGGGTTGTAAGAGCGATCTCAGGGAGCATGTACAGCACCTGCATGCCCTGTTTAAGTTGTTCCTCAATAAGATGGATGTATATCTCAGTCTTTCCGCTCGATGTTACGCCCCTTAAAAGAACGACCTCTTTTTCAGTGAATAGTTTATGTATTGTGTTTAACGTTTCACTTTGTGCAGGTGTCAATGGTGATGGCAGTACCGTTTCCGGAGTTTCCCTTATGTCCTGTCTCCTGCCGAGAGCAAGAATGTTTTTTTTAATAAGGGCATTCAGTATAGCAGAAGTAACACCACTCTTTTTAAGAAGATCAGATCTTTTTATAAATTTTTTCCCGGTATCCGGATCGGTCTCAGATAACTTCTGAAAAGCGTCAAACAGTTCTCTTTGTTTTGCAGTCACCCGGTGTTTATCTTCATCAAGCTCATCATTCTCCGATGTCACAATTACTTCATCCCGGGATTCATTTGACTGATGAACCTCCTCTACCGAAGAAATAAGTCCTTTCTCCAACAGAGAATTTACAATGTCCATTACACTTCTTTTGCCGGTCGGGGATGGAAGCTGGTCTATATATATGCTGTTTTTTTTCAGCAGTATCTCCATCAGCCATTCTTCATCAGCATCAAGATCTTCGGCTGGCTCGTTGTTCAGAGTAATAATTGTCTGCCCTGATGGTAACATCATTGAAGGTAAGGCAGCTTTCAGCACCTCTCCTTTCGATGCCATGTAATAAGAAGACATCCAGTCTATAAGGCTGAGCAGGTGCTCATTAACGGGATTGCCCTTTAATACTTCAGAAACAGGTTTTATCTTAAAGCCTGTTGGTTTTTCTGAATGAAGTGAAAATACTATACCTGTATAAATTTTTTTTGGGCCAAATGATACCACCACCCTGGAACCCCTTACAATTTCATCTTTAAGCCGGGTTGGTACAGAGTACGTAAAACTGCCTGTAAGAGGCAATGGAAGGACTATTTCAGCAAACTCAGAATCCATCATTTTCAATAATGCAAATTATAAATAATGTTTGAGTTTACCTCATTACATGTGAATATAAAGGGTATCGTCAGGCCGTGATAGTGAATGAGGAAATTACCGAAATAAGATTATCGCGTCGTATGGGTTTCACAAGGCACGCATCACAACCTGCCTTAAGAGCTTCATTATTTCCTTCTTCAAACACGAATGCTGTCTGGGCAATTATTGGGATATTTCTTTTTACTTTTCTTATCTCAGCTGCCAAATCTGCCCCTTTCATCCCGGGTATCTGCATATCAAGAAGAACCATGTTAATGCCCGGATCATTCTTCATGAGTCTGATGGCCTCTTCACCAGAGCTTGTTGTAACAATCTGGATCCCGGAGTCTACAAGAATGCGTGTAATGTAGATAAGAACGTCTTTATTATCATCAATAATCAGGCACTTTATCTTGTTCCAGGTAAGTCTGTTCTGCCTGATATCGGCTTTGCCTGCCGGTTTTGAAACGCCAGCCTGACGATATGGAATGGTGAAGGTAAAAACAGACCCCACCCCCTTCTCTGAGTAAACATTTATCCTGCCTCCCATCCTGTCAAGTACCTGCTTTGCCAGTGACAGACCAAGACCAAGACCTTCAAATGGCCTGTGATGACCGGTCACTTCCTGATTGAACTCTTCAAAGATGCGTTCAATATTGGCTTTATTTATGCCTATGCCTGTATCCCTTATCGAGAAAACAAGCTCTTTGTTATCATAGAAATATGTAAGTGTTATCTCACCTTCAAGGGTGAATTTAACCGCGTTGTCGAGTAAATGTCTGAGAATCCTTTTTAACCAGGTCTTGTCAGTGAAAATAAGGTCGCTGGCATCGCCCATCTGGTTCATCAGAGTAAGGGTAATTGGTTTCTCACTTCTCAGTATATTGCATTTTGCTTCACTTATAGCCTCAGCAACAATTGCTCCTATGGATGTCTCATCATAAGAGATCTCCAACTGGGAGCTTTCCAGGCGGGACAGATCAATGATATCTCCGATTACCTGCAGAAGCTTTTCACTGTTGGCATTAATCAGGTCAACATATTCAGCTTTCTGTTCGTCTGAGACATCATCCATCATGAGAAGATTGGAGAAGCCAACAACACTGTTGAGAGGAGTTCTGACCTCATGGGAAATATTGGCAAGGAAACTCGATTTTATCCTGTTGCTAGCCTCAGCCATTTCCTTTGCAGTTCTCAGTTCCTGCTCAGCACGTTTCTGTTCGGTGATATCACGTGATATCATCAGGAACCCCATCGGAACATCTTTCTCGTCTCTCACAAGCACCGACTTGGCAGAGAGATAAACATAATGGCCTTCTTTATGCTGAAGCATTATCTCAACCTGTGATATCCCATCACGTTTAAGGTTTTCTGCGTTCTCTGATTCAAAATTTGCATAATCCGGATGCAACAGTTCCACCGCGGTATATCTGCTCATCTCATCTTTGGTATAACCAAGCACTGAGTAAAATGCATCGTTTGCAAGAATCAGTTTATTATTCCGGTCATAAAATGAGATGCCGTCATTGGCTGCTTCTATAAGTTTGGAGTGGAATCTTTCAGTTGCTGTCAGGTCGTGGGTGATAATGTTATGCTCGCCTGCAATTTTGTTGCGCAGCTCTGACAACTCCCTGTTTGCCTCTTTCAGCTCTTCTTCTTTTGCCGTGAGGCGGCCTCGTGTTTTGGTATACCTATAAAGAAGAAATCCTGTTGCTATTCCGGCAATAATTATTACAACAGCAATTACAAGACTACCCTGGTTTGAATTTTGTACCGATGAATTGTCTGTTACTGCAGCACTGGCCGGCAATGATAAGAAAAAGAATAGAGTCAGAACAAATGCCCCCCACACAACCTCTATAAACTTTTTCTGTCCTGTAGAAATCCCCAATCTCATTTTATAATACTTTCATTGCTGCCATACAGGCAGCCCCCCGCTAATCCGCATAAAGTGTTTATAATTCAGAATTATTCCCGCAAATTAGGAACACAAAGATAAATATTTTTAGAAATAGATTAATGATAATCATCATATTGAGATGATATTATTTGCCCAGGGCTTCCCTGATCTTCTCTGTCACGTCAGAAAATTTTTCAGCACTTATAACCTTTAAGCCTGAATTATCAATAATATAGCGAGCATCTTCAGCGTTAGTTCCCTGTAATCTTACAATGACAGGTACCTTTATATTATGTATTGACCTGTAAGCTTCGACTATTCCGTTAGCTACCCGGTCGCACCTGACGATACCACCAAAAATATTAACCAGTATAGCTTTTACGTTAGGATCTTTGAGAATAATCCTGAATCCGGCCTCAACAGTTTTAGCGTTTGCAGTGCCGCCGACATCAAGAAAATTAGCAGGATTACCGCCCGAGAGCTTAATAAGATCCATTGTTGCCATTGCGAGGCCGGCCCCGTTAACCATGCAGCCAACGTTACCATCCAGTTTAACATAATTAAGGTTGTTATCCTCAGCTTCAACTTCAATGGGATCCTCCTCAGTGGTGTCGCGCATGGCAGCAGGTCCCGGGTGTCGGTATAAGGCATTATCGTCAAGTACAACCTTACAGTCTACAGCCATAATATGGTTATCACTCGTTTTAAGAAGCGGATTCACCTCCATCAATTGTGCATCGGCAGATACAAATGCATCCCAAAGTCCCCTGACAAAATTCTGCATCTCTTTGTTTGCCTGTCCTGTCAAACCGAGGTTGAAGGCTATCTTGCGTACCTGAAACTCATGCAGTCCGGAGCAGGGATCGACCCATTCACGAAAGATGTCACCCGGAGCTGTATGAGCTACCTCCTCTATGTCCATCCCACCGCGCGGTGAATAGACAATGACAAAACAACTCCTGGCCCTGTCGAGCAGAATGCTCAAATAAAACTCCTTTATATCGCTCTCTCCCGGGTAGTAAACATCACGGGCTATCAGCACCTTTCTAACCACTCTCCCGGCAGGGCCGGTCTGAGGAGTCACAAGGGTCATGCCCACCATCTTTTCTGTCAGTTCAACAACTTCCCTGATAGACTTTGCAACCTTTACACCTCCGCCCTTACCCCTTCCACCGGCATGTATCTGTGCCTTGACAACAAATGTCTCAGCTCCCAGATGCTTCTTAAGGGATTGGGCAACAAGCCTCGCCTGTGAGCCATTCTCAGCTATAAAACCCTCCTGTACCGGGACACCATAGGCCTTTAAAATAGCCTTACCCTGAAATTCATGTATGTTCATGCCATGCCGTTTTTGCGTAACCGTCTAGGATAAAAGGTTTTATAAGTTAGGAAAAATAAGTCAATTTATGATTATTTTCGCTGAAAATAATAGCAAATGAGGAAGCTATCCAACCAGGAACTGAACCGTAAGAGTGTTGATGATTTCAAGGGAGCAGGTAAGACCCCTTTTATTGTAGTGCTTGATAATGTCAGGAGTCTGAATAACATTGGGTCTGTTTTCAGGACAAGTGACGCATTTCTTGTGGAGTCGGTATACCTGTGTGGTATTACTGCCACACCTCCGCATCGTGAGATACAGAAGACAGCTCTTGGGGCCACAGAGTCAGTTGAGTGGCATTATTTCAGCGACATTGCCGATGCGGTAAAGTCGTTAAAGGAACAGGGCGTCAGTATAATTGCGATAGAACAGGCAGAAGGGTCAGTGTCGCCTGAAAACTTCGTTGTTGAACCAGGAAAACATTATGCACTTGTATTCGGGCATGAAGTAAGAGGTGTAAGCCAGGAGGTGATGGATGAATGTGACGGGTGCATTGAAATACCTCAGTACGGAACAAAGCACTCGTTTAATATAGCAGTAAGTGCGGGAATAGTTCTGTGGGAACTGTTCAAGAAATTTGAAAAGATGAGATAAAAAAAGAGGCATCATTGTGATGCCTCTTTTTTATTTGTATGTGATATAACTTACTTTACGATTGTTGTAAAGGTTTCATCAGCAAAATATTTTGCAAACTCAAGGTCTGTCTTTGCATAATCTTTCCACTTAGCGTTATAACCAACGGCTTCGCGAAGATTGTTAAGCATATAATCCCTGTCGCCAAGACGAGCACCGCAAACAGCCTTCAGGTATGAAGGAGTACCGCATTTGCAAGCCTTTAATGCATCGAGAGTTACTTTTGCCTTGCTCAGGTCGCCCTTGAGAAGCTGTGCAAGTGCAAGGTTGAAGCTAGGCTCTGTTCCGAGCAGATTAACTGCCTGGTCATAGTTGCCTTCATGTATTGCAATAACACCAAGTCCGTATTTTGACTCAACTGTTGATGCTGACATTGAGTTGAAGTATTCTTTTGCACCAGCGAGATCGCCTTTCATAAGTTTTGCAAAACCAAGGTTGTTCTTAACAACATCATCGTTCTTGATAGCTTTTGATTTCTCAAGAGCAACGATAGCGTCATCAGCTTTACCAAGATAGAGGTCAGCAACACCTACATTGTTCCATGCGCGATAGCACTTAGGATCTTTGTCAGCAGCCATCTGGTAGAACTTCAGCATTTCCTGAGGATCTTTTGTGAGAGAACCGGCATAGAGCATGTGCTCGAGTGTAAGGTTTTCAACATTGCCACTTCTCATTGCTTCAAGTATCTGGTCATCGCTGAGTCCAATAAGGTTAGCGTCAACAATGAATTTCGATCTTCTCAGTTTTGGAAGGATGTCAGTTTTAAGTGTTTCAAATGCAGCTGACATATTTTTGATCTCTTTCTCACGAACGTTAGGATCCTGGTACATTGAAAGAACTCTCAGGATGAGGTCCTTATCCTGCATGCTGGATCCCTGAACAAGAGATTTGAAACCATCCCAGTCTTCAGCTGTGGTCTGGTTCTTCAGAAGGTTCTTATCTGCAAGAGCAGGGTTTTTGCCAAACTCTTTACCTACAAATTTTGTAGCTGTCTCACCCCTCTTTTCAGAGAGTTTTGTGTTAAGTTCAACGGTGCCGTCAGGAGAAGCATATGAGCTGGTGGTAAAACCTGTCAGCTGTTTGCTAGGATCCTGTGCAAGCTGTGCAAGATAATCTTTAAGAGCAGCTATATCTTCAGATTTAAGCTCTTTTGGCTGAATGTCTGATCTATTGATCTGATAAAGAATATCAGCAACTTTCTGATCAGGAATAATTCTCTGATAAGCATCTTTAAGTGTTATGGCTTTTGCATTGTCCTCAACAAGTGTTGATGTTGCGATAACACCATCAGCAAGTTTTACAGGATCAAAAACAAGGGTCTTTCCTTTCTTTGTCCCTTCAATCTTAAGTTTAAATTCAGAAACCTTCATTTCAGGTTTGTAAGGAATGCTGCCAGACCATGTAACTGTTCCACCGGTCCAGTTGATAGTTTTGTTGTTTGACTGAACTTGTTCACCCTGTGCATAGAGTAATTGGTCAAATGCTGTTTCTCCACCTTCATATGTAAGAACCGGAGTAACTTTCAATGTAGCTTTCTTATCAAAGTACTTTGCAGGATAGGTTGCTTTTACCTGTGCTGCCACCATTCCACCGTGTGCTTCAAGCACCTTAGGTGTAACTTCGTACTGTACTTTGTCAGCATTCTTCTTCATCTTAGCAAGACTGCTACAGCTCGATACGAGAACAGCAGCCAACAGAAGGACAAAAAGTCTTGTAAGGTTTTTCATAGTTAATCTTTTATTTGGTTGCAATCAGAAACAATGATTAATAACAATTATACAATATTTCTGCTTATGATGCAAATTTAACAAATATTAAACACCAATAGACAAAGAAACACAAAAATTAAAATATCCTCATATTCATACCTGGCTTGACTTCCTCACTAAAAATAGTGTCTACCACCAATCTGTAGTCGTTTTTATTTTTCACAAAATCCAATGAATTTACATCCAGAATAAGGTACCTGTTTTCTGTGTTTTGTTTAAAAAAGCTAAAGTAACTCTCTTGTATATCAGCAAGATATGAAGCTGTTATTGTTTTTTCGTAATCTCTTCCCCGTTGTGCAATATTTTCAAGCAGACGTTCAGGAGAGACATGAAGATAGACATACAGATCAGGCTTTGGAAGAGAGCTGTATATGATATGAAAAATTTGCCGGTAAAGGTTAAATTCGTCCCTCTCGAGAGTTGAAGAAGCAAATATCAGTGACTTCATGAAGTAATAGTCAGCCACGGTAAAGCTTTTAAACAGGTCCTGTTCAACTATTTCATCCTTTAACTGACGGTACCTCTCAGCCAGGAACGAGAGCTCAACCGGGAACGCGAATCTTGCAGGATCTTCATAAAATCTGGGTAAAAACGGATTTTCAGCAAAGCGTTCAAGAACAAGCCGTGCATTAAACTCTTCTGAGATCATGGTGGCAAGAGTAGTCTTGCCGGCTCCTATATTTCCTTCAATTACAATGTAGTTATATTTTTTCGGGTAATCGGTCATGATAAGACTTTAAAGATTCCCAAAAATAGGTAATGAAAAATGAAGTCCAATAAAAAAGAGCCGTAAAATTGCGGCTCTTTTTTATGTATAATCTTAAAGGTTTTATTCACCTCTGTCTCTTCTGTGATCTCTTGATCTGTTATCGCGGGGGCCACGGTCGTGGTGTCCGCCATGTCCTTCACCACCTTCACGAGGTTCACGTCTTTCGCGTGGTTCACGCTTCGGAGGCTCAACATATCCTTCAGGTTTTGGCAGAAGCGGTTTGCGGGAGAGTCTCAGCTTGCCAGTCTTCTGGTCAATCTCAATAAGCTGTACCTCAACCTCGTCACCTTCTTTAAAGAGATCCTCAACTTTTTCGACTTTCTTCCAATCCATTTCAGAGATGTGAAGGAGGCCATCCTTGTTCGGCAGAATCTCAACAAAAGCGCCAAACTGAACTATGGTTTTTACTTTACCCTTATATACCTGACCCACTTCAGGAACAGCGCATATAGCTTTTATACGGTTGAGGGCAGCTGTGATCACCTCCTTGTTCTCGCCAAAGACATCGACCATACCCTGTCCGTTCACCTCTTCAATAACTATAGTTGCACCTGTGGTAGCCTGAATATCCTGAATGATCTTTCCACCAGGGCCAATTACGGCACCGATCATTTCTTTCGGGATGAAAATCTTCTCTATGCGTGGTGCATGAGGTTTAAGGTCGGCACGTGGTTCAGCAATAGTCTGCTCCATAATACCAAGAATATGGAGGCGGCCGCTGCGTGCCTGCTCAAGAGCCTGAGCAAGTATTTCGTATGGTAAACCGTCAACTTTGATATCCATCTGGGTGGCAGTTATGCCATCACGGGTACCGGCAACCTTGAAGTCCATATCGCCAAGGTGATCCTCATCACCAAGGATATCAGAAAGAATAGCAAAGTTTTTTGTACCCTTATCTGTTATAAGACCCATTGCAATGCCTGAGACCGGTTTCTTAATCTGAACACCAGCATCCATCAGCGCAAGCGTTCCGGCACACACTGTGGCCATTGAAGAAGAGCCATTTGACTCAAGAATGTCAGAGACAACCCGTACTGCATAAGGATTGGTTTCCTCTGGCGGCAACATATTTTTAAGTGCCCTGTGAGCAAGGTTACCATGACCAATCTCCCTGCGGCTTAAGCTGCGCGCAGCTTTTGCCTCTCCGGTAGCAAATGGAGGAAAATTATAATGAAGAGTAAATTTCTCTGAACCCTGTTTGAGCACCTCGTCAATCATCTTTTCATCGAGTTTGGTGCCAAGAGTGACCGTTGTAAGAGACTGTGTCTCACCGCGTGTAAAAATAGATGAGCCATGAGCTGCTGGCAGCGGGTCTATCTCGCACCATATTGGACGAATCTCATCTAGTTTACGGCCGTCAAGGCGTCTTCTCTCATCAAGTACAAGACGACGTGCAGCTTCTTTTTCAACGTCATGATAATATCTTCCAACGAGCATCTCGTTTACCGGGTTCTCTTCGGTATACTGTGCAAGGAATTCCTTAAGTACATTTTCAAAACCTTCGGTACGGGTCTTCTTGTCAGAGCCTGCAGATGCAACTGCATAAGCTTTTTTGTATGTTTCGTCCCATACTTTTTTACGCAGGTCCTCATCGTTTACCTCATGGCAATAGGTACGTTTTTCTGTCTTACCAACCATTTCAGTAAGCTCTTTCTGCGCCATGCAATGACCCTTAATTGCGTCATGTGCAATGCGAAGAGCCTCAAGCATCACATCTTCAGACACCTCCTTCATCTCTCCCTCAACCATCATAATGTTATCATAGGTTGCTCCAACCATAATATCGAGGTCTGCTTTTTCTGTCTCGGTGAAGGTGGGATTAATGATGAACTTTCCATCAACTCTTGCCACTCTTACTTCAGAGATTGGACCGTTGAAAGGGATGTCAGATACTGCAAGAGCAGCAGAAGCTGCCAGGCCTGCGAGAGAATCCGGCATGATATCCTTATCTGCAGAGATAAGGTTTATTGTAACAAATACCTCAGCATGAAAATCATCCGGGAAGAGAGGACGAAGAGCCCTGTCAACAAGACGGGCTATAAGAATCTCATTGTCCGAAGGACGGGCTTCTCTTTTAAGAAACCCACCGGGGAAACGGCCCATTGCCGCATATTTCTCCTTATACTCAACAGAAAGAGGCATAAAATCCACATCCTCTTTCGCGTCTTTCGCTGCCACAACGGTTGCAAGCAGCATGGTGCGCCCCATTTTGACCACAACCGATCCGTCAGCCTGCTTGGCCAATTTACCGGTCTCAATGGTGATTGACCTGCCATCGCCAAGGTCAATACTTTTCTCAATTAATTTATACATATACTTCTTTGATTATTCGGAAATGAAGATAGTAAACCTTCCGGAAAATAATCAAAAAAGGCAATATTTAATTGCCTTCTTATCCTTATTTACGCAGGTTCAGTGCCTTGATAATTTCGCGATACCTGCTGATATCTTTATCCTTGAGGTAATCCAGAAGACGTCTCCTCTTTCCAACCAGCTTTATCAGCGCCCTCTGGGTGCTGAAATCTTTCTTGTTTTTCTTCAGGTGTTCTGTGAGGTGAGCAATTCTGTAGGAGAAAAGTGCTATCTGACCCTCAGCGCTTCCGGTGTCAAGATCAGATGACCCGAATGTCTTGAAAAATTCCTGTTTCTTCTCCTTTGTTAAATACATATCTCTTTCCAATAGATTGTTAATAATTTCTCCAATTTTGGAACGCAAAGATAGGAATCTTTTATGTAATATTTCAAACAAAATCCAGTTTTTTTTAAAATTATTCCTCGTAATTCA
>Ga0116170_10003211_pt1 | contig 15374 bp, 11 predicted proteins | sample AD_JPNHW1_MetaG_FD_89797 | JGI IMG/M metagenome (GOLD analysis project Ga0116170, IMG submission 89797) | Active sludge microbial communities of municipal wastewater-treating anaerobic digesters from Japan - AD_JPNHW1_MetaG | ecosystem: Engineered > Bioreactor > Anaerobic > Digestate | place...
ACAAGCTGAATGTTGTAGTGAGGTTTATAACGCTTGATGAAATTGGATTCGAGAACCAGGGCCTGGTCCTCGTGGCCCGCAGTGATAAAGCTGAAGAATGCCGCGTTCGAGACCATGGCGCGGGTCTTGGGGTTCAGGTCGTTTCTGAAGTACGATTCCACCCGCCTCCGCAGGTTCTTCGCCTTACCGACGTAAATGATGTCGTCTGTCGAGTTCCGTATGACGTAAACTCCCGGCTCAGCCGGGAGTTTAGCCAGCGATTCCTTCTGGAATGGTAGTTTGTATGCACTATCCAAGCCGTCAAACGGGTTACTTGGCGTAATCAGAGTACCTCGTTTCGCGCACCACCGTGACCTTGATCTGACCAGGATAGGAAACCTCAAGTTCAATCTTGCGAGCCACATCCATTGCGATCTTCGCGGCCAGCGCTTCGTCGACCTCTTCAGGTTCAACCAGGATACGAAGTTCCCGCCCCGCTTGAATCGCGTAGGACTTCTTGATACCGGGAATGGAATTCGCAATGGACTCGAGCTTCTCAAGCCGCTTGATGTAGCTCTCGACGCTCTCCCTTCGAGCTCCCGGCCTTGATGCAGACAAGGCGTCTGCGACATGAACAATCACGTCCAGCACGCTTTCCATTGGAACATCGGCATGATGCGCGGCTACCGCGTGAACGATGTCCGCTGCCTCACCAGACTTGTTCAGGATGTCAGCACCAATCAGCGCGTGTGGGCCCTCCACCTCGTAGTCTACGGCCTTGCCGATGTCATGAACAAAACCCGCCCGCTTCGCCGCCGCTGCGGGCAGCTTCAGTTCAGATGCAATATTGGCGGCGATGAAGGCCGTCTCGACAGAATGCGCGAGGACATTCTGCCCATAGCTGGTACGATACTTCAGCCGTCCGATAAGGCGCGTGATGTCATCTGACAATCCCGCAATCCCGACACGCGCGGCGGCCTGCTGTCCCTCCCCGAATACCCGCTCGTCCATCTGACGTTCCGCTTCCTCAACAAACTGCTCGATGTGAGCTGGATGGATGCGCCCATCGGCAACAAGGCGTTCCAGGGCGATACGTGCAACTTCACGGCGAATCGGGTTGAAGGCTGACAGCGTTACAGCCTCAGGCGTGTCATCTATCAGCAGGTCCACTCCAGTAAGAGTCTCAAATGCGCGGATGTTCCTGCCTTCCCGACCGATGATGCGCCCCTTCCATTCTTCTGACGGCAACGGGACAACGCTGATCGTGGATTCGCCGACATAGTCCGTCGCAATGCGCTGGATGGATGAGGCAATGACCTCCGCTGCCTTGGCGTCGGCCTGCAGTTCGGCTTCGTGAACCACGTCCCCAACCATCTTGGCGACGCGAGAACGAGTATCTTTCTCAGCGCGGTCCAGTACAACAGCCCTCGCCTCATCGGGCGTCATCTGGGCTATCCTCTGGAGCTCCGCTTCAGCGGCAAGTTTCTGTCGTTCTATTTCCTGGGCGCTGTCACGGAGTTTTTCCTGCGCTGTGTCCAGTTCCTTGCTCTTCTGCTCTACCTGTTCGGTGCGATGGTCGAGAAACGCCTCTTTCTGAACAAGCCGATGCTCTGTTTTTTCCAGTTCGCCCTGTCTGGCGAGGTATCTGTTTTCGAGAGCGTTCTTCTTCTCTTCCAGCTCTTCCTGAAGCTTGAGTCTATTCTTGGCATTCTCAGCCTCGATGTTGGAGCGTGCTTCCTCCTCCATCTTTCGGACAAGTTCCCGTGCTGACTCCACACGGTTTCTTGCGATGTATCCTTCGATAACGAGTCCGATGACAATGCCAAGAATCAGCATCCCCGCATATATCGCGGAGGAGATGATTCCGTTTGGTCCAGGCATGTTTACTCCCTCAGTTCATATGATTCCAGCAGGCACAGGCCTGCTGGAAGTAACTCACGGATATGCCAGTGGCTACTCCTGAGACGCAGGTCCGGCCTGGACAGTGAGTTTGTCCCGGACCTTGCCCTTGATCTCATTCATAACGTCCTGGTGCTCCTTGAGATAAGTTGCAGCATTGTCCCTTCCCTGGGCAAGCCGCGTGCCTCCATAGGCATACCACGATCCACTCTTCTCAATGATGTCAAACTGGACGGCCAAGTCCACAACCTCGCCGAAGGTCTGAATGCCTTTGCCAAAAATGATATCGAACTGCGCGACCCGGTACGGTGGAGCCATCTTGTTCTTGACAACCTTCACCTTGACCTTGTTGCCTATGACGTTGTCACCCTCGGTAATGCTCTCAACACGACGGACTTCCATACGGACGGACGAGTAAAACTTCAGCGCGCGTCCTCCGGGCGTCACCTCAGGATTCCCGTAAGTCACACCGATCTTCTCGCGCAGCTGATTGATAAAGATGGCACACGTCTGCGACTTGTTGAGAATTCCCGTCAGCTTGCGAAGCGCCTGTGACATGAGGCGAGCCTGCAGCCCTACAAACTGGTCGCCCATCATGCCTTCAAGCTCGGCGCGGGGCACGAGCGACGCGACTGAATCCAGTGCAAACACGTCCAAACCCCCGGACTGGACAAGCATACTCGCGATCTCCAACGCCTGTTCGGCGTAATCCGGCTGAGAGATAATCAACTGGTCCACGTCCACTCCGATGTTACGGGCGTAGACCGGGTCGAGAGCATGCTCGGCGTCAATGAACGCCGCCCTTCCACCTGCTTTCTGTGCCTCGGCAATAGCTTGCAGGGCCAAGGTCGTCTTGCCTCCACCCTCTGGCCCATAGATCTCGACAATACGCCCGCGCGGCAGGCCGCCGATGCCCAGCGCGGCGTCCAGCGACAGACTTCCCGTCGAAATAGCACTGACAGACGCCCTGTCCGGCCGGTCTCCAAGCTTCATGACCGACCCCTTGCCAAATTGCTTCTCTATCTGCGACATGGCTGCCGCGAGAGCTTTGTCGCGTTCACTGTCTCTCTCGGCCGCCTCGTTCTTCTGTGCCTTGTCAATCAGTTTTCCGTTTTCCATGGAGCCTCCACGTATGGTGTAAGCCTTGTAGTTCAGTATACTTCAGTCTTTCCCTTCGGCAAATGGAGCCAGTTCTACCGCCCCCTGTGGGACATAGGTCGGGGTGCCCGTTCCCAGTACGCTCTCATAGAGCACTACCTTGCTGACTGGAACCACCAGTGGTTGAACCGGGGGAAGGCGAAGCGGCAGGGGCAGTTCGGGTCCATGCCCGTTAAACCGGGCGATGGTCACATGGGGCACGAAGGGCTCGGGGCGTCTGTTGGACCCAAGACCAGTCAGACCCGTGGTTACCGCGCTGGCAAGAGCCTCCGCCTCCGCGGGGGTGGAGGCAGGGCCGACCCATAGAACCGATGGATACCCTTGCCGGTAGAAAACCCCCAAACGGTCAAGTACCAGTGTCGTTGCTGTCTTTGCGGCGAGAGATGCCCGCAGGCGCTCCATGGCGGAAGGCACCTGGGCGGCCGGCAGATCACCAAGAAATCTCAGCGTAATGTGCGCGGACGCGGGCGGAACGACACGCAGGCCGTCGGCCAGGGCACCCAGTACAGGACGCTGCATGGCCAGCCAGCTGGCGAACGAGTCGGGAAGTGGAATAGCTACAAACGCTCTCATGTAAGGGTTCCCTTCAGGTCATACGGTCCAGTCTCAGCAATCTGGACTTTGACAATCTGACCCGGCTCCGGCAGCGGCCTGTCTCCATGAGCACGCACGTGTACGACGTTATCGACATCAGGGGCATCCAGGAGGGTACGCCCTGTGACGCTTGAGCCTGCAACCTCATCAACAAGCACGTCGATGTCTTTATGAAGATAGCGCCGCTCGTTGACCGCGAGGGAGACCCTCTGCTGCATCGCCATGAACTCGTGCAGTCTGCGGGCTTTTGTCGACGGATGAACCTGGTCAGGGTACCGCGAGGAAGGCGCCAGATCTTCCCGTGAGTAGGCAAACGCGGCCGCATGGTCAAGCTGAAGGGCTTCCACGTCAGCCAGCAGCTGCCGGAACTGAGCCTCCGTCTCTCCAGGGAACCCAACGATGAAGGTACTACGAATTGCGGCATCTGGAATGATGTGCCGGACACGCGCGACGACTCTGCCCGCAGAACCCGGCGCCCACGGCCGGCCCATGGCTTTGAGGACGGAAGGGTCTGTATGCTGCAGAGGAATGTCCACGTAGTGTGCAATATGCTGTGAACTGGCTACCGTTTCCAACAACTCCCGGTCAACGAGCGTAGGGTAGAGATACAGGACGCGTATCAACCTGACGCCCGGCAGGCGGTCCATGTTGCGCAGCAACTGCACAAGCTGTGGGCGATGGTCAGGCGAGAAATCCATCCCATAGGCACTTGTGTTCTGCGATACCAGGATGAGCTCGCGAGCGCCAGCCTCGACAAGCTGTGCAGCCTCTTGCAGGACCACGTCCGGGGACCTGCTGACGAGGCGACCCTTGATCCTCGGAATGGTGCAGTACGTGCAACGCTGTGAGCACCCGTCTGCAATCTTCAGATACGCGTACCCGCCCGACGTACTGACCAGCCGGGGCGCAGCAAACTGACGCATCGCGGTTGCTGAGACTGAGGTATGCGGCGGCTGACTTCCACCCTCGTGAAGCAGCGACGCCCAGAAGTCGGCCTGGTACAGCGCATCGACTCCCATGACAGCGGACAACTCCCGGTGCCGTCGCTCAAGTTCACTCTTCCACAACTCTGGATAACAGCCTACCACAACGATGCGAAGACCCTTCCCTCTCCGCTGAATGGTCTCCAGCTGATCCAGCGTCTCTTCAGCCTCAACCCGGGCTGCCTCCAGGAATCCACAGGTATTCACGACGACGACATCCGCGTCCTGCGGGTCCGAGCAGACGACCGCCTCCGGGTTCGCAGCAACAATCTGCCCAAGGATGGCCTCGCTGTCCGCAAGGTTCTTGGCACAGCCGAGGCTGATCATGCACACGCGTGGCTTATGGCGCATGCGGTGACCCGTATTCGAGTGTAACGACGGTTTTGTCCGGCGAGGCAACTCCTTTGTCCACTCCGTCTATCGTAACGTTCGTGTACATGGCATTGCCAAAATCGACAACGATGTACCTTCCGGACACCTGCGTGCTGGCGCCGGGACTGAGGACGCCCGAGAACACTACTCTGCCATCAGCCGTAATTTCGACCCAGGCACGTCGTGTCGTCGCAGTGAGTTCAAGGGTCAGTATTCCGTTAGTGGACGGCTCAGTCGGTTCTGTAGGGGTAGAGGGCGAACCCGGAGTCGTCGTACCATCGCCCTGTGAAGGGCTACCAATAGACGGAGAGCCGGGCTCCGAGACCGATGGGGTCGAAGCACCATCGCTCGGACCTGCCGGTGTTGTACGTCCGCGCCCTGCGAGCAGCACGGTCGCGACGACAAGCGCAATAATGACAATCGCCACGAGCGACATGACGCTTCGCTTCCTGCGATAGACGGGGACCGACGCGCCGCTGCGTCGAGACTTGGGAGCAGAGCCTGCATCGTCATGCTGCGTCGCCGGGTGCTCGCTCGCAACGCCAGAGAAACCGCTGACCACCTCGTCGCCATCCAGACCAAGATACTCGGCATATCTGCGGGCGTAGGACTTGAAGAACCCATCGAAAACATCGGGCCCTCCAGCTTCAAGCGACTCCAGCACCGACTTGCGCAGCAGCGTTTCACGAGAAGCCTCATCGAGAGAGAGCCCCAGCTCTGCCCGTCTTGCTCGTAAGGCTGCAGCCGCCGTCTCCCGATTCATTGCACTCAGTCTCCCGGGCGTACCCCGCGTTGCGGCGATTCGTCAGGAAGAAGCGCTTTCTCAAGCACCTGACCGATGTCGCTCACAAACGTGAATTCAAGTTTCTGGGCGATGTCCGTAGAAATCTTGGTTGTATCGCGTCGATTATCCTCTGGCAGGATCAGTTTCCGGATACCTGCCCGATAGGCCCCAAGAACCTTTGCCTTGATACCGCCGACCGGGAGTACTTGACCACGCAAGGTGATTTCCCCCGTCATAGCCACGTCCGAGCGCACCTTGCGACCTGTCAGCGCGGACACCATGGCCGTCGCCATCGTGACGCCGGCAGAGGGTCCTTCCTTGGGTACCGCGCCCTCTGGCACATGCACGTGGAGGTCTGTCTTGTCAATAAAGTGCGGATCAAGCCCCAGCTCGACAGCGTGCGCACGTATGTAACTCAGGGCTGCCTGTGCGGACTCCTTCATGACGTCGCCCAGCTGTCCTGTCAGTTGCAGGTTTCCCTTGCCGTCCATGCGGATTGACTCCACATAGACGGTATCGCCGCCGTACTGCGTAACAACCAGCCCGCAGGCAACGCCAACACGCGGCTCCTTGATCAGACTCGTGTGTGAGTACGGCGCCAGGTCCAGATAGTCCTCAAGGTCGTCCGCATGTACCGTGACACCTGAGAACGACTTCTTCTTCTCAACCTTCAGCCTCGCCACCTTCCTGCAGATGCGAACAAGAGCTCGTTCCAGGCCACGCACGCCTGCTTCCCGCGTGTACTGCTGGATAACCTTGAGCAAGGCCTCATCGTCAATCGAAAGGTCCGCCTCTCGCAGTCCATGCTGCTGCAGCGCCTTGGGAAGAAGAAAGTGTCTTCCTATCTGCTGCTTCTCTTCATCGGTATATCCCGGCAGCGAAATGACCTCCATACGGTCCAGCAAGGCCGAGGGTATCGTGTCGGATACATTGGCTGTCGTCAGAAACAGAACCTCCGACAGGTCAAAGGGAATCTCAATATAGTGGTCGCTGAACTGTGTATTCTGCTCCGGGTCCAGGGCCTCGAGAAGAGCGGCAGTCGGGTCGCCCCGGAAGTCGGCGCCTACCTTGTCTATCTCGTCGAGGAGGAAGACGGGATTCTTGGTCCCCGCCTGCTTGATGCCCTGGATGATGCGCCCTGGCATTGCACCCACATAGGTGCGCCGGTGCCCACGCACCTCCGCCTCATCCCTGATGCCGCCAAGCGACACGTGGACAAACTTGCGGCCCAGTGTTTCGGCAATGGACTTTCCGAGAGATGTCTTGCCGACACCTGGAGGACCAACAAAGCAGAGAATCGGACCCTTGGCCTTGTCGGACAGCTTGCGCACAGCCAGATACTCAAGAATCCGGTCCTTGATTTCCTCGAGTCCATAATGGTCCTTGTCAAGAACCCTGCGCGCTCTGCGCAGGTCAATCCTGTCCTCCGTCCTGACTTCCCATGGCAACCCCATCAGCCAGTCGAGATAGGTACGGATGACCGAGCTTTCGGGACTCATGGCAGGCGTTTTCGCCAGACGGGCCAGCTCCTCGTCGATTTTGTCACGGACATAGGTGGAGGCGGCAAACTTCTCCAGCTTCTGCCGGTATTCGCCAACCTCGCCCGCCTCTTCGCCCTCCTCGCCAAGCTCCTTCTCGATCGCTCGAACCTGCTCGCGCAGATAGTACTCGCGCTGGGACTGATCAACCTTGGCCTTGACATCGTTTTCGATCTTGCGGGCCAGCTCGAGCACATAGATTTCCTTCGCAAGAAGCTCTGCTATCCGGTGCAGGCGCTCCTCTGCGTCGAGCGTCGCCAGCAGCATCTGCCGGTCTTCTGCTGACAACAGGAGGCTGCTTGCCACCAGGTCCGCAAACCTGTCCGGCTCGGTGACACCCGTAACATTATTGACAGCCTCGGGTGGCAGCTTCTTGGACAGCTCCACGTACTGCGAAAACTGGTCAAGGACCACGCGCATCAGTGCTTCCCGTTCTGTGGACGTCTTCTCGTCAATGGGAAGACTCTCGACGCTGGCAGTCAGCATGTCATTCTCTGAACGCACTGCCTGTATGCGAACGCGGCGCTGGCCTTCGACGAGCACACGGTCGCTGCCATCCGGCAGCTTCAGCAGCTGCAGTATCTCCGCACCAACGCCGATTTCATAGAGGTCGTCGAGACCGGGGTCCTCGTTGGACTCATCCTTCTGGCACACGAGAACAATCTTGCGATTTCCCGAAAGTGCTGCCTCGATGCTCTTCAGCGACTTCGGCCTTCCTACAAAGAGGGGAAGGACATGATATGGAAACACCACCACATTCCGAAGAGGAATGAGGGGTGCCTCAGTCAATTCCCAATCCTGATCACTCATGACAGTTATTCACTCCTATCAGGCGGATTCCGGAAGTGGAATTCGCTCAGTCGTTCCATCGTTCCTGGTAGCCATGAACTCCTTTCGTGGTGAGAAGAACTCGGCTCCAACCGTTACCTCAGCAATGCCCGCAAAGGATGGCAGCTCAAACATCAGGTCAACCATCGGCTGGTCAATAACCGACCTCAACCCGCGCGCGCCCATGCCCATTTTTCCGGCCTTCTCGGCGATGCTCTCAATGGCATCGTCGGTGAATTGAAGCTGAATGCCGTCCATGGAGAACAGTTCCTGGTACTGCTGGACGATGGAGTTCTTCGGTTCGACCAGGACCCGCTTGAGATCCTGTGTCGACAACTCATTCAACTCCAGTCTCAACGGAAACCTTCCAACCAGTTCCGGCAACATGCCGAATTTGACAAAGTCGCTGCTTAACAGTTTCCTGTCATCACTCTGGCGATCGTGCCGCACAAACCCCACCTCGCGCGGAGCCGTCCGCTGCGCACGAATTCCATCGAGCCCCTCGAACGTACCTCCGGCGATGAACAGCACGTCTCGCGTGTTGAACTTGATGGTTTCCTGCAGAGGGTGCTTGCGCCCGCCCTGAGGGGGAACACTTGCAACAGTTCCCTCCACGATCTTCAGGAGCGCCTGCTGGACTCCTTCGCCACTTACGTCGCGAGTTATGGATGGATTCTCAGACTTGCGTCCGATCTTATCGATCTCGTCGAGGTATACGATGCCGCATTCTGCGCGAGCCACATCGAAGTCAGTGGCCTGCAGCAACCCGAGAAGTATGTTTTCGACGTCTTCTCCAACATAGCCTGCCTCCGTAAGCGTCGTAGCATCGGCGATGGTGAATGGCACGTCCAGAATGTGAGCAAGCGTCCTCGCAAGGTGCGTCTTGCCAACGCCGGTCGGGCCTGCGAGAAGAATGTTGGACTTCTCTATCTCGACCTTGGGTGACCGACTTCGAGCAGACAGGCGCTTGTAGTGATTGTATGCTCCAACTGCAAGTGCCTTTTTGACCTCATTCTGGCCAATGACGTAGGCGTCGAGCTGTGCGTAGATTTCTTTGGGGCTCAGCGGGCGAAATCCAGTCCACGGCTCGTTCCCCTTCGATTCACGCACGAGCTCTCTTCCTCTCTCGATACACTCATCGCAGATGTATGACCCGTCCAGTCCTTTGGCGAGGAGTTGAACTTCGCTCGACTTCTTGCCGCAGAATGAACAGGATGGCTCGTCACTATTGCGGTTGGCCATTCCTGTCAGGGGCCTCGACTTCACCGGTGACGCCAATCTTGGAGATGACCTGATCCACAATGCCGTAGTCCATGGCCTCGGTCGCAGACATGAAGAAGTCCCGCTCCGTGTCCCGCCGGACAACGTCAAATGGTTTCCCGGTATGAGAAGCCAGGATATGGTTCACCGACTCTTTGATCCGCAGGATTTCCTTGGCCTGTATCTCGATGTCCGTCGCCTGACCCTGAGCACCACCCCAGGGCTGGTGAATCATGATGCGCGAATTGGGCAGCGCAAAACGCTTGCCCTTGCGGCCTGCGGCAAGGAGAACGGCGGCAAGACTGGCGGCCTGTCCGAGGCAGATCGTCGACACTGGTGCATTAATGTACTGCATGGTGTCGTAGATAGCCATACCAGGCGTGACCTCGCCCCCGACGCTGTTAATGTACAGATAGATGTCCTTGCTCGCGTTCTCGGCAGTAAGGTAGAGCATTTCGGCAACAACGAGGTTGGACACCTGGGTGTCGATCTCGCCGCCAAGGAAGACAATCCTATCTTTCAGAAGCCGGGAGTAGATATCATACCCCCGCTCCCCATGTACTGTCTGTTCAACAACATATGGAATAACGCTCATGGTTCCTCCTGTGCAGTCTTCGGAGCTGTTTTCACGGCTACACTGTCGACAATCAGGTCGCGTGTCTTCTCCCACACTATCACGTTCCCGGCGGTCTTCCGACCTGCCTCGGTCGAAGTGTCGATACCAGCCTTGGTCAATTCGTCGGCGTGTTCGCCGACATACTCATCAATAACGGCGTCGTCGGCCACAATTCCGCAGGCCCGCTCAGTTGCCTCCATCAGAAGGTCTCTCTGCAAAGCCTTGACGGCATCAGCCTCCACGTCCTTCATCAACTGCTCCATTGCGATATTATTGTACTTCAGATACTCGTTGAGAGAAAGACCATTGCGTGCGAGACTCTCCTTGATTTCGCCCAGGCGCTGTTCCGTAGCGTCGCGACGAACGTAACCAGGAAAGTCGATAGCAAGCTTCTCTGCAGCCGTATCGACGGCGCGAGTGAACAGTGCATCCTTGCGAGCTTCCTCAGCCTTGCGGCGTTCATCGTCTTCAAGCGTTTTCCGGAGCTCCTCGAGATTCTCAAAAGCGCCGACGCTGCGCGCAAAGTTGTCGTCCACCGGGGGAATGTGCTTCTCGGCCACGCTCTCGAGGGTAATTTCACCTTCCATCGAGCTCCCTGAGAGTTGAACGCTGAAGTGTCTCGTTTCGCCCGGCATCATTCCCACAAGATACGGCTCGTACGCTTTCCCGACCTCGCCCTCGCCTACGGTCAACTCAGTGTGATAGGGATTGGTAGCTTTCTCTGTCTTAATGGTAACGGCGACAGCGTCCCCTTTCTCGGCAGGCCCTTCCTTTGGAGATGTTTCGGTCAATGCCTCGACCAGCGCGCTGATGCGACGCTCGACTGATTTCGTCACATCAACCGGTTCATCCTCGACCTCGATACTCTTCCAGAAAGTCTGGTCTGTCCTGGAAAGCTCAAATACCCGGACCTGGAGTTTCAGCTCGTCGTTCAGCTCTTCGCCGACAGTGGAGTCGACAATCTCTGGCTCGAAAATGAGGGCATCGGCGTCACTCTGCTCTTTGAGGAAAGCCAGGTAGGCCTGGGAAGCGGCTTTCTGAACGACCTCGTCTTTGAGATCCTGATTGCTCACGTACTTGGCAACCATGCCAAGCGGAGCCTTGCCGGGACGGAATCCAGGAACGTGGAGGCTCCGGGCCTTTGCCTGCAGGGCCTGCTGGCGAAGCGCTGCAGTCTCCTCGGGAGTGAACGTCGCAGATATGACAGTTGAATTTCCAATCTTTGTTGCCGCGGTATATTCCACAATCTCCTCCATATTGGTGCGAAGGGCGGGAGTTGAACCCGCATGGAATTACCCACTGGATCCTAGGTCCAGCGCGTCTGCCAGTTCCGCCACCCTCGCTGAATACTTGCTGACACACATCGCAGGGAACTGAATCTTCGGGCAAGTGGTGGTGGGTCGTACAGGACTTGAACCTGTAACCGCCTGATTAAGAGTCAGATGCTCTACCAATTGAGCTAACGACCCACAACTTGAACAGCACGATTATACGAGTTTTCAGAGACGTGTCAACCGCCCGCCGTTCATCCAGTCAGGGTGGCCGGCGCTCTGGCGCGCCCAGCAGGAGTCGAACCCGCAACCCGCGGATCCGAAGTCCGCAGCTCTATCCAGTTGAGCTATGGGCGCTCAATCGTACAACGTACTGGTGCGCTTAGCAGGACTCGAACCTGCGGCCTACGGATTAGGAATCCATCGCTCTATCCGCCTGAGCTATAAGCGCGCATGACAGCCTGCCATAAAGTTTCCAGCCGCCAACAATTTCTGGGGTGGGTGAGGAGACTCGGACTCCCAACAACCGGATCCACAGTCCGGTACTCTAACCAATTGAGCTACACCCACCATGTGTACCTGGCGAGCCCAGCAGGATTTGAACCTGCGACCGACGGATTAGAAATCCGTTGCTCTATCCAGCTGAGCTATGGGCCCATGGTCGGGGCGAGTGGATTCGAACCACCGATCTCATGGTCCCAAACCATGCGCGTTACCAAGCTACGCCACACCCCGAGCACCTAGAGAATACACGCAATCAGCCAGAAATCAAGAACGCAGGCTGACCTCCGACTCAAGGATAGACATAAGACTCGCGATCGCCCGGGACCGATGACTGATTCTGTCTTTCACTTCCGGCCCCATTTCGGCAAACGTGCTCGTGTATCCATCAGGGACAAACAGCGGGTCGTACCCGAACCCTGATGTTCCGCGAGGGTCAGGCCTTATGGTTCCATGCACGCTACCGTACGCGGACACGCACTGAGGCACACCAGGAAGAAATGCAACTATCCAGCACACGAACCGGCCATGTACCAACGACGTCCCCTGGTCCAGAAGAAACCTGGACATGGCAGCCCGCTCTGAAAGCCCTGCATATGAGAAGCGGGCCGAATGCACCCCGGGCATGCGCCCGAACTCCTCTAGTTCCAAGCCTGAGTCATCTGCCAGGATGATGTCTGCACACACCCCTCGACACTGGTCGCGACGAACGCCGGCAAGGGCCTTTCGATAGGCGTTCTGGTAGTAGGTTGCACCGCACTCAACGACGCTGCCAGCCTCGAGCGGCTCGACCACCAGGTCACGTCCCAGAACTGCCAGAATGCTGCGAAACTCCTGCACCTTGTGTCTGTTGCCAGTGACAACCTTTAGTTTCAAATATCGGCGACCTCGACGGAGCTGACGTAGTCGCCAAGAAACAGGCGAGCCTTGTCGAGAAAGTCGCCCGTATCGCCGGTCGTCAGGAATCTATCCGGATGACCGGACACAGCCTTCAGCCGACACTTCTCGAGCACCAGCCCCACTTCGTAGGCAAGCTCCTTGCTGGGGTCGACGATCTTGACGGAAGGGCCAAGAATGCTCTCGATGAGTCGTGTAAGAAAGGGGAAGTGGGTGCATCCAAGGACAAGCGTGTCAGCACCGAACTCGTGAACTGGTTTCAAAACGTCCGAAGCGTAGTCCGTGACGTCACGACCATCAATCGTTCCGGCTTCTACGAGATTGACCAGCTCCTGGGACTGCAGTTCTATCATGTCTACGGTAGGGTCGAGGAGGCTCATGGCGCGGAGATACCCGTGCCGGCGGGCAGTTCCCGGCGTGGACAGTACGGCTACCCTGTTATTGCGCGTTGCAAGTTGTGCGCTCTTGACACCAGCCGATATCATGCCGAGCACGGGCACGCTCACGCGCTGCTGAATGTCAGGAAAGATAGCGCTGGATGCCGTATTGCATGCAACGACCACAATGCGCGCCCCATGCTGCTGCAGGTAGTCAATGATTGCAGTCGCTCTTTCTATTACCTGCTCGCGGGGCTTTGTGCCGTACGGGAAGAACCGCGAGTCGGCAACGTACATGATTGCTTCTCGTGGAAGCCTGTTCTTCAACTCCCGTACAACCGCCAGTCCGCCAACCCCGGAATCGAACACGCCAACATATGAGTCCATGCTTATCCTTTCGTCGAAAGAGATTCAATGACAGCGTCCACGATAGCCTGTGCGGCTTTCTGCTGACCCGCATCACTCTTGAGTAGACGTTCGCCTGAGACGGTGCCTATGTCGACACACTCTACCATCACTCCTGGCATCGCCGACGTTCCACCAACCTGTTCCGGCGACACCTTTTGTGTGCCAAGGTCAGGCCTGCCAAGTGATGCGACCAGCGCCTTCTGGAAGATCTGGGCAACCCGCAGCGAACTCTGGGTCCAGTAGTATGTGCAGGTCCCCACTGTGTCGATAGCGGAATCAGCGACGCTCTGGTGAATCGAGACAAGCAGGTCTCCGGCGCACGAGTTCGCAATCAGGGCACGCTCCTTGGCGTCAGGCCCCGTCAGAGAGTCTTCAGAGCTTCGCGTCAGGACCACTCGGGCACCGGCAGCCTCAAGAAGTTCACCCACCTTGAGCGCTATGGCAAGGTCAGCGGCAGACTCGGTCAGCCCGGTCGGCCCCGAGCCCCCATGGTCGAACGTGCCAGCAGCGCCAGGGCCGCCATGACCTGCGTCCACGACAATTGTCTTGCCCGCCAGTGGACCAGATGCGGCAGCACCGAGGGCCAGCACGATGTTCTGCGGTGAAGACGAGCTTACCATGACCTCGGAGGCGGGGGCGCCGACGTGCACGATGACCGCAGGGGGCCGTTCTCCTGACCGCGGCCTTGTCGACACCGATGCCCACTGAGTCAGGGCCTGCGTCCCTTGCAGTTTGACGGCAGAGGTCCCCTCCACCTCAAAGGTGCACGAAGTCGCATCCTCTGTCTTCGAAATCCGCAACGGCAGTGCAGACGCAAGAGTCACACTCGAATTGGCACCCGTGCCCGAAACGGTCATCGACGTAATCACGGGATCCATGTAGATACCACCGGCATCCGATGTCGCTTCCAGTCCGAACATATGGGCAGCGGTGGCCACCGGTACATACAACAGCCCATTCAGCAGGTGTGGCGGTGCGGCCATCTCTTCTCCCCAGTGACCCGTGCCTTGCGCGATTTTTAGCGTGCGCAGTCCGTCTTTCAGAACATACTGACGGTCTTGAATCGTCAGGCTGGTCTGCTGGTTGGTTGCATCCCATGACAACTGTAGTCCGAACCTTGCCGCCAGGTCCGCAAGGGGAACACACGTCGCACCGTCGGCAAAGAACGTCTCCTCGCTCCCGGCAAGGAGCTGGTTGTCAAGAAAGATGGCCTTCGGCGTCGCCTTCTCGCCTGCCGCGCTGACCACGACGTTCACTGTTGAGTTCGTGCTCGAGTGCGTCTCTGTGAAAGACCCTCCCTTGAGGTAGATAAGAATCTTGGAGACAAACCCGGCTGACGTCGCCCATACCCGTATGGTGGAAACCTGGCCCGTGGGAATCCCTGAGATTGCCGCCTGAGCAGACTGTACGAGCCTTGGCAGGCTCACTTCGAGACGCTCAGGGTCATGTGCCTTCACGACCGAGAGACCGGTCTTGTCCCCTTCGATGTACATCGTCACTGTGGTCCATCCGTTCGACGAAGTAGTCTCAATTCCCGTGAGACTGCATACGGCACCGCCCGGACTCACTCCGCCGATCGTTGTCGCTCCGGACACAGGCATCCAGTCGGCGACTGAATCAGTGGAAGCCAGCTGGACAAAGATATTCTTTCCATCCGTCGCAACCCCTACAATTGACCGACCCTTGTCCACCTCGTGGCCGGCACTTTCCTGGGACAACGGGGCCACGACGGCTCCAACGGTTGTATCAACCGCTAGCAGGTTCTTGCCGACCGTCGCAACCATAAGCGCAGCAGGAATCTGTTCATGAGAGCTGAGTACAGATGCGTTCACCCAGCCAGACGTTTCCTGGCAAGTCACGCGACACCACGTTTCCTTCTGGCTGTTCAGACAGTAGCCAGAAATCGAGA
>Ga0116170_10003212_pt1 | contig 15365 bp, 4 predicted proteins | sample AD_JPNHW1_MetaG_FD_89797 | JGI IMG/M metagenome (GOLD analysis project Ga0116170, IMG submission 89797) | Active sludge microbial communities of municipal wastewater-treating anaerobic digesters from Japan - AD_JPNHW1_MetaG | ecosystem: Engineered > Bioreactor > Anaerobic > Digestate | place...
CCAGGTAGGCCACGGCATTGCGGTACATGTCGTTGCTCCCGGCATAGGCCATGCTGCCCCCGCACGCGTTCACGCAGTATTCCACAAACGCCTTACAGTCCATCTCCTGATAGGTGTGCCCTTCGGCAACAGCGGCCACCGCTTTGGCCGCGACGGCTGCCCCGGTCGGTTTAGCCATAGTTCAAACCCCTCCAATTCAGAAGCGAGCCGTAAAGCCCGCTCAATCCCGCGATGTCGGGGCGGGAATCCACCCGCCCCTTATGCCCTACACCGCCGGCTCGCCCGCCGTAATCGTATCCGCCTGCGCCTGCGTGATCCACCCACGCGTTACCAGCTTCGCCAGCTGCTCCGCGCTGATCTTGCCCAGCGCGAACTGAATCTTAACAAACTCATACACTTGCACCACCCCCCAGCGCCAGTTCCAGCACCGCCGCCGACAACGCGTCGATCTGTTCCTGCAACGTAGGGCTGGTATCCAATGCAGGTGCCGGAAGTGGATCAATTACCCACGCGCCATCCGTTAGCACCCAGTCCCGCGCCGCATCAAAGGTAAACGCCTCCGGAACCTCCCGTAACACCTCGCCAGGCCCGCAATGGTATCCTTCGTCCGCTACGCTCAGGATCCGTCCATTCGCGTCCAGAACCATGTAGTAACTCCTCACCGTAATCCCCTCCTAGCTCAGCTGTCGGATTACACTGATCGTGAATCCGGCGGTTGTCAGCGCGCTGCTGACTGCGCCCCCCATCACATCGATTCGGCTCATGCTGTCAAACGTGATGGTGGTTCCACTCCGCGTAGCTTTCAGCGTGTATAAACGGATTCCGCCCGTAATCGGCGATGCAGCGACTCCGCACATTGACCCGTCCCGGTTTGCCATCTGGATTTCCATCAGCCCTGATCCGGCAAAATAGCACGCAAACTGATTGGCCGTTGCGAACTCCGGTGCCGTCGCCGTTCCGCCTTGTACGACGGCGGTTCCGCTCCATATCGTCGCGCCCGATGTCCGCGCGTTAATCGCGTCGATCTCGTCGCCCAGCACCTTTCCCACGGGCGCAGCCAAAACCTTGGTCGCATCAGTCCCGGCTTGATCGTTCTCAATGTCGTTCGCGTCAATGACTTTAATCCAGCTTCCCAGCGTCCAACCTCCGCTGTTATATGTCGCGTAGCATCGATATTGCGTTCCGTTCACCGGATACCAGATAATGGTTGTCCTCGCCGTACTGATACGGTGTATAATCAGCGTTCCGTATTTGCTGACGGAAGGGATTAGATTGGAGGTTGTTGTGCTGGCTGGCATAAATACCAGTGTCGCTCCATCGGGGAGCGCGTTCAGCACCTCCTCCATGGTCGTTGTAATCGTTACCGTCAGTCCCAAATCCGCTGGGTCGGTATAAATCCGGATGTTGTTGCGGGCCGTCCGACGTTGCGCGTCCGTATAATCCTGCGGCAGCACGCCCAGCGCCCCAATGCTGGTCAGAACATTCGCCTTGTACACGTCGCTGAGCGTCATGACGGCGTCGTATTTCAGGAAGTTCCCCAGCGTCGCAACGATGGATGCCAAGTCCACCGGCGCGGGGTTTTCAAGCCCTCCGTTGTTCGTGAACGAAATCACGCCGTGATTGTCCACCGCCGGCAGGTACACCGGCCCCACAATCCCCGCAATCGGCCCGTGGTTGACCCACCCGTAAGGCCCTGCGCTTTCGTCGCCCACATAGCGGTACAGATCGTAGGGAGCCGCCGCGCCTACCGCGTATACGCTCCACGGGTACGGTTCCGGCACCGCCTCGTGCAGCGCCTCCACCGTCGCGTAGGGCACGCCGATCACGGTCAGCGTCGTGCGTTCGACCATCCCTCGAATTTGGCGATAAAGCGTGGTCAGCGCGTCAAAATCGCTAGAACTTTCCAGCGCGTCCTCCGGCAGCACACAATTTTCTACAATCAGGTCAAAACTGGGACTATATAAATCGCTCCCGTCAGAACTTACAATCCGCAGATCGCACGTCACAATACCGGCGACGGTCAACGCCTGCGCGCTCAGGTACGCTTTGGCCCGCCCTTCCTGCGGCAACCCATTCAGCGTAAATACCGTGCCGTCCGGCTTCGTCCCCGTGAGGATCACCTGCGCATCCGCCGGCACCGTCACTTCTTCCGCCCCGTCCCGCAGGTCAATCAACAGGCAATATATGCGCGTATCCCCTTTGCGGGCATACAGCGCGTCCTGTTGCCCCGGTTTCCCTATGTCCAGGCTCAGCCGTCTGGGTATCAGCATGCCTCGCACCTCCCGAAATCAAAAGCCGCCTTGCTACTATCTTTATCATAGCAAGGCGGCTTTTGTTTTTCGCCCTTACGAAGCGCTGTTCTTCAGGTAGTCGTTGATCCAACCGTTGATCTTTTCCTGGGTGAAGTACGGCCGCCCCTTCTCATCCAGCAGATCAAGCGATAGGAGCTTGTTGGTGTATGTGGACACCGCCGCGTCATCACCGCTGGCATAGCTGGAAACAATCAAATCCTTGTATGAATTGGTGATGCTTGTTTTGACCTTCGCCGGGTCGGACGCATAAATATAGCGGTTCAGTTCCTCTACGCTGGAATACGGGTTGCTCGCAACGGTGGCGTTTCCGTTCGCCTCTTTGTAGAAATAGGCTTTCTGCGCATCGCTTCCCCGCAGATTCTCAAGAATGGAGATGGCCTCCTCCTTCGTGAACGAACCGTCGGCGCTCGCGGTTGTTTTTGCGGCGTTAAATTTGAGAATCTCCTCAGAGGAAATTCCAAGGCTGGAAGCCGTTTGCAGGGATTCCGTTTCCGCACCCTCTGCGCCCAGTGTTCCCAGAATGGCGCTTTCGGCTTCGGAACGCGCTTGATTTTTTGCGGACTTCAAGCCGTTTTCCGTTGCCGTTTCCGGGGCGGCCAGCACATCGCCCACATAGGCCCAATACCGTTTCAGGTAGTCCGTCTGATAGTCCACATACTGGGAAGCAGTGAGGTCGTACGCGTACCCTGCCTTGTCCTTCACGGTTGGGGTAAGCGCTGTCGGGTATTGCTCCGTCCCGCCGTTTTTCTTCACAAACCCTTCCAACGCCTTGGTTTCCGGCGTGTAGGGGCCGTCCTTTGCGTATTGGTTCATCCCGTCCAGCATATCCAACACCGTCTGGCGATAGGCGCGGGAACGGTCGCTTTCGGGTTCGTCTTTGGATAACTTGTTGTAGTTGGTGTAGAAGGTGCTCATGTTGTACAACATTTTATACTTCATTTGGGAAACCGGTGTTTTAGCGCTGTTTTTCTCCAAGGTGGCCGCTTCGGCATTGTCAAACAGCGTGTTCACGATGTCCGTTGAATATTGATTGTCCTTGACGTAACTGTTTGCAACGCCAAGCGTGTAATCGACGTTCTCCTTGCCGATCGGGAATAACGCCTGATTCCATTTCCAGAAACCGCCAAGGATATTCTTTCCCACATAATCCACTTGAAGCGGGCTTAACCCGAATACGTCCGCAATCGCCTTCGCAGCAACGCTCGTCCTCCGGTTAAACCGGTCGGACGGAAGCAGGTTTCGCATACTTTCGCTTTCAATCGGTCGGCCAAGAAAATCCTTGTTTGCCGCGACCGACGTAAGCACCCCTACAACGCCAAGGCTGGATACGGCGTTGAACAAGTCGCCCTGGGCCAGCCCACTCACAACGTTGGGCAGCGAGGTTTCGGCGGCATAGCCGTAGAAGTCGTTGAATGCGTTCTCGTTTCCGTTTGCGTAGTATTCCATTGCGCGCTCCATCAGGCTGGTCAGAACGGCAAGCTCGCGCGGTTTGGGAACGGCAAAGTACTTTCCGTCGCCAAGCGGAAAACAGAAGAAAGAATTTTTCGTGTAGTTGCTGAGCTGAGCGTATTCTTTCTTCTCCTTGTCATCCTTCGAATTGATCCCGTGCAGCAGCGCGGCGATTAAGAGCGAGGTCGCAATCAATCCGGCGGTGCGGATTGTCGCCGCCCTTTTTCGCGCGCTCCCGGAATACTCCTCTCCGCTGATCCAGCGGCTGAATTTGTCAAGACCCTGAATGCCGGCGTTAAAGAAAGGAATGAACTTTGTCGCCTGCCGGCTCATGGATCCGCCGCGCCGGAAGTTGACCGTGATGTCGTTGCTTTCATAGAAAGCCTGCGTCGGGCTCATACCGTAGTGCGTGCGCATCATCCGATAGGTCGCGTATCTTGGCCCGCTTTCGATCATGTTACTGACAAATTCTAGCCAATGGAGCGGATTCAGCCACTTCGTTTTATCCCCGGAGAAGTCCCGAATCAGATTACGCTGCAGGTTCGTATCCGCCGTGTACGCGCTCGTTTTCCCGCCGCCCATCGCCTTGTATTCCTGATAGAGCGCATCCGCGCCCCGGCCTTTCATCATGTTCAGGTACGCAGAGGCGATGCCCCCCAGAAGGCGAACGGGGTTCTTATCCTTGCTGTAAACCATGTAGGTTCCAATGTCCCGGGGGAAGTTGGAGAACAGACTCCATACCACGTTCAGCCCTGTAATGTTTCCGGTTACAAACCGTGTGATTTTCCCGTATGCGTCGATTAACGCCTTGTTGTGCTTGGGGGCCATATTCACAAGGCTTTGGAGCAGCAGCGGGTCGTTCACCTTGTAAAACTCCTGCTCCCCGTTTCGCAGCACCGTAACCACATCGCCCTTCGCCTTCCCCTGTTCGTATTGATAGGCGACGTCGTCAAAGTCCTGAATGAGCTGCAAAAACGTGTCCTGCTGTTCAGGGTTGGCTTCCAACACATTCTCGATCAGATCGTGCTTGATCGCCTTCAGGTCAATGGTGGTCCGTTTCAGCGGCGCGGGCACCTTTTCCAGAAACCGCCCCATGCCAGCCACGTCCTCGGTCGCGTTCACGATCTCCTGCATCACCCGGTTGCGCTCGGCGGCGCTGACCATCCGAACCATGTTGGTGATAATGCTGTCCACCGGCATGATAATGCTTCGCCCACTGCCCCGCGCTTTGCGGATGGTGCTGTCCTGGTTGGCGTAGCCTCGGCGGGTCCCAATCGCGCTCGCGTCTGTGCCCATCGCGCGGTTCAGGGGCACATAATACGCCCAGCGTTCCCCCCAATCTTTGGCGGCTTCTTCGCTGACCAGTCCGGTTTTCACGCCCCACGCGTTTAGGAATGCTCTCTGGAAAATATACAGCTTCCCGGAAGCCTCCCGGAACGCAGGATATTCCGCCTCCAACTCCTGCGCCCTGCGATTCATCCAGGTTGTGCTGTTTTTTGCGTCGTTGGCAAAAATTCGCATGCCCTCTTTGAGGCGTTCCGGCCCGTGGCGCACGACCAGGTATTCGTTGAACGCCGCGTATTCTGTCTTATTCCCCACCCGAATGGTGGAAAGCGCGTCCCGAAGCCCCTCGGATACGTAATTGCCGTTTATATCGTGGAGCTGGCCGGAAAGCAGTTCGCCCGATACCGCGTCGGCATACGCGCTGTTGGTCGCATACGTGTATGCGTTGCTTCCTGTGGCTCGGTCAAATTTCCGGATGCCGATGTTCGCGTCTACCCAGTCCAGGTATAGCCGGTCAGCAACGTCCACAACCTTGTCTTTTAAGGCCGCGTGATCGGCCGCGCTCTCCTTGCGGGTCATCAGTTCAGGTTGCGCAGTATCCGCCCCAAGGCTGTAATAAGCGTTGATATCGTCGGCAATCCCGTCCAGCGAGCGCAGCGCGTCCTCCGGAAGCAGCGAGCGAAAGAGAAGGCTTGTTTTCGGGAAGTCGATCTGCGCGGTATCCCGATTCTGCATGTACCGGCGAATATATTCCGCAAAGCCTTCCCGGACGAGCTGGTTCGGATCGTCGGCGTATCGGGCCTGCATATCCGCCCGAAGGTTTGCTTTCAACTCGGAACGGCTTTCATTGGTCAGGTTTTCCAGCATTTTATAGGTGCGTTCTAGATAATGCCCGATCTCATGCGCGGCAGCGGGCAAATCATTGGTGATCTTCGTTCGCACGGTCACGGCATGAACGTCGAATTGCCCCCGGATTCCCGATCCGCGAATATGCCCGGACGAAAGCGGAAGATTAAACTGCGCGCGCATTTTTCGGAGAATCGCATCAATCCCGGTCACAGTCCGCGATTCTCCGACACGGGAAGCGTTCCATTCGGTCGCGCCTCCGGTAGTGCCGGCCATTGTATCGGCCTTCGCCTTCATCAGGCTGTCAACCCCGTTGTCCGACTCAACGCTTTCGACCGGGTTGTTTTTCATTATCCTTTCCATAATCCGTTGTCCGGCTTCATTGGCGGGGATGAAATACCGATCCTGATAGGCAATCCTCTCAAAGATAATCTCCGGATAGGTGCGACGGTAATACCATAGGTTGTCGCCGGTGATTTCAATGCGCGCCTCATTGTTGACGCGGCTTCGTTTCAGCCGTACTTTGTCATTGTAGAGCCGCACCGTTTCTCCCTTTTTCAGAATGCGCTCGTATAAATCTCCGGCTTTGTATTCAATTTTGGTCCGTCCGGGTGCGCCAAGGCGAGCGAGCGTAGCATCCACTTCGTTCTCCGGGATCACTCGCCCAAGATATTGCGCGCCGTTATCGGCGATGATTCGCATCGCCTTTGTGCTTCCCGAGTGCGGGAGCAGGTTCCACACCGGCAGAAGTGTTCCGGTCAGCATGTGCATCGTGCTCTCGTCGTACTCCGGTTGTTTCGCAACCTCCTGCGCCCATGCGTTCATCCATTGGGAACGCGGGATTTCCTGCGCGTTCGCTTCCAGCGTTGACTGTTGCCACGTGCCGAATTTTGTGAAGGTCGGGGTTTGCACCTTGTACATTTTGCTGATCTCGCCCCGGCTGTTGGTTTTATCGGCGGTTTGGTATACAGCCCTTACCGCGCCCTCCTGGGTCCGGTATAATCCAACAAAGTTCTCCCGAAGTTTCGTAAGCGTGCTCACATCCCGGATGATCGCCGGTTTCCGCGATACCTTTGCCTGAACATAACGGGTTTCCGCTCCGGATTTCTCGTCTTTGTGGACGGCCTCATCATCAATGATTTCGATTTTTTCCGCCTTTACGGTTTCCATGCCCATGTCAAGCGTTCCGTTTTTCAGGGCGGTATCATAGGCGTTCTCGAAAATGGAGTAGAACCGGTTAAACGTTTCGTTCTGTTTGTCTACCGTAAGAGCAAGAATGCGGTTCAGGAAAGTGTTCATATCCCGGGCTGTCTCATCGTCCATTTTGAAGGAACCGTGTTCATCGTAGAATTTATCCTCCAGCCCCATAGAGGTAAGAAGCTCTTTCGCTCCGGCCTCATATCGAAGAGAAGCATAGAAATTGTACAGGGAATCCCTCGCAAGCGGGCTTTCCAGATTGTCTTTGGCCGTGAACATGCCGCCACCCGTCTCGCGTTGCCCTTTCGTAAGCGCACCGAGCTGATCCAGCCTGCGAGCTATCGTAGAAACGAAGCGCTTTTGGCCCATTGCATCCGTCGTTACGAGCTTATAAATTGGCGCGGACGCTTCGTTGCTTCGATGGGTACGCCCAAAACCTTGCACGGCCTTGCTTGCACTCCATCCGGGCTGTACAAGATAGTGAATACGCTGCTGCTGGTTCTTCGTCCGGAGGTCTGCGTGATAGCTCTTGCCAGTACCGCCAGCATCGGAGAAGATTAGAATACGCTTCTTCCCATCCTGAAAAGACTGTGCATCCGCGAGTGCCGATTTCTCCGATCTGGATTCTTCGACGCGAACCATCTGCCCGTTTTCATTGGCTTTCGATACGACGCGACGCGTTCGCCCTGTTACTTCAGCTACATTGTCAGCGCCGAAAGCATCAAACAGCATTTCAAGAGGACCGTCAGGCACTTTCATCTGGTTGATTTTTTCGATTAGTTCATCCCGCAGGCGAACAGCTTCTTTATCTATAATGGGTTCCCCGTCTTTCCCCTTAAGCGCAACAAACCGCTTCTTTCCGTTGTCGTCCTCAACTTCTTCGTAAACGGACACAGGGAAAGCCTTATTCAGATATTCAATCAGGGTTCCGCGGGGTGTAAGGTCAAGCTCATCAAGAACGCCATCATCCTCCGTGTCTTTGCTTTGTTTGGCGCGCGCAAGCTCGCGCTCCTGTTGGGCCGCGTTAGTGTTCACAATCTGAAGCACGCAGGATTTCCCATCCGCGAGCTGCTGTTTAATATCCGTGATAACGCTCGGCATTGCCATAGAGGTAAGAATCTGGCTATAGAACCGCTGCATGGAGCTGAAATATGCACTTCTCGCATGTGAACGCGCCATACCGTTTTTCTTCTGGTTCGTGATATTGAGAGCTTCATTCATATGCTGCATCGTGATTTGCCATGCTTCGCTCATGGTATCATAAATTTCTCTCTGAACCGGCGTCATATCATGTTCAAGCGTTTCGTATTCAACACCGCTGTAACTGATACTGCGGGCCAGATAGGAACCCATTGACTTCATGTCGCGCGCAACCAGCTCCATCGCGGATAGGCCGCTGGAACTGATCTGCTCAACAAAGTCAGTCAGGCTCTTGAACGCGGTTCCTTCTCCCCAAAGGCCAAGACGGGAAGCAAAGGAAAGCTCGGCTACATCTGTAGCGCCGGTTGCCGATACGTATACGATACGTGCTTTCGGAAGCGCCGCCTGTAGCTCCGCGCCTGCCTGGGCAACTTTGCTGCCATCTGTGCTTCCTCGTTTTCCGGCTTTCCCAAGAAGGTTACCCATCGTATGGACTTCATCGAACGCGATTACACCATCGTAATCCTTCCCGAACCAGTTAATAATCTGGTTAAGGCGGCTGATATTATTCTTTTCGCTTCTTAGCGTGCTGTAGCCAGCGAAAAGGATACCCTTTTTCGCTTCAATACTGTTGTTTAATTTTATGCTGTTCAGCGAGAAAACATCATCCTTCATCCCGCCAATATCTGTCCAGTCGCGTATGGCATCCGGTAACAGCTTTGCGCTCTTGCTGATCCATACGGCCTTTGTGCGCCCTTGACGGAAGTTGTCCAGAATGATACCGCTTATTTGCCGCCCCTTGCCTACGCCGGTTCCATCACCGATAAAATATCCTTTTCGGGTTCCGTCCGGTAAAATCTGTGTATGCGCTTGACCGGCATACACGATATTTTCAAGTTGAGCGCCGGAAAGCCCACCGTTTTTAATTAACTCCACCGGCAAATCCGGGATGTAAGTCGCTTTAGGCGCTTTAACTGCGGCCATTGCTGCGCTTTCCACAAGATTCGCTGGATGTTTCTTTACGCCGGAGAACGGTAGCGGTGACGGCACATATTCCGCATATACGCCATCATCGCTTACGGGATTTACCTGTTGCTCTCGTACAGGTCGAAGCTCTCCGACAGATTCGCTGAGGCCATGTCCAGAGTTGCCAGCAACATTTCCGCTGCCGTCCTGCACTCCTTCATTTGCGACAAGGTTTCCTCCTCGCTGTAATCCTCTATCCCCTCCGTCAGAAGACGGTACTGCTTTTTCGGACTGAGGTTCGGAAGAAACACGAACGGAGGTTGCGGCTCTACCATCATTTTGAACAGTGACTCCATTTCTTCCGCGCCGACCGGCATCAGAAGATCCTTCGGGAACTTTCCGTCCGCCCACGTTTGAAGGGCTTGCTGTACTGCTTGTGTCAGATAAAGCTGTTCCTCGTCCACTTCCGATAACGCCTTTTTCGCCTGTATGGATAGCGGCCGTTTGTTCAGCTCCTGTACCTGCGCTAACCATTCCTCTGTCATTGCGAATCCCCTCCAGCACCGTCGGTATCTGTGTAAGGTCCTTATACTCTCCGGTAACCGTTTCCCCGGTTTGCGGGCCGGTTTTATCGATCACCGCCAGTTGAACGCCCCAGGTCGTGCCATATTTCGTGTAGTTACTGCCGTCTATGCTGATATTAGCACGAACCGAGTACTTTTGTCGAATCCTATTCCACCATTCTTTGAAGGCCGGCGCGTCGTTGGCCATCCCTTTTCCGAGAATGGCTACCAGGCGCCCCCCGTCCGATAACCTCAGCAACGCCTGTTCCACGTGCCTTTCAGCGTTATGGGTCGTGTTTGTGCTGGTTCTGCCCGCCGTAGAACTGAACGGGGGGTTCATCAGTACAAGACTGGGTTTCACATCGTCCGGGAGCACATTGTTCAGTTGTTCCGCGTTCTCGTTAAAATAACGGTCAAAGCCCATGTTTTTAAGTACGGCCAGCCGCCGATCACTTAACTCGTTCACATCGACCGTAGCCCCCCACGCCTTGGGGAAAACAGCCAATCCGCCAATTCCGGCAGACGGTTCAAGGACAGTATCGCTTTTTTTTACATTTGCAACCCATGCCGCCAAATACGCGATGTTCGGAGGTGTTGAAAACTGCTGAAATTTCTGCTGCTCTTCTGTGCGCTTCGTTTGTGTTGGAAGCGTAGCCAAGAACTTATTAAGCCGTTCAACAAAGGAGGATGCGCTTTTCGCATTGCCGTTCGTATCTGGAACCGTTATTGTAAGGCTATCCAGAATGAACTTATTTACTGCAAGTTCAAGCGCGTCGTAGGCATCCTTCGGCGTGTATTTCCCCTCTGCCTGTGTTCCCCCGAAAGCTTTGTCTGCAAGGTCAAAAAGAACCGAAGAATTGAACGTGGTTCCTTTGACAATATACTTTTCAAGAAGATCACCTGCAAGCTCTTCAGAAGGGCTTTTTTTCGATACCAGTCGGTATCCATTCTCTTTCGCCTCTTTGAGCATGCGCTTATGGGCTTCCTCCCGCGCGTTAAATACCGGGTACGTAGGGGGCTCAGATGATGTATTGCGTTCTGTGCTGGTTTGCGGTATAATTGTTTCGGGAGGAGAAGCAGCTGACGTTTCGGACGTACTCTCACGCCGGGGGTTATCATCGGCAGTCTGCGTAACTCCCATCTTACTTAAATAAGCGGTTTCTATCCACAATTTATGGTGACTGTTATCGGCGGCAGCTTCAGAAATATAGTAAGTGCCGTCGATTTTTTTATACAATAGAAGGACAGGAGCGGGTTTCCCATCGGCTCCCATATGGGATTTGCTATATACCGGTTTCCCGCTTTGATCGACACATCTTTCAACTCCGTCGTAATTAGCAACAATATAACCCATGCGGGCGATATCATTAGGGTTCGCCATACTCGTATCGGCGGCCCCATTTTTTCCGTGGCGTTTGTCAATGTGCGTAAAACTGGAACGATCAGCCCACACCGTATAACCGGTAAAATCAGACCCCAGCGCCTGTTGAATATCCTTAGCCATGTGCTGTGAAACTGGCGCGATCTGAACGCGGTGGTTGCTTTCAGAACGGTTCTGTTGATACAGTTTTGCCAGCGTAAGCACTTTGTTATCGACGGAATCCAGATACTCCTGTTGTACCGCCCGCTCCGCTGCTGTGTATTGCGTCGGGTCCTTGAAGATTACGCCGGTGGATTTTGCCCCTTCCTGCGTGGCGGCCTTCCCGTCGGAATACGCGGCCGCTTGCGATGTTTTGTTCTCAGCCTTGCCAAAATTGTACGCCGAATAAAGCGCGTTCCCATCAAGCGGAGTATCCTCCGCAATCTCGGCCATGGTTGCGTTTGTGCTCTTTGCTTTTGCATATACATCCATATACGCGAGCGCATATTCAGCGGGTAAAAGGCCCGTATTGTGGTCGTAGTTTTTCAGAAACGCGCTCGCTTGTCCGCTATCCCCCAGCACTTTAGCAGTCTTTTCAAGGCTCGCCATTGTTTCATCCGTATACCCATACGAGTTATGAGAAATTTCGCTTTCGTTCGCTGGCGTTTCTGCGTTTTGCAATTCTGGCGTATTGGGTTCCTGCTGTGCTTGCGCGGGCTGCCCCGAAGGGGATACGGTTTCGGGTGTTTGATCAAGCGTAACGGAAGGGAGTGGCTCGTCCATTGGCGTTGTAGCTTCAACGCCACGAACGGGCACGCTTTGCGTGTTGCCAGAACTGAATTTTACGCTGTTGTTTGTTTTTACTATTTTCGGCTTGCTTTGGGCATCAAAAGACTGCACGGACGGTTGCTCGCCCGTGGCAGGCGCGTCTTGCAGCGCTGCCTCTTGCGCGGCTTTATTCAATATGTTTTGAGGGGTTACGCCCGTTTCGGCCTCGCCCTGTTCGGCCTTCGGTTGCGCTTGTTGTGTGGCCTGCACGCCCTCCTGCGGAAGGGCCGATTTCTCGCTTGTCGCTTGGTTTACAATCGAACCAAGGCCATAACTTGCCGCCGCGCTCACGGTACCGCTCAAAGCGCCAACCAAGCCGGCCCTAACAATATTCCCAACAAGATTCTTGTTTGCTTCCGCCTCGGCTTCCTGCATGCTCATGCCGGCCGCCATGTATTGCTGAATCGATTGCGAGCGATCGCTCATAACGCCCATGATGGCCGTGTCGCTCAAGGATTCGATCGCTTCGCTCGCCATTTCGCCGGGCGCTTCTTCGAGCGCGCTGCTTAGCGTGCGAGTAATCAGCCCCTTCAAGCCCTTCGCTCCGCCATCGGCGAACGCGCCAAGAACCTCTCCAACAGGGAGAAGTTCGGTCGCGGTTTCAGCAATCAGAGTAACACCGCCGGAAATTAAGGCCTGCTCGTTTGTGCCGCCCTTCATTTTGACGGACTGAATTGTATCCGAAGCTGCTGACATCCCCATGCCGGCAAGCGATCCGCCCATCGTGCCCATGCCTGCGACCATAGACGCGCCCATATCTCCGATGGATGTTCCAGCGTCGTATAACATTTGCGCAACGTTGTTCCCAAAAGTACCTTCGCCTAAGTCGTTTTCAATTTTTTGCTTTACCGCAGAACGCGGCGTGTTGGTATACTGGTTCGCGTCAAAGTACTCGCTATACGGGTTTATGTTCTTTCCGCGAATCCCCTGCGCTATTCCGTAAAGCGAGCCGGCGATCTTCGCGGGGGATGTGACGACGGAAGCTGCCGTGGCTGCCACAGGGTGCTGCTCCGCGAAAGAAGTGAGATTTTCTTGCTGGAAGTTATACTGCCGCTTGTCAAGGCTATCCTCGGTTTCAGATTTCAGGCCGTTGAAATAAGCGCTCGCTTCCGGTAGCCCCTGCGTCTGCGCAACGTAGTAATACGTGTCCCGTTCTTCCTGCGTCATGCGGTCTGCAACGGTCGCATTACGCCCGGGGCCGCCGCTGCTGTACGTATCATACGTGCCGGGAGCTTTCTCGGACGCAAGGACAGACTTCATTATGTCTTTGTCTGGGTCGGAATCCCTGTCCCCGGCAAAATCAGTATGTTCATTCTTAAATTGGTCAACTTTCGCGCGGAAGTCCGCTTTCTTCGTAACATAGGGAAGATAGTTTTCCTGCTTGTTTCGGAAAATCGGGATTCCATTTCCATCATCCGCTTTTAACACGGGGGTATCCGATGTAATCGCACCGTACGGGTTTTCTTTCTGGCTGGTCGCCTCGATTGCCGCCTGTGTGAGTCTATCAGTTGGGGACGCTGCCGTTTGCAAGCTTCTCAACCGCTGACCCGGGATGTTGTCATTTTCCTGGAAGTTAAGGTTGGAACCAACTTCGCGCGGTTTGGACTGCTTGTCCTCCTGCACCTGCCGCTTGGCTTCATTGCTCATTACTTTGTTGTCATATAAGCGTTTAAGCGCGGCACGCTCCTCCTCGATACTGGAGGATACGCGCTTCCCCTGCGCAGATTTGAGCCTTGATGTGCGGCTTTCGATTTCGCCAAGCATTTTCTCGGCACTTCCGGCGCCTGATTTTTTATCAATGCTTTCCGCATTTTCGTTGACATACCGGCGAGCATAATAAGCGTCTTTATACGCTGCTTTTGTGTCAGAATAGCTTTTACTGTCAGCGTTCCCTCGAAGTATGGAATTGCTCTTTTCAATAAAATCTCCATACTTGTTCTTTTCGCCGCTTACATGGGAAAACACGTCGTTCACGGAACGCCCGGAGGCAGTACGTCCCTCATCATACATTTTTACGTATTGGGAAAGATCAGAATCGCCCTGCGAAGAAGATTGTTTGCGTTCCTTTTCTTCGTACAGTTTCTTGAGCGTCTTTTTCATCTTTGCGTTGTTGGACATATCAGCACATCCTTTCAGGAACGCTTCGCAATCATTGCCTTGAGATAGTCAGAGTAAGAGTTGGTGCCCGACACAGAAGATGAGCCTGAAGATTTGCGACGTGTCCACTCGCTGTTTGTCATAATGCCGCTATCGCCAGTAAGCGCGGCGTATTCGTTGTACGATGTTGGCAACGAATACGAGGTTCCGCTGCTCTTTTTACTACTCCCGCCGCTGCTTCGCTTGGAGGATGTTGCCGCCGCAAGCGATTTCGTATAATCGTCCTGAGCCTTCTGGTACCAGTACGTGCGGTCTGCCTGCCATGCGGCCAGATCGTTCTCATAGCGGTTATATTCCTGCTCGCTCATATCGTTTGCGGCATTGTACAGAAACTCCAGCTCGGTGTTATAATCGCTGACACTATCACGATATTGGTTATAGAACACGCTCTCCTGATTTTGCAGGGTCGTGATGTTGTTGTTCAACGTCGTGCCTTCGTCCTGATACTGCTGGTAAGCGTCGCTCCGAAGTTCCGGAAGCATGTCGTTCAATTTTGACAGGTATTCTTGATAGGTTTGTTGCCCAACGCTTTGGGCGTAGCTGTTTCCATATCCCCCGGAGAGGGCGACCGCCTGACCGATCGCATCCCGGCTCGCCTGTTGCCCCTGCCGCTGGTAGCTTTCCGAATACTGCTGATACAGCGGATCCGTGCTTGAATCATAAGAAAAACTCTTTCGGTTCAACGCCTTGTCAATCAGGCTTTGAATCTGATCGCCGTATTTACTGACGTAGCTTGACGGCTTTTTCAGATTGTTGACTGAACTCCACGCGTCCTTGACCGCTTGGCTTTCGGTATATGTGGGTTTGTTGCTTTCATAGTTCGTGGATGTGGACGGGGTTGTGTAATACGTTCCCGTAATTCCGCCCAGCGCTGTTTTAGAACTGCTCGTTGTTCCGCTGGACTTTTTCGCCGTCGTACCGGACGCGGCTGACGTTGCGGCCTGACTTTTCAGGTAGCTCGCCGCGCTTGCCGCAGCAAGCTTCTCCGTATCTTCTTTATTGCTGGCCATATTCGTCGCCCCCTATCGTCCAACAAATACCTTGAGTTCCCGCGCCTGCGCGTTAAAGGAAACGCCCGTGATTGCCTGATACCCCGTATACGTCTGTTCCGTTGTCCACAGGCTCGCGCCGTCCTCTGCCACCCGCTCGGTCAGCACTTCCACCGGGTTCAGCGCTCCCGGCGCGCCCAGTACCGCCGTCAAGTCCCCGAAGGCAACCGCATCCACCGGATGCACACAGATCACCAGCAGATCAACCGCCGTC
>Ga0116170_10003217_pt1 | contig 15354 bp, 13 predicted proteins | sample AD_JPNHW1_MetaG_FD_89797 | JGI IMG/M metagenome (GOLD analysis project Ga0116170, IMG submission 89797) | Active sludge microbial communities of municipal wastewater-treating anaerobic digesters from Japan - AD_JPNHW1_MetaG | ecosystem: Engineered > Bioreactor > Anaerobic > Digestate | place...
AGATATTGATAAATAATTACCTCGCGTTATCTTTCGGACTATTCTCAGATAAAATTAATAAAAGTGATATAAATGAGGATGTTCTAGTTAATAAAGCTTCAGTTTCAACAGCTAGTTCAAAATTGGGGGAAAAAGAAATTGAAGATAGTGAAATATATTTGAGACTCCTTTATTTGAATTTGAAAAGTATTGGAAACGACGATAGTTTTTTATCTTATAATCTATGGTCTGATTGGTTTAAAAATGGATCATTCTCAGCACAAAATATTGAGTCATTTTTATTATCATCATCTTTTGTTGTTGAAGAAAAAAAAAGTGATCCTTCATGGTATAAACTTTGGTATTGGAGAGATTTAAAAGATGATGAGATAGATAGTGTTTATGAAGAAGTTTTAAAAGATTTGGAAAATGGAAAATACCTGTTTGCTCCTCATGTTCTTCATACAGCTGGAATTCTTTTTGCAAGTTCTAAAAGGGGATTTGTAAAAGAAAGCATTCTGGAATTAAAAGATAAGATGATTGAATACATTAACAAAAATGGAGAAAGATTTGAGTATTTATCGCCGGTTGATTTCTTTTTAGAAACAGAGGAGTGGGGCGGTTTAGGATATGCTTCTAAAGACACGGAAGAGTTTAAAGAAATAAAAAAATTAATATATGAGAAACTTGTGATTGTTGCTGATAAACAAGCAAGAAAATGGGTGCCGGAATTATTTAGAATAATAAAAGAAGAGCCTGATAAGTTTTACAGGATGTTGATCCTTGATGAAGAAAGAAGAGGATATATAAGCATCCCAATACTTAAAAAAGAAGATGCTGAAAGCATATTTAAAATTGTTCTGGACAGTAAAGCTAAAGGTAGGATTTTTCATACCTTAGAAGAAAGGGTAAATAAATTTAATGGAAAACCTGAATTTGAGGAAGAAAGAACATTTTACAAAGAATTAATGAGTAAGGTAAGCTCATATATTGATGAGAATAAAGGAAAGGTGAGTGCTTATGTTTTAGATGAAATCTGCAAAAAAGAAATAGATAGATTAAAAAGTGAAGAAGCAAAAGAAAGTTCAGCTGTTGTTGCAAATCCTCAAGATCAATAGCAGGCTGAAGGCTTGCGTTATCTCAGCCCACGCCCAGCGGGCTGTGACAAATCCCTAAATATACTTTCTGAACCGTTTCATTGAGACTGCGAACAGGATTTTCACAATTTAGGTAAATTTGATAAAATTATTTCCGGTTCAATAGATATTTTTGAAAACGCAAACCATTTCTTTCCAAGATCTTTGAGTGAAGCACCGACATGGTAGACAGTTTCTTCGTCAATTATTAGAAATCGGTCATGTGATCTTTCAAAAACTTTTATTTCAATGGGTTCATACTGTGCGTTGTGCTTTTCAAGGTCGAGCTTTAACTGCCTAGTGAGTTTGGCTGTGTAAATAGTTGTTTTTACACCTGAATTCCGTTTAGAAAGCATTGCGAGAATCGTTTCATCAATATAGTTGTCAATCAAAATAATAGAAGTCGTTGCTTCTTTGATAAATGAAACAACTTTTTCGTAAGCATCAAAAACCTGACCTTCAAAGAATATCCCTTCTTTTAAAGGTAATGCTTTCTGAATAATAAGCTCAAATTTTTTGTCATGTTCGGACAATTTCTGCTCGATCTGTTCAATACGATGATTCAGTGCATATCCCTTCATTAAATAGTTCTTAAGAACTTGATTCGCCCAGATACGGAATTGTGTTCCTCGACTGGATTTAACACGGTAACCCACTGAAATTATTACATCAAGATTGTAGTAATCAACAGCATATGTTTTGCCGTCGGTTGCAGTTGTTGCAAAATTTGCAATAACTGAATTTTTTTCAAGTTCGCCTTCTTTGAAAATATTTTTTATATGCCTTGATACTGTGGACTTGTCTCTTCTGAAAAGTTCTGACATTTGCTCCAAAGAAAGCCATACAGTTTCACCTTCCAATCGCACTTGGAGAGTTGAAATGCCTTCATCGTGTTGATAAATCACGATATTGTCTTTTTCATTTTTTAGTTCCATGATTTTCTCTAACGCAAGTTAAATACTGTCAAATATAGCAGTATATTTTTTGCCGTCAAATTATTTAAGGAAAGATTTATGGGAATAACGATGTCAAAATATTTATGGATGCATTTTGTCAATACACTGATGAACTATTAGAAATGATAAAAGAAGTTGATAAAGACAGGGAATAATCCAGACAAATCCCTAAATATACTTCCTGAACCGTTTCATTGATATGGCGAAGATGACTATTCCTGTGGCAAGCATTGCGGCGAGGCTCTGCCAGATGTCGATGAACTGTGAGCCTTTCAAGAATAAGCCCCTGACAATTATGAGGAAATGGGTGAGCGGTATGGCTTGTGCGATATACTGGAACATTACCGGCATGTTCTCAACGGGGAATACAAATCCTGAAAGATAGATGAACGGCATCATTATGAAAAACATGACTGTCATCATTGCCTGCTGCTGAGTTGACGAGATTGTCGATACAAAAAGCCCAAGCCCGAGCGTGTTGAAAAGGAACAGGAGCGCTCCGCAGAAAAGGAGAAAAAAGCTCCCTTTGAAAGGTATTCCGAAAAGAAAAATTGCAACAGTAGTGACCAGTGCTACATCAATAAGTCCGATCATGAGGAACGGAATGAGCTTTCCGGCAAGTACCGGCGCTTTTTTGATGGGTGTGACTATGAGCTGTTCGATAGTCCCCATCTCTTTTTCACGAACTATCGCCATAGAAGTGAGCATGACGGTGATTATCATCAGAATGAGTCCCATGATCGCCGGGACCATGAAATTTCGCGTCTTCAGTTCGGGATTGAATAGGAGTCTCTGCTCAAGAGTGACTTGCGGAATTGTTCTGATGCCCATAACTTCCATTTTGTTAAGCAGTATTTTTGTGCTGTACCTTGCAGTTATCTGAGCGGCGTAATTGAATGTATTTGTTGCATAATTTGTGTCACTTCCATTGATGATAAGCTGGATGGCAGCACTGTTCCCGCTTTCGATATCGTGTCCGAATCTGGCAGGAATGACAATGGCACCTTGAATGACACCTGATTCGAGCAGACCGTCTATTTCACTGCTTTTATCGATATTTACAGTTCTTTCAAAAAATCTTCCCGAAAAATAACGGTCAAGATATTCGGCACTTTCCTCGGATCTGTCATTATCGCAGACTGCCATAGGAATTCTTTCCACATCAAAGTTTGCGGCAAATCCAAGAACGATAAGCTGAAGGACAGGTGCCATGAAAAGAATGACAAACATCTTTCTATCCCGTTTCAACTGAAGAAGTTCTTTCCAGATCATAAATTTGAGCATAACACCTACACCAGTTTAACTTTTTTGAGCCTTATTGCTGAAACCCCGAGCATAATTATCGCAAATACAGCAAGAGCGATCAGATCGCCCATACCGCTGTCAAATCCCGAACCTCTCATAATTATTCCGCGGAGCAGATTCACAAAATATTTTGCAGGAACGATTGTTGTAATTGCTTGAATTATATAAGGCATTCCGGCGATCGGAAAAATGAATCCTGATAGAAGAAGTGCCGGCAGAATGCTTGATAAAGCGGCAATAAAAAAAGCAACCTGCTGAGATGTTGTTACCGTGCTTATCAGAATTCCCTGAGCCAGAGCGCAGAGAATAAAAAGTGTCGATGAAATGAACAGAAGCAGATATGAGCCTTTCACTTCGACTCCGAACGCCAGATATCCGACAACAAGGATGATCACTGTCGATAAAAGCGAAATGATGAGATATGGGAGTGTTTTGCCGATAATTACGCTGGTTGCTGAAAGTGGAGAAACAAGAAGCTGTTCCATTGTTCCTTTTTCCCTTTCTCTGACAACGGAAAGTGATGTCGAAATGGCACCTGTTATCATCAGAATGAACACAATCAGCCCTGCGACAAGGAAAAGGCTCGATTTCAACTCGGGATTATACCATATCCTCGGTTCAATATTTATCGGAGGTTCAATTTTTCTACCATATTTTGAAACAAAGGCGGTAATTGTCTTTTGCGAATAACTGTTAGTAAATGCAGCAATATAGCCCTGAACAATGCTTGCCGTTCTTCCGTCAGCACCGTCGATCATCACCTGAACTGTCCCTTTTTCACCGGCGGCAAGGTGCTCTCCGAACTTTTCCGGAATTATTATTGCCGCATTCAACGCTCCTGTATCAAGAGAATTGTCAATTTCATTTCTGTTTTCAAACACAATGTCTAGTCTGAAATATTCACTTGAAGAAATAGCTGCTACAAAATTGCGCGAAGCATCAGATCTGTCATTATCAAGAACTCCGAGTTTGATATCTTTCACATCAAACGACAGAACATATCCGAAAACCAGCAGAAGCATTGCAGGAAAGAATGCAAGCATCAGAAGTGTGCGGGTGTCTCTTCTGATCTGGATAAACTCTTTTTTCATAACAGCTTTAAGACTCATTTTCCTCTAGTAGCCAGATAAATAAAAACATCTTCAAGAGTCGGTTCGGTATCTGCATATTTTTTATCATTTCTTTTAAGCATTTTTTTAAGTTCCGCCGGAGTATCATCAGCGACGATATCACCGTCCACAATGAACGATATCCTGTGACAGAACTCTGCTTCATCAAGAAAGTGCGTGGTTACAAAAACAGTAGTTCCTGCAACTGACAGATCATTGATGATATTCCAGAAATTGCGTCGCTGGACCGGATCAACACCTGCTGTGGGTTCATCAAGAAAAATGATCTCAGGTTCATGGATCATCGCACAACCGAGGGCGAGCCTCTGCTGGAAACCTCTCGGAAGTGATCCTGACGGAGTATCTGCAACTTCTGAAAGTGAAAGAATATCAATAACTTCCGCTATCCTTTTTTTAAGTTTACCTTTTCCGAGACCGTATATTCCGCCGAAAAAATAGAGATTCTCCCTGACCGACAGCTCTTCATAAAGTGAAAATTTCTGACACATGTAACCGATATGCTTTTTTACTTCCTCAGGATTTTTCCCCACATTGAATCCGGCAACTTCAGCTGTTCCGCCATCAGGCTCAAGAAGACCGCAAAGCATTTTTATTGTTGTCGATTTCCCTGCACCGTTTGCACCGAGAAAGCCGTATATCTCACCTTTATTTACATGAAATGAAATTGATTTTACCGCCTTGAATGAACCGAAATGCTTTTCAAGTTCCGCAACGGTTATTATTTTTACAGGTTCAGTCATTTTTTACACCGTTTTCCAGCAGATCAATGAACACATCTTCAAGTGTCGGCTTTATTTCCCTAATGTTTTCAATATTGACCTTATCTTTAAGAATTACGGATAGATAACTCTGCCCTTCAGTGTTTCTGGCAACACCGGCGTGAAGTTTATTCCCGAATATCTGGACAGACTTTATATCTGCGGCAGTTTCAATAATTTTTTTAGCTTCATGAACATCGTTTGATGATATCTCAAAAAGGTGATCGGGATATTTTGATTTTATTACTGCCGGAGTATCACAGGATATCACAGATCCTTTATTCATGAACGCAATATAGTCACATTTTTCGGCTTCATCAATATACGGTGTAGATATTATTATGGAAACTCCTTGAGATGCAATGTTTTTCAAGATCTCCCAGAAATCACGGCGTGCAACAGGATCGACACCGTTTGTTGGTTCATCAAGAAAAATTATCTCGGGAGTGTGTATAAGAGTGCAAGTTAGAGCGAGCTTCTGTTTCATTCCGCCCGAAAGCGCTCCTGCCAGACGATTCCTGAATTGAAAAAGTCCCATATAATTAAGCAGTTCATCCTTTTTAGGTTTGTAATTCTTAACATTGTGGATACTTGCAAAAAAGTCGATATTCTCGTCAACGCTCAGATCACCGTAAAGAGAAAATTTCTGCGAAAGATATCCGATCTTCGGAATAAGCTGGTATTTCTGCTTCACTGTATCAAATCCAAGAACTGTGCAAGTGCCTGAATCCGGTTTCAAAAGTCCGCAGAAAAGTCTGATGAGAGTTGTCTTTCCTGCTCCGTCAGGACCTATGATCCCGAAAGTAGAACCTTTTTTCACATCGAAGGAGACGGCATTAAGAGCCTTATTTGCTCCATATAGAAAAAAGGCATTTTTTATTTCAAGAACAGAATCCATTTTATTCTCTGGTTTTATTTATAACGATATCGGCAGGCATTCCCGGCTTGAAAATGCGGTCTTTATTTTCAACGATCACCTTGAATTCATAAACTGTTTTGACCCTTTCATCAGCAGTCTGTATGGTCTTTGGCGTGAATTCTGCTTCAGAAGATATTGCCGCAACCCTGCCGGGGAAACTGATTCCGGGAAAAGTGTCAATGAAAACCTGTACTTCGGCACCGTTCTTTACAAATCCGAGTTCTTTTTCAGGAACAAATGCTCTTATTTTGACTTTGCTTATATCGCTCACTGTCAATATCGTAGCTCCCGGACTTACAATTTCGCCCGGTTCAGCAAGCCTGTGAAGAACAGTTCCGTCAGAAGGAGCAGTAATTACGCAGTCATTAACCTTTTTCTGAAGTATCGCTTTCGACGATTCAGCCTGTTCAACTGATGCAATAACAGAGTCTATTTCTTCCTTTTGAGCGCCATTCCGGAGTTTTTCAAGAACATGTCTGCTCTGTTCAAGCTGGGACTGTGATCTGTCGCGCTGAACTTTCATGTCGTCAAATTCTTTCTCGGTGATACTGCCGACCTGAAAAAGTTTTTCAAGCCTGTCATATTCTTTCTGAGCCTTTTCGAGACCGATTTCCGCCTGTTTTATAACTTCGGAAGCAGAGCCGATATCTTCTTTTCTTGCACCGTTCCTGATAAGCCGCAATCTGGCTTTTGCACCTTTGATGACCGTATCAGCCTGAATGATCTGAAGTTCATAGTCCCGGCAGTCGATTTTTGCTATGACGGAATCTTTTTTCAGTTCATCGCCTTCATCATAATTAAGTTCCGTCAGTTTTCCGCCGACAAGAGCCGATATTCTTACATCTTTTGATTCGACAGTTCCTGAAAGTGTCAGAACGGCGGATTCCTCTTTTTTGCATGACGAAAAAGCCAGAATCGTTAAACTTATCAGAATTATTGAATTTATTCTCATTTTAACTGCTCCCTGACCTTGTCTGTTAATATTCCTTCAAAAAGAACCATTTTCATCTGTGCAATAAAATCAGAAGGGCGTAAATTCAACTCAGAGAACATTGCGGGATTTGCAAACCGTTGTAATATTCCCATGAAAATGCGCAAAAAAAGATCGACATTCAGATCGGCCCTGATACTGCCGTCAGTTTTACCTTTTTCAATAAGAGTTTTCATTCTTTCAAAAACAGTCAGTCTTTTTTCTTCTATCATGTTCCAGACATCGGGCATCATTTTTATGTCCAGCATCATTGCCTCAGAAACATCCTGATTGAGCGAACGGAAAACTTCAAACATTCCTTTAAACCCGGCAGAAACCGAATTGCTTGAATCAAGGATCTGATGAATATGCGAAATTTTTCCGGTTATTATTTTATCAACGCATTCTTTTATCAGATCATCTTTTGAAGGATATACCTGATAAATTGTTTTTTTGCTCATTTTGCACGCCGAAGCGATCTCGTCCATGCTTATTCTTTTAAAACCATAAACGAAAAAAAGTTTTTTTGCCTCATTTAAAACCTGCTCACGAAGCACATCGCTCATAACTGTCACCTCCGGAAACTTTGAAAACTTTGAAAACTCAAAAAACCCAAGTGGTTTTCATGTTGCTCCAAAAATTATAAAAGTCAAGTTGTTTTATACAGAGCAACATTCTGTCCCAAAACTTTTTCAACTTACCCAGTCCCTCACTGAAAGAGTTGGAAAAATATTACACAACAGTCATTTCAAAATTCTTGAAAATTGAATCCATATTAGATATATTGAACTCAGTTACATGTAAAACTGGAATTGTTATATTGATTCTATTTCGGAGGTTTGAATATGAGTGAAAATAGTTATCCTGGTTTTTTAAATGAAGTGAAGGTCAGAATAAGAGCGGCTCAGAACAAAGCTGCTTTTTCAATAAATTCTGAAATGATAATGATGTATTATGACTTAGGAAAAATGATAGATATTAAGCAGAAGCAAGAAGGATGGGGCGCATCTGTCATTCCCAGATTATCAAAAGACATTCAAAATGAACTGCCTGAAATAAAGGGATTCTCGGAAAGAAATATCGGTTATATGATTAGATTTGCAAGGGAATATGGAGATTCTGAAATTTTGCAACTGCCGGTTGCAAAATTAGAAAACAAATCAGCTCAGATAAGAAAATTAATTGTCAGTCTAACTTGGAGTCACAACATTATTTTGATTGAAAAAGTAAAAGATTTGAAAATTCGTAGCTGGTACATGGAAAAAACCATAATGAACGGGTGGAGTAAAGAAACACTTGCTTTGATGATAAAAAGTAAACTTTATGAAAGGGATGGAAAATCGGTTAATAATTTTGATGAATCGCTTCCAATTGAACATTCTGAATCTTTGAAAAATATTTTAAAGGATCCTTATGTGTTTGATTTTATGACACTTTCTGGTACATATAAAGAAAGAGAGCTTGAAACAGGACTGATAAGACATCTTGAAAAGTTTCTTATTGAACTTGGACAGGGATTTGCATTTGTCGGTAGGCAGTTTCATTTTGAGGTTGACGAAAAGGATTTTTATATCGACCTTCTTTTTTATCATCTAAAACTCAGATCTTTTATTGTGATTGAACTGAAAAAAGGTGAGTTTAAGCCTGAATATGCAGGGAAGATTAATTTTTACTGCAATATTGTAGATGATAAATTGAAACAGGAAACAGACAATCCAACGATTGGTCTGATCCTTTGTCAAAATAAGAATAAAATCATGGCGGAATATTCGGTTAGAGGAATCAACAATCCAATTGGTGTTTCAGAATATGAGTTGATGCAGGCTCTCCCTGCTGATTTGAAATCATCTCTGCCGACAATTGAAGAAATTGAGAAAGAGTTGCAAAAAGAAATTCCAGACCAAAAACGATAAAAAACTGACTGGATTCTTTTTATTTAAAATCTGTTATAAAAATTGATTTTTAAAACTACAAAGTATATTGTCAATGCGAAGCAACGATAATGCTTATCCTAAAAAGGACTTTTGCGAATATATGACTATTCTGGTGGGAAAATGGTAAGAAAAAGAACTTTGATTACTGAGATGGATGAAGGTGATATAATAATTCCTGATTCGAATTGTTATTTTCTGGTGAAAAAATCGAATGTGAAGGTTGGAAAGAACGGTCAGAGATACATGGATGTCGAGCTTTTTGACGGTGTCGGTTCGGTAAACGGGAAGGTGTGGGATCTCGACCATGATGTCGAGGAAGCTCTGCAAAGCGGGAATGTGATCAAGATATTGAACGGGAAAGTGACAAAATATCAGAGTGTGACACAGGTTGTCATCAATGATGCGGGAATAGTTCCTCCCGACAAGATAGATTCAGAGTGCAAGGGTATTCTGCCGGAGTCAAAGTTCAGTGTTGAAGAACTTGATGAAAGATGGAAAGATATCTCATCCTTCCTGAATGAAACACATAAAAAACTGCTCGATGGTTTCGAAAAAAGCGGAAAAATCTGGGATCTTTACACAACAATCCCTGCCGGAAGAAGTATGCACCATGCCTGTAGAAGGGGTTTGTGGGAGCATTCACTCAATGTAGCTGAGATCGCCGCTTACATTGCAGAGCAGTATGAGGAAAGATACAATGTTGACAAGTCGCTGGTAATACTTGCTTCTTTGATACACGATATCGGCAAAGTATTCGAATTCCAGCTGAATCCTGTAACAGCAATGGTAGAAAGATACTCAGATAGAGGCAAACTTCTCGGACACATTTATATGGGAACCACATGGATCGAAAAACTGGTTTCGACCGTTCTTCCCGATGATGTTGACCTTAAAGTGGAGCTTCTACACATTATGCTGAGCCATCACGGCGAATATGAATTCGGTTCGCCTAAAAAACCGAAAACGATGGAAGCACTTATAGTTTCGATGTGTGACAATCTCGATGCCAACCTTGATGCGATAAAGATAGGGCTTGATTCTGAAATGGAAGGTAACTGGACTAAATCGATTTATATGCTTCAGAGGGCTTTTTATAAAAAAGGAACAGGTAACGATATTGACTTAGAGTCCAAAAATGTTGGAAATGACTAAACAAAACGGAGGATTTCATGGAAAAGATTCGTGTTGCTATTAATGGTTTCGGAAGAATTGGAAGAGCAGTTTACAGAATTGCTGACAAAAGCGAAAAGATCGAGATCGTTGCAATCAATGATCTTACCGATCCTAAAACCCTTGCCCATTTGTTGAAGTACGATTCTGTTCACGGAGTCTGGGGTCACGATGTAAAAGCCGGTGAATCTTCAATTCTTGTTGACGGAAAGGAAATAAAGATCATTGCTGAAAAAGATCCGGCAAAACTTCCATGGAAAGATATGAAGATTGATGTCGTTCTTGAATGTACAGGTCTTTTCACTGCAAGAGAAAAAGCAAATCTTCATATTGAGGCAGGCGCAAAGAAAGTTCTCATTTCAGCTCCGGCAAAAGGCGAAGATATTACTGTTGTTCTCGGCGTCAACGATTCACTTTATGACAAGAATAAACACAACATAATCTCGAATGCAAGCTGTACGACCAACTGTCTTGCTCCAATAACCCACATCATGCACAAACATTTCGGCATAAAACACGGATTTATGACGACAATTCACTCATATACAAACGATCAGAGAATTCTTGACCTTCCGCATAAGGATCTCAGAAGAGCAAGAGCCGGTGCACTTAACATGATTCCGACCACAACAGGAGCTGCGAAAGCGATCGGTCTGGTTATTCCTTCACTTAAAGGAAAGCTCGATGGTATTTCGGTAAGAGTTCCGACACCCAATGTAAGTCTTGTCGATGCTGTTTTTGTTCTTGAAAAGGAAGCAACAGTTGCAGAGATCAACGCACTTATGAAAAAATATGCAGAAGGCGAAATGAAAGGAATTCTGAGATATTGTGACGAACCTCTCGTATCTTCAGATTTCAACGGTGATTCCCATTCATCCATACTTGATGCACAGAGCACGGCAGTTATGCAGGGCAATATGGTCAAACTGCTCAGCTGGTATGACAATGAATGGGGTTACAGCAGTAGAATGGTTGATGTTCTGGGCAGACTTTTTTAATGACAGCAGGTATATAAATGAGCTATCTCGACACCTTGAATGTGAAATGTATTAATGAGCTTGCAATTAGAGAAAAACGGGTTTTTATCAGAACTGACTTCAATATTCCTATTGATGAAAAAGGTGTTGTCACCGACATTAACCGCATTGAGCTTACACTTCCGACTATCAAACATGCTCTTGAACACAATGCGAGAGTGATAATAGCATCACATTCAGGCCGCCCTGAAGGTGGCAACAGGGATGCTGCCTGTTCACTTGAACCAGTTGCTGCGGTTCTCGCAGAGCTTCTTGAAAAGGAAATTTTCTTTTTTGAGGATTGTGTCGGTATGGGCGCTCAGCAGATGGTCAGAGATCTGAAGCCCGGGCATATTCTTGTGCTCGAAAATCTCAGGTTCAGCGAAGATGAGAGAAAAAATTCATCGTCATTTGCAAGAGAACTTGCAAAGATGTGTGATGTCTACATTAATGACGCTTTTGGTGTTTCGCACAGAAAAGAGGCATCTGTCTATGCTCTTCCTCAGCTTATTGATACAAAAGGGATGGGTTTTCTGATGAAGCATGAGATCGAAGAGCTTTCAAAGCTTATCGGTCTGAAAAGAGGTGACCGTTTTTATTCGATAATAGGCGGCTCAAAAATTGCCGACAAGATCTCGATAATCAGACCTATGCTTGAAGTTGCCGACAGAATAATGATAGGTGGAGAGATGGCGTATACTTTCCTTGCGGCAAAAGGGATCAGGCTTGGTAATTCGAGGGTCGAAGAAGACCGTATTTCGGTTGCCAGAGAAATAATAAAAGGTGCGGAAGCAAGAGGTGTCGAATTGATACTTCCTGTCGATCATATTGCTGCAGCCGATATAAATTCAACAGAAACGGTAATATGTTCCAACAGCGATTTCCCGGAAGGGATGACAGCTTTTGACATCGGACCTGAAACTTTGAAGCTTTATATTGCAAAACTTGAAGGCTGCCGTGAGCTTTTCTGGAACGGTCCGGTGGGCGTTTTTGAACATGATCAGTTTGCAAAAGGCAGTATCGATCTTGCCAGAGCCGTTGTGGAAACGAAGGCACATACAGTTGCCGGAGGCGGAGAAAGTGCGGCATTGATGAAAAAAGCAGGCGTCAAGGAGAAGTTCAGTCACATTTCAACAGGTGGCGGAGCCAGTCTTGAATTTTTAAGAAACAATACATTACCTGGAATAGATGTTCTAAGATAACGGGGAGAACCGGACAGATGAACAGTAAAAAGACTAAATACATTTTTTTTACAGGCGGCGTTGTATCGTCGCTTGGCAAAGGTATCGCTTCAACAACAGTAGGTGCGCTTCTTGAAAGCAGAGGAATAAAGGTGAATCTGCTTAAATTCGATCCTTACATCAATCTGGATCCCGGAACTATGAGTCCGTTTCAGCATGGTGAAGTGTTTGTGACAGAAGACGGCGCCGAGACAGATCTTGATCTCGGACATTATGAAAGGTTCTGTGATGTCACTCTGAAAAGGGACAACAATTTCACAACCGGTCAGATATACGATGCCGTTCTTAACAAGGAAAGAAGAGGCGAATATCTTGGAAAGACCGTTCAGGTAATTCCGCATATCACAAACGAGATCAAGAGCAAGATAACAAATCTTGGTAAAACTGCTGATATAGTTCAGGTCGAGATAGGCGGAACTGTCGGCGACATTGAGAGTCTGCCGTTCCTTGAGGCGATAAGGCAGTTTGCGTATGATGTCGGCAGGGAAAATGTTCTTTATATTCATCTGACACTTGTGCCGTTTATCAAAGCCGCCGGTGAATTCAAGACAAAGCCTACACAGCACAGTGTCAAAGAGCTCCGGGCAATAGGTATTCAGCCTGATATACTTCTGTGCCGCTGTGAGAAAGAGCTTACCGAAGACATGAGAGAAAAGATCAGCCTTTTCTGCAATGTGAAAAAAGAAGCAGTTTTTTCTGCGATAGATGTCGACAGTATTTATGAACTTCCGCTTCTTTACAGCAAACAGGGAGTGGATGATATTATTGCGAAATATCTCAATATCTGGTCAAGAAGTGCAGGACTTTCAAAATGGGAGACGATCAATAAAAATATCAAGAATCCGGAAGGGACAGTATCTATTGCGATAGTCGGCAAGTATGTCGATCTAAAAGAATCATACAAAAGTCTCAATGAAGCGCTGGTTCATGCCGGTATTGCAAACAGGCACAAAATGAATCTTGTCTATATTGACAGTGAGAAACTTGAAAAGGGCGAAATTTCGATAGACTGCCTAAAAGATGTTGACGGTGTTCTGGTTCCGGGCGGATTCGGCATTAGAGGTATTGAAGGAAAGATAAAAGCTGTTGAATTTGCAAGAACGAACAATGTTCCTTTCTTTGGAATATGTCTGGGTATGCAGATCGCAACGATCGAATTTGCAAGGCATGTCTGCAAGATGGACGGTGCCCATTCGATGGAATTCAATGAAAAGACGGCTTATCCTGTTATTGACCTGATGGAAGAGCAGAAAAGCATTAAAAATCTTGGCGGAACCATGAGACTCGGGGCTTATACCTGTCTTGTTGAGAAAGGAAGCCGTGCATCTGATGCATATAAAAACGGTGAGATAAGTGAAAGGCATCGTCACAGATATGAGTTTAATTCAAAATATGAAGAAGAGCTGAAAAAGTGCGGGCTTATGATAACAGGCAGAGATAAAGTCACAGGGCTTGTGGAAATGGTGGAGCTTCCGGATCACAAATGGTTCCTCGGATGCCAGTTCCATCCGGAATTCAAGTCTAAGCCGTTCGCTCCGCATCCTCTTTTCATGGCATTTGTAAAAGCTTCGATAGATAACAGGAAAAAGGTAAAATAGTGGCAAGTCTTTCAATGGAAAAAGATCCATCGAAAAAAGATCCTGATGCAATTCAGAGAGGTTCAGGGGCGAATCGGCAGGAACCTATTGAGTCAAAAGAATGGAAGCCGACAGTCAGGATGAAGAAACGGGATGAATCTCCCAGACAGAAACTGAGGATCAAGGATCTTTCTCCCGATAAGCAGTATGTGAAAGATGTTATTGATAATGAATTGAAATATTTTCTTCTTCTTTCGATCCCGGTCGTACTGACTGCAATCATTGCACTTATGGCAAGAGGTGACATCTACAACAGATTTGTGGCTTTTATAGTGAAATTATTCAGTAATTCGTAGAGAACCTTCCCGTAAGAAGCGGAGGTTTCCATGCGTAACATATTGATTATATTGTTTTTAACGGTTTTCTGTTCCTACACTTCGTGTAATTCAAACCACTATAAAACCGATTCCGATTCGACAATTGACGAAGAAGATATTGATATTTCTGATGACTTGTCCGACGATTTATCCGACGAAGTGTCAGACACGGAGTCGGAAGACACTGAACCGGATGAAACACCGGACATTGTCTACCCTGAACCCACTTGTATTGAGATCTATGATGGAGATCCTGAATCAAAGTTATGTTTCGGTCCGGTGAAAACAGATGTAAAATGCAACGGTTCCCCTGAAGATAATGAATTTGTAACGGTTCTTGAAGATGACAATCCTACAGGAAAAGTAGACAGCCCGATGGATATTAATGATGATTTTGTGTTTTTTCCTGTTGCTCCTGAAGATCCAGAGATTCGGGCCAACATTTACGGGTGTAATAGAAAAGAAGGACTTCTTTATGAAATTGTAACTTCCAAATATAACAATCAATATTTTTCAGTAGATGGCAACTTGATGGTTTTTATTGTTATTGATTCTGATGCCAAACTGTTCCTTGGCAATTTGAAAACAAATGACCTTAAGGAAATTAATGACTGGGGAAGTTACGGAAAACCTCAATTGAAATATCCGTTTGTTGTTTTTCCTGTTGATTATGAGAATCCGTTTATTCTCAATCTTGAAACAAATGAATCCAAAAAACTATCCAGATTGACAGGACCATTCCCCAGGAATGACGGGAAAAATCTTGTGCTCACGGGATATTATAAACAGCCCGGAGAAAGTGATGATGAGACACCGTTCGGGATAGCGACATGGATAGTTGACATGAAGACCTTCGAGACAAGACCGCTGAATGTAACAGCAACAA
>Ga0116170_10003218_pt1 | contig 15353 bp, 9 predicted proteins | sample AD_JPNHW1_MetaG_FD_89797 | JGI IMG/M metagenome (GOLD analysis project Ga0116170, IMG submission 89797) | Active sludge microbial communities of municipal wastewater-treating anaerobic digesters from Japan - AD_JPNHW1_MetaG | ecosystem: Engineered > Bioreactor > Anaerobic > Digestate | place...
CCAGTGTCCAGGTTGTCGCGTTATCATACCCTGCTGCAAGGCCGATTTGTCCGGTCGCAGGAAGGGATCCTGCCACGGGTGTGGTGGTAGTCGGCACCAGGTACACTCTCAGGTAGTCATAGGTGGCATCCGGGGATGTGATCTTATAATAGAACTGCAAGGTGATGGCCGATTCTCCTGCCGGGAAAGTCACATCCCGGTACATATGGTTTACATTCGCAGCAGCCTGTCCCGCCCATGAGGAGGAACTGGTGCCGCTGAATACGCAGTTGGCGCCGGCATAGGTGACCGGAGCTGAACCGACGTACAGCATGTTGGATGACCCGTTGACTTCGGTCCAGCCGTTTGCGGCAAAGGTGCCGCCCAGCTCAAACCCGCCGTTTCCTGTGGGAGAAACGAGGGTCGTTTGACCGAAAATGAATCCGCTCACCAGGATAAGGATGACGGAAAAAAGTAGCGCTTTTCTCATAACGATCTTATTTGGTTTGGTTTAGGGTGTACTCTCCGGAATGTATGGGGAATGCCATGAAGGCGTGCCGGGAGGCAGAATAAGGGAGTTAATGATACCAGGGGGTTCAATCATATAACCTCTTAATGTTCAACACACCAGAAAATTGATCGATGCTCAGGTACAGGAAAGGGAGCCAAATATAATCAAAAAAAGCCCAAAATCAATACCCTGACAAATAATTAACACTTGTTAGGATCTTCACTCTTCTCTTTTCAAAATAAAAAGCCGGCCCCGAAACATCGGGAACCGGCTTTTTAGTGACGAATGACGAGTGACAAATGACGAATCATTTGTCACTTGTCACTTGTCATTTGTCATTATACCAGCGTATTACCGGGTCTTGATCAGTTTGATCGTTTCCGCGTAGTTGTCGCCGATGATCTTCACGAAGTAGATCCCCGTCGGGAGGCTGGAAGTGCCGAATTCGTGGCTCTTTTCTCCAACCATCCGGGAGAAGAGGACTTTTTCTCCGCGTGCGCTGAAAATTTCAACGGTTACATCGCCAAGGGTCTGATCCCCCTTCTGCACCAGGGTGAAGTTCCCGTTGGTGGGGTTGGGGAAGAGATTGAACTGAGCGGTCCCGATTCCGGTCACCGGTTCATCCTTTCCGGTGGTTGCTTCCGTCATCTTGACAGCGCCGCAGTAAGAGGTGGAGATATAGCCATGGAAATATCCTCCTGCATACATGTGGGAGGTGGGAAGGATGGAGATCTTCTGCCCGGCGATCGCCGTGACGGAACCGTAGTTCAGAACGGTAAAGTAGGTGCCGCCTCCGGCAAAGGTCAGGGTGTTGGACGCATTGTAGCAGGCTTCTTCTTCTTCTCCTACCGTCACGCCCTGAATGGTGGTAAAGGCCGGTACCAGCGCGTTAACGGTGATGTCACAGGTTCCGGTGCTGGTGCAGTTGCTCGGGGCTGTAGCTGTGGCTGTATAGAGGGTGTTGATCGTCGGCTTAGCCCAGAGTGCCGTTGCATTTCCGCCCGTGTAAGGGATGGTGGCTGCGGCGTTGGTGTAAAGACCGCCTGTCGGCGACCAGGTGATCGGAGCCTGAGCCGTGCCGGTAATCCGTACATTGTCAACTCCCCAGTAATACCCATATTCGGCATAGAAGTGGAAGCGGATCTTGAAATTGGCCTGGTTGACGTAGGCCGACAGGTCTACCGTGGCCAGTGCCCATTCCGTCGAGGTACCGAAGACGGTGTCATAATACACTAACGGCGGCTGGATCCAACTGGTTCCGCCGTCGATCGACACTTCCACCTTGGCTGAGTCGGAAGTGCTGTACCAACGGAAGTACTGGTAGAATGTCAGCGTCAGGGAACTGTATCCCGTTGTGTTCATAGCGGGAGAGATCAGATCGGTGTTGGTAATGCCTCCCGAACCCTGTGCATCGCTGTTCGACAGGATGAAAATAGAGTTGTCGTTGCTGTGGAAGGAGGCATCCGACAGGTAAAGCATCCAGGCGGCATTGGCAGGTGTTCCGCCGGTGGAGTTGTTCACCGTGGTCCATCCTGTCACATTGCCGTTGAAGTCCTCATACAGCAGGTTTTCCGTGACCAGACCGCCTGTTGCGGTGATCGGCTGGATGGAACCTTCGAGGATGGTTGCCGTGGCGGGGGTCACGACCAGCCCGGCCGGGGCGGAATGTACCACCACAGAAGCAGCAGCTTCAGTGGCACAGCCACCTCCTGTGCCTGTCACGATGTAACTGCCGTACCCGGCAGCGGAAACGCCGGTGATGGTGGGATTCTGCAATGTCGAAGTAAATCCGTTGGGGCCGGCCCACAGGAATTCAGTAGCGAAGTCGGTATTGCAGGTCAGGGCCAGGGTGTTTCCTTCGCAAACCGGCGAATTGCTGGTACAACTGACGGTCGGATAGGTATGAACCTCCACCATCTTTTCGGGGGTTGTAAACGATAATCCGCTGTTGGCACAGGTGATGGTGCACTTGTAGTAGGTGGATACCGTCAGGTCGCCGGTTTCCTGGGTGGAAATGGTTCCGAGGTTGGTATAGGGGCCGCCGGAGGTGGTCGACGACATCCACTGGTAGGTGATTCCGAGGTCGGTGTAGTTCACACTGAGTCCCAGTGTGGTACCATTACCGGTACAGACAAAATTATCGCCTGTAATGGTCGAGGAGGCTGGTGTACCGGCACACGGTACTTTTTTAATACCGCCGAATTCGTCGGCGCCGATGTCGGGAGCTGTACCCGTACCGGTGTATCCTGTATTTCCCTGGCGGATGTCGCCGTCAAAGTCATCGGTATAGGTAGAGATGTTCGCAGCTCCGCTTTCGGCAAAGGTCGGAACGGAAGTGCTGACATGAAGATAATTGGACAGGCTTCCCGTAGCTGTATTCAGGAACGGAACGACTTCGGTCTGGCTGGCCGATTCACGGGTGGGGCCGACCAGGGTCTGGAAATCTGCCAGAGTTTGCTTTTTATCGTCAAACGTATACCCTGACGTGGAGGTAGTAAAGTTGTCCGCATAGAGCAGGTGATAGGTACCCGGGGTTCCGCAGTACAGAAGGTTGTTGTTGGAGGTCGTCAGGTAGGTTGCCGTGTTGGATGCCCAAGTTCCGGCAAACATCCAGACCAGCTGCTCATAACCATCATCCGTGCACATATTGCTGAAGATGTTGTTTCTTAAGTTGATCTTCGAGGTGGCAGATGATTTATACAGGCAGAATGACATTACCGGGCAAGCCCCGTCCAGGTAAACCGTATTGTAGTACAGGTTCGTCGTATTGGCCACGCTTTGGTTCACGATGATCCCTCTGATCGCCTGGTAATAGTTGCTGTTGTTCGAGTAAATTCTACCGATATAGTTGTTGTAGATGTTGTTCACGCTGGTGGCTGTGCCCTGTGAGAGAAGAATCCCGAGGGACGTACCTGCCATGGTAGCGTGAGTGGTGGAAATGTCATAGATCTTGTTCTTATAGATATTCACCGCGGCAGGTCCCCCCTGTGCCTGGATTCCCTGGGCACTTCCCGCAGAGGTACTGCCGGTCTGGCCAATATACGAATCACAGGTGATATTATAAACGGTGTTGTTGTAGATATTGACCACTCCGGCTGCATTGGAGCTGACGGAGCCGCTGAAAATACCGATCGTCGATCCGCCCTTTGCCGACACATCATGCACCACGTTGTTGGCGATGTTGTTCTGGTTGCCGTAGCCGACCAGGATACCATAATTGCTGGCGGCCTGGTTGGACAGACCCACCCCGACATTGCCAAGATTGGCAATCGTATTCCCGGTACAGGTAACGTTGTGATTGCAGGCGGTGGCACTGCCGACATTCCAGTAAATGGCGGAACCAAAGCTCGTGGTCGTCCGGTAGGTAATGTTCGACAGGTTGTTGTTGGTAATTGTCGAAAGCCCGGAGGCGGGTCCGCCGGCATTGTAGATGGCAAAGGCATTGGCACCGCCCGTGGTAGTTACGTTGGAAAACTGGGTGGTCACATAATTCCCGCTGATCGTGATGGTCGGGGTCATCGAAGAGGCATAGATAAGGAATCCGGCCAGTGACGCTGATGTGTTGATGGTGAGGTTGTTGAAGTTGTTATTGTTGATGGTGCAGGCTAGCATTGTATCCGATTGGTTGATGCAACGGAAAAGCCCCGTACTGGGGGTGGCATAGTTAAATCCCTGGAAGTTGTTGCTGCTGATCGACATGGTGCAGTTGTTCCCGCTTGTCGAATTAAGAATACCGACTACCTGGCTGCTTGCAATAGCGGAGAAATTAACAGCTCCGGCGCTGGCATTCCCCAGCTGGTTATTATCCATGTTGCAGGTGGTGACCACGGCGCCGCCCTGGTAGATACCGGTCCATGAACCTGAAGTGGCAACCGTATTGATGTTCTTCACCAGGTTTCCATTGATGTTAAGTACGCCGGGGGAAGAAGTGTTGTTGATCCCGGTGAAGGAGGCCGCTCCGGCGTTTGCCCCGGTAATGAAACAATCGAACACACTGTTGTTGTTTATGTTGATCGTAGCCGTTGCCAGCGTAGCAAGACCCTGGTCATTGATGCCGATCATGCCCCCTGTGGTCAGGACATCGCTAAGCGACACCGAGTTGTTATTAATAGTGATAGTAATCGTTCCGCTGGTGGGAGAAGCAACCGAGAAGTTCTGGAGGATCCCTCCCAGGGAGACAGTATTGGTCGCCACAGCTGCACTATTCAGCGAATTGTAGGACACATTGCTGTTGATTTGCTGGTTCATGAAGATCCCGTAGTTGTTCCCGGTCATGGATACGTAGGCGGCACGAACCGCGCCGCCGCCCCAGTTGAGGATGGAGTTGGCGGTCGAAACCGAAGAACCCCCGATGTCGTTCCCGTCGTCGATGGCGGCCAGTGTGGTGCCGGCCCCGATCATCACAACGCCGAAATTGACGTTGCTGATCGTGTTGCCGTAAACATGGTTGAAACTGTTGGCACCCGAAGCGGCTGTAACTTCAGCTACCTGAAGCACGTCGCTGGCGCTGTGACGGGTATTGCTGTAAATCCCGAAAGAATTGCGATACACCCGGTTGAGGGAGATCGTATTGTTCTGGATGGTGTTGTGCTGGCTGCCATTGGTGAGTGATCCGTACAGCAGGGCGACCCCCCATTCTGTCATCTTGTTGCTGGCCAGGGTGGTGTCGGTATTGGCCGGATTTTCCTGCATGGTAAAACCCTTGAGGGTCACCCAGTCGGCGCCGATCAATTTGAAAATAGCGTCAGTCAGGCTTCCCAGCGTTTGCGCCGGGGAGGCCGTTACCGTATTCCCGCTACCCTGGATCTGGATGGTGTTCACAGAAGTTCCGCCAGCCTGGGTAATGACATATCCGCCCGCCGGGGCGACTTCATTTCCGTTCAGCGTGATGATAACCGGCGAGGTCATCGTCACACCGTTCAGCGCCGTAATGGCACTGGCCAGGCTCGGGTAGGAAGTGGCGAGACCTGACCCGCCGTTCGTGGTCACCTGGGCGTTGGCTTGCTGCAGGAACAGAAAGCCCGCCAGGAGGAGAACGAACATTGACAGTAATGTTTTTCTCATACTTTTTGGTTGTTTAGGTTAGTAAAATAGCCTGGTGGCAAACACGCCCCAGCCCGTTCAATTCTATGATTTTACCTGGAATGATCATCAACCTGTTCGTCAGTCTCTGTGTCGGAAACCGCCTGATCCCGGCTGATTCAAAGCAGGTTTTTATTTGGGGGGATAAATGTAATTAATAAAACAGTCTAATCAAGCCCAACCGCCGCCCGGGGGAAAATTTAACGTTTTTTAACACCGGGGGGCCCGGGAGGGGAAGGAAACAGGGTTTCGAGGTAGTGACTCTCCACGCCAAACAAGGCTTTCAGCCCGACGATCTGTTCCTGCAATTTTTCCGGCTGCCGGGCCTGTTTCCGGACTTTACGTCCCACAATCATCAGGTTTTTTGGGGTATGCTCGGTGGCGATAAACTCGAACACGCGGGTGCTGTAGCCGTGCATCTCCATTACCAACGCACGGATCGCATCGGTCACGATCTCCGCCTGCCGCTCTTCCAGGATGCCGTGGCGGACAACCGGCTCCATCACGCCCTTCACCTTGAACTCTTTTCTTACCTGCTTATGGCAGCAGGGGGCACACACGATCAGGGACGCACCGGACGTGATTCCCCTGTAAATGGCGTCGTCGGTGGCCGTGTCGCAGGCATGCAGCGCGACCAGAATGTCGGGATTCTCGATCACCGTGTCGCGGATGGTTCCCTGTACAAATGTCAACCCTTCGAACCCGGCGTCGCGCGCGATCCGGTTCGACAGGTCCACCAGCTCTTTCCTGCCCTCTACTCCGGTCATACGGGGTTCTACGCCCGGAAGCCCGCACAGGTACTCGTACAGGGCGAAGGTGAGATATCCCTTCCCCGCCCCCATATCGGTCACGGTGAGCCGCCCGGCCGGCTTCATCTCTTCGATGACCGGGGCCAGGATCTCGAGGTAGCGGTTCACCTGCCTGAATTTATCGTTCATCCCGGGCCGTATCCCGAAGGTAGTGTTCAGGACCCCGAGCTCCCGAAGCCAGATATTGCCCTCCGTAGCCACCTTCGTCATCTTGATCCGGTCGTGAACCAGGGTGGCGGCCGGCAGTTTCTCCGGCGGCCCGGTCCTGATCTTCCGCCGGCCATGACCGGTGTCGAACAGCCGCACCGTCTCCGTGGAGGTGAAGAGATCGGCGTTCAGGAGATCTTTTTCCAGGGCCGTCTTCACCTGTTCCAGCCCTCCGAAAAGATCGTGATGTTTGGTAATATCCTTCGATGGGTAGCGGAACACAAATTTCATCCGGAGTTCCCCGCGGATCTCCGCCAGCGTGACGAGGATCTGCCGCAACTCCGCCGCAGGATCAGTACGCTTGCTGAGGACCAGCTTGCTCAGCGATCTCTCCTCCGCTGCCCGGCGGATCATTTCCAGAAATTCGGATATCCGGCTTTGCCCCATCTTTTGCATCTTTAGTCTTTGTGGTTAAAAAACCTTTTTCCTTTTAAACCAGATGAAAATAAATACCGAGATCACCAGCATCACCGCCAGCACCGTCGGATAGCCGTATTCCCAGTTCAGTTCGGGCATGCTCGTGAAGTTCATGCCGTAGATCCCGACGATGAAGGTGGGGGGCAGGAAAAAGACCGACACGATAGTCAGCAACTTCATCACATCATTGGTCTTCACCGACATGATCGAAAGGTAAATGGTCGACAGGTTGGAGGCGTCGTCGTGGGTTTCGTCGAGGCTCAGCATCAGTTTTACCAGGAGGTCTTTTACATCCTGCAGGGCAGCCGAATCGGCCGGAGTGGTCACGTGCTGGTGGATCACCTCACGGGTGAGGCTGATGATCCGCCGGGTCAGCCGGCAATGGTTCTTCAGGTAATACAGTTGTTCCAGGGTGATCCGCGACTGCCTCCCGGTAAACACCAGCTTCTCCATCCGGTCGATACGGTCCGACAGCTGTTCGGTTCCGGTCTCGTATGATTTTACCGCATAATACATGATCCGTGTGACGATCTCGGAGGGTTCGGTGATCTGTTTCGTCTCCAGGAACTTATCCCGGATCTCACCGACAATGGACGCATGAACCCGGTGTACCGTCAGGACCACGCGGTCGTTGTAGAAGATGGCGATCTTGTTGCTCATCTGCCGGATCGACGACGGGTTGACGGCACCATCGTTATAAACCCTGAGAATGAGGAAGGTAAAATTCTCAAGTGTTTCCTTTTTCGGCAGGTGAGCCGGTTCCAGGCAGTCGGCCAGGGCATAATAGTCCAGCCCGTACTTCCCGGAAAACTCCTTCAGCTCGTCCGGCCCCGGGTCGGTAATGTCGATCCACTCCGTGATCCCGTTACTCCAGCTACTGATATTCAACTTCGTATTCATTCCAATATCCATTAACCGATCATTCCCGTTAACATTTAATACCGGACACTCACCACTCTCCCATCGTCACCGATCCATAAACCGTAAGCGACTTCCCGGTACCAATGGTGAGGTTGGCCCCGTCCAGCACCGACAGGTTGTGGATGCGGTTGGTTCCCGCTGTATTTACGACAGGATCGTTGGGTGTGTCGGGGATGATCACATCATAGAGAGATCCCGGCACCCGGCCCAGGTCCCAGTTGCCTGCCTTGTTCCAGTCCGAGTCGATGTTGCCGGTCCAGGTGATGGGGTAGAACACGGTGGGTTCCTGGGTATAGACCTCGAGGGCGGGATCGCCGAAAAGGTTGCAGCAGTAGTGAACCCATCGCTGGGCGCCGGGTTCGAACTCACCGGGGAGACCGACAAAAGGGGCTGTCCGGATCTTGGAGATCCGGTGCGCGGTACCAATGTGGCGATCGGGTAACGTGTCGGTGTAAATGGCATCGACAAATTCCCGCTCCAGGTGCTCCGATGGACCGTCGGACGTGCCCTGGTTGAACCACCCGTAACGCGAGTTAAAAATTCCGGCCACGAGCCAATTGTCGATGGAGACAGCCTTGGCGGCAATGCATCCCCCCGACTGGTCAAAAGCGCCATCGTAACATCCCTGGGTGTACAGCAGCTGGTAATTGTGGTTGATCCCGTTGACCTGCGAGAAACTGGCATTGGTGACCGACGACATCGACATCCGCATCATGTAGGTAGTGTTGGCATGGCCCAGATGATGGATGAAGGAGTTCCCCTGGTTGATCTTCGCCAACAACATGGCAACGGTCCACTGCCAGTAATTGAGCGGAGACGCCGTAATGAGCGTGTCCTGAAGATTGGAGATCTCATTGGTTGCGGATGGGATCCCGTGGGTGAAATAGCCGTTGTCGCCATGATCGCCGACCAGCAGATCCATGTAGTCGCTGCCGAAGGTGATCGGGTCGTTGTAGAGGTATTCCCCCACCAGCAAGGGTTTGTTGAATTCCCCCCACACCGGATCGGTGAGGTATGCCACGGTCTTTCGGATCATGCGGTGCAGCCCGGCGGTATCCGTTACCGTGAACCGGCCCACCGAAATGTCGGGAAGCAGGTCAGGGTTGTCGGTGGGCTCGGCGTAAATATGATTTCCGTTGGCATCGTAGTTCCCGTCGAGCCCCGAAAAATAGATATCAGCCGGGATGGATGCATCCGTGTAATAACTTCCACCCGAATTGACCTGGCAGTAAAATCCCCGTGCAGGAAGCACGGAGGGGATTCCGGCCAGCAATACATACCCGATGGCGTGGTTCTGGTACTGTCCGATGATGAAATTCCGCATCTTCTCCTGGAGATCATACCCCGTCGAGACCATGATGATGCTGTCGGTGCTGACCACCCTGACTGCGATCCCGCGTTGGGCGTAGAGGCTGATCATCGGTTGAAATTCGTTCTTGAAGGAGGATGGACAGATCACCAGGAACTGGTAGGTAGTTTGCGGGATTCTGGGCGGAGGGTAGAGGCCCGCCATCCCGGGGTTCATAGCGAATGCGACGGCCCTGTTCGTTGTAGCCTCCGATCCGACGAGATTTTTTAACGCGGTGGCGCTCTCCGTGTCGGGATGCGTGGTGATCCGGACAGTCACTTTCGCATAATAGCGCAGCGATCGGGTGGCCGGGTTGTAGGTGACGGGGGTAAACGTACACAGGGCAAATCCGTAGCCGTTGAGATAGCCGGTCATCAGTTTTCCGGTGCGTTGTCCGGGATAGTCCATATTCCGGTTGTACAGTTCCCGGTTCATCGACAAACGCCCGTCACCGGGTTGCGACGTAGGTTGCGGGGGCTGCTGCGGGTAAAGGAGCAGGGCTCCCGGGATCGTTGCTTCCAGTTCTCCCGTGATTTCAATCGCCACGGCGGCTTCACCCGGCGGCAGCATGAGCGAGAGGCTGTGCCAGGGGAGCATGGGCTCGCCGACGACCCCGGAAAGAACCGTATTCGGGAACCGCAGGGTCTGGTAAATTCCTTTTTGCTCCACCGACGGCCGGCTGAAGTAAAAAGTCTTCTCCACCATGCAGGCAATGCTCAGGTAGCCGGTCATGAGGAATATAGCAAGGAGTATAGATCGATTCATTTTGGGGTCGTTTTAAGTGTCCACCCCGCCGGGGTGAAGAGATCACAGATTATTAATATCCATACAAATATACAAGGAACGACTTTGATTCCCCAGGGCTCGAAAAAACCGCTCCGGATAAACCGGGGCCACAGGTCGGTGGCCGCCAGCGAGGTAAGGAAGAAAACCAGGATGACGGCAGCGTACACGAGGACGGTCCTTTTCCGTGTGAAGAACCATAACCATATGGCCGATGTGGCGATGATGAAGGTGGGCGACTCCGCCTTATGGTTGAAGATCACCATCCAGATCATCAACCCTGCCAGGAAAAGGGAACGGCGGGCCAGGGTATCAAACCTCCCAGGTCCCAACAACGGCACACAGAGCAGGCCGAATCCCGCCAGGGCCAGCAAAACCTGCGAAACGCCGATCCCGAACCAGGTCTTCAGCCAACCCATCACCGATAACCCGACCGACGCGGCGTGGTCGTTGCGAAGCATCTCCAGGTAGTGGCCGTACTGGGCCGCGAGACCTCCAAATCCCGTAACAGGCAGGGGAACCATCAGCAACAGGACGAACCAGGCTGCAGCCCATGCGACGCTTTTCCATTTCCGGGGATAGAAAAGCAGAAGAGCCAGTGCAGCCAGTCCGAAAATCTTGATGTAGAAGGTGGAAACGAGGCACAGGGTGGCGGCAACCAGTTTTCCTTTTTCAAAAAAATTGAATCCCTGGAGGATGAGGCCTGCCACCAGGAGATTGCTCTGGCTGTTCTGCAGGGAAGTCATCGCATCAGCCACACACAGAAGCAGGATGAGGGCCTTTTTCTTATCGTCCATCCCCGGTAACTGGCGGATGGCAACGAAAAACAGCAGGGCATTCAGCAGGTTCCACAGGGCGAGACCGGGCAGGTCGGGTAACCCCCGGAAAAGTCCGAATGCGAGAGCAAAAGTGGGACTGTACTTGAACAGGTCCCAGTGCTCCTCCGGGTAGGCACAATAGAGATTCTTCCCTTCCGTCAGGTGATCGAAGCTGTTTCGGAAGATGATGTAGTTGTTGTATTTCGTAATTCCCGGCCCATCCTGTTCCGGCATCTTCCGGGTCAGGGTCCATGCCTGCAGGGCTGCGGCTGTTGCCAGGATGACATAAAGCAGGAGAAGCCAAAAAACCGGCCGGATGCGCAGACGACTCATACTTCCGGTTTCAGGACACTGAAAATCACTTCGTCGTAATACTGACCGTTTTTGATCACGGCTTTTTTCAACACGGCCTCCAGGCGCAACCCGGCCTTTTCCAGGACTCGCTGCGAGGCCAGGTTGGCAGAATAGGGACGGGCAAAGATTCGCACGATGTCGAAGGTCCTGAATGCATAATCCACCATCTGCCGAACCACGGCCGGCATGATCCCCTTCCCCCAGTAAGGCTCGGCAAGCCAGTATCCCATTTCAGCATTTTTTCGGCGTACGTCGGTCTGTACATGGATCCCGATCGCCCCGCAGGGGATCCCGTTCACTTCGATGGCGAAGATCGACGGCGGATCGGCCGCCATGGCATTTTGGATGAATGCGATCCCCTTTTCCCGTGTGTACGGATGGGGGAATGCATCGGTAAGATTGTCGGCAATCTTTTTATTATCTGCGAAACGCACCAGGTAGCCGAGATCCTCCATCCTCCAGGGCCGGAGTGTAAATGCGGGGGGCTGAATTTCGGTCTTCATCCATACAAATGTATTGATTTTTATTCGCGAGCCCCTGTTTTCTATTCATTTCGAGTTTGGAAACCGATGACAAACAATCCCGCGAAGCGGAAGGTATTTTGTTCCCGGGAGAGAAGCTGAAGGAAAAAATACCGGGAACCGGCTAATTTTTGGCATAAAATTTGTAAATTTGCGCTTCAAAATCAAATAAACCTAACACTATTATGAAAACATTACGTGCAATGCTGGGTCTGGCAATGGTGGCCGGCCTTATGTTCTTTTCGTCCTGCAGCAAGGATGAAACCCAGGATCTGACTCCTTCGATCAATTTCGCCGCTGGTACGGGGTATGTCTCCGGTGATGCGACCCTCCAGGTGAATGAAGACTTCAAGGTCGGGATCAACGCTTTCGCCAATACCAATTCAGGGTCGAAACTCGCCAAACTGACCATTACGCGGGTGTTTAACAATTATCCTGTTTCCCAGGACACGGTCTTCAGCGCCGCGTCCATCAACCTGGTCATCAATGCCACCGCCAACAGCCAGGTGGGACCGGAAAAATGGTATTTCAAGGTCACTGACAAGGACGGACAGTCGAAAGAGATCAGCCTTACCATCACCACAGTAGCCGGCGCCAGCCCCATCAACACCTTCACCATGAAGATCATGGGCGCCCAGGGATCCTCCACGGGCAGCTCGTTTGCTTCGATCGACGGTACGGTGTATTCCCTTGCCAACGCCAAAACGAACGCTGCGAAGGTCGACTGGCTTTATTTCTACGGAGCGACGAACCTCGCCACGCTGGCCGCACCGAACGATGCCGATGCCATCAGCGTCTTTAACGATCCGACCAACGGCCTTGCCACCTGGGCGGTAAAGAATGCCACTAAATTCAAGAAGGTGACCGACGCCATTACCTGGGCCGATATCACGACCGATGCGGTGATCGTTGCCCAGACGGCTTCCGGCGTAACCAACACGAAGATCAACAACCTGGCCGCCAACGACGTACTGGCTTTCATCACCGCTTCCGGCAAGAAGGGAATGATCAAGGTGGAAAGCATCAGCGGCACCACCGACGGCACCATCACCATTTCGGTGAAGGTCCAGCAGTAAGCTTTTTAATGAATTTCAACGGGTTTGCGAAGCAAAGCTGTTTTAGATTCTTTTATTCAGGTAGAGACGCAAGATTTTGCGTCTCTACTTTTTTTATGGCCGGTGGATTCCGCCCTTCCGGGAGTACTACGGAAGCGAGCTCTTGAACTGGAGGTAAGTGTCGGGAAAAAGTTGACCGTGCACACCTCCGAGGGAATTGAAGGTTTCGTTGATCTTTGCCAGACGGTCTTCCGGTGAAGGATGGGTACTGAGAAATGCCGGTAACGTCGATTGACCCTGGAGTTTCGTAAAAAAGTCGCCGAGAGAGGCGGCATCATACTGTGTCGGATAGAGGTACCTGACGGCCGCGGCATCCGCTTCGTATTCATGACTGCGGCTGTAGGCCAGGTTGCCCAGCCCCTGGGCCAGAGCGGCGGCCAGTTCGGCCAGCTGAGAGGGGTTGCTTCCCAGGATCAGGCTCAGCAAGAGGGATTCGCCGTACTGAATGGTCAGCATTTCCGAGGTGTGGCGCAGGTCGGCATGGGCCATTTCGTGAGCCATGACCCCTGCAAACTGGGCTTCGTTGTCGAGCAGTTTGATAATGCCTGTATAGAAATACATATTCCCTCCCGGCACACAGAATGCATTGATGACCGTGTCGTTCCGAATGATGCGGCATTTCCAGGTAAAGTCAGCGGCATGGGTCAGTTTACCGCCGGCCAGTATCTGGTTGCGGATCCGGTACAGGTGCTGGTAGGCAACCGGATTCTGGACCGAATCAAGAATGGGGTATTCGGAGGGGTTCCCCATGATCTCCTGGTCAACCTGCTTTCCGAGGGCTATATCATCCTCTACCGTGAAAATGGTGAGGGGAAAGGTCCCGCCATCCTTCTTACAGGCGGAAAAGAAGAGGCTGAAAATTAGGATCGCCAGCCATCCTGTAATCTTAGCTGTTGTTTTCATATCGATTGATTTTTAATTGTTTTCATGGTTTTCCGGAGGATATTCCCCCTCCCATCGGGCGATGACCACCGTAGCGAGGCAGTTCCCGATCACATTGGTCGCGGTGCGGGCCATATCCATCAGTTCATCGATCCCCAGGATGATGAAGATGGGCCAGACCGGGAGGCCGAAACTGGCGGCGGTACCCAGCAGGATCACCAGGGAGGCGCGGGGAACAGCGGCAACACCCTTGCTGGTCAGCATCAGGGTAAGCATCATGACCACCTGCGTCCGGAAGGGCATATCCACACCCGCCATGTTCGCTACAAACACGGAAGCCATGGCCAGGTAAAGGGTGGTCCCGTCGAGGTTGAAGCTGTACCCGGTGGGCATCACGAAGGAGACGATCTTACGCGGCACGCCGAACTGTTCCATGTTCTCCATGGCCCGCGGAAGGGCCGATTCGCTGCTGGTGGTGGCAAAGGCAATGGTTGCAGGTTCGGCCACCGCCCGGGCAAAAGCTTTGACGGGGATCCTCAGCACCAGCATGATGGGCAGCAGGATCGCCAGAACAAACACGAGCAGGGCAACATAGAGGGTGCCCAGCAGGTGGGCGAGATTCACCAGGACATTCAGCCCCATGTGCCCGACACTGTAGGCAATGGCGGCAAATACCGCAAAGGGGGCAAACATCATGATGATGTTCGTAAATTTAAACATCACGGCGGTAAGCGATTCTGTAAACCGCAGCATGGGGGCCCTGAAGCGCTCTGCCACCAGGGCGACCGCAATGCCGAACAGGATGCTGAAAACGACGATTTGCAGCACCTGACCTTCGGCAATTGATTTGGCAATATTTTCTGGAAAGATGTGCAGGACGATCGAATGCCAGTCTTGCGGAGGTGCTTCCGGCAGTTTGCCATTCATCATTTCCGGGGGAACGGTAATGCCCTTCCCGGCCCCGCTCAGGTTGATCGCTGCCAGGCCGATGAAAAGGGCCAGGGTGGAGACCGCTTCAAAATAGACGATTGATTTCCATCCCATCCGGCCCACCTGCTTCAGGTTTGCATGACCGGCGATACCGGTGACCAGGGTGGCAAAGATCAGCGGAGCAATGATGGTCTTGACCAGGTGGATGAAGATCTGGCTGACAATATTCAGTTCTTTGGCTACCAGGGGAAAATCATGGCCAAATTCGACCCCGGCGATCATGCTGACGAAGATCCAGGTGGTCAGCTTTTTCTTTTTCAGGGCGTACAGACAATAGCAGGCAATCGGGATCCAGCGCAGGGAGGGTAACATCCAGGGAGGTACTCCCCGGAAAAATGTCCAGGCCGCGGCATGTACCGCGGCAGCCACCGAAACGGCAACAAACAGGAGGATCAGGATGCGGCGGACAGAAAGCATATCACCGGATGAAGGCGGGTAAAGATAACGAATTTCGCTTCATCCGGTGATCGCTGGTTCACCCAGGACTATCTCCGGATGATCTTCGATGTCTGGCACTGGTCTCCCGACACGATCCGGATAAAGTAAACTCCCGGGGTGCGTGAGGCCAGGGAAAGGAGGTATTTCCCGGCTCCTTCAAGGTCGCAAAGATATACCA
>Ga0116170_10003221_pt1 | contig 15344 bp, 12 predicted proteins | sample AD_JPNHW1_MetaG_FD_89797 | JGI IMG/M metagenome (GOLD analysis project Ga0116170, IMG submission 89797) | Active sludge microbial communities of municipal wastewater-treating anaerobic digesters from Japan - AD_JPNHW1_MetaG | ecosystem: Engineered > Bioreactor > Anaerobic > Digestate | place...
GGAGAAAATCAGGTGGGAGGAAAGTCGTATTTTTACCCAAAATTCATGCATGCGGACCAAAGAGCGTTTTGACGGAGTGATTGCCTGGTTTTCGGAGCAGATGCCGGTGGCAGAAACGGAGTTACATTATACGGATGCTTACCAGTTGGCGGTAGCCACGATCCTATCGGCTCAGTGTACCGATAAGCGGGTGAATATGATTACCCCTGCTTTTTTCGACCGCTTTCCGACGCCGCAGGATCTGGCGGGGGCCACCACGGAGGAGATTCACGAGTTAATCAAGAGCTGCAGTTATCCGAACAACAAAGCCCGTAACCTGTCGGGAATGGCGCAGAAGCTGGTATCGGATTTCGGCGGGGTGATGCCCGATGACCCGGAAAAGATGCAGCAACTGCCGGGGGTAGGGCGGAAGACCGCTCATGTCCTGGCATCGGTGCTCTTCAAAAAGCCGGCGTTGGCAGTGGATACGCATGTTCACCGTGTGTCAGACCGGATCGGGCTGACAACAGGGGCGAAAAACCCCAGGCAGACAGAGATGCAGCTGGTAAGGCATATTCCCGGTGAGCTGATCCCGATTGCCCATCACTGGCTGATTCTTCATGGAAGATATGTATGCATGGCCCGGAAGCCCAAATGCATGGAATGCGGCATCAGCCGGTTTTGCAGGTATTATTCGAAGAATGCAGAGAAATAGAGAGAAGGATTTGCACCTGTAAAAATTTATCGGAAATTTGCATTACCTTTTGCCCTTATTCCGGATTAAGCAACAGCGATCCTGAAAACCGGATGAAAAGGATGAGTCAATCCTGATCCCGAAGGATAAGATTTAACCATTAAAAACTGAATTATGAGCAAAGATGAAGAAGTGAACAAGGAAAAACTGAAGGCATTGCAGTTGACCCTCGACAAATTAGAGAAGACATATGGTCGCGGTACCATCATGAAACTGGGTGACAGTGCCGTTGAGAATGTGGATGTAATTTCCACGGGTTCCATCGGGCTGGATGCTGCGCTGGGCATCGGAGGCTTTCCCAAGGGAAGAGTGATTGAGATCTACGGTCCCGAATCATCCGGTAAGACTACCCTGGCGCTCCATGCTATCGCCGAGTCACAAAAAAACGGCGGCATCGCTGCCTTTATCGACGCCGAACATGCCTTCGACCGGTTCTATGCTCAAAAGCTAGGAGTGGATGTGGAAAACCTGCTGGTATCACAACCCGATAACGGGGAACAGGCTCTTGAGATCACCGAAAACCTTATCCGGTCCGGAGCCATCGACATCATCGTCATCGACTCTGTCGCTGCCCTCACCCCCAAAAGCGAGATCGAAGGCGAAATGGGCGACTCCAAGATGGGACTCCAGGCACGCCTGATGTCACAAGCTCTCCGGAAACTCACTTCCACCATCTCAAAGACATCTACCTGCTGCATTTTTATTAACCAGCTGCGCGAAAAAATCGGAGTGATGTTCGGGAACCCCGAAACCACCACCGGCGGCAATGCCCTGAAATTCTATGCTTCGGTCAGGATCGATATCCGGAAGATGAACCAGCTCAAGGATGGGGAAGATGCCATCGGAAACAGGGTGAAAGTAAAAGTTGTGAAGAATAAGGTGGCGCCCCCGTTCAGAAAAGCTGAATTCGATATCATATACGGGGAAGGAATTTCCCGTAACTACGAGATCATCGACTTGGGCGTTGAACTCAATATTATCAAGAAAAGCGGTTCATGGTTCAGCTATGGAGAAACAAAGCTCGCTCAGGGCAGGGATTCGGTGAAGAAACTTCTTTCCGATAACCCGGAACTGGCCGATGAACTGGAACAAAAGATCAAAGAAGCAATGCAAAATGCAAAGAATTAAACATCTCTTTTTATTCACGGCGTTGGCCGCTTTCCTGCTCTCCATGGCCTCCTGTGGCAGCGGGAAAAAGAAGGAAAATATGTCTCCTGCCGACAGCCTGCAGGCCGTACTGACCGAATTGACCGAAAAGATCGCCGATAAACCGAATGATCCGGGATTATACTTCTCCCGGGCAACGTTTTACATGAACGCTCATTCGTACGACCTGGCGATGACGGACATCCGGAAAGCCATCTCGCTCGACGGCAACAATGCGGATTATTACGTGCTCCTTTCCGATGTCTACCTGAATACCGGACAACCCGAATCATGCGGCGATGCCCTGAACAAGGCTTATCTCATCGATGCCCAGAACAACGATGTGCTGATCAAGCTGGCACGGTTGAACCTGGTCAACAAAGAGTATCAGAAGACGTTCGAATATATCAAGCAGGCGCTGACGCTGAAAAAAAGCAACCCGCAGGCCTATTTCACCCGCGCAGTGGCGCTTCTTGAAACAGGGGATACCAGCAAGGCCGTCAACGACCTGATGGCAGCGGTCGATCAGGATCAAAAGTATTTTGAGGCTTATGTAACCCTGGGTGACCTCTTTTCGCTGCGTAATGATCCCATGACGCCGTCGTATTACCTCAACGCCGTGAACATCCAACCAACCAGCAAAGAGACGAGGTACAAACTGGGGATGTACTACCAGGAAAACGGGCAGTATGAAAAGGCCATCTCGCAGTATACCGAGATCATGAAAACCGATTCCCTGTTCCGGAATGCCCCGTTTAACATCGGTTATATCTACCTGGTTTACCTGAATGAGTTCAGCAAGTCGACCGACTTTTTCACCAAAGCGATCAAAGCTGATCCGGAATACTACGAAGCTTGGTATAACAGGGGTTACGCTTACGAAATGCTGGGTAACACCCAACAGGCGACTTCAGATTACAAGCAGTCTCTGAAAATCCACGTCAACTACTCGAAAGCGGTGGATGGGCTGAACCGACTGGATGCCAAACGTCGTAAGTAACGTCTGTAGAAAAGGATGGATACCCCGGTCATTCTTCAAATAATTGATTGAAGGATTGATCGGGGTCTTCTTTGAAAAGCAGGTAGTGAATGGCGGAATGTACGTTCACGATGCCGTATCCAAAACGGGTTGCGAATAACCGCTTGCATTCCATGATGGCATTTTGCTTGAAAGGTGTCAGTGGCTTTTGATACAGGAGGATGAAATCTTTCAGATCCTGATAAAGGTCTGTGATGCTTTCGGAAATGGTCATCTTGACAGGATCGTTGTTCGATCGCTCATGATGGTCGATATAATAATACTCGTCGTCGTCTCCAAACTTGGCGTGTAGCATGTTGAACAGATCTTCCCATTCCGTCTCGGTGACATAATGTTCAATCGCATCTTCATCTTCGACCTCCACATCGGGAAGCAGGGATGCTTTCAGGTAGATCAGGGGCAACACCCGTTGCAGATACGTCAATACACCCGTTCTGGGGAAATCTTCCGCTTTATCAAGGAAACTGCAAAAATCATTGGCTACGGTGAGCAACTCCAGCACTGTTCTGGAGGCAACGGGGTTCATGTTATTTTCGTTTTCGGACATCAGCATTCAATTAGGCTGTAAAAATAATCATTTCCCCAGAGTTTGAACAGTAGGGTAATCGGGCACGAAATCGGGGAGGGTGATCTGTGAAATGGAGTTCACATCCACCCAGAATGGCGGGACATTGGGTTGACATCCCGGATACACCGTGAACGATATCCTGAAGGGAGGAAAGATCAGGTTGTCATTTTTAATAGCCAATGCTACCCCCAAGCCACCGTAAAAGGTCCCTTTCAGGAGATCGCTTTGCTGCGCCACCACTCCTCCCTGGATAAAAGAGGTGATGGCAAAACGGAAATGATACCATTCCCAGGGAGTGAAGTTAACGGTGCCCGCTTTGATCCCGAGACAATGGAACCCTTCCAGGGCCGTGTCTTTTTCAAGTCCGGAGACATTAAACAGGGTGTTCAGATCATAGAGATCAAGATTGTTGGAGCTCCGGTTGAAACTGAATGCATATTGTCCGATCAGGTAGGTCCTGAACTTGTATCGTTTATTTCTGGTGGTATACAGATTCGGAATATAATTGACCGTGACCATGAGAGCGCCATCTTCCAGGCTCTCCTTGTGAAAGTATCCGCCTAAATTCGTCGTTACGGAAAGATATCCGGTACGCCGGATGTAATCCCCCGCTGAGAGTATCAGGCAGGAATAGATCCGGTTGGTGAAATCGGTGATGGAAGGTCCGATATTCAACTGTATCAGGCGGCCGAACGGGAGGTTTTCAGGTTGACCGAAACGTGATAGGTAATGGGTGATATAGCTTTTATTCCAGGAATAGGAAATGCCTGTCAGGATGTTCCTCGTGTTGAAATAAAACGGGTCTGATTGAGCCGTGACAACCGGACGATCCAGAAAATGACGGTTATAAAAGGATTGGCTGATAATGATCCGGGAGGGACGCTGAAACTCTTTCAGCGGGAACGAGAGTCCGCCCCAGGCCAGTTCTTCCTGAAAGCGACTGCTGATGACCGTGCTGTCGTTCAGATCTTCCACCTTCTTCGACTGATCAAAGAAGATTCCGCCCTCCCAACGGGTCGTGATAGAAAAGAGATTCCGGGAAAAACCGATCCCGGCATTCTCGTTTCCGTCATTGTCTTGCGAAAGGCTGATGCGACCGTTGATAAAACTTCCTTCGATATTCTCGTAGGTATAATCACATCCGTCAAACCGGAAAAAAGGAGCTCGTTCTCCTTCTGCCGAAATCTTGATGTTGATCTTGTCCCCCAGTCCCAGAAAATTAGCATCATAGACATTCATTCGGATGGTGGAAGTGGTGATGGAACGGACATACAACCCGATGGACCATACATCTTTCGTCATGATGAGGATGTCGACAGAGTCGCTGCCCGGTGAACATTCGGTGATAAAGAACCTGACATTGTCGATGTATCCCAGCTCACGGATCTGGCGCTCATTGTCAGCCAGGACCTGCGCGTTGACCCGGTCCCCTTTCTTAAACAGGAGGTGTTGCCGGATTCTGTATTTCTGGGTATTCATATGGGCGCTGTTCAAGGCTTTTCCCACGGCGGTAATATCCTTTTGGACCGTATCATACAGCGAAGATCCGAAAGGCTTAACGGAGGTGATAGAAATTTGGCGGATCACTTTCCCCTCAAAAGGAAGATATTGGGCTTCACTAACGTTTGTCTGTAAAGGATCTGTTTTATTCTTGTTGGGATCGGTAAAGGCGATGGGATAGAGAAGCTTGGTGATCTTGTGCCTCCGCGATCGCTGATAAATACTATCGTATACCTCCCCTTTCTCCTGACCGGGGAGCATCGATTCGCTGTGGTTTGTTTCACCGGATTGTCCTTGTACAGGATGACAAAGAAAAACTAACCAACCTAAACTTGACAAGAACAGCGCATGTGAAAGCCGGGCATAATATACCTGGAAACCCTGCACAAAGACATCTATTTAAGTTTCATGGAACGGATGATCCCGCTCAGTTTTTCGTCAAGCAGTTCATTAATACGTTCATAATCTGAACGATCTGCCATTTTTTCACAAACCCCGAAATAGAATTTGATCTTTGGTTCTGTCCCCGAAGGACGTACACTTATTTTGCTTCCGTCTTCCAGCAAAAACTGAAGGACATTTGATTTCGGAAGATCCACCGTATGTTCTGCTCCGGTCAGGATATTTTTCCGTATCCCGGTCTGATAATCGATGATCTCCCTGACGCGTGATTGATTGATGGATTCCGGCGGATTCTCCCGGTATCCGATCATCATCTGACTGATCTCCTCAGCGCCCGATTTTCCTTTCAGGGTGATGGACAGCAGGCTCTCTTTATAGAATGAATATTTCTGATAGATGTCAAGCAGCAGGTCAAACAGTGTTTTCCCCTGTTCTGCTGTCCAGGCAGCTGTTTCGGCGATCATGGCGCAGGCGCTGACGGCATCTTTGTCGCGGACAAAATCGCCGGTGAGGTACCCATAACTCTCTTCACCGCCAACGATGAAGGTCTTTTTACCTTCATTCCGGAGAATGATGTCCGCAATGAATTTGAAGCCGGTGAGCACATCGAAATACGCTACCCCGAAGGAGACGGCAATGTCGCGTAAGAGCTCCGAGGTGACGATTGTTTTAACGATATATTCTTTCCCTTCCAGCTTTTTCATCTCTTTCCAGCGGGTCAGGATGTAATAAAAGAGCAGCGCTGCGGTCTGGTTGCCGTTGAGCAAAATCATTTTGTGGTGGTGGTCGCGAACCGCAATCCCGACACGGTCGGCGTCGGGATCGGTAGCCATCACCAGATCGGCTCCGGTGCTTTCCGCTTTCCGGATGGCCAGGCTGAGGGCTTCGTGCTCTTCCGGGTTGGGAGAATGCACCGTTGGGAAGTTGCCGTCAGCGATCATCTGTTCTTCAACCAGACTGATGTTTTCAAACCCATATCTCCGTAGGACTTCCGGGACAAGTGTACGACCGGTGCCGTGTAATGAGGTATAGACGATCTTCAGATTTTTCTGGTGTCTGATGGCTTCGGGTGAGAGCGATAAGGCGAGGATCTTCGCGGTATAAGCGTCGTCGATTTCCCGGCCTGTCAGGATGATGTTTTCTGCATTACCCTCCCAGGAGACCTGGTCGATCGAAGTGATCTTGTTCACCTCCGTGATCACGTTTTTGTCATGTGGCGCGATCATCTGCGCTCCGTCATCCCAGTATGCCTTGTACCCGTTATATTCTTTCGGGTTGTGGGAGGCAGTGATCATCACACCGCTCTGGCATTTCAGGTGGCGGATTGCGAAAGAGAGTTCCGGAGTAGGGCGGAGTTCTTCGAAGAGATAGACCATGAATCCGTTAGCGGCAAAAACTTCCGCCGTGATACGGGCAAAGAAGGAACTGTTGTTCCGGGAATCGTACGCGACGGCGACCTTGGCCGGGTGAGCCGAAGGGAACATGGCTTTCAGGTAGTTGGCCAACCCCTGTGTGGCCATGCCGACCGTGTACTTATTCATGCGGTTGGTCCCGGCGCCCATGAGTCCTCTTAATCCGCCGGTCCCGAATTCAAGATTGCGGTAAAAGGCGTCGGTGAGCTCCTGAGGATGATGATCGATCATGTCCCGGACCTGCGCTCTCGTTGTCTGGTCAAAACGCTCATCAAGCCACTTATTTGCACGTTCAAGGATCAGGGATTCCATGATCAGTCGATTTTAGTGAGACATTCATGTAAACTTTTTTCCCAATGAGGGACGGCGATCCCAAACCGGGCCCGGATTTTTTCCGTTGACAGAACACTGAACCGTGGCCGGATGGCCCGGGCAGGATATTCTTCAGTCCGTACAGGAGTGACCGTGCAGGCTACTTCTTTGATCCGCACGATGGCCAGGGCAAATTCGTACCAGGTGATATCTCCTTCATCGGCGTAATGAAAGACCTCCACGTCCCTGATCATCTGCCTTTGCCGGATGATATCCAGGACAGCACGCGCCAGGTCCCGGGCATACGTAGGCGATCCGGTCTGATCGTTGACTACCCGGAGGCTCCCGGTCTCCCGTGCTTTCTTCAGAATGCTTTTTACAAAATTATTTCCGTAGGAAGAATAGAGCCAGGCTGTCCGTACGATGACGCCGTTAACAGCTTTGTTCAAAACCTCCCGCTCACCGTCAAGTTTGGTGTGGCCATAGACCGACCGTGGGGCGGGAACTTTTTCTTCCATGACAGGAGTGTCTCCTTCACCATCAAAGATATAATCCGTGGAGATCTGTACGAAGAAGCCGTTGTTCCGGGCGCAGGCGGTGGCCAGGATGCCCGGGGCCATGGCATTGAGCCGACGGGCGCCCGGTTCGTCATCTTCCGCCTTATCTACGGCGGTATAAGCGGCGCAGTTGATGACCACGTCGGGTCTCTCCCGGTCAAAGAAACGGGTCACCTGGTCAGGATCGGTGATATCCAACTCGGCGACATCGGTAAAGATAAAACGGGTGTCGGGGAATCCGGGCGCCAGGTCACGGAGTTCGCTTCCCAGTTGACCATTGCTGCCGGTGACAAGAATGGTGATCATGCGAACCTCCTGAAATAGTCAATGGTTTTGTTTAATCCTTCTTCCAGCTTGATGGCAGGCTGCCATCCCAGCTCTTTTTTCGCTACCGAGATGTTGGGTTGCCGCTGCGTAGGATCATCGGGTGGCAGGGGTTGGTAAACGATCTTAGAGGTGGAACCGGTGAGCCTGATCACCGCTTCGGCCAACTGCAGGATCGTGAACTCATCCGGGTTGCCGATGTTGACCGGACCGGTGAATTCATCGGGTGTATTCATCATCCGGATCATGCCATCGATGAGATCGTCTACATAACAGAAACTGCGTGTCTGTGATCCGTCGCCATAGATGGTGATGTCCTCTCCGCGAAGCGCCTGCATGATAAAATTCGATACAACACGGCCATCATTCGGATGCATCCGGGGCCCGTAGGTGTTAAAGATGCGGATGATCTTGATCCGGACGTTGTTCTGAAGATGGTAGTTCACAAATAACGTCTCCGCTACCCGTTTCCCTTCATCGTAACAGGAACGTAATCCGATGGGGTTGACATGTCCCCAGTAATTCTCTACCTGCGGGTGAACTTCCGGATCACCGTAAACTTCGCTGGTAGAGGCCTGGAGCACTTTCGCACGGATTCTCTTTGCCAGCCCCAGCATGTTTATGGCTCCCATCACCGAAGTCTTTACCGTTTTGATCGGATTGTACTGGTAGTGGATGGGGGAGGCGGGACAGGCCAGATTATATATTTCATCTACTTCGATATAAAAAGGCATGATGACGTCGTGCCGGATGAGTTCGAAATAGGGGTTATTCAGCAGATGGACCACGTTCTGTTTCTGGCCGGTGAAATAGTTATCGAGACATGCTACTTCATTCCCTTCCTCCAGAAGCCTTTCGCAGAGGTGGGAACCCAGAAAACCTGCTCCGCCGGTCACAAGTATCTTTTTTCTGATCATATCCGGGAGGTGTTGATGCCGATGCAATAATAGGTGAAACCTTGTTCTTTCATTTCTTTCACGTCGTAAATGTTACGTCCGTCAAAGATAACATGGTTTTTCAGCAGTTTTTTTACCTCTGTGAAATCGGGAAACCTGAATTCGGGCCATTCCGTTACCATCAGCAGGCAGTCGGCGCCGTCAATGGCATCGTACATGTCTTTCGCGTACGTTATTTTATCGCCGATGATGCGTTGTGTCTCGGGTATAGCCACGGGATCATAGGCTTTCACGGTGGCCCCGGCAGCCACCAGTTCGTGGATCAGCACCAGGGCAGGCGCTTCCCGCATGTCGTCGGTATTCGGCTTAAAGGAGAGGCCCCACATGCCGATGGTTCTGCCTTTCAAATCATTTCCAAAGTGCTTTTTGATCTTATGGAACATCACCATCTTCTGATGATCGTTCACCTCTTCTACCGCCTGAAGGACCCGGAGCGGATATTCATAATCCCGGGCGGTTTTGATCAGTGCCTTGACGTCTTTGGGGAAGCAGGAGCCGCCATAGCCGACACCGGGGTAAATGAATTTCGATCCGATGCGGGTGTCGGAGCCGATGCCTTTGCGGACCATGTTCACGTTAGCGCCTACGATCTCGCAGAGATTCGCGATATCGTTCATGAAACTGATCTTGGTCGCCAGCATGCTGTTGGCGGCATATTTGGTAAGCTCGGCCGAGGTGATGTCCATAAAGATAACAGGGTGACCGTTCAGCGTGAACGGCTTGTACAATCTTTGCATGAGTTCTTCCGCCCTCTTCGATTCCAGTCCGATGACGATGCGGTCGGGTTTGAGGAAATCATCAACCGCTGCGCCTTCCTTGAGGAATTCAGGGTTGGACGCTACATCGAATTCGATCTTCGCACCGCGTGCGGCCAGCTCTTCTTCAATGGCAGCCCGCACTTTGGGAGCGGTGCCGACAGGGACGGTGCTCTTGGTCACCACCAGCAGATAGTCCTTCATGTACTTCCCGATATTACGGGCTACACTGATCACATACTGGAGGTCGGCGCTGCCATCTTCGTCGGGGGGAGTCCCCACGGCAATAAAGATCACTTCGCATTCTTCCAGCGCCTTCTGAATACTCGTGGTAAAATGGAGTCTCTCTTTCTCCATGTTCCGGGTGACCATGTCATCCAGACCGGGTTCGTAGATCGGTATGATCCCGTTGTTCAGATCGTCAATTTTTTTCTTGTCAATATCAACGCAGGTAACATCTATACCTACTTCAGAGAAACAAGTGCCGGTGACTAATCCGACATACCCGGTACCAACGATGGCGATTTTCATAGTTTATGGTTTCTGTTTATCATTCAGATTTAAAAGATTCAATGGCTCTGCGGATCCCTTCTTCAAAGGACACTCGCGGCTTCCAGCCGATCAGGGCTGCGGCTTTCCGTATGTCGGCGAGGGTATCGCCGGGTTCTACCACCGGAGCCTGATAGATGGGTTGTATGGATTTTCCCTGCAGGATGATCGATACTACTTCATTGACCGAGAGATTACGGCCTCCTCCGATATTCATAAATTCACCGAAAGCTGCTGTATCCTTTGTGTGGAAGGCCAGGATATTGGCTTCCACCACGTCATCTACGAAGGTGAAATCACGGGTATGAGATCCGTCTCCGAAGATAACCGGAGATTCACCCCTGAGCATCAGATGGATCGACCGCGGGATCAGGTTGGCATAGCCGCCATGCGGATCCTGGCGAGGTCCGTAGACATTGAAGTACCTCAGACAGATGGTCTCCAGCCCGAATAACTGGTGATACATCCGGCAATAGGTCTCGGCAGCGAGTTTCTGCAAGGCGTAAGGCGACATGGGATTGGGCGCCATCGTTTCTGTCAGCGGGAGACGATCCTGACCTCCGTAAATGCTGGAACTGGATGAATAAATGATCCGTTTGACACCGCTTTCCCGGGCCGCTTCCAGCACCTTCAGCGTCCCTTCTATATTTGCCCGGTTGGTCACCTCCGGGTACCGAATAGAATACTGGACCCGGGGTACCGCCGCCACATGAAAGATCACGTCAGCGCCGCTGAAAAGGCTGCTCAGCCGGTCATCCAGTATGCTCAGCCGCTCAACCTTCAGGTGCGGATGTCCGGTGAGACCTGCCAGGTTCTCTTCCCTGCCCGACGAAAAATCATCTACCACTGTCACCCGGTAACCATCTGCTAATAAGCGGGAAACCAGGTGACTGCCTATAAAACCGGCGCCTCCCGTAACAATGCATTTTGCCATTTCAGACATAGATCTTATTCTGATTTCTGCAAAAATAACGAAAAACAAGTGATTCGGAAAAATTGCTTTTCGTTGGGTTTGCCAAATGATTTAAATGTTTTCATACTTTTGACAGACGAAAAAGATCAGGAGAACTCCGTGACGAATATGAACCCAACATTGACAGCTCCCTCCACGAAGCTTACGCCGCTTTCAAAGATACTCCTGTTATTCATTTTTCTGGTTTTCTTCCCTGCCTTCCTGATCAACCTGAATGTGGTTCCCCTGATCGAGGATGAATGCATTCGCGCTACAGTGGCGATGGAGATGAACATCACCGGCGATTATCTTACACCCACTATCGGCGGAGAGACTTACCTGAAAAAGCCACCCCTGTACAACTGGATTTTAGCCGGTCTTTTCAAACTCACCGGCAGCCAGTCTGAATTCATCGTCCGCCTTCCGGTCACCATCGCCATTGTCCTCTTTGCCATCACCATCTTCTTTTTTGTAAAAAAAGAGACAAATAAATCTTTGGCCCTGGCTACCGCTCTCGGATTTGCTACCTGCGGACGCATCATCTTTTACGAGTCGCAGCACGGACTGATCGACATGACCTATTCTCTGGTCGTGTTCCTGAATTTCATTTTCGTATACCGGATGGGCAAGAAGAAGAAGTTTTTGTGGCTTTTCCTCGGATCGTATGCGCTGACGGCATTCGGATTCCTCTTCAAAGGCTTGCCGTCACTGGTTTTTCAGGGATTCACTCTGATAGCCTGGTTCGCCTACAGCAAGGACCTGAAACGTCTGGTGAGTTATCAGCATCTGCTGGGGATCATCTTGTTCGCAATTCCGGTACTGGGTTATTACATCGCCTATTTTATCTCCAATTCTGATGTCACGATAGAACAGATGTTCGGGATTATGCTGGGGGAGAGCACACGCCGGACAGGCATCCGGTTTGGGTTTCTCCGGACAGCCGGGCATTTGTTTACCTTCCCGTTCGAGGTGATCTATCACTACCTGCCCTGGACCCTTTTCGTCATCCTGCTGTTCTCCCGGGGAGCTATCCGGAAGATCACCGGTAACCATTTGTTGCGCTACGGACTGTGGATCGTCGGATTGAATATCATTCCCTACTGGTCATCACCGGAAGTTTTTGCACGCTATTATATCATGCTGATGCCGTTCGTTTTTCTCACCTTTTTTATGCTTTATCTTGATGAAGATCCGGAACGGTTGAAGATGAGGAAAATCCTGGATATCCTGCTGATGGTGTTGGCGGTGGGTGTCTGCTTCATCCCGTTGGCCTACCTGATCATGGACCGCTTCTCCGTGATTCCTTACCAGAAGCTCAAGATCATTATATTGTTTGTGGTATCGGCGATTCTCGCGGCGTTGTTAATCTGGCGCAAAGACAAACTGGAGAAGATCTTCGTAATCATCCTGCTTCTGTTAGTGTCGCGGGTAGGAGTGAACTGGTTTGTTCTGCCGGTAAAGGCGATAGAGAGCGACCGGACCCGTTTTAAAGAAGAAACTATCCGCGCTGCCCGTCTGACCGGAGATACTCCCGTGCTTCGGTACTGGGCTCCCGAAATCAAGGCGACCGGCTATTATGGTCACCGGACCGGGACTTACCTGACCATCTATTATATGACCCGCGAGAAACAGCAGATCATCCCCTTTTCCACTGATCCTCCCGATGAAAACCATCTTTACCTGGCCCGCTACATGGACCTGGACTGGCTCGATATACCTTATACAAGGTTAGACGTCGTTCATTATGATAAGCATTACCCACCCCTGAACCTGGTACGGTTTGATATCCCTGCCGAATAGCCTTCCGGATGATGAAAATGGACAGGGAAAAACTGAAAAATATTGCCAAGATACTGTTGAAGCTCCTCATCGGAGGGGCGGCGCTGGCGTATGTGCTGACCAAGATCGACCTGGCTGAAGCGGGTCATCTGCTGGCCCATATCCGTGTACTGCCGTTCCTGGCTGCCATCCTGTTTTTCGTTGCATCTAAACTGACTTCTGCCTCACGTCAGCATACCTTGTTAAAAAACCTCGGCATTGACATCGGATTGAAAAACAATACCAGGCTTTACTGGAAAGGGATGTTCTATAACTTTTTCCTTCCCGGTGGCATCAGCGGTGACGGATACAAAGTGGTTTTCCTGGCCCGAAAATATACCCAGTCCAATAAGAGTATCGTGCTGGCTGTCCTTTACGACCGCGTGTATGGCGTGATTGCCCTGCTCATCTTCCTCCTGGCGTTCTATTATTTTATCCCCGTTTACCCGCAATTCCGGCCCTTTGTCTGGGCGGGAATCCCTGTGGTGTTGATCCTTACCTGGGTCGTGACAAAATATCTTTCACCGCAACATCTTTCATCGTTCTTTTCACTGATGGGATCTTCCTTTCTGGTGCAGCTATTTCAACTGATATGCTGTACCCTGTTAATGCTATCGCTGCGTGTGGAATCGAATTACCTGGTTTACCTTTTTATCTTTCTCGTATCCTCGGTTGTGGCGGTGTTGCCGCTGACTATCGGAGGGATGGGAGCCCGCGAGATTACTTTCTTTTATTTTGCCGGAATGCTGCACCTGCAAACCAACACTTCCGTGATGATCAGCCTGCTGTTCTTCCTGATATCTCTCGTATCCTCCATTCCGGGATTTTTCTTTTCTCTGGAAGAGATTAAAGGGAACAAAATCACCCCGCATGATTAACTTTGCACTTCATTTTATACACTGAATGGATAAAGAAAAGATTAGTATTGTCGTTCCGGTATATAACGAAGAAGCCAACATCGCGCTGCTTCACGAGGAGATTACCGGCTGTTGCCGACGCGAAGGCTATGATTTTGAAGTGATTTTCATTGATGACGGATCCACCGACCGTACGAATGAGATCATCAGACACTTATCGCCCGTAAAATACATCCGGTTCCGGAGAAACTTCGGACAGACTGCGGCCATGGATGCCGGCATTAAACAGGCTACCGGGTCGCTGATTGTCACTATGGACGGCGACCGCCAGAACAATCCTTCCGATATCCCGGGAATGATCCGGTATTTAAAGGAAAATGACCTGGATGTGGTCTCTGGATGGAGAAAGAACCGGAAAGATACCTTCATGAAAAAGTTCGTCTCCCGCGGAGCCAATGTGCTTCGGAAGATGATTATCAACGACAACATTCACGACAGCGGATGTTCGCTCAAGGTGTACCGGAAAGAGTGTTTTGACGGGATCAACCTGTATGGCGAAATGCACCGTTTTATCCCGGCCTTGCTGACGATCCGCGGCTATAGGATAGGAGAGATGGTGGTGTCGCACCGTCCGCGTATCGGAGGGAGGACCAAGTATAACTGGAAACGGACTTTCAAAGGGTTCATCGATATGCTGGCCATCCGCTTCTGGTCGCGTTTTTCCACCCGTCCGCTTCATCTGTTCGGCACCCTGGGTATTCTCTTTATCTTCTGCAGCCTCATCACCGGCATCTTTACGTTCATCGATTTCATGAAAGGATTGGGTATGTCGGAGACCGCTCTCCCGGTCCTCACCACGTTCCTTTTCCTGGGCGGACTTCAGATGTTCTTTACCGGACTGATCAGCGATATCCTGATGAGGAATTACTACGAGTCGGGAGATAAACCCGGTTATTATAATATTCGTGAAATAGTTAATAATGAATGATGGGGGAGAAGACAGGAACTTCATTTGGTTAGTTGCCTTTATTTTCCTACCTTTGCCACCCTGTTTTGAATTTAAAGAAAAATGATTCATATTACTTTACCCGATAATACTGTCCGTGACTTTTCAGAAGGTGTGTCAAGCCTTGATGTCGCAAAGAGTATTAGTGAAGGGTTAGCACGGAAAGTGCTGGCAGCCAAAGTGGATGACGAAATATGGGACGTTACCCGTCCCATCGGGAAAGATGCCAGGGTGAAACTGTTGACCTGGGACGACCCGGAAGGGAAAGCTACCATGTGGCACTCCTCGGCACACCTCATGGCTGAAGCCATCGAAGAATTGTATCCCGGCGTGAAATTCGGTATCGGCCCTGATATCGAAAACGGTTTTTATTACGATATCGATTTCGGAGAAAAAGAGATCTCATCGGAAGATTTTAAAAAGATCGAAGATAAGATGCTGGCCTTTGCGAAAGAGAA
>Ga0116170_10003223_pt1 | contig 15342 bp, 7 predicted proteins | sample AD_JPNHW1_MetaG_FD_89797 | JGI IMG/M metagenome (GOLD analysis project Ga0116170, IMG submission 89797) | Active sludge microbial communities of municipal wastewater-treating anaerobic digesters from Japan - AD_JPNHW1_MetaG | ecosystem: Engineered > Bioreactor > Anaerobic > Digestate | place...
GTCAGAACCTTGTTGTCCGCCACGCCGCTCGCCATCAGAATCACGGTGTCGTTTGTGCTGCGGTCGCCGTCCACCACCAAATGGTTAAAACTCACGTCCACTGCCTCGCGCAGGGCCTGGTCCAGCGCCTTGGGATGAATGGCCGCATCGGTCGTCAAGAAACCCAGCATCGTCGCCATGTTCGGCTCGATCATCCCAGAGCCCTTGCACATGCCGCCGATATAAACCGTCTTTCCGTCAATCTCCAGCTCCACGGCCACCTGCTTGTCCACGGTGTCGGTCGTCATAATCGCATGCGCCGCATCGTCGCCGCCTTCGCGGCTCAGCGACGCCGCCGCAAGCTTCGCACCCTCGGCAATACGCTCCATCGGGAGATTCACGCCGATCACGCCGGTCGAGCAAACCAAGACCAACCGCTCGTCGATACCCAAAGCTTCGGCGGTTACCCGCGCCATCTCGCGCGCATCTCTCAAGCCCACGTCGCCTGTGCAAGCATTCGCACAGCCGCTGTTGACGATCACCGCCTGCGCCTGCCCTGTGCGCGTCCGCTCGCGATCGATCTGCACCGGCGCAGCCGCCACCTTGTTGGTGGTATACACCGCAGCCACAGAAACGGGAGCGTCTGCGGCAATCAAGGCTATATCCTTGCGGTTCTTGTACTTAATGCCAGCCGCCACGCCGCACGCCCGGAACCCGCGCGCAGCCGAAACGCCGCCCTCTATACACTCAAAGGTCTTCATGTTAGTCCACGCAAAGTACTGTTAAAAAAGCAAACCAAAACAGCAGCCTGCCGCGCAGGTTGCCCCGTCAGTATTCTCTTTTACTCTGCTTGATTCGTATATAATCGATTATTTGACCATCAAAGTCGATGAAAAACCGCCTTGAATGAAGAGCGTGGGGTACGACTGAACCCGGTTGAATCCAGACCCAGAGGAGGATTTAGGAATTCCCTTTCATCGAATCCTTGTCTCGCCAGCTTTTGAGCGCTATTCTGGTAATGGGTTTTGGAAAAGGATGGTACGCCTAGTGAACCAGCAAAAGGGAAAACGGTTATGACCGCACAGTTAACCAGAAAATCATCGCTCTGCGCCTTACTCGTTGTGACTCTGGCCTGCACGGCTATGTCAGAGGACTATTACCAGATTCGCGGCGGCATCCCCAACAGCCAATATTTCTTTAAGAACGACAAAGTCGGAAACCAGTACCTGTTCTTCATCGGCAATTCCGTCCTGGCCGGAACCGGGCTGAAGGATCAGAATCTGCGGTACTCGGCCCAACTGATCAAGGGTTTCAAAAAGTATTTCCCGAATGCGGGAATGAACGAGACTCGGCACATGCAGCCGGGAGGCAGCTGGTTCGGACTGTACCGCTGCAGCCGGGGACAGCCGGTTTTCGGCGAGGTGATCTGCAGCGGCCACCTGGCCATCCTCGACTTCGCCGCGGACGACAGGAACGCCGATATCGGCCAGGTCAAGACATCCCTGGAGGGACTCGTCCGTCAAATCACGCTCTACCGCGCCACGCACAGCCGCATCCTCGTTTACACCCTGACGCCCGAGATGCTTCAGGCTTACAAAGCGGGCCAGACACCCGAATACATCAAAGTCTGCGAACAGGTCGCCGACCATTACGGCGTCCCCAGCCTGAACCTCGCCAAGTATGCAGCCGAGAAGATCATCGCCGGAGAAATCTCGTTCGACGCGTTCTCCGCCGACGGCGTCAACCCGACCGATGCCGGAGCCAAGATTTATGCCGACGCGGTCGCGAAGTTCACCGATGCGCTGATGACCGCCTACCCGGTTCCTGAACAGCCCAAGCCCTACGCCCTGCCGGCCCCGCTGTTCCCGGAAACCGATGACAACGGCCGAATCATCGCCTATGAAGATCAGCAGGTCAAGCAGTCCGGCAACTGGAAGCCGGGGCAAGCAAGCCCGATCGGCCCGTTCCGGCACGTGCTCGTTTCCGACCAAGTCGGCGCCGCGCTGACGCTGAAGTTCAAAGGCTCAGAAATCGGACTCATCGATGTGGCCGACAAGGGCAGCGCGGACTACGAATACGCCATCGACGGAGCCGCATTCAAACAACTCGCGGCGCCCAAGGATCTCGCAAGCCCAGCCATGCGCCCGGTCTCCCTGGCCCGCAATTTGGACCGGAAAGCCGAGCACACGCTCGTCCTGAAGATCGCCGCGGCTGGAACCGCACGCGTCGGCGGCTTCTTGCTCAACGGCACCACTGAGGACGCCTTTGCCAACCTGAGTCCGCTCGAGAAAATTGACGCGATTTACGCCGCGATGGACCCGATCACCTACCGCCCCCCTGCGAACCGCTTCGCGAACATTCCCAAAACAATGAACACGTTGCGCAACGGCGGGGAACTCCGCATGGTTCTTCTGGGCGACAGCATCATGGGAAACACCTCTAGCTCGTCTTTCGAGTTGCTGCTCATGCGGGACTACCCGAAATGCAAGGTCATCAAAATCGCCTCGCTGCGGAGTTCGACGGGGTGCAAGTATTACCGCGAGGAGAACCGCGTTCAGGACTATGTTCTGAAGCACAACCCCGACCTCCTCGTCATCGGCGGCATTTCCAACGGCGGAGACGCCGAAGCGGTCCGCTCGGTGATCCAACAGGTGCGGGCCAAAAAGCCCGACACCGAGGTCCTGCTGCTGACGCCCGTTTTCGGTGCGCTGCGCGACGAGCACATCCGGACCTTCACGCGCGAGATCGACACCACGACCAGCAACTTCCGCTTCAACATGCAGAAGGTCGCCGCGGAAGAGAAGTGCGCTTTCTTCGATATGACCAGCCCTTGGTGGACCTACATCCAGGACAGCGGAAAAACGTACGGCTGGTTCATGGGCGACGCCGTTCACGGCAACGCCCGCGGCTGTCAAATCATCGGCCGCCTGCTGGAGCTTTGGTTCAAAGAATAGCAACCCAGACTTGCCTTCGGAAGGCCGACCCACGGGATGCGGTTCTCTTTTCATGTGCCGTCCTTAGAAGATGAAACTGCGGAGGGATTATGAATCCATGGGGACTGATGATCGGCGCGGGAGCAGTGTTTTTTTTCATCGCGCCAGGCGCGGACTTCTCTCGGGCCACAGAACCGCAGTTGGCGCTGCACTACACGGCGCCCGCGTCCGAGAAACAGTGGGCGAGCCATGCGTTGCCGCTCGGCAACGGGCGACTCGGATGCATGCTTTTCGGCGATCCCTTCAATGAACACGTCCAGTTCAACGTGGACTCGCTCTGGACCGGCGACGAGAACCCGTCCGGCATTTACGAATCCATGGGCGCCTACCAAAACTTCGGCGACCTGCGAATCAGCATGGACACCGCCGAACCCCGCACGGAAGTCCTCGCTGCCAGCGACCATGCGCCTTACCATGCGAGCGAAGGCATCGCCTACTCGGTCGACGGGAACACGAACACCAAGTGGTGCGTGGAGCCACGCGGAACGCCCGTGGTCTGGGAAGCGCACCTGCTCCAGCCCACCGCTGTCGCCGCCTATTCCTTTACCTCCACGCCCGAAGCCCGCCCCGACCGCGATCCCAAAACGTGGGTGTTCTCCGGCTCCGATGACGGCGCGGCATGGACCCTGCTCGACAGGCGCGAAAACCAACCCACCTTTGAAAAGCGCGGCGACACCCGAAACTTTGCGGTTTCAGCCCCGCGCACTTTCCGCCGCTATCGACTCACGTTTCTCGCCAATCAAGGCGGCTCACATTTTCAGCTGGCAGAAATCGGCCTCGCGGGCGTCGATCTGAACAAAGCCTCGCCCCCGCCCAACGGCTATCGCCGCACACTGAACCTCGCCACAGGCCTGCACAGCGTCGCCTTCACCTCGGGCGGCATCGCCTTTACGCGCGAGGCCTTTGCCAGCCAGCCGGATCAGGCGATCGTCATGCGGTTCACGGCAGATAAGCCCGGCGCGTTCACCGGCCTTGTCAAGCTCGCGGGCGCTCATCAAGAAACGACGCGCGACGATGCGGGGGATCTGACGTTCGAGGGTCGTTTTTCAAACGGCCTCGACTATGCGGCCCGCGTGCACGTGGCGGCCGAAGGCGGACGTGTCACCGCCACAAACGGCGTCTGCCGCTTCGAACGCTGCAACGCCCTGACGCTCTTCCTTGCGGCAGACACCAGCTACGCTTCCGACTACAGCCGCGATTGGAAAGGTCAAGCGCCCGCCCCCCTCGCCCACGAACAGATCGCGCGCGCCAGCGCCCAGTCGTACGACAAACTGAAACAGTCTCACCTTGCCGACTTTGCCGCGTTCATGAACCGCGTGTCGCTCAATCTCGGCGCGACCGCCGCCGACCAGCGCGATTTGCCTACAGACGAGCGCCTCGCCGCCTATGTCCACGGCACAGCCGATCCCGAACTCGAAGCCCTGCTCTTTCAGTATGGCCGCTATTTGCTGATCGGCTGCTCGCGGCCCGGCACGCTGCCCGCCAACCTGCAAGGCCTCTGGAACGACAGCAACAGCCCGGCGTGGCACTGCGACTACCACTCCAACATCAACATCCAGATGAACTACTGGCTCGCCGAGCCCGCCAACCTTGCCGATTGCCACACGGCATTCATCGATCTGATCCAGAGCCAGCTCGAACCGTGGCGCAAAGCCACGCAGGCGGAGAAAGAGTTTACCACCGCAAAAGGCCCCGCGCGCGGCTGGGCCGTGCGCACTTCACACAACATCTTCGGCGGCCTCGGCTGGAAATGGGACAAGACCGCCAACGCCTGGTACTGTCAGCACCTCTGGGAACACTATGCCTTCGGCGGCGACAAAAACTATTTGCAAAAAGTCGCCTATCCGATTATGCGGGAAGTCTGCGACTTCTGGCAGGACCAGCTCAAGGCGCTGCCCGACGGACGGCTCGTCGTGCCGCATGGCTGGTCGCCCGAGCACGGCCCCGATGAGGACGGCGTGAGCTACAGCCAGGAAATCGTCTGGGACCTTTTCAACAACACCGTTGCGGCCGCAGATGCGCTGGGCACCGACAAAGCGTATCGCGACGCGCTGGCCGCGCTGCGCGACCGGCTGGTGACACCGAAGATCGGCAAGTGGGGTCAGCTCCAAGAGTGGATGACAGACCGCGACGATCCCAAGGATCTGCATCGTCACACCTCGCACCTTTTCGCGGTTTATCCGGGCCGACAGATCAGCGCGACGGCCACGCCCGATCTGGCCAAAGCCGCCGCCGTGTCGCTGACCGCGCGCGGCGAAGCGGGCGACAGCCGGCGCAGCTGGACGTGGCCCTGGCGCTGCGCGCTCTGGGCGCGACTGGGCGAGCCCGAGAAGGCCCACCACATGGTGCGCAGCCTGCTCACTTACAACACCCAGCCCAACCTCTTCACCACGCACCCGCCTTTCCAGATGGACGGCAACTTCGGCATCACCGCCGCCGTCTGCGAAATGCTCCTGCAGTCCCACTCGGGCGAAATCGCCCTGCTGCCCGCCCTGCCGCAGGCATGGCCCGACGGCAGCGTCAACGGACTGCGCGCACGCGGCGGTTTTGAAGTCTCCATCGCCTGGCGACAAGGCTCGCTCGTCTCCGCCGAAGTCCGTTCGTCCGTCGGCGGTCCCTGCACCGTGCGCTACGGACAAAAGACCGCAACCTTTGCAACCCGGCCCGGCAAAACGTATACTCGGACCCTAAGCGATTTCAAATAACGCTTCCCGTTCTCTCTCGCGGCTTCTCAACGGAGGCGAGGCTCTGACGAGCCATCGCACAAAACAAAGGCTTTCGATGTCAATCGGCACATGGGTCAAAAGAAGTTTGCGCTACTACGGCGCGCGCCACCTCGTGTTCGCAGGAACCGTGGCGCTAACGTCCGCTATTCTCTGTGCGGCGCTGCTGACGGGCGAATCGCTCCAGCAGGGCCTGCAACGCGACCTGCATGCGCGGCTCGGCGCCGTGCGGTCCGCCGTGTTTCTCCAAAACGGCGTATTCCCCGCAAACCTTGCACAGCGCGTGCCCGACGCGCAAGCCGCCTTGCTTCTCAAGGGCGAGCTGTTAACCGCCGATGGCAGCCTGTGCGCAAACGACGCGCAGATGATCGGCGTATCCGCGACAAAGGCCGCGCCCGCGGCTCTGACCGCCGCGCTGAACAGTCGCGCGCGGGAACTGTTGCCGACTGAAGAAGGCGCGGTGCGCTTCGAGAAGCCGGCCCTTTTTTCTGCGGAAATCCCACTCGGCGCGTCGAAAGACAAGCGCATGGTGCGCCGCGCAGTGCGGCTCGGCGGCGCGTCGGGAGAGCACCTGCTTGCGCCCGACTTTGCGTTGCGCCCCGCGTCGGCGCTGCCGCTGAATGCGGCGCTGCCGCTTGAGACCTTGTCCGAAGCGGCGGGCGTGCCGGGCATGGCGAATCTGCTGGTGTCCTCGCAATCGCCGGAAGCGTTCGAACACGCGTTGGCTCAGGCGCTGACGCCCGAAGACGCGGGCCTCGCGCTGAAGGCGACGAACGGCGCGACGGTCGTCAAAAGCCACCGCGTTTTTCTGCCGAAAAGCGTGCTGACGGCACTGGCGTCCAACGGGCTGAAAAGCGAACCGGCCACGTTTCACCTTGCGGACGCGTTTGAGGCGGGATCGCAAACAACGCCGTATGGATTCGTCGCCGCAGTGACACCGGACGGCGCAACGGTGCCGCGCGACCTCAAAGACAGCGAAACCGTCATCAGCGCCTGGCTCGCCGAAACACTGAACGTGAAAGCGGGCGATGCGCTGACGCTGCGCTGGCGGCGCTTCGAAGCCGGCGGCCGGCTGGTTGCCGACAGCCGGACCTTCCACGTGCGCGCCGTGATTCCGACAGAACAGGCGGCAACGGCCAAGGACGCGATGCCCGTGTTTCCGGGCCTTGCCGGCGTTGACAGCTGCACGGCGTGGGACGTGGGCATGCCCATGGACGACGCGAAGTTGAAGGACGCAGCCAACGAAGCTTACTGGAAGCAGTGGCGGGAAACGCCCAAGGCTTTCGTCACCTACGCGGCGGGCAAAGCGTGCTTTGGCACCTTCTTCGGCGAGGCCATGTGCGTGCGGGTCGCGGCCGACGAGGCGGCGGTGCGCCGCGCGCTGAAGTCGCAGACGCCTGCGCAAGCGGGGTTCGCCGTTCGACCGCTTTGGAGCGAAGGGCTCAAAGCCGCGCAGGGGTCGACTGATTTCCGCATGCTCTTTGTCGGCATGGCCTTTGTTCTGGTCGCGGCCGCGCTGTTGCTCTCGGGCCTTTCGCTCGCGCTGGCGCTGGAAACGCGCAAAAGCGAGGTGGCCTTGTTCGGCGCGCTGGGATGGCGCCGCGGCCAAGTGATTCAGACACTGGCAGCCGAGTGGAGCGTGCCGCTGGCGATCGGTGCGCTGGCGGGCAGCGCTTTCGGCGCGGCGCTGGCGCACGCGCTGGTGTGGAGCCTCGCGCATTTCTGGCGCGACGCCTTTGCCGGGGCGCACATGGCCTTTCATTTCTCGGGAGCCATGGCGGGCACCGCGGCAGGCGTCAGCGGGCTGTTGACACTGGCGGTTTTGCTGCGGACCATCCGGCTTTTTGCTCGGTGTAAACCCGTTGAACTTTGGCAGGGAACAGGCGTCGACCGCCCGGACGCTCCCAAGCAAGACAGCTCTAAAACCGGCGATATGTGGGTGAATGTGGCGGGCTCGACGCTGGCCGCGGCAGCGTTGGCGGTGATGCTGTGGAGCCCCAGCGGCGCGGCGGCAAACGGGGCGTTTTTCGGGGCGGGCTTCCTGCTGATGATTTCGCTGCTGCTGTTCGTGAAGGCGCTGGGCAAAGCGTGGAACGACCGTCCTGCCCAAAGCCCGCTGATTGCCGGAATGCGGCGGGCGCTGCAATCGCCGCGGCGAAGCGCGCCGGTCGTGCTTCTGCTGTCTGTGGGCATTTTTCTGACCGTTGGCATCCTGTCGATGAAGCACGATCCCGCTGCGGGCTGCGAACGTCCGTCGTCCGGAAGCGGCGGCTTTGGGTCACTGGTCACGTCGGTCACCGCGCTGGACCGCGAACGCGGGCTGGAATTGGCCCGCAGGGTCAGCGGCGGCAAGGGCGCGGTGCCGGTGCGCATCCACGAGGGCGATGAGGCGGGCTGCCTCAACATGAACCAGCCGCAGACGCCGCGCCTGTTCGGCCTCGACGCGCGGGCAATGGCGCGGGCGCGGGCTTTTGAACCCGAAAACTCCGGAGGTGTCTGGACCGTCATCGAACGGCCGCTGGAAGACGGGACGATTCCCGCGCTGGCGGCGGATCAGACCATGTTGGAGTACAGCCTCAAGGCCAAAGCAGGGGTGAAAGACGGCACGGTGTGGAGCTACGAGGGAACCGACGGCGCGGTGTGGAACGTGCGCGTCGTAGGCGCTTTGCCCGTGCGCAGCGGCATTTTGCAAGGAGCGCTGATTGTTGACGAACGCCTGTTTGCGCACATGTTTCCAAACGAGGGTTACCGGCTGTGGCTGTGCGAGGGAGCGCCGCATCTTTTGCGGGCGACCACGGAGGTCGGAGGTCAGGGCGTCGATCTCCGATCGCCGGTCTCCGTCTTGCGGCAACCGGAACCGGGGGTGACGGTGCAAACGGCGGAAGCGCGGCTGCGGCTGCTGGGCTCCGTGGAGAGCGCCTACCTCGACATGTTTCTGGTCCTCGGCGGACTGGGCGTAGTTCTCGGCGTACTGGGCATCGCGCTGGTGATTCTGCGCGGCGTGACGGAGCGGCGCGGCGAGTTGGCGCTGCTCAGCGCGGTGGGCGTGTCGCGAAAGCAAGTGATGCTTCTGCTCTCCGCCGAATACGGAACGCTGGTGCTGATCGGGCTGGCCGTCGGCACAGTGTCCGCGCTGGTCGCGATCCAACCGGCCGCGCGGTCGCTGGGCACGCAGCTGCCGTGGGGCGCCATGGCTGGAATCATCGCGGGGCTCTGCGTTAGCGCGGCCCTCAGCGTTTTCTGTGCGGCATTCGCCGCCTCGCGACGCTACGGTCCAGAGGTGCTCAAGGAAGAGGTTTGATCGGGTGGCTGGGATGTGGTTAAATGAAAGCGATTTTTGGAACGCTGTTAATTGAAGGATGTGAGTATGGCTGGCACGACGTATGAAATGATCGGCAAGATCAAACTGGTATTTGAACCCATGACGTTCGCAAGTGGTTTCACCAAGCGCGAGTTCGTCCTGACGATGGAAGACGATTACCCGCAGGACGTGAAGTTCGTCTGCGTGAAAGAGAAGTGCGCATTGCTCGACCACGTGGCCGCAGGCGACCGCGTGAAGGTGGCTTTCCGCATCCGCGGCAACGAGTACAAAGAGCGTTATTACGTGGACTTGCAGTCGTTCAAAATCGACAAAATGGACGCGGATGGCTCGTCGGTGTCATACGACGAAGCAGAACCGCCACCGCCGGACGATCCGACTCCTTTCTGAGCAGAAGTCTGTAGGCTGTAGGCGATTAGCCTGTTAGGAAGACAGAGGGGGCGCATGGCGGAAGGTCAGAAGAAACTGGGCGAGCTGATCGCGCTGGGGGATACCTTTCTTGCCAAGCAGAAAGTGCCCGACGCGCGCGTGGTCACCGAACTGTTGGCTGCGCGGCTCTTCAAATGCGGGCGGCTGGAACTTTACCGGCATCTGGACGCGATTCCCGACGAACGCATTGTGGACGCGCTGCGGCGCGGGTTGCAGCGCGTGGCCAAGGGCGAGCCTGTGCAGTATGTGCTGGGGCAATGGGATTTCCGCAAGCTGACCCTCAAGGTGGATCGTCGCGCCTTGATTCCGCGGCCCGAAACCGAGCAACTGGTGGACCTCGTCCTCAAGTCGGCGCAGGTGCGCGCAAACGCCAAACCGCTGGTCGTGGACGTTGGCACAGGCACAGGCTGCATTGTCTTGAGCTTGGCGAGCGAGATGCGAGACGGCGTTTTTGTGGGACTGGACATCAGCCCCGAAGCGCTGACGCTGGCCAAAGAAAACGCGGCGCTTACGGGATTCGAAGGACGCGTGCTGTTCGCCGAAAGCGACGGGTGCGGCGAGTTCGATCCCGCCAGCGTCGACGTGCTGGTCTCCAACCCGCCCTATATTCCGTCGCACGTCGTGGATGGACTTGAGCCGCATATCCGCGACCACGAGCCGCGGTTGGCGCTGGACGGCGGACCCGACGGGCTGAACGTGTATCGCGCGCTTCTGCTCGACGCGGTAATGGTGCTCAAGCCGGGCGGCGGCGTGTTTTTTGAGATCGGCGACGAACAGGGCCCCGCCATGCGCGACATGCTGGAGGAGTACGGATTCACCGATGTGGCGATCATCAGGGACTATTCGGGCCGCGACCGGTTCGCCACGGGCGTACAGAGCGTATAGGGCAACCCGCCGGTCGCCCGTACTTGTAGGGGCGGACCTGCGTGTCCGCCCGGAAGGAGAAAACATGTATTTTATCGGACCGCATGTGTCGATCGGGGGCGGCGTCGCGAATGCGCCCATCAACGCCAAAGCGCTCGGAGCGACGGGCTTCGGGATGTTCGTCAAGAACCAGCGCCAGTGGACGGCGGCACCTTATGCGACGGCAGACATCGCGGCGTTCAAGGCGCAGGTGAAGGCGGACGGCTACACGGCGAAGCAGGTGCTTCCGCACGCGGGGTACTTGATTAACCTCGCGAATCCCGACGAGGCGGCGCACGCGAAAGCCATGGCGTCGCTGCTGGACGAGCTGCAGCGTTGCATGGCGCTCGGGCTCGACAAACTGAACCTGCATCCCGGCAGCCATCTGCACCTGATCACGCCTTCAGAAGGCTGCGAGCGCATCGCAAAATCGATCAACACGGCTTTGGCACAAACGCAGGACGTAACAATCGTCATCGAAAACACGGCCGGCAGCGGCGGCAACCTCGGCTCGCGCTTCGAAGAGCTCAAAGCGATGATCGACGGCATCGACGACAAGAAACGCGTGGGCGTCTGCATCGACACCATGCACACCTTCGCCGCAGGCTTCGACATCCGCACGCGCGATGGTTTTCTGCAGACAATGGACGCCTTCGACAAAACGGTCGGCATACGCTATCTGCGCGGCATGCATCTGAACGACTCCAAAGTGGGCCTGAACTCGCACGTGGACCGGCACGAGTCATTGGGCGCGGGGCTGCTGGGCATCGAAGTCTTTAAATGCATCATGAAGGACACGCGGTTTGAAAACATGCCGCTGGTGTTGGAGACGCCGAACGAAGAGCTTTGGGCACAAGAGATCAAACAGTTGATGGCAATGGCCGAATAGGAACGACCGAACAGTCATCCATTCGTGCAGGGGGGAAAAGCAATGCACATGAAAATGGGGGCGTTGGCGGCGCTGTTGCCGCTGGCGGGATTCTGTGGCGAAGCCGTGTTGAGCATGGGCGGAGCGTTGAAGTTGGAGTCGCCCGCCGTTGAGATCAACGGCACCTTGTTCACGGCGGGGTGGAAAAAAAGCGTGAGCGGCAGCGGAACCGGCACGCCGGATGCCAAAGGCGTATGCGCTTTTGAAATCAAAGCCTCGGACCAAGAGCGGGTTGCGGGCACGGCGGAAATCACGCAGGCGGCGGACGGCGCGATCCGGGCGGTCTACACCTTTACACCGAAGAGTACGATGACGCTGAACGGCCTGTATGTGGGCTTCCACGTGCCTTCGAAAACGCTCATCGGCGGACAGTGGAAAGCGGATGAGCGCAGCGGAACATTTGTCGAGAAACGCGGAGCGCTATCGGTGTTCAGCGGCAAAATCAAGCGTTTGGAACTGACTGCCGCCGCACCGCAGGATGAGCGCCTGACCGTGGCCTTCGACGCGCCGACCCCCGTCCTGATCCAAGACGACCGTCAGTGGGGCGAGACGTTCAGCTTTCGTCTTGGAAACAACGGCGCAAAGACCTATTCCAACGGCGTCCCCTACCGCGTGACCTTCACGCTCAAAACGCAGGCGCCCCTCACCGTCGCGTATGACCGGCCCGTCACGCTCCAAGCCAACGACGAGTGGGTAACCCTCACCTATGAAAAAGAGATCGTTCCGGGGTCCGCCGTGGATTTCTCCGGCATGGGTTTCACGGATGCGCCTGCTGGCAAGCACGGCTGGCTGCAGGCGAAGGGCCCGCACTTTGAGTTCGAGAAGAAGCCCGGCGTGCCACAGCGTTTCTACGGCGTGAATTTCTGCGCGACGGCCAACTTCCCTTCGGCCGCGCAGTCCGAACAGCTTGCCGACCGGCTGCTGCGGCTGGGCTACAACAGCATCCGCGTCCACCACTACGACAACGGGTGCGTGCAGGGCAGCAAAGACAGCGTCACACTGAATCCCGAGCAGATGGCCAAGCTCGACGGCTTCATCGCCGCCTGCCTCAAGCGCGGACTCTATGTCACCACCGACCTCTTTGTCTCGCGCAAGGTAACGTGGCGGCAGATCGGCATTGAGCGCGACGGGCAAGTGGAGATGCAGGTTTTCAAAGCGCTGATCGCAGTGTACGAGCCCGCCTATCAGAACTGGGCCGCGTTCTCCAAAGCGTTTCTGAACCATGTGAATCCGCAGACCGGACGCCGCTATGCGGACGAGCCGGGCATGCCGTTCTTGTCGATGGTCAACGAAGGCTCGATCGGCTACGCCACGCAGGAGGCGCGCGAGACGCCGGCCATGCAGGCCGCGTGGGCCGCGTGGCTCAAGGCGAAGCAGGCGAAGGACGCGTCGTTCGCCGACATCCCCGAGAAGATGCCGCTCGGCATGAGCGGAAAGGCGGGCTCGGCGGTGGCCCTGTTCATCGCGGATACCGAGGCGAAAATGATTGCGCGCATGAAGGCTTTTCTGCGCGACGAAATCGGCTGCCGCGCACTGATCACGGACTACAACTGCGGCACGCACTATCTGCCGCTGCAACCGGTGCGCGAGGCGCTCTTCGACTATGTGGACGATCATTTCTATGTGGACCACCCGCACTTCCTTGAAAAGAAATGGTCCCTTCCAAGCCGCTGCGGAAACGAGAACCCGCTCAAATCCGGGTGCCGCACGCCGTGCAACGTGGCCTTCACGCGGCTGGCCGATAAACCCTTCTCGGTGTCGGAGTACAACTTCTCGGGCCCGGGCATGTTCCGCGGCGTGGGCGGCATCATGACCGGCGCAATGGGCGCGCTGCAAGACTGGAGCGCGCTGTGGCGCTTCGCCTACGCGCACCGGCTTGAAAACATGTTCGACGGCGAAGGATCGGCCGGCTACTTCGATGTGTCGACCGACCCGCTGTCGCAGGCCTCGGAGCGCGCCTCGCTCTGTCTCTTCCTGCGTCGCGACCTCGCGCCCGTCCCTCAGAAAGTTGCCGTGTCGCTGCCGCAGCGCGAAGTGGGCGAGCTGAAAGAGCGCGCCCTGAGCGTCACGCCGACATGGAGCGGCGCGGCGTGGAACGTACAAGTCGCCACCTCTGCGTCTGAATCAGCGCTGCCGGATTGGCGCGTGGTCCCCAGCGCTGAGGCGTATGCAACCAACGCCGCCACCGCCTTCGCATCCCTCACGAACACCTGCGGCGCACTGGTGATCGATCAGGTGCGAGGCGCCTTCACCATTGTCACGGCGCACACCGTCGGCGGCTTCGCAGAGACTGGCGCGATCAGCGCCGGACCGCTGAAGGCAGAAATATCCGGCGCGCCTGCAACCGTTTGGGCCAGTGCGCTGGACAGCGCGCCGATCGCGACGAGCGGCCGGCTGCTGCTGACCCACCTGACGGACGTGCAGAACACGGGCGTACGCTACGCAGAGCGGGCGCGCAAGACGCTGCTTTCTTGGGGCAAGCTCCCCTATCTGGTTCGGGTGGGCCAAGCCGATATTTCGCTCGCGCTGAAAAACCCTGAGGCGTATACGGTATATGCGCTCGCAACCAACGGACGGCGCGTGGAGAAAGTGGCCACTAAAACGGCTGAGGGAAAACTTTGCTTCACCGCTTCGGTGGCGAATCCGAACGGTGCGCGGATGCTGTACGAGATCGTGCGCGAGTGAGGAAGACGGCACAGTAATACGGGGGGAAAACATGAAGATGCGGTTGCTTGGAGCGGCGTGTGCGATGATGGCGGGCGCAGCGTGGTCCGGGGAAACGGTGACGACGCTGTCGCTGCTGAGAGAGATGACGGACCGCGAGGCGGTGGCGCGTTTTCCCGATCCGTCCTACACAAGCCGCCAGTTCGGCAGCTACGACCGCGATTCCGTTGCGCACGACCAACCCGGTTGGTTCGCGAACGACGACCGCAGCCAGTTTCTACGCGTGGAAACCAACGGCGTTCAGCGCGAATGCGTTATGCTCGACGCGCAAGGCCCCGGCGCGATCGTACGCTTCTGGGTGACCGTTGCGAACACCGACGGCTCGGGCATTCTGCGCATTTATTTGGACGGTCGCAAAACGCCTGAAATCGAGGGACGCGTGCTCGACGTTCTGAGCGGCGGACAGCTCTGCGGAGAGCCGCTCTCGTCGTCGGTCTCGGTCAAGACGGACTATCTGAAACGCGGCCACAACCTCTACCTCCCGATTCCTTACGCGCGGCATTGCCTGATCACCTACGAGAGCGACAAAGTCTTCAAGGGCGAAAACTTCTACTACAACATCGAGTGCCGGACGTACGAGAAGGGCACAGACGTGGAAACCTTCTCGTTGGCGGCCCTGCGGCGCGACGGGTTGGCGGTGTCCGAGCTGCGGAGAAAGCTGGCGGGATGCGGTCTCGGACTGGATGGCTTAAAAACCCAGGCGGTTGCTTTAGACGGCGTGATCGGTCCCGGCGAAGCGGCGACGTATCGCGTCGAGGGTTCCCGCGCGGTTCGGCTTCTGGCGATGGACCTCAACGGCGGACGCGACAGCCAGGCGCTGCGTTCGACAATCCTTGAGATGACGTTCGACGGCGAGCAGACCGTGTGGGTTCCGGCAGGCGATTTCTTCGGGACCGGATACAAACTCGCGCCCTACCGCATGTGGCACACGCAGGTGTCGGGCGGCGGCCTGATGGAGTCGGCATGGGTGATGCCGTTTAAGAAGAACTGCACGCTGACGCTCCGCAACCTCGGGACCAACGCGGTGACGGTCTCGCAGGGCGTGCTGGTGACCGCCCCTTGGCGATGGACAAGCCGCAGCATGCACTTCGGCGCGGGCTGGACAGAACTCAACCGGGTTTCGACCCGGACGAAATCGGGCGACCACTACGATGTCAACTACGTGACGCTGGAGGGCGAAGGCGTGCTGGTCGGAACAGGCGTGACGCTCTTCAACACGGCGCGGACCTGGTGGGGCGAAGGCGACGAGAAGATTTTCACAGACGGCGCGGCGTTCCCGACCCACATCGGAACAGGTTCTGAGGACTATTACTGCTACGCGTGGGGCAACGGGAATTTCTTCGA
>Ga0116170_10003224_pt1 | contig 15340 bp, 4 predicted proteins | sample AD_JPNHW1_MetaG_FD_89797 | JGI IMG/M metagenome (GOLD analysis project Ga0116170, IMG submission 89797) | Active sludge microbial communities of municipal wastewater-treating anaerobic digesters from Japan - AD_JPNHW1_MetaG | ecosystem: Engineered > Bioreactor > Anaerobic > Digestate | place...
CATGGCCGCGCCTTGAAGAATCGTCCAGCCCCGCGCGCTTTCCCAAACCAGCTGCGTCGCTTGGCCCAAATGCCGCAACCGTTTTTTCGCCGTCTTCATGAACCCGTCGCCTTGGCGGACAATTTCTCACCCTCTGGCAACAGCGTCAACCGGCGATCGCGGCTGCCATGGGCCAGCACGCCCCACGCGAGCCGGAAAGGCCGTGCCAGCGCCAGCAACGGCAGCAGCGCAGCCGGCAAGCGCCAGCGATCGAGATCGCCGGCGCCCGGCACGAACAGCAGACGGCCCACGAAACGCAGGCGATCCCGAATCCGCTCCCGACTCCGCAAGGCGTAGCCGGCTTGCCGGACGACCACCGCATGGCGCGGCGCCTCCGTGCGCAAGCGACCTGCGGCTTCGCGCGCCAACCGCCGCGCCGCCGGATCCCGCCGCACCGCTTCCCGAAATGCCGCCGGCGGCTCGAGGCTCAGCAATTCTTCCGCCACGCCGGCGCCGATCAACAACACCCGCCGCAGGCCGCGCTGTGCCGCGATTTCCAAAAAGCCGCCCCAATCCCGTTCCGCATGCTTCGTCAACAACGCGGCGACGTCCGCCACCGACGAAAGCTTGATCCACATCTCGTTTATGCCGTCCAGGCAAACGGCCAGCAACATGGCTTCGGGCCCGGGAACGAGCAAACGGCTGCGCTCGTCGATCGGCAGCCAACGGCAAGCCTCCGCCATGAAATCGGCGGAATCCACTCCGCACAAAGCATGGGAAATCAGCACCGGCTTGAGATCGAGCGGCGCTTGGCCGGATTTCGCAAACGACCAGTTTTGCAGCGAATTCCGATAGCAGATCCGGGAAACGCGGGACGACAATTCGCGCAAGCGATACCCGTCCCGTTCCAGCCACTCGACGGTTTTCAGCAGATCGCCGCGCCGCACGATGAAATCCAAATCTTCGAATTGCCGCGCCAGAACGTCGCCATGCGCCAGCAGCGCCAGCGCCGGTCCCTTGATGGGAATCAACGCGACGCCTTCGGCTTCCAGCCCGCGCTGCAATCGCTGCGCCGTCGCCAGCGCCCGCAGATTGTAGGCGGCGATGGCCGTGCGCCGCGACCGCAATTGCGCCCGCCATTCCGGCGGCACCTCGCCGCCGGCCTGCGCGGCGGCTCGCAAGGCCGCGCAGACCAAGGGAATGACGTGGTGATTCGCGGCCAAGGCCGCGAATTGCGGCCAGGCGACCGCTGGCACGCGACGCAGCACCGCCGCCGCCGCCATGCCGGCGTTGACCGGTCGCAGGCAAGCGCACAGCAATTCCATTTCCGAACTGGCCCACCCGCCGACTGACGACAACGAATTCATCGGGATGGCGGGAACAAAACCAAGTCGTAAGGCCGGCGGCATTCCCAACGGCCGGATTGCGGGGCCCAAACCGCCACCGTCTTTCCCCTGCAAATGAATTTCGTCAGCCATCCGCTCGGCGTCGCAAAGCGCACGGCCCGCATGTCGGGGTGCCAGAAACGGACCGCCCAGCGGCTCGAACGCAGCAAACGATATGGCCAATCCAACATCCAAACCAGGCGAATCCGGAAGCGGCTACACGCACGCAGGATTTGGCCCCGGCGATGGCCCTGTCGCCCGCCGGCCAATCGTGCAAGTGTCCCCCTTCGTTCGCGCGCCACGGCTTTTCCCCGGAAATTCATGTTGGCCAATGGCTCCAGATCGGGTCGGCCATTGCCGTCGCCTTGCATCAAAAATCCATTGGGATGGCGCGCAACGATCCGATGCGCGATTATCTTGCTTCCCACATCCAATGCGACGACGTCGCCGACTTCCAGCGAATCGAAAGCGACCGGCGCCAACCAAAGACGATCGCCCGCTTTCAGCGTGACCGACATGCTGTCGCCGCGGCAAGGCGCAGAAAGGCATGAAATGCAGTTGGCCGACTCACGGGGTTCGTTTGTTTCCATGGGCCTCTCACCCCATCGCTGCACGTGCGCCCCGGCGTCGGCATCCAAAGCGCCCAGAGTCCGTTTCTCGGACTTGGCTGTCGCTACGGAGTCTCCGGTTCGTCGGCTGCCGGCTCGTCGAGAATCGAATCGATCGTGGAGTCGGACGCACCCACTTCATCGACGGAAGCATCGGTTCCGCCGCCGAGGGAATCGCTGTCCATGCCGCTGGGAGAACGCAAGCTGCTGCCGTACCCATCGCCGGCAAGGCAATACACCTGGGCGCCGGAGCCCGTCGGCCAGCAAAACGTCCCCGCACTCGATCCCGTGCGGCAATCGTTGTCCGCACTCGATCCCGCCGACGAACACACCGCCACCACGGCATTGTTCATGCCCGCCGGGCAATCGGCCGCACCGTTGCCCACGCTGCAGGTGTCGCCCAAGATGGGCGCCACCCGGCCCATGTCGATGCTGACCGGCTTTTCGTATTTCAAACGCGCTTTTTCCGGCATTGGGGCACCTATTTCCTTGGCTGTTTTTCTAGCACGATCCCCGGCGGCAAGCAACAAATCCTTTTCGTTCTCCGCGCGTTGGAAACCTATTCCTGCGGAAGGATTTCCCGCACCGTGGGACCGTTCACCGCCCCTTCCCCGGAGAAGATCAGCCACAGGTAATTCAATTCAATGGCCTCGCCGGCCAAGCGTTCCGGCAGTTCGGTCCACGCATCGCCATCCAGGCTATACAGGCAACGCACGGCGATGGGCGCAACCGCTTCCGCATCCAGCACGAGATTCGTCATGAACACCGGAGCATCGTAGCCCACGGCGATGTACCAGCCGCCGGCGCCGCTGCGACCTTGCCACAACGTGTTCGTGTCGCCGTCCACGGCACCCCACCCGTTGGTGTGCTCCGACCCGTCATCGCTGGTCACCACGGTGATCGGGAACGGCGCCATCTCTACGTCGGAGGTCTTGGCCGCCGCCGCCCGCGGCACGGCCACCCGCGCGCCATACACTTCCATTTCCGCCAGACACACCGATGAATTCGCGGAATTGGCCAGTCCCGTGAATCGCAGGTAGCGAATCGCGACGTCGGCCACGGGCCAATCGTCCCAGCCGTGATGATCTTCGGCGCCGGCATCCGCCAACAACGTCCAGCTCGTTCCATCCAGCGAGCCTTCGATCCGATAGCGGTGCACGCGATGCACCCAGTCCCAATTCAACAAGCGGATCCGCGACACCGCCGTCGCCGCGTGCAAATCCAGCGTGAAGTCGCCCGGCGGGTTGTTCGTCCACACGACGTAGCCGTAATTGCCGGCGACGTCGTGAATGCCGTCGATCAACTGCGCCAGCAGCCCCGCTTTCGTTCCCGACACCGTGGTGCCGGCCGCCGCCAACGCCCAGTTCGCGCCAAGATCGTCGTCCAGCGCGACGGCTTCGACCCAGGCATCTTCCATGCCCGGCGCCGAGATGCAGAAGGTCGCCGTTTCCCCTTCGGCGTTGTCGTCGTCGCCCGCAACCAGCGTCACCGCCTGCCAGGCGTTCCAATTGGACGCCTTGAAGGTGCGGATCGCGCCGCCCTTCACGGTGAAACCCTCGCTCCCATCGACGCGGCTGACGGACAGCTTCACCGTGCCCTTCGGCGCCTGGGGCAGCCGGACGAAGAACCGTCCTTCGCCGTTTTCCCGGACGCGCACGGTCGCCTTCGACACTTCCGGTTTCGCCAGCGCCGCGCGCGCGCCGTATACTTCCCATTCCGCGAGGCATACGTAGGCGTTGGCCGAGTTCGAGAGTCCCGTGAACCGCAGATAGCGGATCGTCCGTCCATCCACCGGCCAGTCGTCCCAACCATGCCGGCCCTTCGCGCCGGAATCCGCCAGCAGCGTCCACGCCGCGCCATCCAGGGAGGCTTCGATTCGGTAGCGCTGCAGGCGCTGGACCCAGTCCCAAGTCAACAGGCGCATCCGGGTGACGGTCGCCGGCGCCAGCAAGTCCAGCGTCAACGACCCCGGCGGATCGTTCGTCCAAACCACGTAGGCGTAGTTGGTGCTCGCCTCGTGGCTGCCGTCTATCGCCAAAGCCGCGCCGCCGGCTTTCGCGCCGGAAATCGCGGCGGTAAGCGCCAGATTTTGGCCGACATCGCCATCCAGCGCGACCGCCTCCACGGAGCGCTCTTCCTGGCCTGCCGCCGAAATCCGGAACGTCGCCGTTTCGTTTTCGCCGTTCGCGTCCGAAGCCGCCGCCAGCGTCACGGCCTGCCAGACGTTCCAGTTCGACGCCTTGAACGTGCGCGTGGCGCCGTTGCGCACCATCAGGCCGTCGCTGCCCGCGGCACGGCCGACCGACACGACGACGTTGGACGCCGGAGCTTCCGTCAGCCGCACGAAGAAGCGTCCCTCGCCGCCTTCGCGCACGTTGACCGTGTCCTTCGAAACCTCCAGCCAAGTTTGCGGTCCATAGACTTCCAGTTCCGAAACCACCGCGAAACTGCCGGCCGAATTCGTCAATCCGGTGAAGCGCAGATAGCGAGCGACGTCGTCCACTTCCCAATCGTCCCACCCCTGATGATCCTCCTCGGAGGCGTCCACCAGCGAAGTCCAGACGGCGCCGTCCAGCGAAGCCTCGATCCGATAGCGTTGGCTGCGCTGGACCCAATCCCAGTTCAGCAGGCGGATGCGCGCCACGGCCACGGCAGCTTGCAAATCCAGCGTCAACGCGCCCGGTGGATCGTTCGTCCAAATCGTATAGGCGTAGTTGGTGCTCGAAATGTGGATGCCGTCGATCGCTTGCGCTGCCCCGTAGGCCTTGGAGCCGACAATCGCGGCGCCATTCGCCGCCGCCGCCAAATTGGCGCCGACCTCGCCGTCCAACGTCGCCGCTTCCACGAAGCGATCGGGTTCGCCCGGCGCAGAAATCCGGAAGGTGGCCGTTTCGGAGGCCGCGTTCGCGTCGGCGGCGGCCGCGAACGTCACCGCTTGCCATGTGCTCCCGTTCGATGCCTTGAACGTGCGCGTCGCGCCGCCTTGCACGACGATGTTCGCATCGCCGGCCACCCGCGCCACGGTCACCGTCATGAGCGTCGCCGGCGCCTGCACGCAGCGCAGGAACAAGCGGCCCTCGCCGTTTTCCCGCACGAGCACGCGCTCCGCGCTGGCCGTCAGCGTTCCGGCGCAAAGCGACTGCGTCGCGACCGGCGCCGCGTTCCAGTTGGCATTGCCGGCTTGCGTCGCCGCTACCACGACGGTACCCGGCCCGCCGAACGCGAGCCGATTGCCGTCGCGAAGCGTCCCGGGCCCCGAAACCACGGCGAATTCCACCGGCAAACCGCTCAAAGCCGTCGCCTCCAGCGCAATCACGTCCGTCGCAAGCGCCGGCGCCACGACTGGGAACGCGATGGTTTGGTCGGCCTTGGCGATCGTCAGGCGGCCGCTGGCCGCCCCTTGCCAATTGGCATCGTCCACTTGCGCCGACACGGCATAGGTGCCCGCCGCGGTCGGAACCGCGGCGCGTCCGTCGTAGGTGAAATCCACGGTCAGCTCGGCCGGCGCAGTGCTGGCCGTCGCCTGTTTCGGCGCGCCGTCGTAGACCTGCGCGAGATTGCCCAGCGCCACGCTGGCCGGCGCCTTCGCCACCGTCAGCACGCCCGTCGCCGCACCGGCATGGTTGGCGTCGGCCACCGTCGCCACCACTTCGTAAGTGCCCGCTTCGCTTGGCGCCGCGGCAGAACCGTTGTAGGTCCATTCCACCGGCAAGCCGGCGGGTTCGGTGGCAACCGTCGGCTGTTTCGACGCGCCGTCGTAGACCTGCGCGAGAGTCTCCAGCGTCACGACCGCCGGCGCCTTCGCCACCGTCAACACGCCCGTCGCCGCGCCGGCATGGTTGGCGTCGGCCACCGTCGCCACCACTTCGTAGGTGCCCGCTTCGCTCGGCGCCGCGGCGGAACCGTTGTAGGTCCATTCCACCGACAAGCCGGCGGGTTCGGTGGCAACCGTCGGCTGTTTCGACGCGCCGTCGTAGACCTGCGCGAGATTCTCCAACGTCACGACCGCCGGCGCCTTCGCCACCGTCAGCACGCCCGTCGCGGAACCTTCGTAGCCGGCCGTCGCGATGCGCGCGACAACGGCATATGTGCCGGCCGCCGTCGGCGGTTCCGGATTCCCTTCGTACGCGACTTGCACCGCAAGTCCCGCCGGTTCCGTTGCGACCGCCACGCGGCGCGGCGCGCCGTCGTAGGTTTGCGCCAGTTCTTTCAACGCAATCTGCGCGGCCGAGAGCGGCGCCAGCGCGGGATCGTTTCCGGCCACGCGCAACGCGGGATCGCCCAGCAAGTTGTAGACGGCGAGCGTTTCCTGCGAGAGCAGGCTTTCCGGCAACGCGCGCCGCGCCTTCAGAAACGCCAAACCCAGTCGGCCTTCGCCCTCCAGCAGGATCGCGCGATAGAAGGCCTCGCCCAATTCGGTCGCCGGAGCATTGCGCGACAAGCCCGACGGCCCCAGCACCGCGACGGCGCCACCGCCGGCCCGCCGCAACAGCGCTTCGCCCATGCTGTCCGCATCGGGAACTTCGTAGCGCGCCGCCAAGCAGGTCAGCGTCACCACCACCGGCGGACGTTCGGCGTTGGCCAGCGCCGCGACGTCCGTCCACGTCAGCAAATTCTGCGCGCCGAGGTTTTTCATCCCACCATGGCCCGCGTAGTGGATGAAGCCGGCGCCGACGTTGAACCAATCCAGAAATTCGGCGCGCGCCGGCTCGATCGTCGTGTCGTCCAAATCGAGGCGCGCGACCACGGCATGCGGCGCCTGGACCAGCTCCGCCAGCCGCGCATTGTCCGCCGCGAAACTCCCGATGGAATCGGTCTGGTCGGCGGCCAGGCGCAGCTCGTTCTGCCACGCCGAACCAAATCCCGCTTCATAGGCTTCGATTTTCGCGATCATCGCGGCAAGTTCTTCCGGCGTGCGCGCCGGCAACCGCCCGAGCGCGACGTCCGGTCGCGCGTCGCCGCCCAGATCGGCCAACAAGCCATCCGACGCGCAGACGCCGCCGGACGTTTGGATCAGCAGCGGCGGCAACCAATTCTTCTCGCCGCTCTGGACGCCCAGATAATCGTAGTTGCCGCTGCCGGCCAGCACCACCAGGCGCGGGGCCGCCGTCCACGTGGCCGCCGCATGGCGCAGAAGCACCGGGATGGCCTGCGGCGTGCGCACGCCGTGCGCCAGCAGATCGCAGACGTCCTCGAAGATCGCCACGCCGGCGCGCAGGCCTTGGGCGGCGCGAAAATCCGCGAGCGTCTGGGCGGTGGCCGCCAACTCGCGCGGGGCGATCACCAGGTAATCGATCGCATTCGTGGCGGCCATGAACCACGCATCGGCGGCGGCGGGTTCCGGCGACAGCGCCGTCACGGCGCTCGCTTCCGCCACGGCGCAGCGGACATCACCCGCGGCCACGGCCCACGCCTTGGCCGGCAACGCCCCGGTTTCGTCGGCAATCCAAGTCGGATTTCCCGCGGCATCCAGGGCCACGGCCACCGGTTCCGCGAACGCCGCGGCGGAAACCGCCGCCAAGCCGGCAACCTGGCCCTGCAGCGTTCCCGAAACCGGCGCCACGTCGCACGCAAAAGAAGCCTCGATCCAATCCACGACGAAGAAGCTCTCGCGGCGACCATCCTGCAGTACGCCTTCCACCGTCAACGCGTTTTCGCCGTTCTTCACGGCGGAAGCGGGAATCGCCAGTTCAGCTTCGGCGACGTTCTGGTCGTCGAACGTCAGTTCGCCGACCGCGGCGCCGTTGAAGGCGAATCGGGCCAGATGGTCGGGATCGTTGGTCGAACTCGACCACCCCATCAGGCGGACCTTCAGATGCACGTCGCCGCCGGCATGGCCGGACAGATCGAGCGGAAACGTCTGCACCGACAGATCGCCGAATCCGCTGACGACGCCCGCCCAGAAATAGAAGTCGGCCGGCATCCGGGTCATGTTGAACAGAAAGCGATTGTCTTCGAAGCGTCGCGTCGTCGGCCAAACCGTCGCGCCGCCGGCCGCGCCGGGCGCGCGCCGCGCCATGGGCCGACCTGCGCCTTCGGAAATCAGATAGACGGATTCATGCACGTACCAGTCGGGCGGGGGCGTCGCACCATGGAAGATCAGCCGGTCGCGGGACGCGTCGTAGATCCACGGCACGTCCGTCCCCTGCGTTTCCAGCTTTAGGAATCCGGAGGCGGCCTGCGCCCGGAGTTCGGCGATCGGCCGGTCCATGCCGGCGGCGATGGCCGCCAAATCCACGGCGTACAGGCCATCCCGCGTCGTGCGCACCTTGAGCACCGCGGAAGGACCGGCGACGGGGGGAGCGGCCGACCGCGGCACGGCGCTTTTCACCACGCACTCCCGAACGGGCGCAACTTTCGACCGCGACGCAGCGGCAAAACGCACGGCATGCCGGCCGAGATTGCGCGTCTCGCCGGACAATTCTATTTCTTCGAGCCGGTACGTCGCCGAACTTCCGGCTTGCGCATCCGGATCGACAAGGCCGTACGTCGCCCCATCTTCGCGGAAGGCCGACGGCAGCAAACGGTCGTTCAGCCGCGTTTCCGCGCCGGTTTCCGGATCGATGCGATAGACGAGGAATCCGGCGGTGCCGAATTCCGAACTCGTGCGCCACGCCAAGCGCCCTTGGCCGTCCGTCCACTCGCCCCAGATCGCCGCCAGTTCGGCGCGCGTCGGACCGCGCGTGGTGATGCCCAAATCGACGGACAGGTTCGTTTGCCCCGGCGCGATGGACACCGGACCGCTCCACGCGTAATCGCCCACGTTGCCGCAGATCGCATCGCTGTCCGCTTCGTCGTCGTCGCCCACGTCGACCGCGCTGATCACCGTGATCGAATTCAGTTCCGCCAGATCGAAACGCAGCAGATACGTTCCGCCGGCCAAGCCGCCGAACCGGTAATGGCCGTCGGCATCGGTGACGGTTTCGGCGCGGACGACGCCGTTGGTATCCAACGCCGCCACCGGCACGTCGGCGATGCCGTTCGTTTCGTAGGCGTTCTGAACCCCATCGCGGTTGGAATCGAACCACACGCGATCTCCGATGGCCAGCGCCGCGTTGAATCCCGCATCCACGGTCAGATTCGTCTGGCCGCTGGCCAACGCAAAAAACGCCGTGCGGTTCGTGCCCGCCAGCGGATCGCTGTCCGTCGCATCGTCGCCGACGTTCGCCGCCGTGAATGCATATCCCGCGGGCGGCGCGAAGCTCACGAAGTAGGTCCCCGGCATCAAGTTCGCGAACGCATAGGCCCCGCTCGCCGACGACGTGGCGATGCCGAGCGCGTTGGAGGCGGCGTTGTACAGCGTGACGACCACGTTCGCAATGGCCGGTTCTCCGGCATCCTGCTGCCCGTCGTGATCGACGTCTTCCCAAGCGTGGTCGCCGAGGGCGGCCAGCTGGTAGAAGCCGGCGTCCCGGCTTGCGTCGTTCGTGCCGCCGCCGAGCGCGAACGTCGCCGTGCGGCCCGTCGCGCCGTCGGCATCGCTGTCCAGCGCATCGTCGCCGCCCTGGTCCCGGGGCGCGGTTGGGTAGCCCGCCGGCACCACGAACTCGAGGAAATACGAACCTGAAGGCAGGTAGGCGAACGCGTAAGCGCCATCCACCGCCGTCGTCGTCGCCGCCAGCAGATTCGATCCGGCATCGTACAGCCGCACCGTCGCGCCGGACAGGCCCGCTTCGCCCGCGTCCTGAAGGCCGTCGGCGTCGGCGTCAATCCATGCGCGGTCGCCCACGGCGTTCGCCGCCGCGCAATTCGTGACCGTCGCCGTCAGCGGGGGCGTCGCCGGATTCGTCGCCACGGCGACGTTGACGAGCTGCGTCGAGGCCAACGGCGCGCCCAACGTCGCCCGGATGCGCACCGTCACGGTCGTTCCCGCCGCCATCGTGAAATTGGCCAGCAGGTTCGTCGGCGTGGCGGCGGCCAGATTCGACACGACGGCCACGGTCACGCCCGGGCCGTAGACGGTCTGCACGTTCGTCGCCACGTCGTAGCCCTGATTGGTGAAGACGAGGGCATCGAAGTTGATCCGGTCGCCGTTGGAAAAATTGCCGCCCGCCCGCAGGCGCAACGCCATGGTCGCCCCCATGCGGCTCGCAAGGTTGGTCGCGACCGAAACGTAGCCGGAATCGGTGCCGGCCGTGGTCGGCACCGAGAAGACCAGATTCGACTGCCCGGCAAATCCGTTCGTGGAGACGTAGAGCGTGAACGAGTCGCCCGCATCCCAGTTCTGGCGCTGGTAGGCAAAACCCAGCGTCACGTTGGTGTAGACCCGTCCCGGAGCCGGAGCCAGGGCATTGGTGCGCGTGACGTAATCGTTGTCGGCGTTGTTGCCTTCGAACACCAGCGCGTTGGTGGCGCCGGCCACCCGGACCAAAACGCTGCCGCTTGCGGCCGAATTGTTGTCGCCCGCCTCGGCCCAGCTGCCCACCCAGTTGGAATCGCCGTCGTTGTTGGCGTAGGACGCCGTCGAAAACAGGTCCGCCACCGTTTCCGAAAACGGATCCGTCGATACGGCCGTCAGCCGCACGAGTTGCGCGCTGCCGGCAACGAACGAAACGCCCGGCGGCAAGACGTCGGCCAGCGCCACGCCCGCCAGCGCCACGGCGCCCGTGTTCTGCAAGGTGAGATAGTAGTCGTTGGTTTCGCCCAGCTCCCAGTCGTTGGTCAGGGCGCTCGATTTCCAAAGCTTCAGGCTCACGCTCGACGGGCGGTAGAATCCCGCATCGATCGTGAGGTCGGTCTGTCCGTTCGTCAGCGCGACGGGCCCCGTGCGGCCGGTCGCCGGATTCGCATCGCTGTCCGTCGCGTCGGCGCCGGCATCGATCGTCGTGAGCTGGTAGTCCGCCGGCGGCGCGAAGCCCACGCAATAAGTCCCCGGCGGCAGGTTGGTGAAGGCGTAGGCGCCCGCCGCCGTGGACGTCTTCGTGCCGACCACGTTCGACGCCGCGTCGTAAAGCGTGACAACCACGTTGGCCAGCGCCGGCTCGCCGGCATCCTGCTGGCCGTCGTAGTCGCTGTCCACCCAAGTCTTGTCGCCCAGCGCCGCCGGCGCAACGAAGCCCGCATCCACCGTCGGGTTGTTCAGACCTCCGCTCAGGAAGATGGCGCCGGTGCGGCGCGTCAGGGGATCCGGATCGCTGTCCGTCGCGTCGGCACCAACATTGGCCTTCGTGAGCTGGTAGCCCGCCGGCGGCGCGAAGTCCACGTAATAGATCCCCGGCAGCAGGTTGGTGAAGGCATAGGCGCCCGCCGTCGTGGACGTCTTCGTGCCGACCGCGTTCGAGGCCGCGTCGTAGAGCGTGACGACCACGTTGGCCAGCGCCGGCTCGCCGGCATCCTGCTGACCGTCGAAATCGGCGTCCGCCCAGGTCTTGTCGCCCAGAGTCGCCGGGCGGGCGAAACCCGCATCCACCGTTGGATCGGCCTGGCCGCTCGCAAGCAGGAATGGCGCCGTGCGGCCCGTGGCCGGATCCGCGTCGCTGTCCGTCGCGTCGTTCCCCGCGTTCGCCTGCGTGCCGCCATAGCCGGCCGGAAGCGCATATCCGACGGAATAGATCCCCGGCGCCAGATTGGTGAAGGCGTAGGCGCCCGTCGCGGACGACGTCGTCGTGCCGACCACGTTCGAGGCCGCATCGTAGAGCCGCACCACCACGTCCGACAGCCCCGGTTCGCCGGCGTCCTGCTGGCCGTCGCCGTCCAGATCCTCCCACGCGAAATCGCCCACGGAAGCCGGTCGGTAGAACCCGGCATCCACGGCGAGGTTTGTTTGCCCGCTGACCAACGGGATCGCCGCCGTGCGGTTCGTGCCCGGCAACGGATCGCTGTCCGCCCCGTCCGCCCCCACGTTGGAAACCGTGAACAGATTGCCCGGCGGCGGCGCAAAATCCAGGAAGTAGCTGGTGCCCGGAGCCAGATTGGTGAAAGCGTAGGCGCCCGTCGCGGACGACGTCGTCGTGCCGACCACGTTCGCGGCCGCGTCGTAGAGCCGCACCACCACGTTCGACAGCCCCGGCTCGCCGGCGTCCTGCTGGCCATCGCCGTCGAGATCCTCCCATGCGAAATCGCCGATCGCCGCGCGCCGGAACAAGCCGGCGTCCAAGGTCAGATTGGTCATGCCGTTGGTCATGGCGTAGGCCGCCGTCAGGCCGGTGGCGAGATCCGCATCACTGTCCGCCGCCGCGTTCGTCCCGACGTGGCGCGCCGTGAATTGGTATCCGCCGGGCAGGAAATACTTCGCGTAATACGAGCCCGGTCCGTGCCCCTTGGACAACCAGACGCCATTGGTGTCCGTGCGCAGGATCGCCGCCAGGTTGCTGGCCGCGTCGAACACGTGGACCAGCACGTTGGAAATGCCCGGTTCGCCGACGTCCTGCACGCCGTTGGCGTTGAGATCCTCCCACGCGCGGTCGCCTAGCGTCACGTTCAGCGCCTCGTCGAAGAACATCAAGCCGCCGCTGATCAGATCCAGGCCGCCGTAGGTGGAATCCGGCGAGGTGTTCGTCGGAAAATAGGCCGCGTTGTCGGTCTGCGTCCAATAGGCCCCGTTCGTGGTGGAGTCGTTTCCGGCCAGCGCGTAGCCGTAGAACAGGTCGTTCGTCGCCAGCCCCAGCGTCTGCCAGTTCAGAAAAACGCCGGAGAGCGGCTGCGGATCCACGTCGGCCGAGGGATGCTGCGGATCGCCGCTGGCGGTGTAGCCGCGCAGCACGATCGTATCGAGCGAGATCCCCGAGGCCCCCCAGTTCGTTTCCAGCACGCTGACGACCGGCCCGAAACTGGCCGGCTTGCCGTTCACGTCCAGGCTCTTGACCGCGGCGATCTTGAACCGGTCGTTGCCGCCGCGGTCCATCACCAGAAATCCGCGCTGCTCCACGTGGCTGTGCACCGGCAGGCCGTCGGGAAACATGTAGTCGATGCGCTGGATGTTGTTGTTGTTCCCGTTGGAATCGCCCTGGTCGGAAAACACGTTGTCCGCGCCGTGGTTGATCAGCCGGGTGCGCAGGGACTCTTCCATCGTCGCCGCGTAATTCGATTTCAGCAGGATGTTGCTGCCCGAATTCGACAACTGCTCGTAGAGCACGATGTGGTGCAAGCCCTTGATGGGGGCGTTGGTGGCGCGAGCGATGTTGATCTGGCCTGCCAAGGCCACCCCGTCGAACGAGCGCGCGCCGACCGTCACCTTGCCGAGAACCATGTGGTTCGACGCCCCTTCGTTGAACCGCACGTTGTAAACCGTGCCCGACGGGAAATAGCTGCTGCCCCCACCCGTCGTCGAATAGTTGTAATTCGTGTTGGCGTAGGTCTCATAGTTCACGGTCGCGCTCGAAATGGCCTGGACCTGGGCCTGGGCCATGGGAAGCGCCAACAGCCAGATGGCCGCCAGCGCAACGCGCTTCGCGCATAGTTGTAGATGGATTCTTTTCGCACTCATCGTGACCCAAAACAGTCGTCTCAACGCGATGTAGACAAACAGCAAAATTGACCGTGTTTAGTTTTATGCGACAAGCCTGTACAATAAAAATCACGTTAATCGATTAAGGTTGTATTTGCCGGTGTCGTTCCGCGCGGTGCGGCATCGCATGGGGTGCCCTTTGCGTGCGGAATCAGAATTCCATCATGCGGTGTTGCCGTAGCGCTTGCAGATTCCGCGGAATCGGCGAATTCGCGGGTCGTTCAGGATCGCAATCCGCCGCCACGGAGCGACCGCGGAGCCGACTTCCGATCCGTTCACGACGATTCGGTCAGCGTCCGAATCAATTCGGCGACCCGATCCTTGGAAAACCAAAGATGGCCGCCTGGACATGCCCGCGCAATGTCCGCCGCCCAATGAAACCACCGCCGGCGCATTTCGCGCTCGCGCAGCAGATCATCCCCGACCGGAACGGCATGGCCCTTGGCCCTCCCCGCCGTGCGCTGCACATCGATTTCCATCGCCGCATCCATGAGCATGCGCGCCAGCGCGATCGGTTCCAGCGGTTCCGTCTTCGCGTGCGGCGCCTTGTGCAGCCTCCAACATCCCCGCACGGGCACGCCGGCGTCGGCCGCCGCGCGGTGCCTGACGGAGGCCTGCCAATCGGCGAGGTCCCACCCCTGCCCGAATCGAAAACCGCCGTCCACCGCCCGCCAGCGGCCGTCGCGACCCCGCGTCACGAATACCGCATCGTCGGCCAACGTCGGAAACGCATCCGCCAACATCCGAACGATGGTGCTCTTGCCCGAAGTGGAATGGCCCAGAAACAACATGGCACCGCCTTCGATGATCGCCGCGGACGCGTGCAGAAAGAGTTCGGCTGGCGCGGAGTCGGTCACGGGCGGGTTCGTTCCCCGCGCCACGAGATCCGGCGCGTGGCGGAAAAGACGCCGCGGCGCACGGCTTCCGCACACAGGGGCGACGGCGCCACCAGTTTGCCGCCGGCCTCGTAGTTCTGCGCCAGGCAGTGGGTCAGGCAGCGACCCGCATGGATGCAATCGCCGCACACCCCGGGAAAGGGACCGCGCAAATCGGCCCGCATCTGGCGCAGCACGGGATGGTGGATCCAGACGTCGCGCAGGCGGTCGCGCCCCAGCTTGCCGAAGCACAGCTCCGGCACGTTGCGCCCGATGCCGCACATCGCCATCTCGCCGGTGCCGAGCAGGCCGAGGATGTGCCGCACGTTGCACCCGGCGCCGTCGCCGCCGTAGCGCAGCAGTTCCTTCACGCTCGCCATGGCCGGCGGCACCATGGCGCTCAAGCGGATCCGCGGATGCCGATCCTGCAGCGGCCCGCGAATGCGGTGGTTCAGGGCCAGCAGTTCGTCGAACGAAAGTCCCAGGCCTTGCCGGTGCAGGTCGGCGCCGCGGCCGGACGGCGTCACCGGATTGAATTTCACCGCCCGCGCCCCCAAGCGGACGGCCAATTCGATCAAGGCCTCCAGCCGGTCGACGTTTTCCCGGTGGACCGACATGATGATCTGCGGCGGCAAGCCCGCCGCGACCAAGTGGCCGATGCCGCGCACCGCGTCGTCGAAGGCGCCCTTCCGGCCGCGGAAAGCGTCGTGCTGCGCCGCGTCGGGGCTGTCGAGGCTCACCGCCACGCGGGTCAGGTTCGTCTTCTGCCGCAAATGCGTCGCCAAATCCCGATCGATCAGGGTGGCGTTGGTCTCCATGGACAAATCCAGGCCCGCCGCCGTGAGGAAATCGGCAATTTTCCGAAATTCGGGATGCAGCGTCGGTTCGCCGCCGGTCAGCTTGACCGCCGACAGGCCCAGCGGTTTGGCTTCCGCCACCGCCGCCGCCAACAGATCGAACGGCAGGCACTCGCCCGGCACGGGCTGCCCCTGGACGAAGGTCGGCGTGATCCAGCAGTGGCGGCAATGCAGGTTGCACCCCGCCGAC
>Ga0116170_10003227_pt1 | contig 15335 bp, 13 predicted proteins | sample AD_JPNHW1_MetaG_FD_89797 | JGI IMG/M metagenome (GOLD analysis project Ga0116170, IMG submission 89797) | Active sludge microbial communities of municipal wastewater-treating anaerobic digesters from Japan - AD_JPNHW1_MetaG | ecosystem: Engineered > Bioreactor > Anaerobic > Digestate | place...
ATGGCGCGCTGCTCGCCGTAGGAAAGGTCGCGAAAGGGTACCCCTCCGCGGCCGGCAAAACCGGAAAGCTCGAGCCATTGGTTCGCGAGGCGGCGCTCTTCCTCGCCGCATTGGCAATAGAGCCCGATCGAATCATGAAGGCCAGAAAGCAGGACAGTCTCGAGGGGGTATTCGCCGAGCGCGCGGTATTCCGTGTGCAGGCGATAGGAAACGATGCCCATCCTCTCCTTGATTTCCCAAATGGTCTCGCCCGAGCCGCGCTTGACGCCGAACAGGCGAACGTCATTGCGGAACACCTGCGGATTGTCTCCGGTGATGAGCTCGAGGAAAGTCGTCTTCCCCGAGCCGTTCGGCCCGCGGATGAGCCAATGCTCGCCTTTGTTGAGCGTCCAGGAAAGCCCATCGAGGACCCTGCGTCCCGACCATTCGACCGTCACGCCGCGCATTTCGACGAGCGGCTCGTTCGCATAGGGGGCCGCACGCGGCGAATCTTCATCACGTGGTGCTCTTGCCTCATTGAGCTTTTCCGCGAGATCGCAGGGGGTGGCAATCGGAGTGCCCTCTGTGGCGTTTTTTGCCGCTCGGGATTCCTGGATATTCGCGGCCGTCGAGTCGCGGTCGATACGCCGGCGATACGCGTTGAGGGTTCCTGAAAATGAAACCGCGCGATTGTTTAGTTCAAGGACATGGGTAATGGATGCGGGAAGCGCGCCGCGCGGGTCCATCACCACGATGAGGCGCGTGTCCTTGAGTCCCGTCGAGAGGAAGTCGAGCAGCATGCCGCGCGAGTCGACGTCGAGCCCGTCATACGGCTCGTCAAGGACGAGGAGCTCGGGGCGCGCGGTAAGCGCGTGGGCGAGGAGCGTGCGCCTGATCTCGCCGGTCGAAAGGTATTTGAGTCCTCGGTCGAGGATCGGGGCGATGCCGCAGAGGGCGACCGCGGGATGATTCTCAAGACCCGCGCCCTCAGGATACTTCGGGGCGTCGGCGAAGTACATCGTCTCCATGATGAAGGCGCGCGGGGTTCTGCCGGGGTCGACCCCCCCCTCGACGAAGTCCGAATCGTCCCGTCGCCTCTCCTCTTCGATGAGCGCGGCCGCGGTCTCGAAGGAAACGATCGCGACGGATCCGCCTTCGCCCGCGTCATACATGCCCGATTCGGAAGGGACGATATCGTAGAGCCCCGCGAGTGCCGAAACGAGGACGCTTTTCCCGCTTCCGTTCGGGCCCGTCACGAGCCAGTTGCCCGCGTTTCCCGTGTCCCAGGAAACGGAGTTGATGATAGCCGCGTTCCCCCGCCTGATGCTGCAGTCTTTCATGATGATGCGCATGGGAAGAAGCATAGCCGGAAAGGGGCTCAGGCGGCAAGCGAGGGCTATTCGGGCCGGTAAAACCCCGCCCGCTCGCTTTTCCCGATAACCTCTTTCGTGTATTCCCAGAGTTCCGGGGAGGCCTCCCCGATAAAGCTTTTCTTCGCCATGATCTGCGAAACGGTTATGTCGTGCTTGCGGATCCCGGAGCCTTCGCTCAGGTAGTGGTTGATCACCGGCTGCATGTTGTCGAGCGCGGCGGCGAAAAGGGCGTCCGGGGTCTTTCGCTCCTCGAATTCCCGCCAAAGGTTTTTAAGCTCATCGCGCTGGGGGTCGGGAAGGAGGCCAAAGATGCGGTCGGCGGCCCGCGTTTCGCGGTCGTCCTTGTCGAGGTAGCCTTTCTCGTCGTAGAGAAAGGTGTCTCCCGCGTCGATCTCGACGAGATCGTGGACGAGAACCATCTTGATGACGCGAAGGACGTCGACGTCGCTGTCGGCGGCATGATCCTTGAGCACGAGGGCCATGAGCGCGAGGTGCCAGGAATGCTCGGCGCTGTTTTCCGCGCGGCTTTTGTCGATGACGATGTTCTGGCGGTAGACGATTTTCAGCTTTTCGATTTCGCAGAGGAATTCCATCTGCTTGGCGAGGGTTTGCGTGTACATACGGCAGTATAGCAGCTTTTCGCCCTTGTGTCCCTTTAGGTTGCGGGGTAGGTGGCCCTGATGATCCGCGCGAGCTCGGAGCGAAGCCGGCGGGCGGAATCGGTACCGGTTATCGAGGGCTTTTGGACGAAGCCGATGTCGTAGTCGCCGAATTCGGGCCCCGCGCCGTAGAGGACGAGTCCGTCGGCGAACGGTCCGTTTTCGAGCACGAGCCGCGGGACGAGCCCGAGGCCGAGCCCGAGCCGGGCAAGCGCGAGGACCGCCTCGTTTCCGGCCGTCTCCGCCGCAATCTCGGGCTTTACCCCATGGATACGCGACCAGCGGTCGAAGCGCTCGCGGGAAAGCCCCGTCTTCGGGAGGACGAGCGGCACTGTCTGCAAAACGGACTCAAGCGGTTCGGATTTGGGATCGGGTGCGGCTCCAAGGCGAAACTCGCCGTCGCGGGATGAGCGAGATTCCTCGGCGAGGGGCAGCTTGCCGAAGGCCCCCGAGCGCGAGGAAACGAAGACGAGCGGGGTTTTCCGGACCGAGTGGCACTCAAGGTCGCGATAGCCGTTCGGGGGAATCGCGTCGAGGCCGAGCTCTGCCCGTCCCTCGCGGACCGCTTCTGCCGCGCCCGCGGGATCGCCCGTTTCCACCGAGAGCCTGAGTGCGGGATGTTCTTTCGAAAGGGTTTCGATGAGCGGCGGGAGGATCGAGTAGCACGCGGTGACGGATGCGTAGATTCGCAGGATTCCCCGAAGCTGGTCGTCGCGTTCGCTGAGCTTGAGCCTCAGATCGTCGCGGCGGTGGATGGATTCGCGGGCGAAGGAGAGGAATGTTTCGCCTTCGGCCGTCAGGGAGACTTGGCGGGTGTCGCGCTCAAAAAGTGTTACGCCGAGCTCTTCCTCGAGCCTCCCTAAAAGGCGGCTGAGCGCCGACGGGCTTAAGTGCACTTGCGCTGCAGCGCGGGCGAAGTGAAAGGTGTCGGCGAGCGCGATAAACGCCTCCAGTTCGTGGAAATCCATAAACTGGAGGATAGCCGTTTATCGTGGAAGGTGCAATGTTTCACGATAAACGGTGATTAGCAGTCTAGAGATTCGCCGCGAGCCAGTTCTTGATTTCCTCGCGGATCGTCGGGGCGGTTTCAGGGTCGGTCACGAACTCGTGTCCATGGGGCTTTCCGTCAACGACGACGACTTTGCAGGGCTTGGAGAACCGCGTCGCGACCTCTTTCGTCTTGGCAATGTAATAATCCCCAAGGTGATCCTTCGTGCTGTACACGGCGAGGATCGGGGCGTGCTTCTTCGGGACGAAGACGTCCTCGGAGATCGAGAGGAAGACCAATGCCTTGAATTTCGAATACGGTTCTTTGGAAAGGATCTGCGTGAACTTTACCGCGCCGTGGCAACCGCCGACGAACGCGATGCGCTCGGTATCGGCTTGGTCCGCGTAGTCGGTCAGGACCTTCGCAATCGCGTCCTTAAGGTCTTTGTTGTTGTTGAAGTCGGTCCAGCTGATCGAGGCGACGATATAGCCCGAGTCGGCGAGGGTTCCCGCGTAGTCCTGCCAGTCTTCCTTCTTCCCCCCGCCGTTATGGGCGAGGAACACGACCGGGAGTTTACCGGTGGCGCCCTCGGGGATGTACACGTCCACATTCGGCGTCGCGGCGATTTTCTTCGCTTCGGCTCCCGCCGAGAACATCGTTCCGAAAGCCAATACCAGGGCAAGCCCCGCGCGAAGCAATGCCTTCTTTTCAAGTTTCTTCATTTTTTCCTCCATACTTGTTCATCCTTCGCGGGTGAACGTATAATGGCATGGTATCCCTGGCAGACTGGGACGGCGATTGTTTGAAGGATGGAAGGAATGGCTGATAGGCAAATTCTCCTCGAGTCGTGCATTCCCGCTTTTCGGTATTACGAACAGTATCGGATGACCCTTTCAATCAGGGCCCTCGATGGCGTCGAGGCGCGCTATGCCGTGAACCCCGACGTCTGGTGGTTCGCTCTCGTATTGTCGGGTTCAGTTACCTTCCCGTCCCGAATCGCCTCTCTCCGCGCGCCGTTCATCGCGTGCCTGAAGCGGGGCGAGTGCTTTGAGACCTCAAGCGCCGATATTCCCCCGTCCGGGTTTGCCGTTTCGTTTCAGCCCGCGATCATCAACCGGTCCTTCGCCGAATCGCTGCCGCTTGATCCCCTGGCGATTTCGGATCCCTTCGTGCGGCGCGACGTCGATTTGGTTAAGCCATTTATGGGAGACACGGGGCTTTCGCGGGAATTGCGCGCCGACGAGGCGGATTTCATGGCAATCCTCCTCAGGCAGATACAGAACCTGACCTCGGCGCAGGAAGATCCCTATTGGCCCTGCAGGAGCCGATCGTACTTTCTCGAGGCCTTGGTGATGATCTCCGAAATGGACGGGAACATGGCGCCGGCGAAAAACACGAAGGCCCACGCGATAATCAACTACCTCCACGCGCATTACGCGGAGAAGCTGAGCCTTGACGATATCGCGCGGTTCTTCGGGTCCAATCGGACGAGTTTGCAAAAGATATTCAAAGACGAGTTCGGGATGAGCGTCTTCGAGCACATCCTTTTTTACCGAATCAGCATGGCCCAGCTCTTGATCCGGAATACCGAGCTTTCGCTCAAGGAAATCGGCTTCCGCGTCGGGTACGGCGACTATAGCCAGTTTTTTCGCGAGTTCACGAAACGGTGCCGCATGAGTCCCCAGGAATTCCGGGACGGAAACGCGCGAATCAACGTTTATTGACGGAGCATCGCGAGCACTTCCGCTATCGTGCGGTTGTCGAAATCCTTTCCTTTTTCAACGCTTAAGCCCCGCTTGAGGGCGGCCCTGACGTTTCCCGTGAAACCTTCCATGCCGTCCTCTCGGATGGCGATCGCGAATGCCTTAACCTTCGAGCGGTCGCCTTGCGCGTAGATACCCTCGACGCAGGATTCGAGCGCGTCGCATTCCCAGCAGCCAGAAAAGCCCTTTTGGACGCAGCAGGTTTTCTGAAAGCACCCCTCGTCCGAGCAATCGCGGTCGCACCGGTTATTCGCGGTCTTACAGCCGTCGCAGCGCGCGGCGAGAAAGCAAAGATTGCAGACTAATCCGCAGTAGGCGACGCTTGAGGCCAGTGAATCAGGTTCCATAGGGTTCTCCTCGTATCGGTATCCTAATGATACGAAAGTAATCTTGCCATCCTGTGTCAGCTTTATTAATTTCGTGAAAGATGATTATTTTGCATTAATGCGATGCAAATGTTTCGCTTTACGCATTACTAAAAAAGGGGTATACATAAGCAACGGCGGAACCCTGAAGAGAATGGTTTACGAAATGCACCCCTTCCGTCGATTCAAACCTAGGAGAACGCAATGAACTATTTTAACTCGATCCCGTGGCGCGTGGCGCTCGGGCAGCTTGGAACCTGCCGCTTCATGGATCGCAATGAATTTTCCGACGGAACCGCCGCCCTCAAGGGGAAAAAGATCGTGATCATCGGATGCGGCGCCCAGGGCCTCAACCAGGGGCTCAACCTCCGCGATTCCGGCCTCGACGTGAGCTATGCCCTCCGCAAGGAGGCGATCGCCGAGAAGCGCGCGAGCTGGAAGAACGCGACCGAAAACGGCTTTAAGGTCGGTTCCTACGACGAGCTCATCCCGACCGCGGACCTCGTCGGAAACCTTACCCCGGACAAGCAGCATACCCCGGTTATCGGCGCCGTAATGCCCCTCATGAAGAAGGGCTCGGCGCTCTGGTACAGCCATGGGTTCAACATCGTCGAGGAAGGGATGCAGATCCGCAAGGACATCACCGTCGTCATGATGGCACCGAAGGGCCCAGGCACCGAGGTTCGCGTCGAGTATACCCGCGGCTTCGGCATCCCGACCCTCATCGCGGTGCATCCCGAGAACGATCCCGAGAAAAAGGGCTGGGCGATCGCGAAGGCCCTCGCCGTCGGCACCGGCGGCAGCCGCGCGGGCGTGCTCGAGTCGAGCTTCGTCGCCGAGGTCAAGTCCGACCTTATGGGCGAGCAGACGATCCTGTGCGGCATGCTCCAGACCGGAAGCCTCCTTTGCTTCGACAAGATGGTCGCATCCGGCATCGATAAGGGCTGGGCGTCGAAGTTCATCCAGTACGGATGGGAGACGATCACCGAGGCCCTCAAGTGGGGCGGCATCACCGGCATGATGGACCGGCTCTCGAACCCCGCGAAGATCAAGGCGCACGCGCTCTCGATCGAGCTGAAGAAGATCATGACCCCGCTTTATCAGAAGCATCAGGACGACATCATCTCCGGGAAGTTCAGCTCGACGATGATGGAAGACTGGAAGGCCGGGGACAAGGACCTTCTCGCGTGGCGCGAGGCGACCGGCAAGACCGCCTTCGAGCAGACCCCCGCGGGCAACGCGCAGATCGGCGAGCAGGAATACTTCGACAAGGGCATCCTCATGGTAGCCATGGTCAAGGCCGGAGTCGAGCTCGCCTTCGAGACGATGGTCGCCGCGGGTATCAAGCCCGAGAGCGCCTACTACGAGAGCCTCCACGAGGTACCGCTCATCGCGAACCTCATCAGCCGCAAGAAACTCTACGAGATGAACAAGGTCATCTCGGACACCGCCGAGTACGGTTGCTACCTCTTCGACAACGCCTGCCGCCCGCTCCTCAAGGACTTCATGGCGAAGGTCGATCTCGACGTCATCGGCAAGGGCCTTTCGGTCAAGGACAACTCCGTCCCGAACCGCGAGCTCGTCAAGGTGAACGACGAGATCCGAAACCATCACATCGAGCGCGTCGGGAAGACGCTCCGGTCGTACATGACCGCGATGAAAGAGGTTATCTAGGGGGTTCGATTTTTTGCATGCGCGGAGCCGTGTTCGCACGATCGGGTTTTATCAGCCGGGGTTTACCGGCCGCGCATGCGGATGAGCGGACGAATTACGATTTGGCTATCCAGAAAAATCTGGATAGCCTTTTTTTATTCGTCGGGGCTTTTCCGTTTTAACGCCGCAATGCACGCGAGAAAGTCCTCGGGCAAGGGAGCGGCAACGGTAAGCGGCGTTCTCGTTCGCGGGTGGGGGAAGGAGAGGGCGCGCGCGTGGAGCATGACGCGGGGAATCGCTGTCCCGGAAACCGCGGAGGGTCCCCCGTACAGCGGGTCGCCGAGGAGCGGAAGCCCGGCACTTGCGAGATGCACGCGGATCTGATGGGTTCGCCCGGTGAGGGGCCGCGCGAGGACGCGAACGGCGCGTGCGTATCGCTCGAGGATCTCGAAATCGGTATGGGCTGGGCTTCCCTCGGGGCCGACCGCGCCCCACTTCGCCTGCGCGCTTTTCGCGCTGATTCTGCCGAGCCTGTTATCGACCGAGAATTGGCAGCCGACCGAAAAACGCTCGTCGCCCGCGCGGGCGTTACTGTTCGGGGGAAGGGCCGCGAGCGCCTCATATTCCTTTCGGGCCTCATGACCCTCAAACAGGGCGAAGACCGCCGCGTTGATTTCCCGATTTTTCGTGAAGAGAATGACTCCTGAGGTTTCGCGGTCCAGGCGATGATGGAGCCCGACGTACGGCTCGTTTCTCGTGCCGTCGCGGCGCCAGAGGTAGCGCTTGAGGGCAGCGTGGAGGTGATCGCGGGAGGCGACGATGGTCGCCTCGGTCGGAATGCCCGCGGGTTTGTCAACGACGATGATATCGTCGTCCTCGAAGAGTATCCGCTCTGGGGACATCTCGAACGCGATATCGTCGGGCTGCTTTTCGAAGGAGAACCGTTCTGTGTCGATCGAAACCGAAACCGAGGCGCCCGAAGGAACGCCCGACGAGGGAATCCTCGCTTGTCTGCCATTCACGGTAACGACTCCCGCGATGATTAGGCGCCTGATCTTCGATCGCGAGACCTCACTGTCCCCGAGAATCGCCTTAAGGCGCGCGGGAAGCTCCGCGTAGAGGAGTTCGTCGAGTTTTACCGCGTGAGCTTGGGTCTGCCTGAATCCGATAGTATGCCGTGACATACCCCCATCTTATCCATTGACCTTCCGTTTAGCAACGCTCGGTGAGATCCGCGCCTTGAATGAAACCGTTTCTCGACTGTTTTGCGAATTTGACGCGATCGGAAAAGCGCATACACTTTGGTAAAGCGATTGCGCGTTTCGTGAACCGGGGTTTTTTGCCCGAAGGATGGCAGGAGATGGAGAAGGCCGTTACGGAAAGGGAAATCGTTTTTACCGATACCGACCGCTGCGTCGGGTGCAATAAATGCATCAGGAACTGCCCCGTCGTTGGGGCGAATATCGCGTACGTGCTTAACGGCGAGAATCGGGTGCGCGTCGACCAGGAACGGTGCATCCGCTGCGGCGCATGCCTCGAGGCCTGCTCGCACGGCGCGCGCGTGTACGTGGACGATACCGAGGAGTTTTTTCGAGACCTCGGCGCGGGGAAAAAAATCTCCGTGGTCGTGGCGCCCGCCGCCCGCGTAAACTTCGACGAGCACGGGCGGCTCATCGGTTTCCTGAAGGCGCGCGGGGTTCATCTCGCGTATGACGTGTCCTTCGGCGCCGATATCACGACCTGGGCTTACTTGAAGGCGATTCGCGATAAGGGCCTTTCCTCGGTCATCGCGCAGCCATGTCCCGCGATTGTAAATTATATAGAAAAATATCAGCCTGAGCTTCTTTCGAACCTCGCGCCCGTGCATAGCCCGACGCTTTGCACAGCCGTCTATTTGCGGAAGTACGCGAAATCGACGGATGCGATCGCGTTTATCTCTCCGTGCATCGGGAAGGTCGACGAGTTTCGCGATCCCGCGACGGGGGGGCTCGTTTCCTATAACGTGACCTATGGGAAGCTCGCGGAGTACCTTGAGAAGAATCACATCGACCTTTCCTCGTATAAGGAAACCGAGTTTGACGATATCGGCTGTTGGCTCGGCTGCGTGTATAGCCGCCCGGGCGGGTTGCGGGAGAACGTCGAGGCCTTGGTTCCCGGTGCGTGGGTCAGGCAGGTCGAGGGCCCAAAGCACGCGTATCCCTATCTCGCCGAGTACGGATCGCGCGTGAATGCAAAAAAAAATCTTCCCCTTCTCGTCGATATCCTTAACTGCGCAAATGGGTGCAACCGAGGAACCGCGACGCTCAAGCGCGTCTCGATCGACGACGCGGACGGGAAACTCAACGCGCTTAAAGCCGAAAAGCTCACCGCTCGGGCGGGGCCGTTTAAAAAGAAATCAGAAGCGCTTTTCAGGATGTTCGACGCGAAATTAAAACTAGCGGACTTCATGCGAACGTATCGAAACCGGCGGGTAACGCTCGCGAGCCCGTCTGAGGCCGAGCTCGAGGCGATCTACGCCGAGCTGCACAAGGATACTGAGGTGTCGCGAAAGATCGACTGCTCCGCGTGCGGGTACAATACGTGCGAGGAGATGGCGCGCGCGATCCATAACGGGATAAACGGCCGAACGAACTGTATCGACTTTAACCGGCGCGAGATCGCGCGCGAGGGAGAAAGCATCGGGGAGAAGACGAAGATCATCGGCGAGCTTTCGGCCTATTCGGCTGCGGTCGTCTCGGTCCTCGACGAAATAGACGGACTGAATCTCGACGTGCGCCTCGACGGGGATTTCTCGGGGGAATTCGCCGAGATCCGCGACTCCATTAACCGGATTCTCGATACCCTCAACATGACCCTGACCGAGATCAGGGAATACGCCGATCAATTCGGCGCCGGGGCCGAGCAGGTTTCTCAGGGGAGTAACAATATCGCGGAGGGCGTCGGGGCGCAGGGCACGGCGATGGAGAAACTTTCAGCCCTCATCGGGATGCTCACGGAGAAGACGAAGCAGAATGCCGCGAACGCCGAGCGCGCCCGCGCGCTTTCTGCCATGGCGCGTGAGTCGGCGGAGGACGGGAATCGGCGCATGGGCGAGATGCTCAAGTCGATGGAAGAGATCAACGAGGCATCGGCGAATATCACGAAGATCCTCGGCGTTATCGACGACATCGCCTTCCAGACGAATATCCTCGCGCTTAACGCCGCGGTCGAGGCCGCGCGAGCGGGGAAATACGGCAAGGGTTTCGCGGTCGTTGCCGACGAGGTGCGAAACCTCGCCCAACGGTGCTCGGGCGCGGCGAAGGAAAGCGCGGGCTTTATCGAGGCGTCCGTCTCGCGGGTGAAGAACGGCAGCGGCATCGCGAACGAGACGGCCTCCGCCCTCGCGAAGATCACGCAGAAATCGTCGGAGATCGCCGCGATCGTCGACGAGATCGCATCGACGTCCGCGGAGCAAACCGGCGGGATCGACACGATAACCGTAAACCTTCAGCAGGTGTCGCATGTCGTGCAGTCAAACTCGTCGGCATCGCAGGAGAGCGCCGAGGCAAGCGTGCAATTATCGCAGCAGGCGGGTTCGCTCAAGGAAAGCGTCGCGCGGTTCAGGCTTCGCGGATAGTCGCGGGTCGAATGAGCTTGCGGCCCTAAGGCCGTCATGATAACCTTGTGACATGAATAGAGCTTCGCGACTGCGCCCCGTATATATCGCGGCGTTTCTTCTTGCTTTATGCGGCATCGCTATCGCCGAGCCGGCCGCCGATAAGCCCTCGGTAACCATCTCTTCGACGGGAATCCTTGAGTCATATGACGGAATTCCGAATCGAGCCCTTGCGGATTGGAAACGGGACATCGCGGCATATTCGCTCAGGCACTACGGCGTCGAGACTTGGTCAATCGTCCCGACGGCGATCGTGCTTCACTATACCGCGTCATCGGGCTTTCCGCTCAATCTCATTGAGTCCCGCACCTTTCAAGACGAGGCTCCGGGCGTCGCGAGCCATTTCGTTATCGATGAGGCAAACGGCGTTGGAGCCATATATCAACTCTTGCCGCTCGAGGTGATGAGCCGCGCGACCTTCGGCGCGAACTTCTGCTCGATCAGCATCGAGATGGTCGCGCGAAACGAGGATGATCTCCTGGGGAAAAAGGCCCTGCTCGATAAGGCGATTTCGCTCGTGCGAGAGCTGATGAATCGCTACGATATTCCCCTCGCTCGGGTGTATGGGCATTCGGAGATCGACGCCATGCTTGCGGCAAACCCGCACGGCGAGTTTCATGACGACACGATCGAGGGCGCGTTTATACCGCGAAAGGTAGATCCCGGCGAGCGGGTCATGAACCTCGTGCGCGCGAGCCTTCGCGGGGACACGGTTGCCGGAGAGGCGCACTGACCCCGCGGGGAAGAGATCGCATTGAGAAGGCCGTGAGCAAAAAAAAGCCCCGAGAAAATCGTTTCCCGGGGCTATATCTCGCGCAAGCGTAAGGCGCCGCGCAAACGAAAGAATCTTAGGATATCGAGTCCCTATCGCAGCGCTTTCTTGAGCGCGTCGACGCGATCGGTCTTTTCCCAGGGGAATTGGCTTCGGCCGAAATGTCCGTATGCGGCCGTTTCCTGGTAGATGGGGCGGCAGAGGTCGAGCGTTCTGATGATCCCCGCGGGCGAAAGGTCGAACACGTCCTTAACCGCGTAGGTGATCTTCGTTTCGTCGATGACTCCGGTCCCGAATGTGTCGACCATGACAGAAACCGGGAAGGGGACCCCGATCGCGTATGCAAGCTGGATCTCGCAGCGTTCCGCGAGCCCCGCCGCGACGATGTTCTTCGCGACGTAGCGGGCCATGTACGCGGCCGAGCGGTCAACCTTCGACGGGTCCTTTCCGGAGAACGCTCCGCCGCCGTGACGGCCCATGCCGCCGTAGGTGTCGACGATGATCTTGCGTCCGGTTAAGCCCGTGTCGCCGAAGGGCCCGCCGATGACGAACCTTCCGGTCGGGTTGATGAAATATTTCGTGTTGATGTCGAGGAGCCCCGTCGGACCGAGCTCCGGCTTGATGATTTCCTCGATGATGCTCTCGGTTATGGTTTCGTGCGTAACCTCGGGATCGTGCTGATGGGACACGACGACGGTGTCGATGCGGATCGGCTTATGCCCGTCATACTCGATCGTTACCTGGCTTTTCGCGTCGGGGCGGAGCCACGGGAGGCGTTTGGATTTGCGGAGCGCGGTCGCGCGGCGCAGGAGCGCGTGCGCGTACATGATCGGCGCGGGCATGAGCTCCGGGGTTTCCGTGCACGCGAAGCCGAACATCATGCCCTGGTCGCCGGCGCCCTGCTGTCCGCGGAATTCGTTGAGGCCCGAGCCGACGACGCCTTGGTTGATGTCCGGCGACTGGGCGTGGATCATGTCGAGAACCGCCATCGAGTCGCAGTCGAGACCGTAATCAGAGTTTGTATAGCCTATCTCGCGCGCGATGTTGCGGACGATGGATTGAACGTCAACGTAGGTATTGGTCGTGATCTCGCCGCCGACGAGGACGAGCGCGGTCGACGCGAAGCTTTCGCAGGCGACGTGGCTCGCTGGATCGTCCTTGAGGCACGCGTCGAGAATCGCGTCCGAGATCTGGTCACAAAGCTTGTCGGGATGGCCCTCTCCGACCGATTCTGAGGTAAAAAGGTGCCGTGTAGTGTTCATTGAGAAAAACCTCCCTTGCAATGCCGAAAGAATAGCACTAAGCTAAACTATATAATAAATGAACAATAAACACCAGGAGGCATAATCGGTATGGCGTTGTACAAGGCGTATCCAAAGAAGGGCAGCACGTGCAAAGTAACCTTTGAATTGCCCGCGGAGGCCACGACCGGCGTGAAGAAGGTCGCGCTCGTCGGGGATTTTAACGATTGGAAAGCCAACGCGAACATCCTTTCCCGGAATAAAGAGGGCCTTTTCTCCGTTACCGTCGTGCTCGAGCAGGGGCATGAGTATCAGTTTCGGTATTTGATGGACGACGCGCGTTGGGAAAACGATTGGGCGGCGGATAAATACCTTCCCTCGACCTTCGCGAACTGCGACAATTCCGTCGTCATCGTATAAGTGACGTATTAACCGGCGTCGCGAAAGGGCGTCGGTTCCGACCGGGTTTTATTCAACAATCGAAAAACGCGTATCGAGAATCGTGACCTTCCCTCGTAGCCCGGGGGTAAGGCGGATTTTTTTATCCTTCGAGATAAAAATGCCTTCCGTTCCCGGCAGCGAGGCAAGGAGCGCCATGCCCCTCTCGGTCCCGAGGAGGAATGTCGACGTTGAAAGGGCGTCCGCATCCATGGAATTTCCGGTGACGATCGTGACCGAGAGAAGCTCGTTGTTCTCGGGATAGCCGGTTTTTGGGTCGAGGATGTGATGGTAGTGCACGCCGTCTTTCTCGAAGTACCGCTCATAGATCCCTGAGGTGACGATCGTCTTGTTGATTACTGGAAGGCTCGCGATCGGTTCGCCCCTGCTGATCGAGGGATCGAATTCCGATGATCCAGGGTTTCCCCGGGGCTTTTTCCCCGATGGCATAGATGTTTCCTCCGAGGTCTATCATCGCGCGCTTGATCCCGCGCCGCGCGACGATTTGCGCGACCTCGTCCGCCGCGAAGCCCTTCGCGATGGCGCCGAGATCGAGCCGCATGCCTTTCTTGGCGAGGAACACCGTGCCCGCCCGCCCGTCAAGCGCGATGTCCTTCCAGGAAACGAGCGCGAGCGCTTTTTTTAGGTCGGCGGGCGCGGGAACGGCCGCGAAGTCGGTTCCTATGTTCCAGAGCTTGACGACGGGTCCGATCGCGGGGTCGAAGGCACCGTCCGTTCGCGCGCTGAAGGCGAGCGCCTCGGAAAGGACCTTGAGGGTATCGGGTGCCGCCTTTACCGGTGAAACGCCCGCCGCGCGGTTAATCTCGGCGAGGTTCGAATCCTCGCGGTTCGCGCTGAGGCACGCGTCGATCGCGCGAAGCCGCGCGAATATCTCGTCATAGGAATCTTTCGTGCCTTTCTCGAAGAGGTTCACCGTACAGACGGTTCCGAGCACGAATTCCGTCCGCGCCGATTCCTTGGCCTGACAGGAAGACGACGTCGCGAGAAGTAAGAGCGTGATCGCGATGAGGTTAGTCCGTTTATTAGGTTCTTTCATGCGGGGTAACTATACCGAGTCTTACCATGACTTTAAAGGGCTGAGCCCTTCGCCGCTTCCTTCTTCTTTCGCTTGACCTCATAGAGTTTCGCGTCGCTTTCCTCGATGATGCTTTCGAAGGTTCTCGCCTCATCGGGGGATGGCTCGACGAAGACAAATCCCCAGCTCGCCGAAAGGGTCCAGGGATGGGCCCCGTGCGCGTTGAAGGCCGTAATCTGTTCGGCGATTCGCTTGAAGGTCCCCTGTAGGGCTGCTTCGTGGATGTTGCTCATGAGAACGACGAACTCATCGCCGCCGTATCGCACGACCAGGTCGTTTTCGCGGAAGCATCGCTTGAGGATTCTGGAAAGGGCGAGGATGGCGTCGTCGCCTTCCTTGTGCCCGAAGGTGTCGTTGATCTTCTTAAGGCCGTCCATGTCAAGAAAGATAAAGGAGCACGGCTCGCCGCTTTTCACCGTTTGCTCGTACATGGTTCGCCCTGTCGTATAGAGCGCGCGGCGGTTAAAGAGGCCGGTAAACTCGTCGATCACGGAGAGTTTCGAGAGGGCGTCGTTCGTCCGCGTGAGCGTTCGGATTCGGTTCTCGATCATGTCGTTTGACATTGCCGCGTCGATGATTTGCGATACGAGGGCTTGAAGCCGGCAAAAATGCTCGTAGCGATTTGAGGTCATGGAGAACACCATGTATCCGTAAACGGTGTTCGCGTGGACGAGCGGCAAGATGGCCGTCGGCATCTTGAAGGGTTCCACGCCCTCCGGAATGAGCAGGTGCGCGGGGAAGACCGGAAAATCACTTTCTGGGATCTCCGGGGATTTCCCCTCTCGGTAGGCAAGCCTGAGCTCCCCGAGGTTCGGGTCGGTGGCGCTCAAGAACACCATGAGGCAGCGCTCGATGCCGAGGAGCGGAAGGTTGGCCGCGATGATGGCGACGGTTTCCTGGACGGAGAAGTGCTGCGCGATGAGGTTGTTGCAGATTTGGGTGAAGTTGATCGTCCCGAGATCGCTTTCGTGGAGTCGCGCGAATACTTGCGTTTTGCTCTGCAGTAAGAGCCTGAAGGCGTCGACGAAAAGGGCGTTGATGAATATCTGCGAGTTGAATTCCTTATGGCGGAGCGCGGATATCGTCCATTGCGTCGTGAAGAGGTCGATGAACGAGGCGTCAAGGTCTCCCGTATGGGTAAGCTCTCGGATTGCCCGCTGGATAAAGGCCATGAATTGTGCGGGGTCCCGCGTGGCGATGCTTTTCTCGAGGATGTCCTCAAGGTTGCGTCTGAGCGCGTTTATCTTTCTCGTTTCGCCCCATTGCGCCTTAATGGGCTGCGGCTCGCGAGATTCTGTACTTTGCAGCGTCGCGTGCGCTTGCGCCATGCGCGATGTGCAGCCGCATGACTCC
>Ga0116170_10003228_pt1 | contig 15335 bp, 10 predicted proteins | sample AD_JPNHW1_MetaG_FD_89797 | JGI IMG/M metagenome (GOLD analysis project Ga0116170, IMG submission 89797) | Active sludge microbial communities of municipal wastewater-treating anaerobic digesters from Japan - AD_JPNHW1_MetaG | ecosystem: Engineered > Bioreactor > Anaerobic > Digestate | place...
ATGAACCGTTAATTGGTCCGGTCAGACTTGAATTTACAAGGAAGATTAGCTGGCCGTCAGAAAGTATTCTGCGGTGATGATAGAGGGTTCCTTCTTTCACTCCCTCAAAACCGAGGTTATTATTTTCAAGGTATTTTGAAATCACCTCAGGAGTGAGTTTATCGAGTAAAATTATCCTGTCAGATTTTTGGTTGAAGAACTTTTGTATTTCTTCGCTTGGGGCACCATCAACAAGCGTAGGCACAGAAAATGCAATCAGGGTACCTCCTTTCGAAACAAATTCTCTTAGAAGATCATATGTTCTGGTGTTGAGGTTCTCTGTTAAAGGAGGAACAACAACCTTCGAGTAACCTGTCTGTCCGACTACAAATCTGCCTTTTGTAACGTTGCCACGATCTTTAATAATATTTTCAGAGCCAAGGTCATATTCAACCTGGTTCATTTCTATTTTTGTAATAAATGTTTGAAATGTACGTCCTGTTTCAGCACACTTTTTATTACTGTTTACATAAGAATCATACAACCATGCGGAAGTTGTAGGTTCGAGAATCAGAATATCGTTAATCTGTTTTCCTGCCGACAGAGCAAGTGACAGTCTTGCATAATGGTCATTAATATATTTATAGTCTTTCCACCATGGCTCGTGATAGTCGAAAGAAGGAGGATAGTCATATTTTCTTGCCCCGGCAAGAGTGAAATATGTGAGATGTTGATTCATAAGGTTTACACCAAGAGCATATTCCCAGTCACCATTACGTTTCATGTCAGTAAAAGACAGGTCCCAACCTGAGCCGCCATATGTCTCACTAAGTTTTTGTTGCCGGCCTGTCTGGTTTGCAGCGCTGGCCAGCTCTTTTACTGCTCTGACATTGCCAAACTGGGCGTTTGGGGTGGTATCGTTCCATTCATTGAAAAGCATATCAATAGCCGGAACATGATGCCATGCATACATTGCCATGTTGTCGCCGCCTGGTCTCATATTTGGCCATTCATGTTCCCAGTAATGACCGGTGAATTTAAGTCCTTTCTCTTCACAATAAGAGTACCATGGTTTTGACCATCTGTCGATAAAAAGTTGTAATAGTGTCTGAGTATAATTATGTCTGATCTTTTTCCAGTCGCCCACCTCTTCAAATAATGATGGCAACTGAGTTTTCAGATCGTAGTGCCATTGTTTCATAAAGGCATCAAAAAGATCGGGGGTCCATCGGATGCCTCCTGGTGAATTGATCTGGGGCTCGTCTGTAAATGTTCCGGGAACACTCTTTCCAAATTCTGATCCTATGTACTTTTCATACCCGCTCATAGTTATCTCTATAAATTTTTGAGTAACACCAGGATAGAGCAAATCAACATAAGAAGTTCCACCAAACCAGTCTGATTTCTTATTATATGTTTTTGAGAAAAGAATAAATTTTCCTGTTTTTCCTTTTTCGTCAGACAGTGATGAGGTAATATCTTTAAATGTGCCATTCTCTTCTTTCAGGCAGAGATAATATTTATCACAGGTGTCAGGCAGAGTCTCGAACCTTTCCATTTTCAGGCCCTGTCCCTGGTTATACGATTCAGGCATTTCAGTCGGCACATGTCCTCCTGCAAAGCCACTGGGATATGAATTTTCATCATATATCCACACGTTCATATCCAGTTCTTTTCCTTTTTCAACGGCATGTTTATAAAGGTCGAACCATTCTTGAGACAGGTACTCGGTAATTAATCCAGGCCGTGGATGTATAATGACCTGTGATGATCCGGCATTTTTGAAGCTAACAAGGAAGCTATCGATGTCATTCTTAGTTATTTCAGCGTTCCAGACAAAGAAAGGAGCTGTCGTATACTCTTTACCTGGTGTTTTGAACTGAGTTGAGAGAGTAGCAAAGTCTGGGACTTTAACCTCATTGATAACATTTTTCTTACATGATATAGTCAATATCAAACCTGTTGCCAATGATGAGATGATGATCAGATGTCTTAATGCGGTTAATTTCATGATAGTTTATTTATTCTTATTATTAAATAGGAATGATTCTTATTTACTCTTTACTATTACTTGCTTTTAATTATTATTTACGAATAACTTTTATCTACGAATAAATCTTATTTACAACTCAATCTTGTTTAGCTATGACTCTTATTTGACAATTACTCCTAATTACTAACAAATCTTAATTACCAACTACCCTTATTTGCAAACAAATCTTAATTACCAACTACTCTTACATACCAACTACTCTTACTTACAAACAAATATTACTTGCCAACTACTCTTATTTACAATCAATAGCAATTAGTCATGACCGGACGTATCTGAGGTTTCTGCTGTTTCTGCCATTTAATGCATCAGGAACCACTCATCTGATCTCTCTTATCTTTATGTTTTTAAATGATACCAGATTGCCATGATCCTGCAGAAGGATGCGTCCTTCAGTCGCTTCTCCAAAGCCTGGAAATGATTTAAACTTGCTTGTGGCAACGAGTCTTTTCCATTCCGGGGTACCCCTGTCATACTCGACTGTCAGCTGACCGTTTAGCCAGTGCTGTACATGACCGTCCTTAACAATTATTGTCGCCCGGTTCCATTCATTAGGGCCGAGATCTTTCTTTGCTGCAGGTGCAATCAGATCATAAAGACCAGCTAGAGTACGGTTGCCATTAAACCCCATTTTTGCATCGGGATGATTAATATCGTCAAGGATTTGAAACTCGCATCCTATTGATGCCATGGCCCCATTGTCTGCTTCAGTATCAACGAAATATTTTATACCGCTATTGGCCCCGGTGGTATATTTAAAATCGACAGTGAGTTCAAAGTTTCTATACTTCTTTGCTGTAACTATATCTCCGCCTCCGTTTGCCTTTTTTGTTTCAGGGTTAACAATAAGCATCCCATCCTTTATTTCCCATCCGTTTTCAGGAAATTTTTTTGTTACTGCATTCATCCATCCGTCCGGGGTTTTCCCATCAAAAAGAAGTATCCACCCTTCTTTCATCTCTTTTTTTGTAAGTATATTATCTGTAATTTTTTCCCCGCCAGAGTCTTTCCTTTGTCCGAATGTATAATCTCCTATACTCATTAGGGCAATCTGTATCAGTAAAATGTATGTAACTCTTTTCATGGATGTAAGTTTTTTTCTGTTTTAAAAATGGTTTCTTAAAGGTATAAAAAGATGGGTTGAGTTTTACTCTTTCATCAACGAATTATTATTTCTATTTATAAGGGTTTGATATCGGATGTTATTATCTTTGATACAGTAAATTATAACAAATCATGACGAACCAAAGTATTATTAAAAACCGGTTAGTGATAATCTTTTCTGTAGCTTGTATCTGTTTTATTCAAAATGCCAAATGTCAGCCAGTGGTTGGCCTTGACAATTGGTTTAATCATGAAATAAATACAAAAACAGGTAAACCGTTCCACTATCTTTGGACCGATACAGAATTCAGCGGTTATTCCCGTCTGGGAGAAATTTTTACCGGAAAGGGAGCGAAAATCATCACTCTTGCCAAACCTGATGCAAGCGTTTTAAGTAAGATCGACATTTACATAATTGTTGATCCTGACTCCACCACAGAATCATCTAAACCAAACTATATAACCCCTGAGAATATTAAAGCAATACAAAAATGGGTTAAGAAAGGCGGGGTTCTTGCAATATTGGCAAATGATGCACCTAATTGTGAGTTTACGCATTTAAATGCGTTGATGACCGGCTTCGGAATGACATTTAACCATGTTACATTACATAGGGTTCCTGGAACAGACTTTGAGATGGGTGCTTCAAAGAACCTGCCTGATCATCCTCTGTTCAGGGGAGTCAAAAAGATTTATATCAAAGAGGTATCAGATATCAATTTATCCGGAACAGCAAAGGCTATTCTTACTGAAAACGGGAAAGTACTGATAGCTGAAAACAGGGTCGGTAAAGGATATGTTTTTGCCATTGGCGACCCATGGATTTATAATGAGTACATTGACCATGACCGGCTTCCGGAAAGCTTTGAGAACAGGAGAGCAGCTGAAAACCTTGCAGACCTCCTGCTGGGTTATACAAAAAAGAGATAGAAGCTTTCGATTATCTCAGTTGTGGAATGGGTAAATATTCCACTGATTATGCAGTTGGGCCTATGTTGCCCGGCAAATCTCAGATTGTCCCACGCTGAACAACTTTTAGTAAAAAGAGGCTGTCTCATAAGGTTTTATTCCTTGTTTACCCCTAAATCCCCTAAAGGGGACTTGTTGAATACCAATCTCTTACACAGCCCCCTTCAGGGGGTTTGGGGGTAAGTCAGGGCTTTTGAGACAGCCTTTTTATTATGTCAGGTTAGTTAGGTTGAGATAGATTATATTTTAAGAAATATTTTCTTCTTATACAGGATATACAGGAATACCCATGCAACTGTTGTGATTCCTATCCCATTAATGAGTGTTCCCCATGATTCAGGCATAATAGCTGCAAATCCGCCAAAGAAAAAGTCAGATGCTGAACTGAAATTGATTATTCTTTCCGCAAGGTAAATCGTTATCGGATTCATGCCAATGACAACAAAGAAGAATGACCATTTCTTATATCCCCATACATCAATGATAAGGTAAAATATTGCAAAAAGAAGCAGGCTGAGTCCACCGACAAAACATACAAATGAGCTGCTCCATAAGTTCTTGTTTATAGGAAAAGCAATGTTCCAGATTTTTCCGATAATAATCAGGGTCACTGCTGCAATTATCAGGTACAGTACTTTTTTCAGAGGTTTATCACTCAGGTATTTCGATAACATAAATTCACCGGTAAACATCCCGAGTAAAGCAGTTCCTATTGCAGGTATAGTACTAAGAAAACCTTCCGGATCGTGGATACCTTTATATAACTTGCCAGGCATAAGAATACGGTCAATATAACTTGTAAGGTTTCCTTCCATTGAGAATACATCTGTTGAGCCAAGATCATGAGCAGGGAAAAGCAGCAATAAGAACCAGTAACCCAGAAGTAACGAACAGAACCATATAATACGTGATACACGTTTAGTATTCATGAAGATAAGGGCAGCAAACATCCATGCCAGACCAATACGTCCAAGAACACTTCCATACCTCAATTCACTGAAATTGAATCTTACCGCATTATTGAAAATAATGCCTAAAAGCACAAGCATAAGACCTCTGAAGATGACATGTTTATATATTTTTTTCCGGTCCTCATTGTTTGCTGTACGTTTGGCCATTGAAAATGGGAAAGATATCCCGGCAATGAAAAGGAACATTGGGAAAATCATATCTTCAAAGCGAAAGCCGTGCCACGGAACATGTTCCTGTTGTTCAGCCCACCATTGGAATACAGGCCAGCCCGTGAGTGTGGCAAGACCAATAAAAATACCTTCTCCCCCCATGATCCAAAACATATCGAATCCACGCAGGGCATCAAGAGATTGCAACCGTTTGGTAACCGGTTTGTTGTCGTTTTCCATGTTGTTTTATAGGTTTAGTTATACAGTAAAAACAGATTAAAATCCGGAAATGATATCTCAATGTCTTTTTCAGATCGCTTTTAATATCAGTCCAATCAAAGATAAATAAAATGATGAAAATGAAAATAACCGGAAGAGTTTTATCAATCCAAACGCTTGAATAAATCACTTTTGGTTATGAAGAGGTGGTAAGTACCGGAAAAAAAAGAGATTATGTGTAACTTAATTTAAAATAAAGGGTTGTTTGAGGTAATTTCTTTTTGATTTGAATTATTTTTACTACGTATATTATTGATGATCTAAAAAATATTCTGTAAAAATGGACACAATTTAAATAAACCTTAAAACAATTATTTATGACAACACGCAGGGAATTTCTTCAAAAAGCTGCACTTGGTACAGCAGGCCTGACTCTGGGGGCAAAGAGTTATTCACGTATTCTTGGTTCAAATGACAGGATAAGGGTAGGAGTGGTAGGTTTTTCTGATCGTTTCAGATCATCACTCGCTCCTGCTTTTCTAAGCTTGTCAAAAGAACTAAATTTTGAGATAGTAGCCGTTTCTGATCTATGGAACAGAAGGCGTGATGAGGCAAAAACCTATTTTGAAGCCAAGGGGATAAAAATAAGAACCGCACGTAACAATGATGAGTTATACAGCGGGAAGGATACAGATGCAGTAATAATAAGCACAGCAGATTTTCAGCATGCCCTGCATCTGGCAGAAGCAGTCAGGGCAGGACAGGATGTCTATTGTGAAAAACCATTTGCTGAAACAATGGCTGATGCAAGAGAAGCATTAAAAGCAGCCAAAGAAACAAATAAGGTTATCCAGATAGGATCGCAAAGAAGAAGCACACCTAATTATATTGCAGCAAATGAATATATCAGGTCAGGGAAGTTTGGAAAGATCGTAATGGTTGAGATGTCGTGGAATGTCAACCAGCCGGGAAGATGGAGAAGACCTGAACTGACAGGTATCATAAAGGAATCGGATACTGACTGGAAACGTTTCCAGATGAATCGTCCTTCTGCGGGATGGGATCCAAGAAAATATCTTGAATTCAGACTTTTCTGGCCCTATTCATCAGGAATCCCAGGGCAGTGGATGGCTCACCAGATTGATACAGTACATTGGTTTACAGGATTAAGCCATCCTAACAGCGTTGCTGCCAACGGCGGTATTTATCAATGGAAAGACGGGCGGACCAATTTTGACACAATGACGGCAGTATTGGATTACGGCAATGCCGATTATGGTTTCCAGGTTGTCTACTCATCGCGTTTCACAAACTCGGCAGGAGGAACAAAAGAAATATATTACTCGAACGGAGGATCATTAAACCTTGATACAAATAAGATCTCTTCAGAGGGGGGACTTCAGGAGAAGGAGGCAAAAGCTATGAAACTGCAGCCTAACCTGTTGGAACCGATGGATTTGCCAGGTTTTAAAATAGAAACTACAGCAAATACTGGTTCAGACCCAATGACTAATGCCCATATGAGAAACTGGATGGAATGCATCCGCAACAGGAAAAAAACCAATGCAGATATCATGGCTGGTTATAACCACTCTATTGCAAACATTATGTGTACGGCCGCATTGAGGACAGGAGAAAAAGCTTCATTTGATGAAGGTAGTCAGGAAGTTCTTGCAGGCGGTAAAGTGTTTCAATACTAAAATGTAAACCGATGAAAATTACAAGATCTGATTTCCCGATAAGAATGTGGACCAACAAGCTCTTTGTTTTGGCATTGGTACTCTTATCAGGATTGGCTTTAAATGCTCAGCAATCAAAAGACAAAGGAGTAAAACTGGTAAGAGTTGATGATAAACACAGGGTAGATATTTATTTCGATGGAAACCTGTTTACTTCATATCAATATCCTGATAACATTGAAAAGCCGTTTTTGTTTCCCGTTATAGCTCCCAACGGTTCGGTTATTACCAGAGGATATCCTATAGAGCCAAGGAAAGGTGAGCGGGTGGACCATCCTCATCATATAGGAATATGGTTCAATCATGGAAATGTAAACGGACTTGATTTCTGGAACAATTCCTCAGCAATACCTGCTGATAAAAAGGAACTGTATGGCCATATATCAGTTCAGAAAATTGTAAAGGCTGAGAGCGGTAATACAGGGAGACTTGAAGTAGTGGCTGACTGGTGCGATTACGAAGGAAATATATTGTTGACGGAAAATACTACATATCTCTTTTCGGGCAACAAAAATTCCCGCACAATCGACCATATCACAAAGCTTACGGCGGTCAATGGACAGGTAATTATTAATGACAGCAAGGAAGGACTCTTTGCGATCAGGGTTGACAGGGCATTTGAAATGCCATCTGATGAGTCTTTGATCTTTACAGATGACAAAGGTATTCCTACCACGGTCAAGGCAACTGATAATACCGGAGTTACTGGAATGTATACCTCAAGCAAAGGCTTAAAAGGTGATGCTGTATGGGGAACCCAAAACGACTGGGTAGTACTTACCGGAGTAAAAGACGGAGTTACCATATCATTCGGAATTTTTGACAATCCAAAGAATATTGGCTACCCTGCCTGTGCCCACGCAAGGGGATATGGGCTTTTTTCTGTAAACAACTTCGGAAAGAACTCCTATGATCCGAAAGGAGAGAAGGTGGCTTACAAATTGGGAAAAGGAGAATCAGTTACTTTACGTCACAGGTTTTACTTACAGTCGGGTTCTGAAATAACCAAAGAACAGGCTAATAAGATATTCCAGTCTTTTTCAAAAGAATAAGAAAAACCTCAGTGGCGCTCTGTGCAGCTGTAGGACTGATCAATGTTCTTGGTGTAATTTTTTTGAAACCGTTACACAGAGAACACAGAAGAGCCACAGAGAGCCACTGAGTGTTTATTTAACGGGCTCCGTTTGCAGGGAACTTTATTTTTGAAATTGCTTCTTCTACCTCAGCATTTGTCATTTCATGATCGGGAAGATTATTCTCAAAATATTTCTCGTATGAAAGAAGATCGAGGAGGCCATGACCGGTGACATTGAAAAGTATAGTCTTGGATACTCCTTCAACATCGGCTGTTTTAGCTTCGTCAATGGCTCCGGCAATTGCATAGGAGGACTCAGGTGCAGGTATTATGCTTTCAGCACGGGCAAAAGTAACAGCAGCTGCGAAACAATCACGCTGGAGTTTTGTTTTTGCCTCAATAAGACCATCCTTCAGCAATTGACTTGGCAATGTCCCTGCACCATGATATCTTAAGCCGCCTGCATGAATTTTTTCAGGAATAAATTCGTGTCCGAGAGTATACATTGGGAGCAACGGGGTCAGTCCTGCAGAATCACCAAAATCATACATGAATTTTCCTTTTGTCAGCTTAGGACATGAAGATGGTTCAATAGTCAGAAGCCTGGTTTTTTTACCATTGACAAGGTTCTCACGAAGGAAAGGAAATGCAATGCCTGAAAAATTTGATCCACCACCAAAACAGCCAATCACGATATCGGGATAATCATCTGCTTTTTCCATCTGCTTAAGTGCTTCCTGCCCAATAATTGTCTGGTGCAAAGCAACATGGTTAAGAACGCTTCCAAGAGTATATTTTGTGTAAGGATCCTTAACTGCCATTTCAATAGCTTCGGAAATTGCAATTCCAAGGCTTCCCGGGCAATCAGGATCTTTACTCAGAGCGCTTCTTCCTGCCTCAGTTGTGTCGCTTGGTGAAGGAATCACAGTTGCTCCGTAAGTATTCATCATAAGCTTTCTGAAAGGTTTTTGAGTAAAACTTACTTTCACCATATATACAACAAGCTCAAGTCCGAAATGCTGGCAGGCAAAGCTCATCGCACTTCCCCATTGTCCGGCACCTGTTTCTGTGGTTATCCGTTTCATACCTTCTTTCTTGTTGTAATAAGCCTGCGGTATGGCGGTATTGGCTTTATGGGATCCGGAGTAGTTGCCACCTTCATATTTATAATACAGTTTGCATTTTGTTCCGAGAGCTTTCTCAAGGCTGTATGCTCTGAACATCGGCGATGGACGATAGATTTTATATAAGTCGATTACTTCATCCGGTATGTCAATATACCTTTCCTGCGAAACTTCCTGTTTGACGAGTTCTTCGGAAAATATATTGCATAATGCTTCAGGACCTATCGGCTGACGCGTAGCAGGATCTAACGGAGGTAAAGGTTTATTTGGCATGTCTGCTACAATATTGTACCATTGCCTTGGCATTTCATTTTCGCTTAATAAGAATTTTCTGATCTTTTCCATGATTTTATTTGGCTTGATTAATTTGTTAAAAACAAAAAGGGCACGCTGTGAACGGCGTGCCCTTATACATTAATATCTTGTTATACCTTATATAATGACCTTTTTCACAGCTTCAATTTTTGAGCTGCGCCAAGACCACATATAAAGCATTGTTGTTTTCATGACTGCAAAAATAATAATTTTTTTATTTTGCTACTAAAAATTCACTTTTATTTTATTTTATTTCAAAAAAGAACCATAATGTTGTTGAATTCAAACAAAAATATGGTTTTTAGTATTATTCAAGAACTGATGCCCCTAGACGTCTCAGATCAGCGAAAAAACTCTGATATGATTTTCCGACACATTGAGAATCCCTGATTGACACTTTTCCTGTTGCTCCCAAAGCTGCAACTGCAACTGCCATGGCAATACGGTGATCTTCATGCGATTCAACGCGGGCACCTGAAGGCTGTCCACCGGTTATGTACATAATATCGTCCTTGATTTCTATTCCGATATTCATTTTGGTAAATTCTTCTTTAAGAGCAGCGGCTCTGTCGCTCTCCTTATAGATTAACCTTGATACTCCTTTTATAGCAGATGTTCCACGACAATAAGATGCAAGCGCAACAAGAGGGGGAAACAGATCTGGTGATTCTGTAGCATCGAAATCAAAAGCTTTCAGGTCAGATTTGAAAATATCAATTCTGGAATCGGTAATATTCATTTTTGCCCCGGCTTTCTCAAGAGCTTTAATAATCGAGACATCACTCTGCATACTGTCAGTCCGAAGACCAGTAATGCTTATATCACCGCTTATTGCTCCTGCAACCAGGAGAAAAGCTCCTCCACTCCAGTCGCCTTCCACAGTATAGTTCTGAGAGATATATTTTTGATTTCCAGGGATGGTAAACAATGCATATCCGGTGTTCTTTACTTTTATTCCAAAAGACTTTAGCACCTGAAGAGTCATATCGATATATGGTTTGCTTTTCAGATTCTTAACTTTTATTTCAGAATCATTTTCAGCAAGCGGCAGTGCCATCAACAGGCCGGTCAGAAGCTGGCTGCTTACTGATCCGTCAATTTCGCAGTATCCTCCGGTAATTGGCCCCTCAATAGTAAGAGGAAGAAAACCTCCCGAACTTTTGCATTTCACCCCTAATTGGTTTAAAGCCTCTTCAATCATTGACATTGGTCTTTTTCTGAGAGAGTTGGCGCCATTCATGGTGATCTCCACCGGGTATAATGCTGCAACGGGGGCGAACATACGCGCAGCAAGTCCTGATTCTCCACAATTAAGTTTAGGTTCTTTCAGTTCTCCTGAACCGGTAATGCTCAGTTCTTCAGGGGAAGGTTTTACCCTGGCTCCCAGTCCGCATGCAATACTCATTGCAGCCAGAGAATCATCGCAATAGGATGGATTAGATATAATGCTTTGTCCGTCAGCAAGTAAGGCTGCGGCAATAGCCCGTTGAGTCATGCTTTTTGAAGCAGGTGCTTTCACCTGACCTTTAATTGCGGAGGGTTCAACACATCTTTCCATATGTATCTATTTATCTTTATTCTTTTCTTTGGCTCCGTTGTTCATGATCTTCATCTGATGGTTGATTGATTCCTGGTGAATAGCCTTAAAAATGGTGTCAATCAATTCAGCACTAAGCCCTTTAGCCTCACCTTTTGCTATTGCTCTTTTAATAATCTCATCCCAACGAAGACTCTGCAAGATAGTGATATTATTTTCCTTTTTATAATGTCCGATAGTTTCTGCAACTTTCATCCTTTTTTCCATCAGGTCGAGCAGGTAATCATCATACAGGTCTATCTGCTGCCGGAGTTCTCCAAGTACATCCAGTAGTTTCGGGTCCGAGGGATTGGGATTACGAAGTATAAGTCTGCTTAAAAGCTCTTTCAGATCATTTGGGGTAAGCTGTTGCGATGCATCACTAAGCGCTTTTGACGGGTCAATATGTGATTCGATCATCAATCCGTCTAAGTTCAGATCCATTGCTTTCTGTGAGATCTCATGAATAAACTGTCTTGATCCTGAGATATGACTCGGATCGCATATTATCGGTATATCGGGCATACGCCTGCGCAATTCAATAGGCAGTTGCCAGTTAGGCTGATTCCGGTATATTGTTTTTTCATATGATGAGAATCCACGATGTATTGCACCTATCCGGGTAATCCCTGCCTTTGCAATACGTTCAATTGCTCCAATCCACAAATCGAGATCAGGATTTATAGGGTTCTTTACGAGAACCATTACATCGACTCCATTCAGGGCGTCCGATATCTCCTGCACCGTAAACGGATTAACTGATGTCCGGGCACCAATCCACAACATGTCTATTCCATATTTCAGAGCTTCATAAACATGTCTTTGATTAGCAACTTCTGTCCCTACTAACAGCCCGGTTTCCTGTTTGACCCTTCTGAGCCATTTCAACCCTTCTGAGCCCACTCCTTCAAATGAATTTGGTCGTGTTCTGGGCTTCCATATACCCGCACGGAACACACATACTTCTTTTATCTCAGCCAGTTGCCTGGCGGTTTCCATTACCTGCTCTTCAGTTTCGGCACTGCATGGACCGGAAATAAGGAATGGTCTCCCTTTATAACCTCTCCAGTCATTAATCGGTGTATTCTCAACTTTTAGTACCATTATCTAATATATAAAAATTAATATCGGTTTTATGTTAATAATAAGGCTTAAGTGAGTCAGAGTTCAGAGTGAATTATAATCAAATTATTACACTTAAATATCTCAGGCAACTCTTGTTCTTGCGGTCACTTTAGCCGCTCTATACATTAATATTGGCTAATTTAATATTTTTCTGATCTTGTTAGCCTCTTCCATAATACTCCTCAGACCATCCATATCTTTATCCACTATCATCTTTCTGAACAGATTCATCTTTTCAATATATGTATCCATAACTTCCAGAATATACTTTGAATTTTCAATAAAAATAGGGGCCCAGGTGTCTCCGTTACTTTTGGCAAGACGGACAGTGCTCTCAAAACCTCCGCCTGCAAGAGCAAGAATATTATGTTCAGCCTGTTCTTTCTCAAGTACACTCAATGCAAGTGAAAATGATGTAATGTGCGAAATATGAGAAACATAAGCAACGTGCACGTCATGGTCACATGAGTTCATAAATACTTTGCGCATATTTAGCAGATCGAGCATTTTCTCAACTTTCTTTAATGCATCACGATCGCTGAGTTCCTTATCGCAGATGATAGCTGTTTTATAGTCGAATAGTTTTCCAATGGCAGCAAGAGGACCCGAATATTCTGTACCGGCCATTGGATGAACAGCAACGTAACGCCCTCTTCCCGGATGATTTTTTGATATCTCCGCGATACCTGCCTTTGTTGAGCCCATATCGGTTACTACTTTTGAGGTGCCTGCTATCTTGTCAAGTATCTTTGGAAGCATTTTGCAGTTGGCATTGACGGGAGCGGAGAGTATTATCAGATCACTTTTATCAATAGCGTTTTCCAGGGTGTCATTTTCATCAACCAGCCCGCACAAGAGGGCAATATTCTGGTGATGGGGGTTACTTTCTACCCCTATTATTTTGTCTGCGAACCCGCGTTTCCGGAGATCGATCATTAGCGATCCTCCTATAAGCCCTATTCCTACAACTGCAATTGTCATTTTAATGTCAGATAAATTGTTAGTAAAATTACTTTGTTCAGTAAAAATGTTGTTATTAATTAAGTTTTAAAATGCGCTCTTTTGCTTCCAAAAGCCTTTTCTCGCTGGCACATAATGAAATACGTATGTACCTTTTTCCGTTTTTTCCAAAAATCGATCCTGGAGTGATGAATACATGGGCTTTTTCAAGAATATTTTCAATATATACTTCGCAATCATTTACATCATCAGGAATTCTTCCCCACATGAACAGACCTGACTGCGACTTTTCATATTTACATTTGAGTATATCCATTATTTCCTCTACTATTCTGCGGCGTTTAATATAAACATCGTTGACGGTATCGTACCATGATTCAGGGTTTGCAAGTGCCGAAACAGCAGCCATCTGCATACCACGAAACATTCCTGAGTCCATGTTGCTCTTTACCTTAAGTATGCTTTTAAGATATTCACTGTGACCGGCAACCATACCTATCCGCCATCCGGCCATATTGTGCGATTTACTCAATGAGTTCAGCTCCAGAACACTCTCTTTTGCACCTGCAACCGATAGAATACTTTTATAGTCTTTGTTAAGGATGAAGCTGTATGGATTGTCGTTGCAGATAAGTATGTTGTGTTTACCTGAAAACTCAACAAGCTTTTCAAAAAGCTCCATCGACCCTTTTGCTCCGGTCGGCATATTAGGGTAGTTGACCCACATAAGTTTTACCTTTGACAGATCGCTTTTTTCAAGCGATTCCAGATCAGGTTGCCAGTCGTTCTTCTCAAGAAGATCATATTTTCTGACGATGCCACCAACCAGGTTTGTCACCGATGAATATGTAGGATAACCCGGGTCAGGAACAAGAACTTCATCACCCGGATTGACAAACGCCATGCTTATATGCATTATTCCTTCCTTGCTGCCCATGAGTAGAAGGATTTCACTATCAGGATTAAGTACAACATGGAAATATTTTCTGTACCACTCTGAAAACGCTTTCCTCAAAGCAGGAATCCCGGTATAACTCTGGTAACCATGAGAATTCTCTTTCTTTGATTCTTCTGCAAGGGCTGAAATCGTGTTTGCAGATGGTGGTTGATCAGGACTGCCGATGCCAAGGTTAATGATGTCGGCGCCTTCATTACGCATCTTGTCGATCTGGGCAAGTTTTTGAGAAAAATAGTATTCCTGTACACTTGCGGTACGGTCAGCAGGTTTAACTTTCATATAGCATGTCTCCTTTAAAATAAACTCCTAGTATTTCCAGATTACTTGTGTATTTGTCCAAAACTCTTTTAATTACGTCTGAATTGGTGTTTTTTGTCAGCTCCAGATCGAGATAAAACATATATTCCCAGTCGCCGTTAAGCCGGGGGACAGACTGTATCTTTGAAAGATTGATCCCCATCTCCGCAATCTTCACAAGAACTGTAGCCAGTGATCCGGGCTTGTGACTTGTACAGAAGCAGATTGACACCTTATTCCCTTTCCTGTTTCCTTTATCTTCATGTCCTACTACCAGAAACCTGGTATAGTTCTTCTTGTATGTCTCAATTCCTGCTGCCAGAATATCAAGTCCATAAATCTCAGCAGCATTTGAAGATCCCAGTGCTGCAACACCTTTCAACTGGTTTTCGCTTATGATCCTTGCGCTTCCTGCGGTATCGTCACTTTCAACAAGTGTGATTCCGGGATACTTGTTAAGAAATGCCATACATTGCGACAGAGCTATAGGATGTGATTGTATTTCCCTGATGTCATTTATTGACTGACCAGGTAATGCCATCAGGTTCTGCACAATCCTGAGATTGTGCTCTCCCAGTATTTTCATCCCTGATTCCCTTATAAGGGTATAGTTGTAAAGGATACTCCCTGATCTTGCATTCTCGATAGCCATCATTGCAAAATCCGCTTCTCCGGCTTTCAATGTGTTGAGCGTCAAATCGAATGTGGCACATGGCACAAT
>Ga0116170_10003230_pt1 | contig 15327 bp, 12 predicted proteins | sample AD_JPNHW1_MetaG_FD_89797 | JGI IMG/M metagenome (GOLD analysis project Ga0116170, IMG submission 89797) | Active sludge microbial communities of municipal wastewater-treating anaerobic digesters from Japan - AD_JPNHW1_MetaG | ecosystem: Engineered > Bioreactor > Anaerobic > Digestate | place...
GCCGGGCGACAATATCAAGATCAACGCCGAGCTGATCACCGAGATCGCGATGGAAGAGGGGCTGCGTTTCGCCATCCGCGAGGGCGGCCGCACCGTCGGCGCCGGCGTGGTGACCAAGATCATCAAGTAGTCTGGATATAACCCTTTACCGCAGGCTTAATCATGAGAGATCTCGTTATTCTGGAATGCACCGAATGCAAGCGCCGCAACTATTCGACGGACAAGAACAAGCGCAAGCAAACCGGTCGCGTCGAATATAAAAAATATTGCAGGTGGTGTAACAAGCGCACGGCGCATAAAGAGAGCCGTTAGCTTGGGCCTAGGTCTGTAGCTCAATATGGTAGAGCATCGGACTCCAAATCCGACGGTTGGGGGTTCGAGTCCCTCCAGACCTGCAATAGTACCATAATTCGACAAGGGGTGCCCACATCCGGGCGCCCCTTGATATGCCCCTGGTCCCCATTTAATCAGAGACGATACGATGTTTCAAAAACTTGCCAATTTTGTCCGCGAGGTCCGCACAGAGATGTCGAAGGTCAGCTGGCCCAGCCGGGACCAGCTCAAGGGCCAGACGCTGGTGGTTATTTTCGTCTCGCTCTTTTTTGCGGTTTTTATCTTTTTAATCGATCACGGGTTGTCGAGTCTGTTGAAACTGCTGTACTAGTTTCAGCCGCGGGTCCGCCCGCGGTGCAGCCGGAAACAGGAAGACGCTGCGGTTCCCCGGATGGGGCCATTAAGGATGAGCGCTTTGGAACAAGAAGAATTAAGATGGTATGCGATCCACGTCCTCTCGGGCCATGAGAACAAGATCAGGGCCTATCTGGAGAACGAGATCAAGCATTCCAACCTCTATGAAAAGGTCGACAAGATTCTTGTTCCCTCCGAAGAGGTGACCGAAATGCGCGAGGGGAAGAAGAAGGTGCGGACCAAGATCATTTTTCCCGGCTATATGCTGGTGCATATGATGATCGACAAGGAAACCCGCCACCTGATCCTCAATACCCCGGGCGTGACCAATTTTGTCGGCAGCAAGAACGAGCCTACCCCCCTGAAAGATGAGGAGGCCGAGCGGATTCTCGGCCGCAGCGAAGGGGCGGTCAAGGACCGTTCGCGGATCCCCTTCCATCTCGGCGATCCGATCAAGGTGGTCGACGGGCCCTTCACCGATTTCACGGGCTTTGTCGAAGAGGTCAATGAAGAGAAGAACAAGGTCAAGGTGATGGTGAGCATCTTTGGACGCGCCACACCGGTCGAACTGGATTTCCTTCAAATCGAATTAGAACAATAAGGTGTCCCCATGGCAAAAAAAGTAGTTGGCAGCATCAAACTGCAGATCCCTGCCGGCGCCGCTAATCCGTCGCCCCCGGTGGGTCCTGCACTGGGTCAGCACGGCGTCAACATCATGGAATTCTGCAAACAGTTCAACGCCAAAACCCAGGACAAGGCGGGACTGATCATCCCGGTCATCATCACGGTCTATGCCGATCGCTCGTTCTCGTTCATCACCAAGACCCCCCCGGCTGCGGTGCTGCTGAAAAAGGCCGCCGGCCTGGAGAAGGGCTCCGGCGAGCCCAATCGCACCAAGGTCGGCCAGGTCACCAAAGACCAGGTGCGCGAGATCGCCGAGCTCAAGATGCAGGACCTGAACGCCGCCTCCCTCGAGACCGCCATGAGTATGGTCGAGGGCACCGCGCGCAGCATGGGCATCACCGTTGTCTGAGCGAACAAGTCAGCCTGTAATTAATGATGATTGAAGTGTTTTGGAGCACGAATGAGACATAGCAAGCGTTTTAATGAGGCTTTACAGCAGCTGGACCGCCGGCTCTCCTATCCCCTCGCCGATGCTGTGGTCAAGGTGAAGGAGCTGGCTACGGCCCGCTTCGACGAATCGATCGAGCTGAGCGTGCGTCTGGGCGTCGATCCGCGCAAGGCGGACCAGATGGTGCGCGGCACGGTGATTTTGCCCCATGGCACTGGCAAAAAGGTGCGCGTTTGCGTGCTGACCAAAGGCGCGAAGGAGAAAGAGGCCCAGGAGGCCGGCGCTGATATCGTCGGTTCCGACGAATTGATCGCCAAAATCCAGGGCGGCTGGCTCGACTTCGACGTGGTCATCGCCACTCCCGACATCATGAGCCAGGTCGGCAAACTCGGCAAGATCCTCGGTACCCGCGGACTCATGCCCAATCCCAAGAGCGGCACCGTCACCTTCGAGATCGCCCAGGCGGTCAAGGACGCCAAGGCCGGCAAGATCGCCTTCCGCGTCGACAAGTACGGCATCGTCAACGCCGCCGTGGGCAAGAAATCCTTCGCGGCGGCCCAGCTCAAGGAGAATGTCCAGGCCTTCATGGAGATGATCAACCGCCTCAAACCGGCAACGGCCAAAGGCATCTACATCAAGAGCGTCACGCTCTCGAGCACCATGAGCCCCGGCATCCGGCTGGACAAGAACCAGATCGTCGACGCGGCCTAGCCCGCTGAACGTTATTTTGAAGCAAAGGATATCCTCCATGCCACAAGCCAATAAAGCAGTGAAACTGGAAGAGATCAACGCCAGCCTCGACAAGGCCAAAAGCGTTTTCCTCACCGATTTTTCCGGCTTGACCGTCGAAGAGGTCACCCGCCTGCGCAGCGAGTTCCGCAAGGCGAACGTGAAATATCTGGTGGTGAAAAACACCCTGGCCCGCATCTCGGCCAAGGAGCACGGCTACGATGCGCTGGTGCCCTTCCTCAATGGTCCGACGGCCATGGCCATTGCCATGGACGACCCGGTGGCGCCGGTGCGGATCATCTTCGATTTCAAGAAGGACAAGGAAAAACCCTCGATCAAGGCCGCCTTCCTCGAAGGCGAACTCCTCGATCAGAAATCCGCCGAAGAGGTGCGCAACATCCCGCCGCGTGAGGTGCTGCTCGCCCAGGTCGCCTCGGCCTTCGCTGCGCCCCTCTCCAGCTTTGTCGGCAGCCTGCAGGCGGTCATCGCCGGGCTCGCCAATGTCTTGAAACAGGTCCAAGAGAAAAAAGAAGCATAACCCACTTATATAGTACTCTAACGGGAGGTAGAAATGCCCGAACAAGCAGATGTCGCAGTTGCCCAGGATGCCAAGGTTGAGGAAATCCTCAAGACCATTGAGCAGATGAGCGTCCTTCAGCTTTCCAAACTGGTTAAAGCCGTCGAAGAGCGTTTCGGCGTCACCGCCGCCGCGCCGATGGCCATGCCCGCCGGCATGATGATGGGCGCCGCCGCCGCAGCCCCGGTGGTCGAGGAAAAGACCGAGTTTGATGTCGTCCTCAAGTCCGCCGGCGCCAACAAGATCAACGTCATCAAGGTCATCCGCACCATCACCAACCTCGGTCTGAAAGAGGCCAAGGATCTGGTCGACGGCGCTCCGAGCAAGGTCAAAGAGGCCGTGACCAAGGATGAGGCCAATGACATCAAAGGCAAGTTGGAAGAGGCTGGAGCTGAAGTCGAGCTCAAGTAGACACGCATGCACCACGGGCCCTGACCCAGGGCCCGGTCTACGTCCATCCGAGTTTACCAGTCACCCAACAAAAGGAGTTCTCCTTTGGCAGTTGCCTTGAAAAGAGAACGACACTCCTTCTCGAAAATCAAGTCCATTACCGACATCCCGGATCTGCTGGATATCCAGCTTAAATCGTTCCGGGATTTCCTACAAGCTGATGTACCGCCCGATCAGCGGCGGGAGGTCGGTTTGCAGGCGGTTTTCAAAGGTGTGTTTCCGATCATCGACAGCCGGGAAAACTTCGTCCTCGACTTTATCGAATACTACATCGATCCGCCCAAGTACAGCGTTGAAGAATGTCAGGAGCGGGGGATGTCCTATTCGGTGGCGCTGAAGGCCAAACTGCGCCTTTCGATCAAGGACGAATACAACCCCAACGACCCCCTGGCCAATTCGAAGGAACAGGTGGTCTACCTGGGGTACATTCCCTTCATGACCCATCGCGGCACCTTTATCATCAATGGTGCCGAGCGCATCATTGTCAGCCAGCTCCATCGCTCGCCCGGTGTCTTTTTTGACGAAATCTCGCATCCCAACGGAACCCGGCTCTATTCGGCGCGCATCATTCCCCTGCGCGGTTCCTGGGTGGAGTTCGCCACCGACATCAACGAGCTGATGATCGTCTATATCGACCGCCGCAAAAAGTTCCTGGTCACCACCCTGCTGCGCGCCATCGGCATTTCCAGCGATCGCGATATCCTCTCGACCTTCAACCTCATTCAGGATACGGAGATCGACGAGGCCAATCCTGATGAGCTGATCGGCATGCGCGTCGTCGAGGACATCATCGACCACGAGACCGGCGAGATCATCGTCGACAAGCTCCATGAGCTCAGCGCCGACAAGATCCAGAGGCTGATCTCCGCTGACATCAAGAAACTCGAGCTGATCCGCTCCGACAAGATCTTTGGGCCGGAGATCATCAGCAATACCCTGCTCAAGGACCAGACCCATTCGCAGGATGAAGCGCTCGAGACCATCTACCAGAACCTGCGCTCCGGCGAGGCCCCCGATCTCGATACCGCGCGCCAGTTGATCGAACGCCTCTTTTTCAATCCCAAGCGCTACGATCTCGGGGAGGTCGGCCGTCACCGCCTCAACAAAAAGCTCAGCCTCGAGGTGCCGCCCGATACCACTGCCCTGACGCGGGAAGATATCATCGGCATCATCCAGTACCTGCTCGACCTGCGCAAAGGCAAGCGTACGCCCGACGACATCGACCATCTCGGCAACCGCCGGGTGCGCACGGTCGACGAGCAGCTCGCCTCGCAGATGAGCGTCGGTCTGGCGCGCATGGCGCGCACCATCAAGGAGCGTATGAACCTGCGCGAAAGTGAGAATCCGACGCCGCAGGATCTGGTCAATGCCCGCACCATTCTTTCGGTCATCAATACCTTCTTCGGCACCAGCCAGCTCTCGCAGTTCATGGATCAGACCAATCCCCTCTCGGAACTGACCCACAAGCGCCGCCTCTCGGCCCTCGGCCCGGGCGGTCTGACGCGCGAGCGCGCCGGCTTTGAGGTGCGCGACGTCCATTATACCCATTATGGCCGTCTCTGCCCGATCGAGACCCCGGAAGGCCCGAACATCGGCCTGATCTCCTCGTTGACCACCTTTGCGCGGATCAACGAGTTCGGCTTTATCGAAACCCCCTACCGCAAGGTCATCAAGGGCATTGCCGGTGACCAGATCGATTTCATGGCCGCCGATGACGAAGAGGAACTGACCGTGGCCCAGGCCAGCGAGGAGCTGGACGATAAGGGCCGGTTCGTCAACGAGCGGGTCAAGTCGCGCGTGCGCGGCGAGTTCCCGATCGAGGATCCGGCCAAAGTCGACTACATGGACGTTTCGCCGACGCAGATCGTCTCGGCCGCCGCGGCCCTGATCCCCTTCCTCGAGCACGATGACGCCAACCGTGCCCTCATGGGCTCGAACATGCAGCGCCAGGCGGTGCCCTTGCTCAGTCCTGCTGCGCCCTATGTCGGCACCGGTATGGAGGGCAAGATCGCCCGCGATTCCCGCGCCGTGATCGTCTCGGATTACGACGGCGTCGTCGAAAAGGTCGATGCCCGCCGCATCATCATCCGCCGCAAGGCGACCGCCTCCCCCAAGGAGGCGCTCGAGAAACTCGGCGATTTCAACGATACCAGCCTGGTCACCTACACCCTGACCAAGTTCATGCGCACCAACCAGGATACCTGCATCAACCAGAAGCCGATCGTCTCCGAAGGGGACGTGATCTCGGCCGGGCAGGTGATCGCCGATGGGGCCGGAACCGAACAGGGCGAGCTGGCCCTCGGCCGCAATGTCCTGGTCGCCTTTATGCCATGGCGCGGCTATAACTTTGAAGACGCCATCGTCATCTCCGAACGCGTCGTGCGCGACGACATCTTCACCTCGGTCCATATCGAGGAATTCGAGCTGCAGGTGCGCGACACCAAGCGCGGCGAAGAGGAGCTGACCCGCGAAATTCCCAACGTGTCGGAGGAGACCACCAAGGACCTGGATGAAAACGGCATCGTCCGTACCGGGGCTGAGGTGACCTCCGGTGACATCCTCGTCGGCAAGGTGACCCCGAAGGGGGAGAGCGATCCCACCCCAGAGGAGAAACTGCTCAAGGCCATCTTCGGCGAAAAGGCCGGCGATGTCAAGGATGCTTCGCTCAAGGCCACACCCGGCCTCAAGGGCATCGTCATCGACACCCGCCTCTTTTCGCGCAAGAAGAAGGATCCCAGCACCCGGCGCAAGGAAAAGAAGAGTTTGGACGAGCTGGAAACCTGGATCGAAGCCGAACGTCTGCGTGTACGCCAGCTGCGCGCCGAAAAACTGATCTCGGTTCTGGCCGAGCAGAACAGCGCCGGCATCCGCGAAAAGAGCTCGGGCAAGGTGGTGATCAAAGCCAAGACCACGCTCAAGAGCGCCAATCTCGGCAAGCTCGACTTTGATCAGATCGATTACAGCAGCCCGCTGACCGATGACGATGAGACCAACCGCAAGGTCTCGCTGGTCAACGCGCGCTTTTATACCCGCATGACGGCCCTCGAGGATGAGTACGATCTGGCCAAGTTCAAACTCACCGTCGGCGACGAACTGCCCCCGGGCATCGTCCAGCTGGCCAAGGTCTATGTCGCCAAGAAACGCAAGCTGATGGTCGGCGACAAGATGGCCGGACGCCATGGCAACAAGGGCGTTGTTTCCAAGATCGTCCCGATCGAGGATATGCCCTATCTGCCCGACGGCACCTCGGTCGATATCGTCCTTAATCCCCTCGGCGTGCCTTCGCGCATGAACCTGGGGCAGATTCTCGAGACCAATCTCGGCTGGGCCGCCGCCGAACTCGGCCGCTATTACGCCACCCCGGTCTTCGACGGCGCTACCCTCGACGAGATCCGCAGCGAGATGAAAAAGAGCGGCGTCCCCGAAAGCGGCAAAACGCCCCTCTTCGACGGCCGCACCGGCGAACTGATCGATGAAGAGGTCACCGTCGGCTGGATCTATATGATGAAACTCTCGCATCTGGTCGAAGACAAGATCCATGCGCGCTCGATCGGACCGTACTCGCTGATCACCCAGCAGCCGCTGGGCGGCAAGGCGCAGTTCGGCGGCCAACGCTTCGGCGAGATGGAAGTCTGGGCCCTGGAAGCTTATGGCGCGGCCTATACCTTGCAGGAGATCCTCACGGTCAAATCGGATGATGTCCGCGGCCGCTCCAAGGCGTATGAAGCCATCGTCAAAGGTGAAAGCATTCCCGATCCGGGGCTGCCGGAGTCCTTTAACGTGCTGATTCGCGAGTTGATGGGCCTGGGCCTGGACGTGGAACTGATCAGCAGAACGGCCAAGAAATAATCTGGACGGACGGGATTCTTCCCTCCTCTTCAGAGGTGCAGCGGATGCTCCCGCAAAAAGGGAGATCCGCTACGCCTCTTTATGCGTTTTTCTTAACCAGGCTCCCGTAAAGAGTTTGGAGGTGACCATTTGAATTACATGTTCGCACAAGAAGCTCCCGCACAGGATGCGAATTTTTCCGCCATCTATATCGGTCTGGCCTCCCCCGACAAGATCCTCGAGCGCTCGCACGGCGAGGTGACCAAGCCGGAAACGATCAATTACCGCTCCTTCAAGCCGGAAAAAGACGGCCTCTTTTGTGAAAAGATCTTCGGGCCGGTGCGTGACTGGGAGTGCCACTGCGGCAAATACAAGCGCATCCGCTACAAGGGCATCGTCTGCGACCGCTGCGGCGTCGAGGTGACGATGAAGAGCGTCCGCCGCGAGCGTATGGGCCATATCACCCTGGCCGTGCCCGTGGTGCATATCTGGTACTGGAAATCCCTACCCTCCAAGATCGGCTACATCCTCGGGATGAGCATCAAGGAGCTGGAAAAGGTGATCTATTATGAATCCTACGTGGTGGTCCGTCCCGGCAAGAGCGGCCTCGGCGCCAAGGAACTGATCTCCGAAGAGGATTATCTCGATCTGACCGAACGCATGCGCGAGCTCGAGGCCGATGTGCCGGAAGAGCAGCGCTTTTACGCCGAGATCGGCGGCCTGGCGGTCCACGCCCTGCTGCGCCAGGTCAATATCGACACCCTGTCGCACGATCTGCGCCTGCAGGCGCGCAGCGAGACCTCGATCCAGCGCAAGGCCGAGGCGCTCAAACGCCTCAAGGTAGTCGAGGCCTTCCGCCGCTCCAACCGCGACCGCGAGAACCGGCCGGACTGGATGGTGATGTCGGTGATTCCGGTGGTTCCGCCCGAGCTGCGCCCCCTGGTGCCCCTCGAGGGCGGCCGCTTCGCCACCTCGGACCTTAACGACCTTTACCGCCGGGTCATCATCCGCAACAACCGCCTGAAAAAGCTGCTCGAGATCAAGGCTCCGGAAGTGATCCTGCGCAATGAGAAGCGCATGCTCCAGGAAGCGGTCGATTCGCTCTTTGACAACGGCCGCAAGTCCTCGGCGGTGCGCAGCGACGGCAACCGCGCCCTCAAGAGCCTCTCGGACATGCTGCGCGGCAAGCAGGGGCGTTTCCGTCAGAACCTTCTCGGCAAGCGCATCGATTACTCCGGCCGCTCGGTCATCGTCGTCGGCCCGGAGCTGCGTCTGCATGAGTGCGGCCTGCCCAAGGAGATGGCCCTCGAGCTCTTCAAGCCCTTCGTCATCCGCAAGCTGGTCGAGCGCGGCCTGGTCAAGACCGTCAAGAGTGCCAAAAAGTACGTCGAGCGCCGCGGCGCCGAGGTCTGGGACATCCTCGAGGAGATCATCGACGATCACCCGGTGATGCTCAACCGCGCCCCGACCCTCCATCGTCTCGGCATCCAGGCCTTCCAGCCGGTGCTGATCGAGGGCAAGGCGATCCAGATCCATCCCCTGGTGTGCGCCGCCTTCAACGCCGACTTTGACGGCGACCAGATGGCTGTGCACGTGCCGCTGTCGTTCTTTGCCCAGATCGAGACCAAGATCCTGATGCTCTCGAGCCACAACATCCTCTCGCCGGCGCACGGCCGGCCGCTGGCCATCCCCAGCCAGGATATCGTGCTCGGTATCTATTATCTCACCAAACGCCGTACCGGCGTCCTCGGCGAGGGCATGGTCTTCGCCTCGACCGATGAGGTGCTCATCGCCTTCAACGACCAGCGTATCGCCCTGCACGCCCCGATCCGGGTGCGTTTCAACGGCGAGCTGATCGAGACTACCGTCGGCCGCGTCATCTTTAACGATATCCTCCCCGAGGAATTAAAGTTCGTCAACGTCCTCCTCACCAAAAAGGCGATCGAGGACCTGGTGGCCCGCGCCTATAACAAGCTCGGCAATCATCGCACCGCCCTGCTCCTGGACAACCTCAAGGACATCGGCTTCCGCTTTGCCATGCGCTCGGGCACGACCGTCGGTCTCGACGACGTCCTCGTCCCGCCCGAGAAGGAAGAGCTGCTCGGCCAGGCCTTCAAGAATGTCGAGGCGATCCTCAAACGCTACGAGCGCGGCATCATCACCGACGGCGAGCGCTACAACCAGATCATCGATATCTGGACGCACACCACCAGCGCCGTGGCCGAAAAGATGTTCGAACGCCTGCGCCAGGACCGCCAGGGCTTCAATCCCATCTTCATGATGGCCGATTCGGGCGCGCGCGGTTCCAAGGAACAGATCCGCCAGCTCGCCGGCATGCGCGGCCTCATGGCCAAGCCGCAGAAGAAAATGACCGGTTCGATGGGTGAAATCATCGAAAACCCGATCACGGCGAACTTTCGCGAGGGCCTCTCGGTGCTCGAGTACTTTATCTCGACCCACGGCGCCCGCAAGGGTCTGGCCGATACCGCCCTCAAGACCGCCGACGCCGGATACCTCACCCGCCGGCTCGTCGACGTGGCCCAGGATGTCATTATCACCCAGCCCGACTGCGGCACCATTCTCGGCCTCCGCGTCGCCGACCTCAAGGAAGGCGAAGAGGTCATCGAGTCGATGCAGGACCGCATCATCGGCCGTGTCGCCGCCGAGGACGTCTTCAATCCCGACACCGGCGATGTCATCGTCGAGGTCGGCTCCCTGATCAGCGAGGATATTGCCAAGCGCATCAGCGATGCCGGCCCCGAGTCGGTGATGATCCGCTCGGTCCTCACCTGCGAAGCCCCGCGCGGCGTCTGCGCCCAGTGCTACGGCCGTAATCTCGCCACCGGCAAGATGGTCTGCATCGGCGAAGCGGTCGGCGTCATGGCCGCCCAGTCGATCGGCGAGCCGGGCACCCAGCTGACCCTGCGTACCTTCCACATCGGTGGTACCGCCTCGCGCATCGCCGCCCAGTCGCAGGTCGCGGTCAAGCACGAGGGCACCATTGCCTGGGACAACCTCAAGACCGTTGATCGTGAAGATGGCGAGACCGTCTGTATCGGCCGCAACGGCCGCATCAACATCCAGGACGACGACAACCGCAATATGGAGCGGCTCACGGTGCCCTATGGCGCGACGGTCATCGTCAAGCCGGGTGACCGGGTCAGCAAGGGCACGGTCATCTTTAAATGGGACCCCTACACCGCGAGCATTCTCAGCACCACCACGGGTCTGGTCCAGTTCCGCGACCTGCTCGAGAACATCACCTTCCGCGAGGAGATGGACGAGACGACCGGCATGCGGCAGCGGGTGGTGATCGAGACCCGCACCCGCAACCTCAGCCCGACCATCAATATCCTCGATGAGAAGGGCAAGGTCACCAGCGCCTACGTCATCCCGACCCGCGCCAACCTGGTCGTGCGCGACGGCGATATGATCAACGCCGGCGACGCCCTGGTCAAGATCCCGCGCGAGATCGCCAAGACCCGCGACATCACCGGCGGTCTGCCGCGCGTCGCCGAGCTTTTTGAGGCGCGGCGGCCCAAGGAGCCGGCTGTGGTCAGCGAGATCGACGGCATTGTCGAATTCGGCGAAATGAAGCGCGGCGTGCGCAAGATCCTGGTGCGCTCCGAGGACGGTCATGAGGAAAAGGTCTACATGATCGGCTACGGCAAGCACGTGCTCGTCCACGCCGGCGATTTTGTCCACGCGGGCGAAAAACTCTCCGAAGGCTCGGTGGTGCCGCACGACATCCTCGCCATCATGGGCTCGAACAAGGTGCAGGAGTACCTGGTCAACGAGATCCAGGAGGTCTACCGGCTGCAGGGCGTGCGCATCAACGACAAGCACATCGAAGTGATCGTGCGCCAGATGCTGCAAAAGGTCAAGATCGAGGATCCGGGCGACACCTTTTACCTCGAGGGCGACCAGGTCGACCGTCTCGGCTTCCTCGCCGAGAACGAGCGCGTCCGCAACATGATGGTCATCACCGAGAGCGGCGACTCGAAACTCCACCCCGACGAAATGATCGAGGCCGAGGAGTTCCGCAAGGTCGTGGCCAAACTGGAAGCGGCGGAGAAAACCCCGCCCCAGGCGCGTTCGGGCCAGCCGGCCACCTTCCAGCCGCTGCTGCTCGGCATCACCAAGGCCTCGCTGACGACCGAAAGCTGGATCTCTGCGGCCTCCTTCCAGGAGACCACGCGGGTACTGACCGACGGTTCGGTCGAGGGCAAGGTCGATGAGCTGCTCGGCCTCAAGGAGAACGTGGTCATGGGCCACCTCATCCCGGCCGGCACCGGCATCAACCGCTACAAGGAGCTCAAGGTCGACGGCCCCGAGATCGATCTCCCGGCGCCGCCGGAGCGGCCCGCGGCCCCGCCGGTAGTGCGCGGCGATGAGGACGAGGAGACTGTCGTCGGACTCGAAGAGCTAGGCAATGAATAAAATATGCGCAGAAATTGAATATATTTCTTGAAATTTGCATAAAATTACCTTATATTAAAAGGCTTTGACAAAATTTGGAGGTAGAGTGCCCACCATCAATCAACTGGTTCGCGCCGGACGCGAAACCCTCGGCAAGCGCGAGAAAGCCCCGGCGCTCAACAAATCACCGCAGCGGCGCGGCGTTTGCACCCGCGTCTATACCACTACGCCCAAAAAGCCCAATTCTGCCTTGCGCAAGGTGGCACGCGTGCGCCTCAGCAACCAGATTGAGGTGACTGCCTATATTCCGGGAGAGGGACACAACCTCCAGGAGCATTCGATCGTCATGATTCGCGGCGGCCGTGTCAAAGACCTGCCGGGCGTCCGTTATCATATCGTCCGTGGCGTGCTGGATACCAGCGGCGTCCAGGACCGTAAGCAGAGCCGTTCCAAATACGGCGCCAAACGCGGCAAGTAAGCGGTTCACCCGATTCCTGTCCAATAGAGAGTCTTTCATGTCGAGAAGAAAAACACCCCCCAAGCGTCTGGTTCTGCCGGATCCCAAGTTCAACAGCGTGCTGGTGACCAAGTTCATCAATGGCATGCTCCGCGGCGGCAAACGCAGTGTCGCGGAGACGATTTTTTATGATGCCATCGATATCATTGCCGCCAAGACCAATGCTGACGGCTTGCCGGTTTTCGAAAAAGCGATGCACAATGTCAAGCCGATGCTCGAGGTGCGCTCCCGCCGGGTTGGCGGCGCCACCTATCAGGTGCCGGTCGACATCCGCGGCGAGCGCCAGCAGGCGCTGGCCATCCGCTGGATCATCAATTACGCCAAGGGCCGCTCGGAAAAGACCATGCCCGAGAAGCTCGCCTTTGAATTGATGGCCGCCGCCAAGAACGAAGGCAATTCGATCAAGAAACGCGAAGATACGCACAAAATGGCCGAGGCCAACCGCGCCTTCGCCCATTTCCGCTGGTAAGCCGATCTGGTTTAAGCCAGTCTTGCATTCTAACTCCGGGCTGACAAGGCTCAAAGACAGCCGGTCCGGAAAGTGGGTGCCAGGACTTGGCGCCGCAAAACCGCTTCCTCTGAAAAACCACTTTTCAAAGAGAGGATGCGTGGCGCGCCACTTTCTGATGCCCACGCACCTGCGCTCCGAATTTAACCCGGGAGGCGCGCTCTTAAGGTAAGTGGCTTTTTTATGTCAACCCCGTCCCATCTGGATAAAACACGTAATATCGGCATCATGGCGCACATCGATGCCGGTAAGACGACCACCACCGAACGGATTCTCTATTATACCGGCAAGGTGCACCGGATGGGCGAGGTCGACGACGGCGCCGCTACCATGGACTGGATGCAGCAGGAACGCGAACGCGGCATCACCATTACCTCCGCCGCCATCACCTGCACCTGGAAAAACCATCGCATCAATATCATCGACACCCCCGGCCACGTCGATTTTACGGCCGAAGTCGAACGTTCTTTGAGAGTTCTCGATGGCGCTGTCGCCATCTTTGATGCCGCCGGCGGCGTTGAGCCGCAGTCGGAAACGGTCTGGCGCCAGGCGGACAAGTACCATATCCCGCGCATCGCCTATGTCAACAAGATGGACCGGATCGGTGCCGACTTTGGCATGGTCCTCGATTCGATGCGGGAACGGCTCAATGCGCGCCCCGTGCCGATCCAGCTGCCCATCGGCGCCGAGGATCGCTTCACCGGACTCATCGACCTGATCATCATGAAGGCGATCCATTACGACGAGGCCACCCTCGGCAGCACCTGGGAGGAGGGCGAAATCCCCGCCGAACTGGCGGATCGGGCCCGCGCCCTGCACCACGACCTGATCGAGAGTATCGCCGATTTCGACGACGCGGTCATGGAAAAGTACCTCTCCAACGAGCCCATCAGCGAGGAGGAGATCCAGCGCGCCCTGCGCAGCGGCACCCTCAAGGACGCGATCGTCCCGGTCCTCTGCGGCGCCTCGGTCAAGAACCGCGGCGTGCAGCACCTTCTCGATGCCGTGGTGCGCTACCTGCCCAGCCCGCTCGATGTGCCGGCGGTCGAAGGGGTCAACCCCTATACCGAAAAGCTGGAAAAGCGCACCGCCGATGTCGAGCAGCCCTTCGCGGCCCTGGCCTTCAAGATCATGACCGACCCCTTCGTGGGCAAGCTCACCTACTTCCGGGTCTATGCCGGCAGCATCGCGGTCGGCGAAACCGCGCTCAACACCGGCACCGAGAAGAAGGAGCGCTTCAGCCGCATCCTGCTGATGTCGGCCAACAAGCGCGAAGAGCTGCAGCGCGTCTCCGCCGGCGATATCGCCGCGGCCGTCGGCCTGCGCAGCACCCGCACCGGCGACACGCTCTGCGATCCCAAGCATCCGCTGATGCTCGAGAGCATGAATTTTCCGATCCCGGTCATCCGCATCGCCATCGAGCCCAAATCCAAGGCCGATCAGGACCGGATGAGCACCGCGCTCACCGCCCTGGCCGATGAGGATCCGACCTTTCAGTACAGCGTCGACGCCGAGACCGGGCAGATGATCATCGCCGGCATGGGCGAGCTGCACCTCGAGATCCTGGTCGACCGCCTCCTGCGCGAATTCAAGGTGCAGGCCAATGTCGGCAAGCCGCAGGTGGCTTACCGCGAGACGATCACCGAGCCGGTGACCAGCGAGATCCGCTTCGTCAAGCAGACCGGCGGCAAAGGGCAGTACGCGCATGTGGTGATCGAGTTCGCACCGGCCGAACAGGGCGAAATCTTTTCCTTCACCCACCACACCGGGCCGATGCAGGTGCCCACGCAGTTCATCCGGCCGGTGGAACAGGGGATCCGCGAGGCGATGGTCAGCGGCGTCATCGCCGGCTATCCGATCATTGACATCAAGGCGAATCTGGTGGACGGCTCGTTCCACGACGTTGATTCGAGCGAGCTGGCCTTCAAGATCGCCGGGGCCATGGCCCTGCAGGACGCCGCCCGGCGCGGCAAATCCATCCTGATGGAGCCGGTCATGGATCTGGAGGTCATCACCCCTGAGGAGTATTTCGGGGCGATCCTCAGCGATCTGGCGGTGCGGCGCGCGAAAATCGCCAACCACCACCGCCGCAAGGATGCCCAGGTCATCAACGCCCAGGCGCCGCTGGCCGAGATGTTCGGCTATGCCACCGCCCTGCGCAACATGTCGCAAGGACGGGCGATATTTACGATGCAGTTCTTTAATTATCAAAAAGTTACCGAAGAAGTAGGCAAAAAGCTCCTGCAAAAAATGGGGCTGGTGGTTTAAACCTTGCTCTCACGAAGCCACAAAGCCGCAAAGAGGGAGAGCAGGAAACAATACAATGACTATCATGAGACGGTGAGCACATTTTCCTTTGTGTCTCTGTGCCTTTGTGAGATAATGATTTTTTGAAGAGCGAATCCAAGGAGAAGCGGAAATGGCAAAGCAAAAGTTCGAGCGGACCAAGCCGCATGTGAACATCGGCACGATTGGTCACGTGGACCATGGCAAGACGACGCTGACGGCGGCGATCACGCAAGTGCTGGCGCTACGCGGCC